>Ga0194111_10000957_pt1 | contig 35670 bp, 50 predicted proteins | sample TA2KigC300mmetaG_FD_146194 | JGI IMG/M metagenome (GOLD analysis project Ga0194111, IMG submission 146194) | Freshwater microbial communities from Lake Tanganyika, Tanzania - TA2015033 Kigoma Deep Cast 300m | ecosystem: Environmental > Aquatic > Freshwater > Lake | place: Tanzania: Lake... | reverse complement strand
ATACATCGTGTGTTCCGTCGCCACTTCGCGGCCCAATCGCTCATAATCGCGCCAAAAAGTGGGAAAACCAATGGCAAACTGATTAAGGTCGTTGCCTTTCCTGAGCCAACCATAATCACCAATCTGGCCAAGAGCGTTAGCCGGCCCCGGAGTATTGGCGCCGCCAACGTGGGCATAAAGCGGAAAGTCGCCATATTCGGAAGCAAAATCCAAAAAGTAAGTACGGGCGCTTCTAACCGGACCAACTTGTACCTCTTCGGCGGCTGCAGCACAATAAAACACGGCTAAAAACCGGGTCACTCCCCCTTCGGCGACTGCCTCATAGACCACATCGGCCCGGGAAACTCCCGATTGCGGCCGGGCGTCGGCGTGATTCTCAATCATCACGGTTAAGGGCCGCCTCTTTTCCCAAATTTGCCTCTCGGGAACGGTGAGTTTTGCCCCGTTAAGCGGGCAAATTTCCGTTTTGGGCAAATTAAGATTGATCTTTGAGCCGCCGCCAGTCGGCGTGGAAACAACCGGAGAAACGATCTCTGCTTGGGTCTCTCCCTCCCGACTGAAGAAAGCATAAGAGATACCAGTCGAGATGAGGTAAAGACCTATCCCCCCGATAATTAAAGAGATCTTCTTAAGATTTTTATTCATTCTTTTATCTTTCCCTTAACTGCCTTCCTTAAAGATTCCTCTTCCTCTTTAGAAAGCTCGTATCCAACCGACTTGCCGCCTTTAATTGGTTTAGTATAAAGACGGGTGCTTTCCCGACTATGCAGGCCGGTAATTACTAACCCGTTATTTTCTCCGTCCAAAAGAGCCAGAGCAAAGCTTTGGTCTCCGCCGGTATCAGAGAAAGGATTGAACCTCACTAAACCGATTTTCTGAATATGGCTAACTCCGTCTTTTTTTAATTCCTCAAGGATCCGACGCAGCTCCTTCTTCTCTTCTTCCGCCTTTGCCAGCGAATCAAGAATCTTTTCCAAAATCATGCTCAAGCTTTTTTCTTCGGTCCCGCCGGTCAGCTTATTATAGTGCCTGATGGTCTTAGCTAAGAAAAAGGTCACGACCAATAACCAAATAAGAATGACAACTTGCACCCCAATCAAAATTTGGTTACCAAAATCGCCCTCCATCCTATCTTTGAAATTTTAGCCTTCTTGCCAAGTAAAAGTCAATATGATATTCTTTTTTCGAAGGGAAACATGGGAAAAAAGACTCGTCAGGAGAAGATAATTGCTGACCTAAGAAGGAAATTAAAAACCACGGGGGTGGCGTGGGAGCAGCTTCCTTCGCCGCCACCCGAAGAGAAAAAACAGGCTTTTCGGCCCGAATCAGCCAGTCAGCCTACCCCCTATCAAAGCCAGTCTATCTATATCTATCAGCCTCAACTTATCAAAAAGGACTTGACAAAGACCCTTGCCTTGACCATACTTGCAGTTAGCCTAGAAATAGGCATGTACCTTTTTCTAAAATAGACCCTGCCCTAAGAGAAGGGAGGTGACAAAGTATTATGGTATTTTATTGTGTAAAGTGCCGCGCCAAGAAAGACGTCGGTGACAATTTCCAAAGAGTCACCATGAAGAATGGCAAACCAGCGGCAAAGGCAAAGTGCCCCAGCTGTGGAACAGCGATGTTCAAGATTGGGGCTAAGTAAATTTGCCCCTCTCTGAGAGCTCTCAAAGAGCAAAAACCTCGCCCCGCACTATTTGGTACGGGGCGGGTTTTGTTTTTTGGAATCAATAATCACCGAAACCAAAAAGAGAATTTTGGAACTAAAAAAGCCTTAGCAATTTTTTATCAAAGCTTTTAATTTCTTTTATTCCCAAGGCTCGCGCCAACACTAAGTTGTAACAGTCTTCCAATTCCAGGCTCGTCTTTTTATACATCTCTAGCGCCTCTTTTATGATTTCCTTATTCTCAATCCCCACAAACTCCAGGTTAAGAATCTTCTCTAGAATCAAAATTATTCTCTCTTTTTTCGTCTGATAAAAAGAGCTTAAAACCCAATAAATCTCAAAGATGACTATTAGCGAAGTAAAAAGCTGGGTCTTGCCGCTTGAGCCCGCTAGAAATAATTCCTTTGCTACGCGGTGCTGTGCCTGATTATCTTTAAGAAGAAAGCGGAGAAAATAATTGGTATCGACAAAGATCATCTTTTCTTCCTAAAATATACCTTTTTTGCAAGTTTAATAATTTTCTCCGTCGGAAGGCCCCTGAATCGTTTCGGCGCCGCCACCGAACCGGCCAAATCCTCCACCAATTCTCGCGCCAGACTAATCACCATTCTGCCGTTATCGGTTTTTACCAAAACTTGCTCACCTTCTAATAGGCCGAGTTTCCGGAATATTGAGACCGGAATAGTCAGTTGCCTTTTACTGGTTATGGTCGCTAGTTGTTGCATCGCAAGGAAATAATAGCAAAACAAGGAAGTCATGTCAATTCCTTGCAAACCACATCCGATCCGGGATCGTTAGGAATTACCGATCCGGGTAAAAAGTCTTCGCCGCATCTGCCAGCGCAACAGTAAAGTAAAAGATTAAGCAGCGGGTTTTAATGAAAAGGCCTGCAACAGTTTAAGCCCCTTAATTTTCCCAAAATCTTTCTGATTGAGGGTGGCTAGGGGCAGTTTCTTTTGGAGCGCTTCCGCCGCGATAAAAGCATCAAGAAGAGAAATGCCGTACTCCGCTTTCAGTTTGCCCGACAGCTTTAGAACTTCCGCCGCAGGTAAAATAACTCTCATCCCCGAAAGCAGTTTTTCCAACACTGCCGTCTTCTCTTTGCTTTCCCAGACACTTTTACCCGCCCAAAGCTCAGCCAAAGTTATAAAACTAATGGCTGGCCGCCATCCTCTGGCTAAAAGTTGCTCGAAAGCCGTCTTTTTGCCTTTAGCCCTCAAAAACTCAATTAATACCGAGGTATCAAGCAAAACTTCTGTCATCAAAATCGGATCTTTCTCAATTTTTGTTCTACTTCTCCTCTCATTTGCCTATTTTCTCTTTCAAGCTCCGGCCCAAAGGTGCCCTTAAGTCCAGGAATAATTTTCAAGTATTTTTGAAAAGAAACCTTTGGCTTAGTTATTAAACCCTTCTCGCTCAAAACTTTTTCTGGCTTTACCGGCTTGATCATTAAGTGGCCATCTTTTATCGTCAGAAACAACCAGTCGTAGGGGGTAATTCCCAAAAATTCCCTAAATTCTTGGGGAATGGTAATTTGACCCTTGCTGTATGGTCTAATAAATTGAGACAAAGAATTATTAATTCCCATCTTGAAATTCAAGATAGCATGAAATTCAAGATTTGTCAAGAAAAAAGTTTTACTTAAGATTTCTCGGCCTTGAATTGCATAAAGACAGGGGGGTCGAGATCTTGGCAATTTGATTCCAGCCAGAAATTATTCGGGACGATTTCAGGGCTTTAGGGGCCGAATGTGGCTATAATCTCAGGATATTTGGACTTAAAATCTTCTGAAAATTTACAATCCATACAGGTTGGAATCCACCAACTTAACACGCCGTCTTTTTGTATTAAAGACTCCCACCCCGCACCATCATTTTTATAAATAGCGATCAAGCTATAAGGGTATTCTTTCTTTATATTTTCGTTATGCTGGAGTTGGATTAGCAGACTCACTAGGTAATCGTCACCATTAGTATCTCTGTTGTAATCAATATATGGATTAACTACTTTTTTCTGAAGTTCTTCTCTCTCTTTAGTATATTCTCGAGTGGAAAGGGGCGGCTCAAAAACGACAATCGGGAAACTTAACTTTTCGGTTTTCCTGGTTGGTTGAGCTGTGGGATTAGAAGATGTGGTTGGCCTCAAGATTGGAAGTGGAGTTAGACCCAATGGAGATCTTGTTTGACACAAGGCAACTCGTTTTTTAAGTTGACTGTTTTGGTAGAGCGAGAAACCCGTGACGATTAGCAAAAAGAGTAGCAGGAAACTTAATCCAATAAAAAATGAATTACTTGACTTAGGAATTACCACGGGAGCTCTCTGATTATTCCCTTGAGATAGAGAAGAATTTTCCATTAATGTAATTAAAGATTAATTTTGTCTAAAAATCAATCTTAGCCTCATTCCCCGCCTTGCGGCGAGGCAGGCGATCCGGGATCGTTAGGAATTGCCGATCCGGGCAAAAAGCCTTTTCTTGCTTCGAAAAAATTATTCATCGACCTTAGGCCGATACTGCAAGGCCTCCGCAAGATGAGTGGCCCTGATTTCTTTTTCGCCGGCGAGGTCAGCAATAGTGCGAGCGACTTTAATCACGCGGTAGTAGCTACGGGCGGAGAGATTCATCTGCGCGGCCGCCTGGCGGAGCAGGGTTAAGCAATCTTGGGAAAGAGGACAAAATTGCTTTACCTCCCGCGTGGACATCTCGCTATTGCAAGTCAGTTTAGTTCCCTTAAATCTTTTTGTTTGGATGTCCCGCGCTTTTTGAACCCGTTTCTTTACCATTTTCGAATCTTCTATTAATCTCTTCTCTTCCCTAGAAAGATTCTGGCGGGTTAACTTCTCTACTTGGACCGGCGGCAGTTCAATGTGCAAATCAATCCGATCGATAATCGGCCCGGAAATTCTTTTTTGGTAACGGAGAATCTGGCCAGGAAGACATTTACACTTTCTGTTCTGATCGCCAAAATAACCGCACGGGCAAGGGTTCGAGGCGGAGACCAAAATAAACTTGGCGGGAAAAGACAGGCGGCCAGCTGCGCGAGAAACGGTCACGATGCCATCCTCCATCGGCTGCCGAATCGATTCTAGAACATGGCGGGGAAATTCGGGAAATTCATCCAGGAAAAGCACGCCCCGATGGGCCAGAGAAATTTCCCCGGGTAAAGGATGGGAGCCGCCGCCGATTAGGCCGATGCGCGAAGTGGTATGGTGCGGCGCGCGGAAAGGCCGGTATTTTATTACTGATTCTCCTTCCGGCAGATTACCGGTAATAGAATAAATCTTCGTCACTTCCAGCGCCTCTTCTTCGGTTAAATCAGGTAAAATCCCCGGCAAAGCCCGCGCCAACATTGTTTTCCCGGCTCCCGGAACGCCTTTGAGAAAAACGTTGTGCCCGCCGGCCGCCACAATTTCCAAAGCTCTTTTGGCCTGCTCTTGACCAGCCACGTCGGCAAAATCGAATTCATAATCAACTTTGGCGGGAATCTCGGCAAAAGAAATGTGCTTTTGGGGGATAATTCGCTCAAGACCGCTAAGGTGCTTAAAAAGATCCAAGAGCGAAGAAACAGGATAAATCTCTATTTTGTTAATTAAGGCTGCTTCTCTGGCGTTTACGGCCGGCAGAAACAATCTCCTAAAGCCCTTGCCTTTCGCCAAAAGCGCCATGGCTAAAACACCGTTAGTGTGGCGCAATGATCCGTCAAGAGAAAGCTCGCCCAAAACCAAGGCGCCGCCAAGATCGGCCGCTATTTGGCCAGAGGCAAGTAAAATTCCCAAGGCGATGGGAAGATCGTAAGAAGGGCCAACTTTAGGCAAATCGGCCGGAGAAAGATTAACCGTAATTCTTCGGGCCGGAAAATCGGATCCGGAATTCTTGATGGCCGAGCGCACCCTCTCCCTGGCTTCTTCAATGGCTTTATCGGGAAGACCAACAATGGTGAAAGACGGTAGCCCTTGGGAGGCAATATCAACTTCGACTTCAATAGGAACAGATTCTAACCCAACCGTGGCGCCAGAAAAAACGCGAGCAAGCCCGCTTAAATTTTTTCTCTGAGTAGAATCTAACCCTAACTCCTCTTGAGAAGAATTTTGACGGGAAGGCCCGCCTAAACTTTTTCTTTTTTGAGAAAAATTTTCTCGGGCAGGCATAAATCCAGTCTAAACTAATAAAATTGTTTTTTCAACCAGTGGTTAGAAAAACTTACTCTTGATTTACCCGTTAATACAGGGTACATTTAGGCAAACAAAATGAGGATTATCTCGGCTGGAACCAAAGCAAAAAAGGGGGGAATATGAAAAAAATCAGAAATAAGATAAAGCCAATACCTAAATTCAAAAATGAGGATGAGGAGAGAAATTTTTGGGCAACTGCCGACGCGACAGAATATTTTGACATGGATCATCCAGTCGAGCTGGATTTATCTAAGCTCAAACCGTCAACCGAGTCAATTTCTTTAAGACTTCCGTCTTTCTTGCTCGCGAGAATAAAAGAAATCGCTAACTCCCGTGATGTTCCCTATCAATCACTGATGAAAATATTCTTGGCCGAGAGAGTAGAAAGAGAACTCCACGCAAAAAGAGAAGCGATCGCGCCCTAGGAATAGACAAGCCTCACCAATCTTCTAGATTACTTTTTTAGCCTTTATAATTAGAAGCTATATAAATCTCAAGCGCTCTGTCCCTTCGACTTCATGTAGCAATCGCGGCAATAGACTGGCCTGTCTCCTTTTGGTTGAAAAGGAACCGTAGCCGCTTTTCCACAAGTAGAACACTTAATGTTGTAAAGCTGGCGGCCTTGCGGATCGGTTCCCGCTGGTGCCGCCGCAGAATCTGCTGGAGCAGCTGGCTCACTGCTGGGCTCTTCTGCTACCGGCGCCGCCGCTTGCGGTTCTTCTGCTTGGTCACTAACTACTTTTTGATCATCATCTGCCATTAATATCACCTCCTCTCGCTATTTCTTCTTTAATCATAAATCATCTTGAGGAATTCCTCAAGTCCGCTACTAATCTCTCAATTAAATGCCCCGGGGTAATGATTTCGAAAGGTAATTTGGCCAACCCAACTTTCTCCGCAAAGAAATGCTTTTTGTCCAGGGTTACCAAATAGTCAGCTTTAGCTTTCTCCGCACCCGCCAAGATCAAGGCGTCTTTCTCGTTAATAATCAATTTGAGTTTTTCCTTAGCTCTTCTTCCGCTAATTTTAACTATTTTGGGCTTAGCTAATTTCAAATTTCCGTAATGCCTGATCAAAACTAAAACTTTTTCTTTTAGGCGCAGGTTTCGCTCGGCTTCCTTTAGAACGGCAGAGGTGGCAAAAAGCTCTACTCTTCCTTTCTTGGCAAATTCTAGAACAATGGCAGAACCGCCTTGTAGGGATCTTGCCGCCGAGAAGTAAATATTAGCGTCAAGGAAAATCCTTATCACTAGCGCTGGCTTTGTAAAACCCGTTTGGCTTTCGCTAAAAGTGTCTTGCCTAAACGATCTTGTTTTTCAAATTCTCTTATACGCGAATTAGTATAAATCTCAATATCTGGATCATCAAAATAGTTTTCGTAGTCATCAACGGGAATCAGAACCGCCATGGGCTTATCCTTTCTCTTAATAAGAAAGCGGTATTTTTGATAAAAGGTCTCGTCCAAAATCTGGCCCGCCTTTTGTCTCAACTGGAGCATACTAATATTCTGCAACATAACTTCTCCAAACTATAACAACTATCATAGTTAATATACTAGACGGGGCTTTCCTTGTCAAGCATCACTTTCGATAGCAATTATTAATCCAATTCCTTCTGGTAAGTAACCTTCGAGTGGTTTGCGCCGTAAAACTCGGGAATGAGCGCTATTTGCTGAAATCCATTCTTTTCATAAAACGCCCTTGCGGGCCTTTCCCTTTCACAGCTGCAAGTCTCGACAAAAATTCTCTTCAGTCTAATCTTTTTGGCTTGCAGAAAAAGCGCACTCAGTAAACTTGTGCCAACACCGCGCTGGCGACATTCGGAGCGCACCGCCAACCAGTTGACTTGCCATGAGTAGTCGGTGGCGTAACAAGTGGCTAGACTAATAAAGCCAACAATCTTATTATTCGCGATGGCAATAAATTTATAGTTTTTGGGGTTCGATGGCGAACTTAATTCCCCTTTCAAAATTTTTAGTTCTGCTTGCGGAAATAACTCCGGATAGGAAGCGAAAATGCCAAAAACTACCGGTGCATATTTCGTTGTGTACTCAGCGATTTCCATTATTTCTTGGCCAAGACAACTAGATGTCTTTCCCCGCCCGATGTATCAATCACCCAAGAAAGAATTCGGAAGCCAGCCCTTTTTACAAGCCTGATATTTTTGTCTTTGTCGTAATGGCTCCAAAACATCTTGGCTCCATGGAAATTATCCTCAGTTCCTTCCCAATCACTGGAACCCATGGTTATTAACAAATAACCATTTTCCCTTAATAAGGAGCGTATCTTTTCCAATAATGATAGATGTCCTTCCCTGGGTATGTGGAAAATAGCATAGAAAGAAACTACCGCGTCGAAAGAGTTTTCAGGAAAGTCGATCTCGGTCATATCTTTTACAAAGAAATCCCCATCAGGAAGATTCTTTCGGGCCAACTTAATCATCTCGTCGGAAATATCTATGCCAGTTACCTTAAAACCCTTGCTTAAAAAGAATTTATCTATCGGGATGCCAGAGCCACAGCCAATATCTAAAACACTTGCCCCAGTTGATAACTCGCTAGCTAAATCTTCTAGATACTTCTGATTTTTAAACAAATCGCGCTTACTTGCATAATCCTTAGCGCACTGATTATAGCCTTCCTTTACTAGCCTTCTTTTGTCGTCCATGAGGTAATTGTATCAAACAGAGTACGGAAGGTAAAAATAACTTTTTCCTTATAATCTTTGGAAGTGCAGATAGTTATCCAGGAAAAAGGTGTAGGCGAAAAAGTCGCTTTTTCCTGCAGCTTATAGATTCTCCTAAACTTCATCTCTTTATCTTCTCGCTTATCCCAAATAAGCTAGAATTAGTGCGCCGCCAGTTACGATGATTGAGCCCAGTATCTTTTGCCAAAGCCTTTCCCGTTCTTTCATCACAAAGATTGAATAAATAGTCACCAAGACAATAAACACCCTCATTATTGGCACTGCTTTTGAGGCTTCTTCGTGGGCGTAAGCGAATAACAGAGTAAGAGAAAATAATCCCCACTGAGCGCCAATTGCCGCACTCCACCATCGGTTGATTTTCCACTCTCTAGTAATCTTCGCTAGCGAATTTCTGCCCGAAAACAAAGTTAACACCGCACTAGATAGGAAATAAAAAACCATACTATACACCGGCAGAGAAAAATTGTTACTAATTCCTTTATCGATAAGAATTGTTCCGGTAATTAACCAACCATAAATAAGAGCAGCCAGTATTCCCTTGTTAACGATAAACCTTCTCCCCCTGCTTAGCGTTACTACACTTCCAATCGCAATCAGCATCACTCCGATAATTTTCCATACTGAGAGCGATTCCCCAAGAAAAATAGCCGCCAGTAAGAGTACCCAAATATTACTAAGAGGCATTAGTATGCTTGTATCGGCAGTGTCCGCGTTTTTTGTCGCGAACAAGAGAAGATAGTCACTAATGGCGCTTAGAAAAACAGAAATAAAAAATAACCCCAGCAAGTCTGTGCTGTTGGGAAAGCGTATACCGAAAAAGGGGACAAAAAGCGCAACTGTCAGAGCAGCAAATAAATCAACTAGCGCCGTGAAGGCGATATCGCTCTCGCTCGGCTTAAGTTTCGTTCTAACGGTAATCCGCCAGGTGAAGGCAAAGAAGGCAGCCAAAAGCGCAAGAAATATTCCCATATTGCCCACAAGTATAAATTATTCGGCTATAAAAAAACAGGGCAGTAACTCGCGTAAAGAAAACGCTTAAACATTGGGGGCTTAAATCAGCAAAACAATAATACCCAAAATTAAGGTATAAATGCCAAACCAGCAAAGGCGGTCAGACTTAAGAGTTTTTTCTAAAAATCTCACGCCCTAATTTCCCTAGATTAAATTTGTTTTTCTCTGCCACCAGTATGATCTCTCCCTCCCTGCCACTGTCCGCGATATTTATGAACCGGTTGCCCTTTAACTTCTAAAAAAATCACCGAGGCGAATCTTGCTCCCATCTCCACTTCGACGGGTATTCTGCCTTCATTTTTTAAGCCAAAGTAAAGCGGACCACTGAAACCAGGATTTGCTATTCCAGATCTTAATACTAGTCCGCATCTGAATGTAGTTGTTCTTGGTTTGAAAATCGCGGCAATATCTTCAGGCAAATTAATTTTCTCTATCGTTTTCACTAAGTAATATTGACCAGGCCTAAAAATAAAACTTCTGGTTTCTTTCGCATTAAAGGTGGCAACTTCTATTGTTTCTGGCGTTTGTCTCTCCTCCCCGCCAATAAACGCCTTTCCCTTCAACTCAAAGACTTTATCAAGTCGCAAGTCAAATACACACCCCTCAGGGTTTTCTAATTCTCTTTTAGATAAACCCTCTATTAAATTCCTGGTTTTAATTAGCTTTCTTAATTCACTATGTCCTAAAACCATTTTCTGAATAATTATACCTCAAAATTCACATTATTTAGCTATGTAGGCGGCAGCGCCTTGGGTGCGCATGGTGCTATTTAACATCCGCTCTACAGGCTAACATCCGCAGGGGGGTTAGCCAGTAATCAAACCAGCAGGATCGCGATGCCCAAAATTAAGGTATAAATGCCAAACCAGCAAAGGCGGTCAGACTTAAGGGTTTTTTCTAAAAATCTCAAAGAAAGGTAACTGATAATGCCAGAAATCACCATCCCTATTAAACCCAAAGCTGTTTCATTAAAGGAGTAAGAAGTTAAATCCCCTGCCTTTATAACAAATGCTCCGAGGATAGCTGGAACGGCAAGGTAAAAAGAAAAATTAAAAGCGGCCTCCGCGGAAAGTCCGCGGCTAAGCCCGGAGGCGATCGTTGATCCGGAGCGAGAAATGCCGGGGAAAATAGCAATGGCCTGAAAAAATCCGATGGTAATGGCATCTTGCCACTTTAATTGATTAAACTGCCTGCTCTTGTTTTTTATAAACTTAGTTGAAAAAAGCAATACCGCCGTAAAGATAAATCCCAAGCCCACGCCTTTTAGTGAATCAAAAACAGCTTCTATTTGTTTATCAAATAGCGACCCGACTATTCCCGCTGGTATCGTTCCTAAAACAATCAGCCAAATTAGTCCTCTTTTTTCTTTCCTTATTGCTATCTCCCAAAGGTCTTTCCCAAAATAGACCACTATCGCTCCCAGACTTCCAAGATGAAGTAGAATGTCGAATAAAACCGGGGGCCTCGCTAATCCAAAAAATTTCTGAAAAATAACCAAATGGCCCGAAGAAGAAACCGGCAAAAACTCGGTCAGCCCTTGAACTAACGACAAAACCAGTACTTGCAAAAAACTCATTAGCGAAAAGGCCTTAAGGAAATCTATAAGCCAGATTCTGTTTTTATGCAATCATCAATCTGTGCTCTCAACTTCGGTTCTGGCGAAAGCATGCTCGTAACGAACCGGCCGGAGATTGCAGCAGGGAGGGTTGCCCCTTGCTTCGCTCGGGGTAAACCTCACGAAGTAAGTACCCTGACGCTTGGTCGTTTCATTCGGCGCCACCCGATTCGTCTCTGTGGCCCTATCTTTATCCGACGTTTTAAGTCGAATATCCCGGTATTACTCGGGACACCCCGCTTTCTGCTGTCTGGACTTTCCTCCCCTCGTCGCTACGCTCCTCGGGGTAAACCCCCGAGAGGGCTTGCCCTGAGTCTCGCGCAGCGAGACGAAGGGTGATTGCCCGATTCCCTTAAGGCCGCGGTCATTGTAGCAAAAAATCGGGGTTATTTCAAGTTTACGATGCCTTTTTCCGCCAAGAATTGACTCATGATGATCAGAACAACCAGGGCAACCGGAACCGCCAAGACCGCACCGAGCACTCCGGCCAGCTTCCAGCCAATCATCAAGGCCAAAATCGTCATTAGGGGGTGGGCCCCTGTGGCTTTTTTCATTACGGTGGGGACAATCAGGGTGTTCTCAAACTGCTGAACAAGGAAATATAATCCCGCCACCGCAGCGGCGTGTAAAGGCGAAATCATTAAGCCGACCAGGATTGCCGGGACTGCAGAAATAGTTGGGCCAATATTGGGCACTACCTCAAGAATGCCACCAATAATCGCCAAAGGAAGCGCAAATTCTACGCCCAGGAGACGCAGGCCCACGTAATAAAGGGCGCCGACAATCGTCATCAAGAGAGCTTCGCCTCTGACCCAACCGCCCAGTTTGAATTCAACTTCCTCGATAAAAGCTTTCGCCCGGCCGCTATCAGTTTCGCCAAAAAGAGTCACCAGGCGGCTATCAAGGTTTTTTCTTTCCATCAGAAGATAATACGAAATTACTAAAATCGTGAAAATCCCAACGATATTTGAAAAGAGGCTGACAGCAAATTTTATAAGGTTTGCCGGCAGAGAGCTGAATTGGGTCAATTGCTTAAGAACGGCGGGGTCGGCCAGGCCGAGAAAGCCCAGTTTGTCTAAATAGGACGGCAGCGTATTTATCAGAGTAGCCGTTTCTTCTGCCACCGGAGAAATCATGAGGCCAACTGCCACGCTAAAAGTGCCAAAAGTTAAGAAATAAATTATTAAGATCGCCAGGAAACGGGGGAGCCTCAATCTTTCCAACTGGTTCACCAACGGGTTGAGGGCGGCCACTAGAGTCAGCGAAATAAAAAAAGCCAAAACAATTTGTCCCACTTGAAATAGGAGCCAGAGAGCCAGCAAAAACAGAACAGTGAAAACGACGGTTCGGTGGGAAATTTCAACCTTTTGTGTCATGCCACTTAGCGACTAAATTCGTCACTTTATTTTCCCATCCTTCCCCGGTAATGTCAAACCAATAGCCTTGAACTCCTCGAAGGGATTTCCTGAACCAAGTCATTTGTCTGCGGGCATAAGCATGCTCGTCATATTTCCACCTCTGGATAATAGATCGGGTATTTTGTATTTGGTATTTAGTATTTAGGGAATTAAGGTGCTCTTCCCATTCTTTATACCCAATCGTCGTGCCAAGGGCCGAATTTTCCCACGTATAACCCTTGCCTAATAATCCTTCAATCTCCTCAACAATTGCCTGTCTCACCCTTTCCTCCACCCTCTTATCAATCCGCCCATAAAGCGTCTCATACGACGAAGTTAATCCTATCGTCAATAATTTTTTAATCTCTAATTTGTGCTTTTGGTTTTTGGTTTTTCCCTGCCTGCCGGCAAGGCAGGGTTTTTGGTTTTGTCGGGCGATCTCAATCGCCCTCATCAGCCTTCTCGGATTTTTTCTATCACTCTCGTTCATCCCTCGCAGCCGCTCGGCACAAGTTTTCTCCAAAATGCCCTGCAACTCTGCAACTTTGAAACTTTGCAACTTTCTTCTCAACTTCCAATCCGGTTCCGCCCCGGCAGTTCCAATTCCCTCAACTAGCACCTTGATATAAAACCCCGTCCCGCCCGCCACGATTGGCAGTTTCCCTCTTTTCCAAATATCTCTTATGACAACACTGGCACATTTAGCATAATCCGCCACGCTAAATTTATAATCCGGCCCGACAACATCATAAAGCCACAGCCTTACTCCCTTAATTTCATAATAGCCAATCCGATAGTCTGCGTATTCAGTATTTAGTGTTCGGTATTTAGCATTTAGGGGAAGGTCTTTGCCGGTCCCTATGTCCATACCTCGATAAACTTGCCGACTATCTGCCGACACCATCTCGCCATTAAATTCTTTGGCCAATTTAATTCCTAGGGCCGTTTTGCCCGTAGCGGTGGGCCCACAGATCACCAAAAGCTTATTCATGCTATGTTATAATTATAGCAGCGAGAAAGCGAGGTGATAGAGAATGGTGGTTCTTGGGCAAATCTATAAATGTAATATCTGCGGCAACATCGTTGAGGTTATCCATGTGGGCGGTGGCGAACTGGTTTGCTGCGGCCAGCCGATGGAACTTCTGACCGAGAAAAACCAAGATATTGGGCAAGAAAAACATGTGCCGGTAATTGAAAAAACAGAGTCAGGAATAAAAGTAAAAGTGGGTTCGATCCCCCATCCGATGGAAGAAGCGCATTACATTGAGTGGATAGAGGTTATCGCCGATGGTAAAATTTACCGTGAGTTTCTTAATCTGGGTGATCAGCCAGAGGCTGAATTTCCTATTCGGGCCGATAATTTATCCGCTCGTGAATACTGCGGCGTACATGGTCTATGGAAAAGTTAAAAGATAAGCCAGTAGGTCCTGATACCAACAAGGTAAGGGTGGCAGGGTTAGCTGTTACCGTCCTATTTACAGGGATAGTTTTCGCCCTGACACTCTATTTTCGCAGAACATCCACCGAAGTCAAAAATCAGCAAACAACGCCTAGTTCTTCACCGATCCCGACAGAAACTTTCTGCGGGTCTTCTTCCTTGGGAAAGTGTGCCGTTGATAAAGATTGCCTCGCTGGCGGCTGTTCCGGACAAATCTGCGGCACTAAGAATGAAGGAGGGCGCTTTACTACTTGTGAATGGCGAGATTGTTATGAAGCCAGAAAATATGGGCTAGAGTGCAAGTGCATCGATAAAAAATGCCAATGGTCTAAGAACGATTAGCGGGCCTTTTCTTATTAACCAACTCTTCTAAAATTCTCCACCTTCTCTTCTTCTCGCTATATGGCACGTCGTCTTTGAACTTATAAGCGGCGGTTCCCGGCCGAGGCGAATACATGGCGATATAAGCCTTTGCAAACCCCGCTCTTTCACAAAGATCAACCGTATGTTTAAACTGTTCTTCTGTTTCTTCGGGAAAACCGACGATAATGTCTGTGCCAATTTCTATATCTGGGATTTCCTTTTTGATTCTTTTGATTAGTTTAATGTATTGAAGTGCCGTATAAGGCCGATTCATCCGTCGCAAAACCTCATCGTCGCCGGATTGCACTGGCAGGTGGAGATAGCGGTCAACCTTAGATAATTTCATTGCCTCAATAATGTCGTCTGACAGATCCCAGGGGTTACTGGTCAGAAAACTGATTTTTCTAAGGCCTCCGATCTTGTTGAGCACACGGAGCAAGAGCGCAAAAGGAGTCTGTGTATCATATATTAATATATGATACAGCAAGAGCAAGCTCTTAACGTAACTGACGGAGAAATCTCTTCCGTAGGAATTAACGTTCTGGCCCAGCAAAGTAACTTCTTTATATCCCCGCTTCACTAGTTCCTTAACTTCGCAAATAATCTCCTCAAAAGGTCTAGGTTTTTCTCTACCGCGGGCATAGGGTACGACACAATAGGCGCAGAAATTATTGCATCCCTCCATAATCGGCACCCAGGCATGCGACCCAGAATTGCGAATTGCCAAATTATCCAATTGAGAATTTCCGAAAAATTCACTTATCTTTTTGAATTCATCAGCCAGGGGTAATTTTTTCTTAAGATCGGCAAGCGGATGATAAAGCATGCAGCCGGTCAAAATTACCTTGTATTTAGTATTTGGTATGTAGTATTTAGGGGGGGTCTTAAGATTTTTTACAAGTCCAAGGACCCGATCTTCAGCTGTTTGGCGAACAGAACAGGTGTTGATTATCACTTCGTCCGCCTCTTCTGGAGATTTTGCCGCTTTCCATCCTTTTGCCTCATACCAACCAGCGATCCTCTCCGAATCCGCCTCGTTCATCTGACAGCCATATGTTCTAATATAATATCTCTTAAATTTATCAGGCATAAAAGCTTTCCCCAACTTACTTAATCGGCTCGCCCGCCGGATAACGCACCTTGAGCCGTGTATGAATAATACTGGAAAGGCGAAAAGGTCTTAATAAAATATTTTTTCATCGTGAGTATTCTTAACTACTGGCGCTGGAATACTGCTTTAGGGCGTATTTCCAAAACTTCAAAGAACCCCAAAGGAAGAGGCCGGTAATTAGAAAAGAAAAGGCAATCCATTGCCAGGACAAAAGTCCCAAAAGCGCTTTGGCAGGAACGGTAATTAGGATCACCACCGGAATAGTAAAGGTCAAAATGTATTGGATTCCTTTTTGGTAAATATCAGTTGGAAACCGCGCCATATTAGTCAAATCCCGATAAACCCAAACCAAGTGATCGATCTCTGTAGTCAAAACGCAAACAGCGCAAACAAAAAGATGAAAAGCAAAGCCTAAAACTAAGCTATTGATAAAGAGCAAAAGGAAGAGAACTAGACTCGTCGAACTGGTAAAAAGGTGATGGCTGAAGATAAACAAAAGGAAATAAATCCAAAGAGGGATAAGGGTGATAAAATCCAAAATATCAGTCCAGCCAAATACCGGCCGGAAAAAGGAGGGCAGCGGCTTAAGCAGGTCAATATCATAATTGCCCGCCACCACGCTAAAACGAAATTGGTAAACACCTCGGAAAAGGAACTGAACCATAATATCAATTAAATTGAAGACAAGGTAAAAGAAAATTACCTGCTCGCGGTTATACCCCGCTAAGTTTTGGGTGGAGGATAAGATCATAAAGAGAAAGACAAAAAAGAGGAGAAAACGGACGATTTTGCCGACCAAAAACAAAACCCCGGCCCAACGACTCAACAACTGGGATTGAGCGGCCCGGGAAGATACCATCAGCCAAATTTTGATTAGTCTAACCGCCGAACGCACCATAATTTTTCGCTCCTTTTTGCCACAAAAGATTTGCCAACCGATAAAAAATAATTAACCATAAACCACAGATTAATATTCCCTTAATCGCCGTCGCCGCTGACAACTGCTCTAGCCAAATCTTTAGGGGGAAAAAAACCAGGTAGGGGAACGGCGTAAGATTTATCATCCCCTGCAGCCAACCGGGCAAGACATCTATCGGGAAATAGGCGCCGGCAAAAAATTCTAAAAAAATTATCCCGAAAAGCCAGCGAGTAGCCCAGATTTCCTCGGTCCAGAAAGCAAAGGCAGAAAGGAAAAAACTCACAAAGAAGTATAAAAACAGAGCCAAAACCAATAAAAGCGCAAAAAATAAGTATGTTTCGGTTCGCTGGGGAAAGTAGAAGGGAATTCTTAAAAAGTATACCGCTATCCCAATTTCCAAAAAGGTAAAAAATAGATTCAGAAGCTTATCGACTACGTCTCTAGTTAGCCAAAACGAAAACATGCCGATAGGACATAGCAAAATCTTGGTTAGCTCCCCACTCCTAATCTGCCCGGCCAAGTCAGCCGACCTTGAACCCAAAACAAAACTGCGCAGGAAAGCGACCCCCACTACGTAAGCTAGCATTTTAGCTCGTTCGTATCCCAGTAGCGCTGTTCGGTCTCCATAAATCGCTAGCCAAAAGAAAAGAAGCGTCAGAAAAAAAACAAAACTGCGGAAACGCCAGAGGACAAAGTTGAGGCGATAAACAAAATATTCTTGAAGAGTAAGTTTGGAGAGCTGAAAGTATTTTTTCATAGATGCAAAGACCCAAAGATTCATAGATACAAAGATAAAAAGATTTACAGATTTAACTTAACCCTTTTCATGAAAGAATTAAGCATCACTGCCAGTTCCTTACGCTTCTCTTCAATCTCTTGGTAATCTTTTTGGGAGAGATATTCTAGATCCAGCGCTATCTCTAAACAAGCCTCGGCTTCTACCAAAGAGGAATCAGCTATTTCCAGAAATCTTAAAAATTCCTTCTGGGAGAAATTCCTTCGATGACCCTCGACGATATTCAATAGGAAGGAAATTACTGCTCTTCTTAACTGCGATTGTAGTCCGAAAATCTCTGACTTAGGAAAATTCTCTGTTTTCTGGTAGACCAATCTAATAAAAGACTTGCCTTTCTGCCAGATTATAAGTTTATGATAATCGCCTTTTTTCTCCCTCTGCATCTTTGCATCTCTGCATCCCTATTACGCAAGATCCTTCCCGCTAAACACCTCCCTGATAATATCCTCAATCGGTACCTCTTCTACATTCAGGTCAGCAACGGGAAAGTGCTGGAGGAGTTCTGCCGCAGCCACCGAAACCGCCTCGCGCCTTACTGAAATAACTGCTTTCGGAAAGCTGTACTCCTTTACCTCGCCTATTTCGCTAAGCTTCTTCGGATCAATTTCCTTTCCAAAAACGACCGACAAAACTTTGTGGTCGGCATACTTTTCCACAATTTCCGAAAGCTGGCCGTCAAAAACAATCTTGCCTTTATCGATAATAATCACCCTTTGGCAAAGTTCCTTGACATCGCCCATATAGTGGCTGGTTAAAATGATAGTTGACTTCTTACGGCGGTTATATTCTTTAATAAAATCGCGAATCTTTTTCTGCATGACCACATCTAGACCGATGGTCGGTTCGTCCAGGAACAACACTTTAGGCGAATGAAGCAGGGCAGCGATCAGTTCGCACTTCATTCTTTGGCCTAAAGAGAGTTTTCTCACTTGGATTTTCAAAACATCTTCAACCTCTAGCAGCTTAACTAACTCCCCAAGGGTTTCCTCAAATTGCGTCTCTGGCACTTCGTAAATTTCTTTATTTAAAATAAAAGTTTCCATGGCCGGGAGATCCCACCAGAGTTGATTCTTCTGTCCCATCACCAGCGAAATCTGTTTAAGGAAAGCGGCCTTTCTATCCCAGGGGTTGAAATCCAATACCGAAACTACGCCAGCAGTAGGGTATAGAAGTCCGGAAAGGCACTTTAGGGTTGTGGTTTTACCCGCCCCATTGGGCCCGATGAAGCCGACTAATTCGCCCTCCTCAATTTCAAAAGAGATATTGTCAACCGCCTTAACATCCTCATATTTTCGCGCCACCAAAGACTTAAGCGAACCGATCAGTCCCGGCTCTTTTTTGTGCACCTGGTAGAATTTCTTAAGACTTTTAACTTCAATTACCGGCATAATTTTTATATTCCTACTCCCTCATACCTCTTAACTCCTCTCCTCCAGACAAATCTCGAGAGAAGGTATAAAATTGCCACCCAGAGGATCTGAATCCCAAGTCCTCTTATGGTTTCCATCATACTTATCTTGCGAAGGTAAATCAACATGGGAAAGTAGCGAGTGTAAGAAAAGGGCAAAATGCCCGCGGTAATTTGGAACCATCTTGGAAAGAACACGATCGGTGCATACCCTCCGGAAAAGATACTCTTCAGCGTTCTGGCGAGGCTACTAAATCCTGAGGTGGTAATTGTCCAAAAAGAAATGAATCCGGTGCAAAAATCTAAAAGGGCGTTAATTATCAACGAAAATATAATTGAAATGAGGAACAGCACTAAGATGGTAGCGTCAAGGTTAATAATAAATTTATCCCGAAAAACTGCTGCCACTAAGGCATAGACAATAATTCTTATCAGTACGTTAAGTGGCTTACCCGATAGACTACCAAAGAACCTAGTACGGGGATAACTCATTGGCTTAACTAAAAAATTTGAGAGCTTTCCTTCTTGGATATCCTTTTCGATTCGCTCGGGAATTGGGGAAGAAATAATGTTGCTTATTAACCCGACGCCAATTAGATAAGTGACCGTTTCGGGTAAGCTAAAACCGGCGATACTATTTCTTTCGCCATAAATTATCATCCAAATGAAAAGGAAAATTAAGGTATCTAAGAACTCATTAAGGCCCCAAAGGAAAAAATCGGAGCTATAAACTAAGGTGCTTTTTATTCCCGCTTTGGCCCACGCAACATACTTCCTCACAAACCCATTTTAGCACGGAAAGAACGCAAGGGGAATTACTTGATCAGCCTTTTAAGGAGTTTGCCCGGAGAAAAGCGGGCAGCGCGATGAGATTTTACAATCTTTTTTTCCTTTGTTTTCGGATAAACGACGGGTTTATCTTTTACCAAAACGGTTTTGAAGGTTCCAAATCCGGACAAAACTACTTTTTCTCCCTTCTGTAGAGTCCTTCCGACCTCATCAAGAAAAGTGTCAATTACCTCAACCGCTCCCTTCTTGGTGATATGGGCCTTACGGGCAACTAGTTCTGTAATCTGACTCTTTTTCATCTGCGCTAATGATAAAGACTCGCTTATCCTTTGTCAAGACTGGATTGGCCGCTGGGTGCGTTTTCCTGCGCCCTTACTTCCCGAATGCCCGTGACGCGAATTTGGCCAATCCATTTGGCTTCCTCCTCAAGTTTTCCGGCGACTTTTTTAATTAAAACCGTAAGCTCGGCATCGCTTACTTCCTCCGGCTTGACAATCACTCTCACTTCTCTCCCGGCCTGGTAGGCGGCAACTTCGGCGACGCCGGGGAAAGATTTCGCCATTTCCTCAATCCGGGTCATCCGCTTTAAATATTCTTCATGCGGTTCGTAGCGCGCCCCGGGCCGACTGCCAGAAATGGCATCAGCAATCCAGACAATGGCCGACTCATCAGAAGAAAAAGGCCGATCTTCGTGGTGCTCGGCGACGCAAGCGACAACTGACTCGGGCAAATGATATTTCTTTAAAAGATCCACGCCTAACTGGATATGATTTCCCTCTTCTTCGGTGACAACTTTTCCCACATCATGCAGCAAACAGCCGAGACGAACTACTGCCGTATCCGCCTTCAGCTCTTCGGCGATCGCCACGCCGATCTTAGTCTCCTCCATCGTGTGGACTAAGAGATTCTGGCCATACGAGAAACGGTACTTATAGCGGCCAAGAATTTTTATTAAATCAGGATGAAGATTGTAAACCCCAACCGCGTGGCAAAGCTTCTTTCCTTCTTCGAGCAGAATTTGATCAACCTGGGCTTTGGTTTGCGTAACAATTTCTTCGATCCGGTCCGGCTGGATCCGGCCGTCTTTTATCAGTTTCTCTAGGGAAAGTCTGGCCACTTCCCGGCGGATTGGATCAAAAGAAGAAAGCCGCAGGTCCAGGGTCTCATCCAGCTCAACCTCCACCCCGGTTGCTTGCTCAAAGGCGCGGATGTTTCGTCCCTCTTTGCCAATGATTCTGCCTTTTATTTCCTCATCAGCGAGTCTAATGGTAGAAACGGTATACTCGGCCACCAAGTCTGTTAAGCCGTGCCTCATCGCCTCGATGAGAATTTCCCTTGCTTTTTCCTGGCTGGTCGCCCTAATCTCGTCTTCGGCACCTTTTATCTTGCGCGCGATTTCGTCGGCCAGTTTTTTTTCTGTTTCCGCAAGAACGATTTTCTTTGCCTCTTCGGAAGATAGCCCGGCCAGTCTCGCTTTCTCTTTTTCTAGCTCTTCTTCCCTTTTCTTGAGCTCCTCCTCTTTTTTCACTAAATACGAAGCGATCTCAAGATCGCTTGTTTTCTGTTTGGCTTGGCCACTAAAAACCGGCATAATTAGCTTTGACGAGAGAAAAGAATAGGGAAGAAAGCGCCCCTTAGGCGCGCAGTCCGGAAATCTTTACGAATAGAAAATTCATGGTTTTCTCTGCCACTATCCTTATTTCTTTTCGTCTGGGGGGAATTATAACTTTTTATCAGCTTTTCGTCAATAAGGAAAAAACTTCTTCGATAGTTTCCCAGGAGAAACCGCGCCGGGCAAGAAAGGCAGTTAGTTTTTGCTTAAGCTCCAGCGGCGGCAGATTTTTCAATACTCTTATTTTTTTCTCGGCCAATTTTTTGGCCAACTCCAGCTCATTGAGCATTGAACTTGGAACATTGAACATTTTTATTATGTCTTCCGACACTCCTTTGCGTTTTAGCTCTAGCGTCAAGAGTCTTGCGCCGGTAGGCCTAAAGGTTGATCTTTGTTCAATCCACCATTTGGCAAACTCCGTATCACTAATCAGATTTTGGGACTTTAGCTTATCAATAATAGGTCCTACTGTTTTATTATGGCCTTGATTACCACTGATTTTAAACCGATTGGCGCTGATTTTTCTTAGGAGATAATCCCGCACTTCTTTCTCTGACCGCGGACGGTAAGACAGGAATTTAGCTGCCTGCTGATAGAGCTTGTCAAACTCGTTCTCTTTAATTAATTTTTCAATCTCTTCTTGGGAAATATCCTGATTAGGCTTCAGTCCTATGCGAAGTAAGCTTTCGGTAGATAAGCCAAAGGCAAACCGGCCGTCGATAAAAACATTTACCCTTCCGGTTTTCTTTTGCGTCTTAATCGCGGTAATCGTCGGCATTAAGAGGTGGGTTCTTCGGGGACAGCCTCGTGTTTTTCGCCAACCCTTTCGCCCTTTTTGACTTTCTCCCAAATTTTCTCTTCTATTTCTTTTGCCAATTTTGGCTTCTCTTCTAAATAAGCAATGGCCGCCGGCCGGCCCTGGCCAAGCATCTGATTAACGTATTTAAGAAAGGCTCCTGATTTTTCAATAACCCCAAGGTCAACTCCCAAATCGAGAATTCCTCCCGTCTTGGAAACTCCCGAGGTGGCTAAAATTTCCAGCTCTGCGACCTTAAATGGCGGTGCCACTTTATTTTTAATCACTTTTACCCGATGGCGAGAGCCAACGATATTGCCCGCTTGATCTTTAACTGTGTCAATCTTCCGCGTATCAAGACGAACCGAGGCGTAAAACTTAAGGGCCAAACCGCCCGGAGTAACCTCGGGATTACCAAACATAATGCCAATCTTTTGTCGCAATTGATTGGTAAATATCACCACGGTTTTTGATTTGGAAATGGCCCCGGTGAGTTTTCTTAAAGCTTGGGACATTAATCTTGCCTGAACTCCCAAAAGCGCATCGCCCATCTCGCCTTCAATTTCCGCCCGAGGCACAAGAGCGGCTACCGAGTCAATGACGATCACATCAACCGCACCCGAGCGAACAAGAGTCTCTACAATTTCCAGAGCTTGCTCGCCGGTATCTGGTTGGGAAATTAAAAGGTCATCAAGATTCACCCCGATTGTTTTTGCCCAGGCCGGATCAACCGCATGTTCAGCATCAACAAAGGCCGCGGTTCCCCCCATTTTCTGCGCTTGGGCAATTACCGAGAGAGCAAGTGAGGTTTTTCCGGAAGCTTCAGGACCGTAGATTTCCACTATTCGCCCCCGAGGAAGGCCACCCACACCGAGGGCAATATCAAGGGCAAGCGAACCGGTAGGAACCACTTCCACGCCAGTCTTAGTGGCTGGCTGTTCTCCCAGCTTCATAATCGCTCCCTTGCCATACTGCTTTTCAATCTGCTCCATGGCTACCCTGATTGCCTGGAGTCTTTTATCATCGGCCATACCAGTTTAATTTTGGCAAGGCCTATGATAAAATGCAAGAGGTAGTTTTCGGTTAACGGGAACTACGGAGAGTGGCGCAATTGGCAGCGCACCAGGCTGGGGGTCTGGGGGTTCCGGGTTCAAGCCCCGGCTCTCCGAAAGATCAGTTTAATATTTCAAGCCCCCAAGGATGACATCGGCACGAGTTAGGTGTAGCGTTTGCGGAAAAACTTACCTTCGTGAATTAAGGAGGATAAATGAATCAAGAAAGTTCGGCTGGAAACCCTACTGCTCGCTACGATGTCAAAGCTTGGCAAAAAATAGGCAAAAAACCTGTAATTGCGGAAATCCCTCATGTAACAAACTCCTAAAAAGACCAGTTCACGCTATTCCTTCATCCGGTATTTGTTTCTGTTCAAAATCTTGCGCCGCAATAGTTAATAATCCAAAGCGCAAGAAGCCATATACTAAAAGATGCGCTAACCCAAAATGCCATAAATTAATTCCCAACAGAAATAAGTTTTGTTCCTCTAAATGCCAGGGAGAACAATTCAGGTTGCCATCAAGCCTAGCTAAAGCAAAGACTGTTAAAAAAATTCAGGATTTCGTAGCCAAAAACGGGAGGATTCCGGTAAAAAGAGAGCTCTGGGGAATCTATAAGCTCGCCAGAAGGGAGTTTGGGACTTGGAATAACGCCATTGAGTCTGCCGGCTTTGAGCCAAATCCCGTCTTATTCGCCAAAAAACATAAGGCCAATGATGGCCACATATGCGATTCTCTAGCGGAAAAGATTATTGATGACTGGCTCTCTGAAAATAACGTCGAACACCAAATTCATGTTCCCTATCCCAACAGTAAAATGAGTTCTGATTTTTTGATTAACGGAATTCGTGTTGAATTTTTCGGTCTCCAAGGCGAAGTCGGAAAATACGATCGCTTCCTCAAAAGAAAGCGCGCCCTTTGCCAAAGGAAAGCTATTAAGATGATCGCAATTTATCCAAACAACCTTTTTCCTCAAAACAATCTTGGGAAAATATTACACCCGCTATTAGAATGAGCCAAAAAAGAAAACGCAAAACTAATTTTGGTCATTTTTAGCCACCGCCATTGATCTTCTGCCAAAACCTAAATTATGGTCTTAAAGGAACGGGCCTTATTTTGACCTATCCTTTTTCATGCTCATAAGAATACCCCTCTCAATAATTACTCACTTGAAAATACGCCCAGTTTTTTGTTAAATATCAGCATGGGGCCAGTCTTGAATGGAATTTTTATAACACTACTCTACCTTACTCCGATCGGGTATTTATTGAGCTTACTTAAACTCTATTCAGGAGAAAGGACACCGGGAGTTTATGTTTATTTGCCTCGCGACGAGCCGATACGAGTAGTTGTTAAGGAAAATCCTCTTATTGCAGATAGGGTTCACTGGTTCATAAACGGGATTTCCTTATTAATTCAGGCTCTTGTAATCATTTTTAAAAATTTAGGTGGCGATTGGGGACACGCCTACGCTTGGATCGCCTTAATCTTTGGGGCCGTAAATGCCCTTTCGGCCTTTTTCCCAACCTTTAACTGGAATGGAAAATTATCGAATGCTATAAATATACCGCTCATCTGGATATTGGTAATATTGTTTCTTATTTTGACAATTGCATATGCGCCTTAAATCACGAGAAAATCCTCCCGAAACGGGAATCGTTAAATCAAGTAAAATGCTCCTGAAATTTCTTACCGCTTAGTTAGTTTCCTCCCTGACCTTGTAATCTCTAAAAGAAGCTTTCTGGGATTAAGGGTAAGAAAACGTTCTCTTAGCTCGCTCTTTGTTTCTTCAGGAGTATCTTCTCGCTCAAGCAGTCTTTGGTAAGCTGTCTTGGGTTGGCCGTATCTTCTTGTAACTCTCGCCCCATCTCTGATCTTGTCCTTTAAGCGCATCACTGGCTGGAAGAAGTTCTGGTAGTCGGAGAGCTTTTCGTAAAGCTGGTTTAAGATTACTAATTGTTCTCTCGTATCCAAGCGTTGATAGCCGACAAACCTTCTGACTACCGAATAGTTCTGCTGCTCGATATATGGCTGATCATTCTTGATGGTTTCTCTGGCCCGGGTGTAGGTAATCTTATGCTCTTCGCAATATCTGATCAGATGATAATTGACAAACTCACCGCCAGTATCAAAGTCAATACCGCGCAGAGGGAAAGGCAATCTTTGGCGGATAACCTCTAGTGCCCCAGTTGTTTCTCTCTCTGATCGTCCCAGATGGCCTCGGCACTCATTCCAGCCACTGGCGACATCAGTGGTGTCTAGAGTGTGAATATACTCTCCACTGGGGGAATCACCGCAATGATGAACAGAATCAATCTCTAGGAATCCAGGTACAGTATTATCCCAATCAGCCCAAGTACGAATGGGAATCTGGTGCTTGAGCAGTGTGCCCGGTTTGGTTCTTGATCTTCCCTTAAGAGCGATTCTTTTTCTTTCAGACACTAAGAGGCGGTCTGCCGTCGCCGAGCTTATCCTCAACAAGAGCGCTTTCTTTCTCTTACCAACCTTCATTTCCCCATGACAAGTTAAGGATTCCAGATAAACAGGAATCATGGGGACTAAGCGTTGGCCGCAAGCATAGTTAGAGATTACCCAAAGCTTTTCTAAGAGCGGGAAAACAACCTGATAACAAGAGCTTCTTCGTCTTCTAATTGGCTTTCTGGCTGGAGGATAAACCAAGATCTCCATTAAATGTTTTCGAGAGTAACCGGTCACATAGCCCAACCTGTTCAAAAGCTCTGTTCTCTGCTTTTTCTTCCCTCGAAGATATTCTTTAGAGAAGGTCCGAATTACTGCCCACTTTTCTTTCTGATTCACTTTGCTCACCTCCTGACGGGCAGCGGATTATCCCTAATTTTAGGAGGCCCGATTTCCCCCTTACAGGAGGATTCTCTCGTGATTCAACGAATCGATTTCAGGAGGATTTAAAGTGATTTAAATCGATATGCGCTATGTTCACTTAAAAATCCGACAGTTGATACTCTTCTAATACTTCATTAGGTGTTTTTAATTTTAAGGCAAGATGGGCTCTTTTGGAATGGTAGTAGTCTAGATATTCAGTTACCTCTTTTTGCAGAGAAGGAATTTCTCTTTGGTAGTATTTTCCCCAACCCAAGCATTCTTTTCTCAAGCTCCGGTTAAAACTCTCAATATATGCCTGTTCGTTCTTGCGGTATGGCCTAGCAATGCGGTATCGGTCAGCAAAGACAAAGACATTCTTTCTGAAATGATCTTTAAACTCAGAGCCACCATCTGTTTGTAAAAGAGTGGTATGCCTAAATCTCTGGATAGCTGATTGGAGAAAGCTTAATCCTTCAAGACTAGTTAGGGCAGGATACAGATTAACTAATACTTCTTTGGTAAAGATATCGATGCCCGTAAAAGCAAAGACATAACCAAAATCTAAACTATCCATCTGGATAACCTCTCTGGGCTTGGTAGCACAAGGCACTGGCCCTCGTACTTGGTTCTTCTTCCATTTGCTTCTCAAGATATACCTCTGGCTTAAGATTTTGTAGATAGTGGTTACGGAAAGTTCGATATTAAATTCATCCTTAAGATATTTCCTAATCTTTTGGCCGCAACAGTCTCTGTTCTCTTCTCTTAGACGACAGATTCTTTCGATTAGAAGACCATCTAGCTTCCTTTTGTCCTTTCTCCTTTCTTGGCCTTAAGATAATCATCAATGAATCCCCTAAGACCAAATGAATGACCCTGAATGCTCTTAATCCATATCCCTATAGTTTCCCGATTAACCTCCAGCCTCTGAGCAATACGAGTTCGAGGGATGTCTTGCCCGAACAATTCCCAGGCTAAGGTGATTTTAGTAATTTGGTTCATGATGTCCATCATTCTACTCCTAAAGTGTCGGATATTTAAGTTGAATACAGCTTATATGTAGATATTTTTCGATTTTTGATGTATAATTTCAGCTAGAATATCCTGGGAAAGGAGTAGAATGGGAAATCCCTCAAAACCAATTTGGCAAAGCGATGCCTTTATTATTTTATGTTTGGTAATATTCTGGCCCGCCGGAATTTTTTTAATGTGGAAATACTCACCTTGGCGAAAATTTGTGAAAGGCCTATTGACAGCTTTCTTTTTAATCGGAGTAATTCCGCTTTTATTTATCTGGTCTCTTCTGTCTGGACTCAGAGGCTATTCGCTTATCGATAACCTGCTTAACCCTCGTACTGTTAATCAGTCAAAACTTTACAATTGCGTCGTATTAAATTTCGATTGGGGAAAATGCACAAATAGAAAACATAATTTTTCTTTTGAATATCCGGCGAAATGGAGTTATATAGACCTAAAACCTGAAGGGATTGGATTTAGCCCTTCAGATAAAAATATGAGTGATGGCTTTGTTATTTCCATGGGTTCGCCATCGGAATGGAAATCAGAAGAAGAAGCTAAAAAATTCGCTAACGGTTATTCAGGGTCGTCCTCTCGTCAGGAAACAACGATAGATGGATTGTATGCGACTAAAGATTATAAAGCGTTTTCCGAAAATGGGATCGTTGCTACCGCGGTAATCGTAGACGGAAAAACAACTTATGAATTTATGAGTTTGCCAGATAATTTAAAAAAGGCGAGTGTATCTTTGACTAATTCTGAACTCCAGTCAATCTTTGACCATATGGCTAACAGTTTTGCTAAGGAAAAATAATGGATGAGGATATCCTTCGAGGTAGAGAAAAAGTTATAGTTTGGATTGCAGGCCTAGCAAATCCCCTGATTGCTGGATTTCTATTTTATTATTCTTGGAGAAAAAAATTTCCAAATAAAGCCAAACAGGCAAACACTATTTCGTTTCTTGCTCTCGGAATTGATTTAACACTCTACCTTCTTCTGCAAAATTGGTTTAAGTTGAGTAACACCTTTTAGCGAATCAAAGGGGATTAAAAAAAGCGCTGCGTGCCATGAAACCAAGAAGACTTCCTTTTGAAGAATTTAAATACATTTATCAACGCGTCCCCCGACTTTGTGTTGAAGTAGTTATTAAAACTTCCAAAGGTATTCTTCTTACCTTAAGGGACATTCCCCCGTTTCAAGGCTACTGGCATCTACCGGGCGGAACGGTACTTCTCGGCGAAACACTCGAGGGCGCGGTTAAAAGATTTGCCCAAGAAGAGGTTGGTTTAAGAGTGAAAGTTAAAGAATTTCTTGGCGTGATCGAATATTCAAAGGCAAGTTTTGGCCAAACAATTGGTTTGGCCTATCTTATTTCTGCCACTAGCGGCAAGCCAAAAATTGACTTCCAGGCCAAAAAAGTAAAATTCTTCAAGAAAATTCCCAAAAAAACCATTCCCGAACAAATAAAATTCCTCAATGCCTGGCTCAAATAACCAAGAGAAATCTAAGTCTCGAGTTTTAATCTTAAAAACTTGACCGCTTTTTCCCTGTTATGTAATTGGTACAATTTATGCTCCAGCAAAATTTGTACCACTTTAATTCACAACCAAATCGTGCTAAAAACTTCTTATAACCCGTACATCTTCTTTAGTTCTTCTTCGTTTTCTACCCTCTCGGCCAAAATTATTTTTACCTCGTCGGGCACCTCAAAAATTTCTCGCAAGAATCTTATTTCTTTCTCGCAAGGAAATGGAAAAATAAAAACACTCTCCTGCAGCTGATAAAATTCGAGCTGTTTTAATTTCTTCCGCAGAACTTCCCTTGCCTCCTTTTTGCCTTCCGGTATATCAAAAATAATTAACCGCCATTTTCTGTCCCAGTAACTCGGCTTTTTTATTTCAATTTTATCAACGTCAAATTTTAAAACTTCTGTTTTGCCTTTATCGCTAATTTTCACCACTGCTTCCCCGTTTTCTTCCGCAAAATCAACCAAACCTTTTCTTTTTAAATTTTTAATATTCCGGCGTAGAAGCGGCTGATGAAACTTCTGCCACGGAGAAAACGAGGGATCGCCCTTTAGTAACCTCATGGCGCCAGGGGCAAGCATGGCTAAGGTCAAAGCCGCTCCCAATTTAAGAATTGCTAAAATTGTTTCTTTATCCGGGTATTCTCTCTTTTGCATATGGTACAAATTCCGCTCCAGCATCAATTGTACCAAATTTTGGAATTGCCAATCTAGGCCATTTTTGTTAGACTTTACCCATACAGCAAAGAGCAACCTATCAGGTTTTAACAAATTATGCAAAGAGCTTTATTAATAGTTGATACGCAAAATGATTTTTGCCCTGGCGGCGGTTTTCCTGTTCCAGAAGGAAACAAAATCATCGGGCCATTAAATAAAGTCTTAGATTACGCCAGAAATCGCCATTGGAAAATATTTGCCTCAAGGGATTGGCACGCCTCTAATCTCTTCTCTAAAGACGATTGCTCCAGGCACTGTATTCAAGAAACAAAAGGGGCAAAGTTCCATCCAGATTTAAAAATAAAAGATGATGTGATAGTAATTTCGAAAGGTTCGCACGATCTTAGCGACCGACATTATTCTGCGTTCAACGGTGATGAAATCTCACTAGATGAGCTTTTAAGAGAAACAGGGGTAAAGGAGCTTTATATTGGTGGGCTTGCCCTCGATTATTGCGTTAAGAATACTGCCATCGATTCTGCCAAGAAAGGATACAAAACATACGTTTTTCTTGATGCAACAAAGGCGGTGAATAATAAGTCGGATGATATTAAGGCCACTGTTAGGGAGATGAAGAAGGAGGGAATAGAATTCATCAAAACTGCTGAATTTCTTACCAAGAACCAATGAAAATAATAAATATTCCCATGGAATTTCGGTGCGGCAGCGACAGGAGATCGATATTTCTGGAAAAAATAGGTTTTAATAACATTGAATCTTTCCAAACCGTCGAACTATCTTTGAACTTAGAAGAGCCATATCATACTAATAAATCAGGTTTAGTCTTATGCCTCGTGATCACTGGATGGATGGAAGCACATTGTGCTGGACAGAACTACAAATTGAAAGAGGGACAAGGAATTATTATCGAACCAGGAGAAAGACATAGAATTAACAAGGGCAAGGGCTGGATGCTATCTTTATCGACTAAAAGCTACGAGGGCGGTTTGGGCACTGAATGGGAGGAGGCGGGAATAGACGAGGGAGGAAAGAGAATAAACAACAAATAATTTTAGTTAGTGATTCTTATGCTACATTAAATTATGATCGAAGCTATAAAGAAACGACGTAGCATCCGGGCTTTTCGAGCGAAGGAAGTTAAAGAAGAAAAGCTGAAGGAAATTCTTAAAGCGGCAATGTTTGCCCCAACGGCCAAGCATTGCCGGTCCTGGGAATTCGTGGTTATTAGAAATGAAGGCACTATAAAAAAACTGTCGCAAACTAAACCCAGCTCCGAATTTATCGAAAATGCGCCACTCGTTTTAGCCTTGGCGGCTGATGAAACTTCTGCCACGGAGAAAACGAGGGATCGCCCTTTAGTAACCTCATGGCGCCAGGGGCAAGCATGGCTAAGGTCAAAGCCGCTCCCAGTTTAAGAATCGCTAAAATTGTTTCTTTATCCGGGTATTCTCTCTTTTGCATATGGTACAAATTCCGCTCCAGCATCAATTGTACCAAACTTTGGAAAATAAAAAACAATGCCTATGCGTGGTTGCTTGAAATACGAATTTATGCTATACTTTTTCTTGGAGATACATATGGAAAATCAAATTAACGTTGGTGATCAAAATACCCAGCAAATCGGACAAAATCCCGTAAATCAGCCACCTGTTCCTTCTGTTCCTAAAAAGCAAAGGTTAAACTACTGGATGATTTCGACAATAATTTTGTTTGCTGTTCTCTTAGTTGGTAGTGCTTTCTATTTTTTGAACACAAGAAAGGAAACAAATCCTAGCCAAGATCTACCTCAGTCTCAACCGAGTATTGAACCGTCAGCAACCACCTTGCCGACTGGCTCTGTAACCACAAAACCAAATCAAATTAGAATCGGTAGATTACAATTGACGTACCCTGACAGTTGGATACCGATATTTGCTACGCCAAATAACGATAAAAATGTTATTTTTTTTGCAAAAACAGAACAAGAAGCTCAAACATTAGCTAGCTGTGCTTCGGCTGGATCTTGTGGTAACTATTCTCTGAAATTGGAAGATTTTGCTAATTATGCGGTCTGGCAAAATTCAACCATCGAAGATTTCATAAAACAGGTGAGATCGGATATTCAGTTAAGTAGTTTACAAAAAACTACAATTGGCGGTCGTGAAGCATGGTTGGGCTATACGGATTCGCAAAAGACTCGATACCAAGCTGTAATTGTAACAAGCTCGGCTCAACCCAAGAGCTTTGTGGCAATTACTGCATCAACCGCAAATACTGCAAGCGGAATGCTTGAGGAATACATAGTAAAATTGCCAACAGTGAAAGTGAGTGAATACAAATCTGTCAAACCGAACGAACTAACGGTAAAGAAAGGTTTTGTTGTTGAAATGACATCGTCCCTTAATGCGCAAGACTCAAGTTTGGTTAATTTTATCCTTGATAGCTTGCTCGCTCCTAAAAATTCTACGACTAATTATAGTTACTTTCTTTACACTGAATCAATAAAAAGTTCGGGATCGAGTATTGGCGGGCCAAATTATCCGAAAGATAATTATCTAAACAGTAAATATTTTTTACTAACAGACAACAATCAATTAAGCGATGGAGTGTATGGGACAAATCAGGTGCAAATCAAGCTATCTACATCCTCAACAAAAAATTTAGGTCTGTTCCTTGCTGACCCAAAATATTGTCAGCAAGATACTGATTGCCAGTACCGCGCCAACTTTTGTACGATAGGTGCTTTTAATCCCTATCACCAGTTTGCGACGCCGTGGGGATGCGGGCCCGGGGATTTTGAGGGTCTTGGGAATAGCGAAGAACTACATACAAGTTTGGGTTGCCAAACAGATGTTGAAGTAAAATACGATTCTCTAAAGTGTGTAAGTAACTCCTGCCAGGCTGTCAACGCCAAAGCCGTTTGTAAGTAATAATTTTCTCCTTACTCGCCCGAATGGCGAGAAAGTCGTGCGCGCAAAAGATAACCCTTCGATAAGCTCAGGGTGAAAGGAAGCGAGTGTGGCGCAGGCGGCCAAGCTGGCGACTTTGAAATTCGGTTCTGACTTTTCGTAAATCTCGAAAGATCGCTTAAAATTTAAAGCCCTCCGGTTGGAAAAATTTTTCTCATGAGGCCAGGCCTTGTGCTTCTAAAATCAATAAATAATTAGCGGGCCGAGGTTGAGGATACTATAGCTCCAAGCTTTACTTACTTGCGTTAACGCAAGTAAGTTGAATTATCGCTTCGGTGATTGTTTCCTCGCTCTTGCCCTCCTTATCTTACCGCTCGGCTTTAGGTATTATTCATACACGCCTCGCGGAGCGATTTAGAGAGGGCTTCGAGCAAAAAAGTTACCGCTTCGGGCTTTGCTTTTTTGCCCTCGCTTTCTGGGCGAGGCCGAATTTGCGCCGCTCTTTAACGCGGGCATCGCGAGTTAAGAAACCTTCTTTTTTGAGAATTGGCCGGAATTTCTCCGAATCCGCCAGGATCAGCGCGCGTGCCAAGCCGTGTATCGTCGCGGCCAATTGACCGGAAAGGCCTCCGCCCCTGACCCTGATGGTAGCATAAAACTTGCCTAAAGTTTCCGTTAATTTAAAAGGCGACAGAAACGAAACTTCGGCCGATGCTCCGGGAAAATATTTCCCTACCGGCCGGTCGTTGACTAAGTTTTCTCCCTTGCCCTTAATCAGCCTGACCCTGGCAATCGAAGCCTTCCTGCGGCCAACCGCAAAGATATTGTCACTCTTTTTCATTTTTGCTCGAACTTCTCCGCAAATGGATTTCTTTCGCCTACTACTGCTTTCAGCCTTTTTATTCTCTCTTTGGTTAATCTGTTCTTTGGCAACATTCCCAAAACCGCTCTTTTTAGAATTTCCTCCGGCGCTTTTTCCCTTAAGTCTTTTGGCGTCTCTATCTTAAGGCCCCCGGGGTAGCCCGAGTGACGGTAGTATTTTTTCTCTTTTTCCTTCCTGCCGGTCAGCCGCACTTTTTCGGCATTAATAACCACCGCATAATCACCACAATCAAGATGCGGGCTAAAACACGGTTTCTTCTTACCCACCAAAAAGACGGCTATTTCACTTGCCAACCGACCCAAAATTCGCTCTTTAGCGTCAATTAGGTGCCAGTCTCGCTTAATCTCCTTTTGTTTTGGCCAAAAAGTCGCCATTTATTTCTTCTCCTCCTTAATTGGTTCCGCTTCTTTCGCCACCTTGGTATCTTCTTTGCCATTTCCTTCCACCAGCCCCAGCCTTACCATCAAGGCATCGTCACCGCTCCTTCTGCCTAACTTAATGATGCGGGTAAAACCGCCCTTCCGTTCTTTAAAGCGGGGGGCGATTTGCCCAATCAGCTTTGCTGTCAGCTCTTCGTCGCCCAGTGCGGCTAAAATTTTTCGCCGATTCGCCAGGGTGGGATTTTTTGCCGCTGTCACTAATTTCTCCGCCAGGGGACTTACCATCTGCGCCTTCGCCAAAGTCGTCGCGATCTTCTCCACCGAAAAGAGGGCTTTGAGTAAGCCCTTCGCTAAGGCCAGGCGTTCGCTTTCCCGCCGAGAAAGTTTTTTACCAAAGACACGGTGTCTCATCTAATCGACTAAGTTCACTCCCTTCTCCAAGAGCGCTGCCTCAATTATTTTCAGCGACTTCTCTCCTAAATTCTTAATCCGATTGAGCTTCTTCCGCCCCGCCTTGACCAGATCACCCACCGTTTCAATTTGGCCTTTCATTAACGTATTGCTAATCCGAACGGGAATCGCCAGCTCCTCAATCGAAAGCTTGTGCGCCTCCTCCGCAGCACCCAGGGACTCCAGTTTTTTCTCGGCCGGCCTCTTCTTTGGCTCAATAACTTGAGAAAAGTAGGCAATAACAATCTTGGCTGCCTCCTTGAGGGCGACAAGCGGCTTAATCGTGCCGTCGGTCCAAATCTCCAAGGCCAACTTTTCAAAATTGACCATCCCGCCCACGCGAGTAGCCGCCACCTGATAATTTACTCTTCTGACCGGAGAAAAAAGCGCATCTACCGGAATTACCCCAATCTCACCCCCCGTTTTTCTCTGCTCGTAGGGCGAATAGCCATAACCTTTTTCCACTTCCATCTCGATTTTCAGCTTTGCCTTCTTGTCGGCGAGATTGGCGATAACTAAGTCGGGGTTGGCACTTTTGAGGCCGGCGGGCAGCTTGAGAAGCCCCGCTTTTACCTCCTTTGGTCCAATCGCCTCTAAAGTTATTTTTGCCGGCTTGTCGATATCTCCGGCAATCCTTACCTGCTTCAGGTTAAGAATAAGCTCGACGATGTCTTCTTTCAGCCCCGACAGTGTCGTAAACTGGTGTCTTACCCCCTCGACTTTGGCAGAAACAATCGCCAAGCCGGGAAGGGCCGTTAAAAGAACCCGGCGGAAAGAATTTCCCAACGTATGACCAAACCCCGGCGCCAGGGGCTCGATGATAAACCTTCCGTATTCGTCTGTCTGATCTTCGCTCGTGACTTGAAATATTGGCTCCAAGACTTACTCACCTCCTTCAACCCAAAAGTCCTCCTTTGGGATTACCCAGCTGAGCTGGGTTACAATCCAGCTTAGCTGGAATTACCCAGCTGAGCTGGGATTATCGTGAATAATACTCTACAATATATTGGGCGTCAATATCTGTTTCTGTCTCTTCCGGTTTCGGCAGCCTCACCATCTTGCCTACAGGCCCTTTTCTCTCAAACCAGGGAGCCTCCTTCACTTCCTTTTTCCCCAATTGTTCCTTTACCAGGGGAATTTTCAATCCTTTTTCCGAAAAGGTAACCACTTGGCCCGGGGCAACCTGATAAGAGGCAATGTTTGTTCTCCTGCCATTGACCAAAACGTGGCCATGAGAGATCAGTTGGCGGCTAATCGAGCGGCTGGGAGCAAAACCCAGGCGGAAAAGGACATTATCCAGCCTCGTCTCCAGCAGTCTCAATAAGGCCTCTCCGGTCGAGCCGCCTTGCCGCCGCGCTTTCAGATAATAGTTTTTAAATTGTATCTCGCGGATTCCATAAATTCTTTTGGCCCTCTGTTTCTCGCGAAGCTCTATCGCAAAATCAGAGGGCTTATTTCTGGCACGACGCACTGGCCCGGGCGCAACTGCCCCCTTCCTCTCAATTGGGCACTTCGGCGAAAAACAGCGTGTGTCCTTGAGAAAAAGCTTTTTTCCCTCTCTCCGGCAAAGTCGGCATTTATTTCTTTTCATCTTGAGATTAGCTAAACTCTCCGCTTTTTCTTTGGCCTTGGGCCATTATGCGGAATAGGCGTGACATCGGCGATCAGGTTCATCTTAAATCCGGCCGCGCGCAAAGCCCGCAAGGCCGCCTCGCGGCCAGGCCCGGGACCGTTGATATAGACTTCTATTTCTTTGACCCCGGCCTCTTTGGCCTTTTTGGCCGCTTTTTCAATCGCCGCCGCTGCCGCAAATGGCGTCGCTTTTCTTGCCCCAGAAAACCCCGCCGATCCGGCCGAGTCCCAGCAAAGGGTATTTCCCTGGGTATCAGTAAAAGTCACAATCGTGTTATTGAAGGTTGCCATCACGTAAGTTCTGGCACTACTTATTTCCCTTTTAGTCGTTTTCGCTTTTGGCATTTTGTTAAGTTAATTATTATTTTGCTTTCGCGTCTGTCTTGCCCTTCTCGGTTTTGGCAAGAATTTCCTTTTTCATTGCTCCGATGGTCACTCGTTTTCCTCTTTTCGTGCGGGCATTGCTTCTGGTACGCTGACCCCTTACCGGTAAGTTTTTGGCGTGCCTTATCCCTCGATAGCAACCG
>Ga0194111_10000955_pt1 | contig 35673 bp, 30 predicted proteins | sample TA2KigC300mmetaG_FD_146194 | JGI IMG/M metagenome (GOLD analysis project Ga0194111, IMG submission 146194) | Freshwater microbial communities from Lake Tanganyika, Tanzania - TA2015033 Kigoma Deep Cast 300m | ecosystem: Environmental > Aquatic > Freshwater > Lake | place: Tanzania: Lake... | reverse complement strand
TCCCCGACCTGTCGCCGGGAAACCACACTGTGGAGGTACAGGCCAAAGGGTTGTTCGGCGATATTCAACGTCGTCCAACAGCCACCACGTTTGAAATCGAGCCCCGGTTCTATCAGCGAGTGGGTTTTCTCGCCCCCGTTGCTGTCCTCTCAGGTGCGTTGCTCTTTCTCACCGCCGCCTACATCAACCGCAAGCGGCGAGCTGCAGCTGAGCTTCGGAAGAGCGAGGAGCGTTTCCAGCTCGTGACGAGCACAACGCACGACGTGGTCTATGATTGGGATATCCCTAGAAACCGAATCTGGTTCAACGATGCCGCACACACTGCCTTTGGCAATCCGTCAGATGGTTCCTCACACAGCAGAGAATGGTGGGTGAAACGGATTCATCCGGATGACCGTGAACGCATCCAGAAGAGCATCGACAGAATCATTGCGCAAAAAGGATCTGACTGGCAGGAGGAATACCGCGTGCAGCGGGCAGATGGCTCCTTTGTTACCATCCTCGATCGGGCCGGGCTCCTGTACGACGGGTCCGGCAGTCCGACTCGGTGGATCGGCTCGGCAGTCGACATCACGGAGCAGAAGCGCGCTCAGGAAGAGCTCCGGAATCTGTCGAAAAGAATCCTGGAGGCACAAGAGAACGAGCGACGGCGAGTCTCACGAGAGCTCCATGACAGCGTCAACCAGATCCTTGCTTCGGCAAAATTCCGTGTTGAATCGCTCGACGAACAGATCCCGCGCCGGAATGCGAAGCTCAGGCAGGAGGTGAAGAAGACAAAGCTCCTCATGGACAAGGTGATGATGGAGGTACGCAGGATTTCGCGTAACCTGCGTCCGAGTGAGCTCGACGACCTCGGTCTTCTGCCAGCGATTCGGAGTCTCGCGGCCGAATTCACCGAGCGAACCGGAATTCGAGTCACCCTGAAGCTTCCGGGAAACGAGGTTGCGATCACGCCCGAGAGTGAACTCACGCTCTACCGCATCATCCAGGAAGCCCTCACCAACATTGAAAAACACTCACAGGCTACGCGGATTAGGTTGAGCCTGTCAAAAGACGACTCCACGATCACTGTCAGGATTGAAGACAACGGGAAGGGACTGAGTCAGGGAAGGGCAGCAGGGACACCGCGCAAGGAACGCGGCCTGGGACTTCTGGACATGAAAGAGCGCCTGACGTATCTACGTGGGACCCTTGAAATATCCCCGCGCTCTCCCCGTGGCACAGCGGTGGAAGTGCGCATACCCGCGGAGGTCGCTGAAATCAAAAACCGAGCATAGACCATGAAAAAGAATGCGAAAAGGATAAGGCTTCTCCTTGCTGATGATCACCCGGTCGTACGCGAAGGAATCAAATCTTCCCTTTCAGCATACGCGGGCATCCGCGTCGTCGGGGAAGCGGCAGATGGCCTGGAAGCCGTGCGGCAAGCGAAGAAACTCGTTCCCGATGTCATCCTTCTGGATATCAACATGCCGTTGATGGGCGGGCTCGAGGCCGCTCGCAAGATCCGTTCAGTCGCGCCGAAGAGCAGGATCCTCGCGCTCTCCATGCACGACAATAGAGAATATGTAATGGAGATCGTGCGCCTGGGCGCTTCCGGGTACATCTTGAAAGACTCCTCCCCTTCTGAACTCGTCCGGGCGATCGAGGCCGTGTACGCCGGCGATGCATACTTCAGCCCGAGGATCTCCCAGCACCTACTCAAGGCAATAGCCAGCGCATCGGCGAAAGGATCCTCTTCATTCATGCGTACGCTCACTCTGCGAGAACGCCAGGTCCTTCGAATGATCGCCAACGGACTCACCAGCAAACAGATTGCTTCGCGGCTCAGCATCACCTTCAGGACAGTGGAAAGCCACAGGGATCGCATCCAGAAGAAGCTGGACATTCATACCACCGCGGGACTCACCAGGTATGCCGTCGAGGCCGGCATCGTTGAGGCCGAATAGCCGGTCGCTTATCTCGTGTTGATTTTCGGTTGGACCTGCCCTGAACCCCATTTCCCGTTTTCACACCCGTGAATGCAGCGTTTTTCCGTCCCATCCCTTTCTGCATTCCGTACTATAGCCTACAAGGGTACTCCGTACTATAGCCTACAAACGTACTCCGTAGAAGTACGAGTTGATTCTTTCATGTCTGTTTTGCTTGTTTGAAGAGGGACAGGGAGGACCAGGTCCACCCGCCGGTGAGACCTCACTCTCGCCTACTGAGCTGCTAAGGTCCGCCTGGCGGGTGCTTGACCTGATGAACAACTCCTCGGAGCAGAGGATCCGAACAAGGGGGTGTCGATTTGAAAACAACGAGAAAGATGAGAGTGCTGTTGGCGGACGGACACCGCGAAGTCAGGAAAGTCCTCCATGAGTACGTAGACAAGCTTGATGGTTTCCAGGTTGTCGGTGAGGTCACCGACGGCATTCGAGCTGTCAAAGAGGCGGAGCGGTTGAAACCTGATGTTGTCGTCCTGGACTTCGAACTGCAGAGGCAAAACGGCCTGGAGGCGACAAAGCTCATCAAACAGCAAAGCGCCTCGACGAAGGTCGTGGTCACAACCCTGTTCGATGATCCCCTGTACAGAGCGAAGGCGAGGCAAGCTTCAGCGGATGGTATCATAGTGAAATCGTCGCTGAAAAGCAGCTTGAAGTCAGTGTTTTCCACTCTCGCGCACGATCGCGGCTCGATAGGCACATAGGGCCGGGCGACTGATCGTCGAGTGAAAGATCACAAACTGATCTGTATCTCACCAGGAGAATCTATGGGCGGCAGGAAGAAGATCCTCGTTGTTGAGGAGGATATCGTCACACGCCTCTCGATCGCACAGACTCTGATTCGCGACGGCTTTTGCGTCTCGTATGCCGAAGACGGAATCTCGGCGTTGGAGCAGGTGAAGAAAACGAAACCGGACCTGATCATTTGCAGTCTCATGGCACCAAAAATTGATGCACAGGAGCTTCAGAAGGCTGTTCACGAGCTCCTCCGCGCGAAGCACACTCCCATCGTCTATCTCACAGAAGAAAGTCTCCTCGGTCTCGGACACGTAGATGCAGAAGGTGGACGGATCGAGTACCTCACGAAGCCGTTCACTCGCGACCAGCTTGTTATGACGGTACAGAAGACTCTGAGTCGAAAGCCTCTGAAACCGCATTAGCTGACGTAGCTACCTTCTCCTCGCTCGATTCCTTACACGAGCTTCCGACTCAGCCCGCTTCCTTGAATCTCACCCAAATTTTGTCCATTTTAATAAAAATCGAGCGCTTACGCGGTTGCTGGATCGACTCCAGCCACGGCCGATCTTGCGGTGAGTTGCAAGGGGACACTGCACGCTGAGCTTCCTGATCCTCGCATCAACGACGGAACACCCGCTATGTTGCTTATTTTCCCTTCCATCGAAATCCAACGGGGACAGTGCGTTCAGCTCGTTCAGGGCGAGCCTGGATTAGAACAACTCTATTCGATTGATCCGGTACAAATGGCGATCCTCTGGCGCGGGGAGAACGCCAAAACTCTTCATGTGGTCGACGTTGACGGAGTGATGTCGGGAAGAATACAGAACCGGGACATCATCCAGAGGATGGTTCAGGCAGTAGATATCCCGATTCAGGTTGGCGGCGGGCTACGGGAATACGATGACATCGCGTCGCTCTTTTCCATCGGCGTGTACCGAGCGGTGATCGGAACAGCGGCAGTCTACCACCAAGATCTTGTCGGACGTCTCATCAAGGACTTCGGCGCGAGGAAGATTGCAGTTTCAATCGAAGGAAAGGATGGCAGAATTCGATCAGAGGGTGGCGCAAAGGAACACGAAATCTCGGCTCTCGATTTTGCGCTCCGGATGAAGCAACTCGGTGTCTCGCGCATCGTGTATTCCGACATCGCCGAGGATGGGATCACAAAACGGAACAATATCGACGCTCTCAGATCCCTTGCCACGCAGAGCGGCATGCGCGTGACAGCCCAGGGCGGCATCACAGGGTACCACGATTTAATCCAACTGCAGGGGCTGGAAAAAATCGGTGTCGACTCCGTGATCATCGGAAAGGCCTTATACGACAACAGGTTCCCTTGCCAGCGACTCTGGCGACTCAATGAGAGAGAATTGACAGATCTGGGGCCGACGAGAAGGAGTTGAGAGAATTGGACATCGGGCGATCGGATCATCGGGTCGTTGAGCGATGGACTCACCCGGACGATGAGCCGATGAAACGAGATCCGGCATATCGATCATGAAAATCAGCGTTATCGGGCACTTGGCAAAGGACGTGTTTCACTTCGCGCGCGACGAGTCGGGGGATGAGCGCAGGGTGGAGAGCTTTGGTGGCGTGTACTATTCCGTCGCGACGCTTGCTCACCTTTGCTCGAAGGATGATAAGATCTATCCTGTCTTTGGCGTCGCCGAGGACCAGTACGACGGCATCGTTGAGTGTCTCGATCGACTCGGAAATATTGAGACGAAGGGATTGTTCAAGGTAAAAGAGCCGGTCAACGTGGTACACTTTTTCCGTGCTCCATCAGGTGCGCGAACGGAATGCTCAAAGGGCATCAGCGCTCCGATTCCCTTCTCGCGAATCAAGCCGTTTCTTGATGTAGACGGTGTGCTGATCAACATGGCTTCCGGTTTTGACATCACACTCGAGACTCTCGATCTTATCCGTATGCAGACGCGTGAGCAGGGCACCCTGATCCACTTCGACTTCCATTCGCTGACCCTCGGGATCGATGACCAGCAGAAGCGCTTTCGTAGACCGCTCACGGACTGGCGCCGCTGGTGCTTCATGGTGAATTCCATACAACTGAGCGACGAAGAAGCAGCGACCCTCACAGCGGAGCGCTACGATGAGCCAACGCTGATCAATCAGCTGATGCCGCTGATGGTCAGCGCTCTCCTGATCACGAGAGGAGAGAAGGGTGTGACGCTGGTGCGGCAGGAACACAAGAAGCTCTTTCGCGATGATCTACCGGGAGTTGCCGTAGACGAGCCCACCGATACAACCGGGTGCGGTGACGTGTTTGGTGCGGCATTTCTCTGCGAGTATCTGCGCACGAAAGATTACCTGAAAGCGGCTGCATTCGCCAACGGGGCAGCAGCCGTGAAATCGTCGTTTGTTGGCGCCGATAAACTTGAATTGTTGAAATCACAGCTCACCCCTGAGTCTCCCGCCGGATGAGCACGAAGCCGTTGAGCAAGAAGAGTTCGGTATGAAGAGAATCTTGATCTGCGGTGCCAACGGACTTCTTGGGCAGCGGCTTTCGCTCATGCTCAGTTCACAGACTGAATACGAAGTCCTGAATACATCGCAGGAGCGTACATTCGTTTACGACCATCAGCTTTTCGACTACACGCAGCTCGACATCACACAGAAGAGCGATGTAAAAAGTCTGGTTTCGAGCTTTCGACCGACTGTCATCATCAATGCGGCGGCGGCATCGAATGTTGACTGGTGTGAGACTCACCGGGACGAAGCGTGGAGAGTCAATGTCGTTGGCGTGGAAAACCTCATCGAGGCGGCGCGAAGGGTGGGCGCGAGGGTCATCCATCTCTCGACGGACTACGTGTTTGACGGGAAGCACGGACCGTACAGTGAGGAGGACAAGCCGAACCCGATCAGTTACTACGGGAAGTCCAAGCTGGCAAGCGAGAACGCTCTGCGTATCGCAGACATTCCGTACACGCTCATCCGCACGATAGTCCTTTACGGTGGCGGAATAGGTGTGAGAGACAGCTTTCCCATGTGGGTTCTCAAAAGCCTTAAGGCGGGGAAAGCAATCTCGTGTGCGGAGGATCAGATCAGCAATCCCACCCACGTCAACGACCTCGCCTTCGCCGTGGTGAAAGCGTACGAGTTCAACCGCGCAGGCATCTACCACGTGTGCGGCAGTGAGCGGGTAAGTCGGTACGAATTTGCGGTTCGCGCCGCGGAGGTGTTCGGGCTTGACGCGTCGCTGATCCAGAGAGCCAGATCCGCCGATCTCAAACAGGAAGCGCCGCGACCACTGGTCACAGGTTTTGTCACGCTCAAGGCCGAGACAGAGCTTGGCCTCAAGCCGATGGACACACGACAGGGGCTCACCCTGCTCAAACGGGAGCTCCAGACGCCGGGCAGAGCCTGAATGGGACTTCAACGGCACGCGCACATGAAACCGATGCTGAATCGCCGACGCGCCGCAGCTCCCCTCTTTCTGCTTGCCGCCCTCTTGTTGGTCCTTTTTGGCGGGGGCTGTGGGTCGAGCAAACCGGGCGCACCTCTCAACACGATCCGTGTTATGACGTACAATATTCATCATGCCGAAGGCGTGGACGGCAAGGTGGATATTGAACGCATTGCCGACGTTATCCTCAAAGCCAAAGCCGACATCGTTGCGCTGCAGGAGGTGGATCGAGGGATCGAGCGGTCGAAGAAGATCGACATGATGACGACGCTATCGGACTTGACGGGGATGACCTACGCGTTCGGCAAGACTATCGATTTCCAGGGCGGTGAGTACGGGAACGGGTTCCTCACACGGTTTCCGATTCTCGAAGAGCGAAATTTGCTGTACAGCGCCAACCGCGGTGGCGAGCAGCGCGGACTTCTGCAGCTCGTGCTCGAAGCGCGCGGCGACGAATTTGTCGTGATGAACACCCACCTCGATTATCACGAAGTCGATTCTGAGCGAGTCGCTTGTATCTACGAAATTCATACGGCGGCACGCCGATACGCGCCACGACCGGTGATCCTGTGCGGAGATTTCAACGATGATCCCGGCAGCCGAACTCTGATGCTCCTGAAGGAAGCATTTCTCGATATTTGGGAGGACGCCGGAAAGGGCATCGGCTATACCTACCCGGCAGACTCGGTAAGAAAACGCATCGATTACATCTTTGTCGCGAAACCCGCCGGTGAGGATCCTTCGTCGCGACGCGCTAACCTTTTGCCGCGTTCGGCGCAGGTGCTCGCATCGCGCGCCTCCGACCATCTACCGCTGTTGGTGGAATTCGAACTGGCGACATCTCGCTAGAAGGAAAGGAAGACAGACGATCATGCTTGACTTGAGGTTCATTCGAGAAAACCTGGATCTTGTCCGCAACGGCGCGGAGGCCAAAGGAATGGTGGTTGATCTGGACGGCCTCACGGCGCTCGATGAGCAGCGCCGAAAACTCATCCAGGAAGGCGAGTCACTGAAAGCGAAGAGGAATGAAGTCTCGGCTCAAATCGGCAAGTTGAAGAAAGAAGGGGGAGATCCGTCGCGGGCAATTGCGGAGATGGAAATCGTGAAGGAGCGCATCCAAACAATCGACCAGGACCTGCGATATGCCGAGCAGAAACTCGATGAGCTGTTGTTGACAATCCCAAACGTCCCTCATCCCTCCGTTCCGCTCGGGGGGACACCTGCAGATAACAAAGAGGTGTTTCGCTGGGGCGAACCGCCTGTTGTTGACTTCCCGCTGAAGCCGCACTGGGAGCTTGCGGAGAAACTTGGCATCATCGACTTTGCACGGGGCGCGAAGGTCACGGGCGGCGGCTTCCCTTTTTACCTCGGGAAGGGGGCCACGCTGGAGCGCGCGCTCGTCAATTTCTTTCTCGAACAGGCCATCCAGCGGGGCTACAAAGAAATCTCGCCTCCTCTTGTTGTAAATGAGGATAGCGCGCGCGGCACGGGTCAGGTTCCCGACAAGGAAGATCTGATGTACGTCGTGGAACGCGATCAGCTGTACATGATTCCAACTGCCGAGGTGCCCGTCACAAACCTCCACCGCGATGAGCTGATGGCAGAGAAGGACCTCCCGATTCGGTACGCTGCCTACACGCCGTGCTTCCGCCGTGAGGCCGGTTCGTACGGCAAAGACGTTCGCGGCCTCAACCGCATCCACCAGTTCGACAAAGTCGAGCTGGTCAAGTTCGTGCACCCCTCGACCTCGTATGACGAACTGGAATCCCTTCGTCAGGACGCGGAACGTCTGCTTCAACTCCTCGGTCTCCCCTATCGGACGCTCCTCATGTGCACGGGGGATATGGGATTCACGCAGACAAAGAAGTACGATCTGGACGTATGGGCCCCGGGTCAGCAAAAATGGCTGGAGGTATCGTCCTGTAGCAACTTTGAGGCATTCCAGGCCCGGCGGATGAACCTCCGTTTTCGCCCGGCGAACGGAACGAAGCCGGAATTCGTTCATACTCTCAACGGGTCGGGCCTCGCCTTGCCGAGGGTCGTGGCAGGGCTGATCGAGCACTATCAAACACCCGAAGGGAAGGTCATCGTTCCGAAGGCGCTTCACCCGTACACGAAGTTCGAAGTGATCGGCTGACCGACGGGACGCCCAATTTATCGTTTCCCATTTTTCATTTTCCATTTTTCATTCTTTTGAAGCCCCTCCTTCGCCTCATACCCTATCTCGCTCGCTACAAGAAGACGCTTGTAATCGGCGTTCTCACGGTCATCGGTAGCAACATCTTCACCGTGGTCCAGCCGTGGCTCCTCGGCCGCGCCGTTGACGCGCTGAAAACCGGCATCGAGACGAAGGGGCTCGCGGGCACCGATCTTCTTCAGTGGGCTGCGTTGATCGTGGGGTTCGCTGTAGTCGCCGGAGTTTTCACGTTTCTTACCCGCCAGACGATCATCGTCGTTTCCCGTCACATCGAGTTCGATCTTCGGAACGACCTGCTCTCGCACCTTCAGAAGCTGTCGTATTCTTATTTCCAGAACACGCCGACGGGCGACATCATGGCGCACGCGACAAACGACATCAGCGCAGTGCGGAACGTCCTTGGACCAGGTATCATGTATCCGACCGACACCATCATGACCTTCACGATGGTCCTGGCGCTGATGCTGATCAAGGACTGGGAGCTCACGCTGCTCGCCCTGATTCCGCTTCCTCTTGTGTCGTTCGTTGTTTATCGCGTCGGCAAGAGAATTCACGAGAAATCGTTGGAGCGACAGGCACAATTTTCACTGCTCACGACGAGGGCTCAGGAGAACCTCTCAGGCATACGCGTGATCAAATCCTACGTGCGCGAGGCATTTGAGACAGCGGAGTTCGGCAAACTGAGCTCGGATTACCTGAAGAAGAACCTGGTACTTGCCCGTGTCCAATCGATCATGTGGCCGTTGATGTTCCTGCTCATCGGCATCTCCATTGTCATCACTCTTTACGCCGGCGGATTGCGCGTGATGAGCGCACAGCTCACCATAGGGTCCCTCACAGCGTTTCTGGCCTACCTTCTGATGCTCATCTGGCCGGTGATCGCATTCGGGTGGGTCATCAACCTGCTCCAGCAGGGCGCTGCCTCGATGCAGCGGCTGTGCAAGATCCTGGACACGGAGCCCGAAATCAGGGACACCGAGCTGACAGATCATACCGTTCGGAGTGTAGACGGGAGAATTGAGTTTCGCGGGGTCAACTTCACACACAAAGGTGCCAGCGCCACCACCCTCAAGAATATTTGCCTCAAGATCGACCGGGGAACGACCGTTGCCGTGGTAGGCTATACGGGATCGGGCAAAACGACGCTGATCAATCTCATCTCCCGATTATACGACGCGTCGCACGGCGAGCTGCTGATCGACGGAATCGACATCAGACGAATACCGCTCCAGGTCCTCCGCGCCAACATCGGCTACGTCCCTCAAGAGACATTTCTCTTTTCCGATACCCTCACCGAGAACATCCGCTACGGTACGGATGATGGTACGCCCGAACATGTGCGCGAGGCGGCCGAGATCTCTCAGATCGCCCGGGATGTCCTCGAGTTCCCCAAACAGTTTGAGACGATGATCGGTGAGCGGGGCATCACCCTTTCGGGTGGACAGAAGCAACGTACCAGTATTGCGCGCGCCCTCGTTCGTCAGCCGAAGATCCTGATTCTGGACGATTGTCTCTCGGCCGTCGACACGTACACAGAAGAGGAGATCCTGAGACGCCTCCGTCTCTTCATGAAGGGACGAACCAGTATCATCATCAGTCACCGTATCTCCACTGTGAAGGACGCAGATGTCATCGTCGTGCTCGATAAAGGTGAGATCGTCGAGCGCGGCACTCATGATGAGCTGGTCGCCAAAGGCGGCATCTACGCCGACCTGAACGAGAAGCAGTTGCTGGAGCGGGAGCTTGAAGAGTTGTAATAAGGAAAAATCCTCGGCAGGTCGGCATTCATGCCGACCCAACCAAGTCATAGGCGGGTACGATGAGACCCAAACACTACAACATTGAGAACGGCATCTACTTCATCACCACCCGTTGTGCAAGAGGGATTGCTGCCTTCAATCAAGTAACCGCCTGTGAGGCGTTCTTGGCAGTTCTTAGGGAAAAGCGATCGGCGTTCGGTTTTAGTCTCCTTGCATACGTCCTGATGCCTGATCATTATCATCTTATCTTTCAACTGCCTGAGCAGGTTACCATCTGGAAGCTTATGAATCATATCAATGGCGCCACTTCACACGCTATCAACGAGACCGCCGAAGAACGCTATGCTAAAGTTTGGCAGGGAGGCTTCCACGACGTTGTCATTCGTAAGGCTCAGGAGTTTGCCGTGAAAGTGAATTATGTTCATGACAACCCCGTCCGCCGGAATTTGGTTTCCAGAGCTGAAGACTATAGATATTCGAGTTCTCAATTCTATTGTAGCCAGTTCGGCAGCCCGTACTTATCGACCAGCGGTTTTGACGATTTCGCGTTGATGGGAATCTTGCGCGCAATCAAGACTGTTCTCTGACAAAGTCGCCCTGAAGGGCGACCAACCGACAAGAAGTGAATTTTTCATTGGTTTATGCACGAAGAAGAAGTCCTCGGTAAAGCTTACGATGCCCACCTCATGCGGCGGCTTCTGGCGTATCTGCGTCCGTACCGGTGGCACGTGGCGCTCGGGATCGGGCTCAGCGTCCTCACCAGCGCGCTCGAGGCCGTGCGGCCGTACTTTACCAAGATCGCTGTCGATGTCAACATCGCGAACAACGACAAGGTGGGACTGCTGTGGACAGTGCTTCTCTTCTTCGCCGTTCTCATGATCCGCGGCCTCATTCAATACGGTAACGCGTACCTGACGCAGTGGATTGGTCAGCATACTATCTACGATCTCCGCATGCAGATCTTCCGGCACCTGCAGAACCTCTCCCTGCGGTTCTATGACAGAAATCCCATCGGCCGACTCATCACGCGGGTGACCAACGATGTCGAGGTGTTGAACGAGATGTTCTCCTCCGGCATCGTGATGGTGTTCACCGATATCTTCACAATCGTCGGCATCTTCTACTTCATGTTCATGATGAGCTGGGAGCTGACGCTCGTCTCCCTGAGCGTCTTGCCGCTTCTGTTCTACGGTACGTTCCTCTTCAGGCGAAAAGCGCGGGAGGCTTATCGTGAAGTGAGAATCCAGGTCGCCCGCATCAATTCATTCATGCAGGAGCACGTCACCGGCATGATGGTTGATCAGATTTTCAACCGGGAGAAGAAATCGTACGAGAAATTCTCCCGCATCAACGCTGCTCACCGCGATGCCAACATCAAATCGATCTTCTATTATGCCGTCTTCTATCCCGGCGTCGATCTCATCGGCGCTCTCTCTATCGGCTTGATCATCTGGTACGCAGGCGGAAACATCCTGGACGGCATCGTGACCGTCGGGACGGTAATGGCGTTCGTCCAGTTCAATGAGATGTTCTGGAGACCGATCCGCGATCTCTCCGAGAAGTACAACATCCTGCAAACGGCCATGGCGTCATCGGAACGGATCTTTCAGCTCCTCGATGATCAGACATTGCTCAACATACACCCGACGCCGAAACCGATGGAGCATATCGCCGGTGAAATCGAGTTCCGGAATGTCTGGTTCGCGTACAACCCCCCATCGAACGGAGCTCATTCACCCGAATGGGTCCTGAAGAACATCTCCTTCCACGTCAAGCCGGGTGAAACGGTGGCGTTGGTGGGACATACGGGTGCCGGCAAGACCTCCATCATCAGTCTTCTCACCCGGTTCTATGAGATCCAGCAGGGCAAGATCCTTGTCGACGGCGTCGACATTCAGGAGGCCAAACCGGAGGAACTGCGGAAACACATCGCTGTCGTTCTTCAGGATGTCTTTCTCTTCTCGGGTGATATCAAGAGCAACATCAGCCTGGGGAGCGACACTATTTCGCTGGATCGCGTCAAAGCTGCCGCCCGCGTCGTTGGAGCGCACCGCTTCATTGAGCAGCTGCCGGGCCAGTATGATGCCGAAGTCAAGGAACGCGGCGCAACGCTCTCCGTCGGGCAGAAACAACTTCTCTCATTTGCCCGCGCGCTCGCATTCAACCCGCGCATCCTGATTCTCGACGAAGCAACTTCCAGCATCGATACCGAGAGCGAGTTGTTGATTCAAGCAGCCATCAAGAAGCTCCTGAAAGGACGATCCTCGATAGTCATTGCCCACCGGCTATCGACGATTCAGAATGCCGACAAGATCATCGTCCTGCACAAGGGGGAGATACGGGAGATGGGAAGGCACCAGGAGCTGCTCAGCCGGGACGGGATCTACCGGAAGCTGTACCGGCTTCAGTACAAGGATCAAGAGGTACGAACACAAGGCGGAGCCCCGAACTCGTGAAGATTTCGGGCTCCCCATGGGAGGAATCATGTCTAAGAACAAAGTGATTACGATCGAGCGCCACATTATCGAAGGTGAGCGTGCTCATCCTGGTGCGTCAGGCCATTTCTCGGGTCTGCTCCGCGATCTCACGCTCGCTTTCAAGATGATTTGGCGGGAGGTGAGCAAAGCGGGGCTGGTCAACATACTTGGAACGCTTGGCCGGGAAAACATCCATGGTGATGATCTGAAGAAGCTCGATCTCTTTGCCGATGAAACCATCTACAGGGCGATGGATCATGGCGGTCATCTGTGCGTGATGGCGTCTGAAGAGAACGAAGACGTCCTGCACATCCCTGAGAACTATCCGACGGGCAAGTACGTGCTGATCTATGATCCGCTGGATGGCTCATCGAATATCGACGCGAACATCACCATCGGTACGATCTTCTCCATCTACGGGCGCGTGACGCGCTCCGGCCAGGGCACGATGGTAGATTGTCTTCAGCTGGGGTATAAACAGGTCGCCGCCGGCTATGTGGTGTACGGATCGTCGACAATGCTGGTGTACACAACGGGTGATGGTGTTCATGGCTTCACGCTGGATCCGGCCATCGGCGAGTTCCTGCTGTCGCACGAGAACATCAGGATTCCCAGGCGAGGTTCAATCTACAGCGTGAATGAAGGGAACTATCACCGCTGGTCGGACAACCTGAAGAAGTACATTAGCTATTTGCAGGAGGAGGACAAGACGACGGGACGGCCGTACTCCAGCCGGTACATCGGCGCCCTCGTGGGTGATGTGCACCGAACGCTGCTCTACGGCGGCATTTTCATGTACCCAGCCGACTCAAAGCGACCCCACGGCAAGCTCCGACTGATGTACGAAGGCAATCCTATGGCCTTCTTGCTCGAACAGGCAGGCGGGCGCGCCACCAACGGCTGCGAACGCATCCTCGATATCCAGCCGAGACAACTCCACCAACGAGTACCGCTGTTCCTCGGCAGCGAGGAGGACGTTGTTATCGCAGAGGAATTCCTTCAAGGGAAACGCACCTGAAAGTGCAAAGAACTCCGTGAAGTCGAGTCACCTCATCAGCAGGGCAACGTTTGTGGTCGTTGACGTCGAGACAACAGGCATGAGCCCGATCAACGATCGCATCACCGAGATTGCCATGATGAAGGTGAAGAACAGCGTCCTCGTCGATGAGTTCTCAACGCTCATCAACCCCCTTGTTACGATACCCGCATACATCACCTCGATGACCGGCATCGATAACGTGATGGTTCAGGACGCCCCGACCGCGCGCGAGGTGGTCCCCTTCATCACAGAGTTCCTCTCCGACGCAATCTTCGTTGCCCACAACGCCCCCTTCGATTGGGGATTTGTCTCTCAGACGTCGAAGCGGGAACGAGGCATTCAGCTCCTGAATCACCAGCTCTGCACTGTACGACTGGCCGGCCGCATCCTGCCCCAATTGCCCAGCAAATCGCTGGGCCCCCTCGCACAATTCCTGGGCGTCAAGATCCCAGAACGCCATCGCGCTTCCGGCGATGCCTACGCAACTGCATTGATCCTCGTGAAGTTCTTGTCGTACGTGCAGAGAAAGGAAGGGCTGAAGACGGCCGAAGACCTGCTGAAGTATCAGTACCGAACCAGGTAGAAGAATGAGGTAGAAGTCGGACTTCTGCGTACGCTCACCGTCCCGCCGGAGCCGGGAGCGTGACGAGGCTGACGTTCCCCTCCCGATCGACCGCCTGCACACCGAACAGGTACTCGTCCTTGGAAACCTTCAGAGAGATGGTAGTGTCACTTGTGAAGACTGACTTTTCCCAGATCGGCGAGCTTGTCCTCCGGCACCGCACGGAATATCCTACGAGATCGGTCTCCTGATTCTTCTCCCACCTCAGCACCGTCTCATACCCGGGGTGTGCAGTGAGGATCTGCACCCTCTTTGGCGGTGCCGGCGCGCCGGCCAGAACTGCAACGGCTGCAGCATTAATCCTGGCCACGTTGGCACAGTACTCGAAGTCGACAAACTTCGGGAGGTCGCCGTATTCCTTGCCGCCTTCAACCCGCACATCTTGATGCTGGTGATCGTAATTCTCCTTGACCTCGCTGAACCGCACGGCACTGAATCCACGCTCGTGAAACGGCCGATGGTCCCCGCCGCGCATGAAGCGGTCGAGCCGGTACACCAACTCCACGCCAAAGTTCGGATTGTATCTCTCCCCTATCTCCTTGATGTATCGCGCCAGCGTGCGAGAGCCGCCGTCATTCTCCAGTCCCAGGGAGACCCGTTGGCGAAATACCCGCCCTGTGTCAAGTGGGCTGAAGGCTTCCGAAAACAGGCGGACGTATCCGGTTTCCCGCGTTCCATCCCCCGCGAGCGAACTCCCAACAATATCGTTGTTGAACACAGCCTCCACGTTCCAGCCCTCCTGTTTTGCCCTCTCAGCCCAGGCGGTAGCACCGAGCAGTCCCTGCTCCTCCGCTGCAAATGCGATGAAGACGATCGTTGCGTCAAAAGGATACTTGCTCATCACACGAGCGAGTTCCAGAACCACAGCCGTGCCGCTCCCGTCGTCATTGGCTCCCGGAGCATCGCTTGTTGCATCGAGCGGATTTCCCGCCCTGCTGTCATAGTGTCCGCTGACAACGATCATCCTGTCGGCAGGCGGGCTGGATGCCGCCGGTCGCAGCGTGGCGACGACGTTCACGACATTCGTTGGAGACGGTACCCGACTCGAGGCGGGAACGAGCGTCTCGTGCAATTCGATTGCCATCCTCCCTCCGCTCTGGCGCGCGTACCGCTCGAACTCCGATTTAAGCCACCGGCGCGCGGCACCGATGCCACGGATTTCGCTGACGGTGTCCGAAAGCGTGTGGCGGGTCCCAAAGTCTACGAGCTTCTCAATCGTGACCTTGATTCGCTCCGCCGAGACGTCATTCACGATCTTCGCGACGATCGGATTCTTTGGAGGCGGCTGCTGGCCCGCTGCGATTGAAATAAGAAGAAAGCAATAACCGGGTATGCAGATTGGTTTTTTCATCACATCCTTCCATTCCCCCAGTATTTCAATTCATCAGAGGAAGAAATGTCCCGATGACTCAATGAAACAATCGTCAATGTGCCAATCCGCCGTACAGCAGATGTCACCTTCTCACCACCTCTGGATACTTGATTCCGGCTGCAGTATTGAATACCAGAACGCGCTCGCTGCCCGAGATCTTTCCCTCCTTCACCAGATAGCGCAGCGCTGCGAAAGCAGCTGCTCCCTCTGGGCAGATGAACAATCCCTCTTTTTGCGCAAACTCATACGTCATGGCAACGATCTCTTCATCACTGACTTCGACTGCACAACCTCCGCTTGCGTAGATTGCGTCCAGAATAAGATGGTCAGCGAATGCCTTGGGAACGCGAAGACCTGAAGCAATGGTCACCGCGCCTTCCCAGAACTGAGATTCCTTCTTGTTCTCACGGAAAGCTTTGACGATCGGGGCACATCCGCTTGACTGCACCGAGATCATCCTCGGCCGCTTTTTCCCGATCCAGCCGAGCTGCTCCATTTCGTCAAATGCCTTCCACATCCCGATGAGGCCTGTCCCCCCACCCGTCGGATAGACAATCACGTCGGGTACGGTCCATCCGAGCTGTTCAGCGAGTTCATACCCCATCGTCTTCTTTCCTTCAAGGCGATACGGCTCCTTCAGGGTGGAGATATCGAACCAGCCGGGATTGCACTTCCGTAACTCGTTCATTCGCTTACCGGCATCGCTGATGTTCCCCTTCACCAGCTCCACGTGAGCCCCGCAGACAAGACATTCTTTGATGTTGATCTCCGGCGTCTCCTCGGGGAGAAAGACGTACGATTCCATGCCGGCACGCGCGGCGTATGCCGCGAGAGCGCCAGCCGCGTTCCCCGCTGATGGCATGCACGCCGATTTCACACCGAGCTCCTTCGCCTTGGAGACTGCCATCACAAGCCCACGCGCCTTGAACGAGCCGGTAGGGAGCTGTCCTTCGTCTTTCATGAGAAGGTCCTGAAGGCCAAGCTCCTTCCCGAGGACCGGCAACGGTGTGATCGGTGTTATTCGTTCGCCGAGCGAGACGATATTCTCCGCTCGTTCGATTGGCAGGAGAGCTGAGTACTTCCAGAGAGAAGGAAGTTGATCCCGAAGTGCCTCCTTCTTCAGCACAGCCTTCGCCGCCTGAAGGTCGTACCGGGCAATCAGAGTCTTGCCGCAAGACCGGCATACGGTTTGAAGTTCGTGAGGTGAGTGGCGATCACCACACACGCTGCATTCGAGATGAGTCAAGTAGGTCACGGCTTATCTCCGAGAATCAAGGAATCAATCAGGATTTCAGACGGAACCGCGGACGAAGCGAACCCAATGTAGAACGAGAAAGATGGAGAATCAAGGTGAAAACCAGATGCAATCATCATTCTCAAAGTTGAAATTCAAAACCTTTTTGTCTAATTTGGCGCGCAATTAGCCGAGAAACGATTCGCAAATATCTCATGCGAGGATGAAATGAAGAACCGCGTCCCACTTATTGCCGGCCTGTGTCTGCTCGTTAGTGTGTCGACACACGCCCTCCCACGTTTCGCCAGCCGAACCAATATGCCGTGTCAGAGCTGTCATGTCAACCCCTCCGGTGGAGGAATGCGCAACGCATTTGGGTTGAGCTATGGAAGAGACGATATCAGCGTCAAGGCCTGGCAGAAGGAGTATGCCCTAAACGACTTCTCGACGCAAATCACGGATTTCCTTTCCTATGGAGCTGATTTCCGGTTCCTTGCGGTCTACCAAATCATCAAAGAAACCGGGCAGGCTGATGTCTCCCGTAGTACCTTCTTCCCCATGCAGGCCGATGTTTATCTTAACCTGGCGATCTCGAAGAAGGTCAACCTTTTCATCAATCCCGCATTTGGGCCGTACAATCGGTACGAGGTCTTCGGCGTCGCAAGGATTCTTCCGGCTAAGGGCTACGTGAAGCTCGGGCGATTCACGCCATCGTACGGATTGCGATTGGATGATCATACATCCTTCGTCAGGCAGGCCACGCCGTTTCGCAACAACTCGGGACAGCAAACGGGCCTGGAGATCGGATTCAACCCGGGTCTGTTCAGCCTGTTGGGCGCGCTGACGAACGGAACGTCTGGAGATCGCGACGTCGACATGGCAAAGGCGGTCCTGGGGAAAGCTGAAGGCCGGCTGGGAGTCGGTCCCCTGAACGTTATGGCGGGAATATCATCATACAACGATGTGTCGGGCGGGGAACGCTACAATATACTCGGAGCGTTCGGCACAGTTTCCCTGCACGAAGGCCTGACCGTCGTTGCAGAGGCGAACTGGATCAAAGGCAATTCAGCGTCGATGAGCATCAATGCCGTTCGCCTCGACCGAAACACAGCCAGCCGGAGCCTGAGGCAATTTACTCTGATGGTCGAAGCCGACTATCCCCTGATCCAGGGACTCGATCTGAAGTTTCTCTATGATTTCTTTGATCCGAACACAGATGCAAAGAGCGGCAAAGTGGAGCGGTACTCTGCTGGAGTCGAGTTCATGCCCTTCAGCGGTGTCGAGGTGCGTCCTCTCCTGCGGATCACAAAAGACACCACGATCCCCAATCGGGACTACACCGACGTGCACGTGATGTTCCATCTCTACCTCTAGCTTCCTCGTTTCATCTCGATTGCGGTAACCTGAGGACGGATTCCACACCTTCTGTCATCCGGACATGTCTTTGCCTGCCCCGAGCTCATTTCTCGGGGGCGGGGAAATCATACTAGAAACTCAGCCGAAAACCTATTAATTGCCACGAAGTCACCAAGACACGAGGAAAGAATTTTGGTTTTCGTCCCACTTTGAACAACTTTGTGCCTTTGTGTCTTCGTGGCGATGCTTTTCGGCTAGGTCTCTAGAACCTATCTCAAACACAATTGTCACTCCCGAATATTTCTATCGGGAGTCCAGATAGCGCCGTCCGGATTCCCCCTTAAGACGTGCGGGAATGACAACCATGGCAAAGAGCGGGTTTTGAGATGGCCTCTAAAGAGGTCCTGACCTGAGACATGTCAGGACGACATATGTAATTTCGTTCAGACTTCCACGTCCCCACATCCCCTCCCATCTTCCATCTACCGCCTTACCCCTACGCTCCCTACCTGCCCACTCACTCCACCCTTTCCACTTTTATCGTGTTCGTCGATCCCTCTGAGAGCAGTGGGATTCCCGCCGTGTAGACAACGTAGTCACCTTGATCCACATAGCCGCGCCGGCGCATCTCTTCGTTGATCCGTTTGAATGCAGTATCAGTGTCGGAGACGAAGTCGGGAATGATGATGCCGCGCACCCCCCAGATGAGGTTGAGCCGCCTCAGGATCTTGTCTCTTCCTGTTACGGCGATGATCCGTGATTTCGGCCTATACTTGGCGGTGTTGATCGCGCTCGCTCCGGAGTGCGTAACGACGACGATCGCCTCCGCTTCAACTTCCTTTGCAAGGACGCATGCCGCCCGGCTGATCGCATCATATGTTGCCAGCTCACGCGTTGGCGGGATCTTCACGATGTCGATATGATCCCGGGATTGTTCTTCCGCTTTCTGGATGATGCGATCCATCGTGCGGGCAGCTTCGATGGGGAACCGCCCGACGGATGTCTCACCGCTGAGCATAACCGCATCGGCACCATCCATCACAGCGTTTGCGACGTCGTTGGCCTCTGCCCTCGTCGGCCTCGGATTTTCTATCATCGATTCCAGCATCTGCGTAGCAATGATCACGGGAACTCCGCCCTCGTTACACTTTCGTACAATCGATTTCTGAATCACCGGCACATCTTCCGGCGGGAGCTCCACACCAAGGTCGCCCCTGGCAACCATGATAACATCGGCCTCCTCGATGATGGAGTCGATGTTCTCGACTGCTTCTCCCTTTTCGATCTTTGCAATGATGGGAACTCGCTTGCTTTTGGGTGCGTTTTTGATCACGATCTCACGCAGCTGCCTGATGTCATCAGCCGTCCGCACGAACGACAGGGCAACGTAATCAACGTCATTGGCGAGACCGAACTTGAGGTCATCGACATCCTTCTCCGTAAACGAGGGGACGCTGACGCTCACACCGGGGAGGTTCATCCCCTTCCGTTCGGAGAGGATGCCGCCGTTCACCACACGGCAGACGACGTCGGTCTCGCTCTTCGACAACACGGTGAATTTCATCCTCCCGTCGTCAACGAGAATCGTATCTCCCACCTTGACATCCTTGGCCAGCTCGCGGTACGTGGTCGAAACACGCTGAGCGTCGCCGGGTACGTCGTTGATGGTAAAGGTAAACGTTGCCCCTGTCTTGAGCTCGACTTTCTTTTGCTCCAGGACGCCGGTACGGATCTTGGGTCCGCTGAGGTCCTGAAGCAGCGTGATGTGCTCACCCGTTTTTCTGCTTGCCTCCTTGACGTTCTCGATGACCTTGAGATGCTGTTCGTGCGTCCCGTGTGAAAAGTTCAGGCGCACAACATCCATGCCTGCTTCGATGAGCTGGACGAGGACATCGACGCTCTGAGAGGCCGGACCGATTGTGCAGATGATTTTCGTGTTACCGAATTTTAATGAGCGGTTCATACGCCACCTCGGGGATGTTTGTCAAGGGCTTCTACGAGTTGCGGCAGGATATCTCCTGCTTTTCCGAGCATTGTTTCGTGTGCACTGAGCGAGAGGTCGGTGTGCTCGCGATTGATCTGCACAACGTACGCACCGTGCTCAAGCGCTGTATAAGGAAGCGAAGCTGCAGGATAGACGATCGCAGAGGTACCGACGGAGAAAAAGATATCACAGCGGCTCGCGGCGGATACAGCTTCGGACAACACCGCCAGGGGCAGGATCTCTCCGAACCACACCACATCGGGCCGGATCAGACCGCCGCATTTCTTGCAGCGGGGCACGCCTTTCAGCTCCTTGACATCGATGTCGGAATCGAAGGTGCGGCAATCGATGCAATAGCTCCGCTCGATGTTCCCGTGGAGCTCAAGGATATGGTTGCTGCCGGCGCGGCGGTGGAGATTGTCGACGTTCTGCGTCACCAGCGTGAAGTCGGGAATCCGCTTCTCCAGCTCCACAAGGGCGTGATGGCCCGGGTTGGGTTTGACCTCCTGGATAATCCTCCTTCGATACGCATACCATTCCCACACGAGGTCAGGGTTACTGATGAACGCGTCGAAGTTCGCCAGCTCCTCCGGCTTGAACTTCTTCCACAGGCCGTCCTCCCCGCGGAACGTCGGAACTCCGCTCTCCGCGGAGATCCCTGCCCCGGTCAGAACGCACACCGACTCGGCTCCACGGAGTTTCGCTATCAGAGATTCGCTCAACATCAGTCGACGGGTGTGAGTACCAGCAAACGGTAGTCTGAGTTTTCTATCCGGGACCGGTCCATCATCGTCCGGCGGTAGCCGCCGTTCAGCCAGAGCACAAGCTGATCGTCATAGTGCCGTTGGAATACCTGACCGGATTGACCCGGTGGCGTGACGGCGCGACCGTTGTCTGCGTCACCAAGGTCGAAGATCATCCGTGTGGAAGGTCCGACGGTGTTTGCATACGGTCTCTTCAGGGCGAAATCCCCTTTGTTTACCGTTGAATGGGACCCACCGACTGGATAAGGACCAAGATTGAAGACTTTCCGCAGCAACTCGTTCGCGCCGAAGACGTGGGGGAACTCGACCTGGTGAAACGTCCCCCATTGCCATTCCTTCACCTCTCCCCCATGGCGGTTCTTCAGGTCTTGAATGGCATCCACCACGCTCTTCAAAATGATATCGGCCATGGACTCCCTCTGGGGCGTTTGCAGGTTGTCGAACCAGGGTGAGATGCCTTTCTTCATGAGCCTTGCCGTGGCCGCCATCGGCATGGTCGCAACCGTGTCGTAGAGCGCCAGCAATCCCGGTCCCATCTCGTCCTCAAACGTATTGTGCACCATCCGGACGAAAAATGCCTCGAACAGGGTTGTCGGCACGTCGTTCGATTTCATTTCATAGTTCCAGTTGCGGAAGTAACTCAGTACTGTCTGCACGTCAGGATCAGCCGAGTCTCTTCCTTCAGTTGCTCTCAGCACAATTGGCACGATCTCGCGCGCATGCGGCGACAGCACGTCGAGCTGAAGGCGCTGCATGTCCTCAACCGAGAATTTCTGCTGGCTCTGCAGCAGTTCCGTTATTCGCGTGATGCGCCAGTGCGGCTCCCAGAGATTGGAAATGTAGTACGGATAGGAATCTGCTACGATCTTGTTGTTTGCCGCCGCGACGAAACCTTCGGGAGGATTGAAGGAGTGAGGCGTCTCGCCAAAGGGAACAAATCCCTTCCAGTCGTACTGATCTGTCCATCCCGGAAAAGGGAGCGTCGGTGACTTCGTGCTGCGGAGAGGGATCCACCCACCGGTATGATACCCAATGTTGCCCTGAGTGTCAGCGTAAACGAAATTCTGTGCAGGGGTCGCGAAACTCCTGAGGCCCTCCAGGAACCCGTTCCAGTTTCCGGCCCTATTAATTCGGTAGAAGGCTCCCGCCTCGTTTGATACCTCGTGTCCAACCCACCGCATTGAGAGAAGATACTCAGAGTACTCTGCAGAAGGTTCTATACGGTTGACGATGGGTCCCCGGTGCGTCCTGTAGATCGTCAGCAACACCGGCGGTCCATTCTTCACAAGGATCGTATCCACACGTGTCTCAAGAGGTCGCCACGCGTTGTTGAACCGGTATCGCGTGGGATGCAGGATTGAATCAACTTGCTCGACGTAGAAATCCTCGTCATCGAGCATTGCGTTCGTTACGCCCCATGCAATCTGCCGGTTGCGGCCAATGATGACGAACGGAACACCCGCGATGGTAGCCCCCTGGACATCGAGTCCGGGTGCCGTGACGTGCATTTCATACCACCGCCCGGGGGTTGTGAAGAGAAGATGGGGGTCGTTTGCCAGGATCGGCTTGCCCGTGGTCGACAGGGCCCCCGACACCGCCCAGGCGTTGCTCCCCGACTCGACCCCGCCGCTGCCCATCAGTGCCCTGAATTCCTGGTCGATTCGAAGAAGCTGTTCTCCCAGAGCAGCCACCCTCCTCCCTCGAAGTCCTTGAGGGACAATGATGGGAGCGTCCTCCGGCCAACTGGGGAAAATTTCGGATGCTTTCACTTCGCCGAACCGCTCGACGAACTCGGCCAGCACGATATCCACCCAACGCGAGTAATTCAGCTCCCACGCCATGAGCCGGCTGATCAGAATGGAGTGTTCAACAGTCCACCGTTCCGGCTCTATATCAAGGAGATCGAACTCCACGGGGTATTTTCCCTTGTGAGTTCCAATGAAGCACGAAACTCCGTCCGCGTAGGCCCTCAGCGCCTCGCGTGTCTGATCGTCAGCGGCCTCTGCCAGCTTCGTTGCCTGTTGTCGCATCCCAAGCGTGCGAAACATCCGATCGATCTTGAGCGCCGGTTCGCCGAGAACCTCCGCCAGCCTTCCCTCTCCCGCGCGTCGGAACAGCTCCATCTGCCACAATCGGTCCTGAGCATGGACGTATCCGACGGCGAAATACGCGTCGCTCTCCGAATCGGCCAGAATATGCGGCACGCCGTACTCATCCCGATAGACCTTCACATCCGCCCGCAGGCCGGCGACGTCAATCGTGCCCGATGTTGTAGGAAACGATTTAGAGATGAGGTAATAGAAGAAGAAACCGAGCGCGACGACGAGGACGGCGAGCGTAATCAGTGTCCCAACGATGATCTTTGCACGCAGGTGCATGGGCGTTCGTGGGATACGGTAGGTATGAGGGATTCGATCCGGAATGCGGCTCGGACGGAATTAATGTAAAGAAACTTGGGGGGCGTTGCAACAAGCCGATTTGCGCCGCCCAACAGCCTGGCCGGCGGGCCTGACCCTCTCCTGAAGGGAGACGAAATGAGTGGCGTTCACCCCGCGCGGATGATTGACCGAGATCAAGCACGTACACGCAACTTCTATTGCAGTGGCGGGAAGAGTTCGATCGCACTACTGCAATCTTCGCATACCGAACTGAACGGAGATATTAGCGCGTCTCAATGCCCACGATACAGCGACAGCGCATGAGACTCGGAAATCCCATCGGTGTGATCCCGCAACGGTTGTCCCAAACCCGACCTCGCTTCACTTGCTTCAGCCTAGAAGGTGAAGTTGTCACAGGGAGGGTGTAAACAGGTCTTTTGATTGCTGCTCCTACCTCCTAATGAACAGCGAACCCCAATGCCTCTCGACATTGGGGTCCTGAGTGTCCTGCATGGTTTAGGTGAAACGTCAGAAACGATATGACAGGGTTACATTTAGCGTCTTCCTGTTCACCGATTCATTTGTCCTAGAAGGTGCGCTGAGACCCGGGATATAGTAGTTGTCGCGGAAAGTCTTCCATTTGCCGAATGCATACGATGCATTCAGGCTAACGTTGTTCTCCACGGCAATCCCGATGCCTGCCGTGTAGTAGAGTTGATCAAAGTCTTTTGGATCTCCCTTGTACGGCGACGGGTTGTATACGACGCCTCCCCGGAGCTTGAGGTCATAGTCCCACAGTGAAACCTCCGCACCGCCGCGCAGGTTCGTTGTCGCCTGCATGACATCCCGAATGACCCAATTCTCGTCGGCGAGATCTGGATTGTCGTTCGTGAACTCCATCTGGGTCCAGTCGGTGTATTCCGCATCCCCGGCCAAAGCGAGCCACTCAGTCAGCTGAAGCGACAGCCCGCCGCTGAGCACCACCGGTGTTCTGATATTGTACTTCGTCGATCCCGGCTTCTTCATTTCATACCAATCGCCGTTGTCGAACCATGCTGTTCCCACATCGGAGAAACCCTCTTCGATCTCATAATACGTTGGGGTCTTGACGGTGAAGCCGACATTGTAGCGCCCCGGCTTCCTGTACATCAGGCCAAAGAGCAGGTTGAAGCCGCTCAGGTCGCTATTGACCGTGCTCTGATAGCGGAATCGGTCAAAATCAAATGGCGGGGCATAGTGGTACACGTTCCGCGCATCGCGCTCGGTGTACACCCTGTCGTACGAGTATGAGCCGGAGAGGAGATTGAACGCGACGCCCACCGAAATGTTCTTTGCGATATCGATCGCTCCTCCCAGGGACCAGTTGTTGATTCCGCCCCCCTCGCGAACTGTCCCCTCCTGCTGAATACTATCGATGACGTTGGGGTAGAGACGGCCGCTAAACGTATCGGCAAGGAAGATCTGGAACGGCAGATTGTTCTCAAGAAAGCTCTCTCGTTCACTCTCAGACATTGAAGCAACATTGACATCGGGGGTCAGTGCCTCTACCAGCGAACTGTACGGGTTGAATCCATTGAAGGAGGCAGTACTGGAGTAGTTTGCCACGCGGGCGAATCCAAAGGCAAAAGAAAGGCTCCCACGCTTTGTCGGGACTGGGTACACCAAGCCAATGTTGTTCAGATTCGTTACGCTGTTGTCGGACTTCGTCGTGATGCCGTAAAAGGTGAGATCGTTGCCAAAGTTGGAATTGGTGAGCCCTACCGAGAACTCGAAACTCCGCACCAGCGCAAGCCCGCCTGGATTGGTGAACAGTGCTGAGTAGTCGGCAGCGATTCCTACGGACGTGTTTCCCATGCCGGCTGAACGCGCACCCACCGGTACGTTAAAGGTGGAGAACCTCAAGGCATCTTCGGCGAATTGGGCCTGTGCGGCATAGGGCATCAGACAGGCCACGAAGATGAGAATTGTGATCAAACGAACGAGAATCCCGCTGACCTTATTCATGATGATCTCCTCTGCTGAGTCGCTGCCAGATCAACGTCCGCTGCGTGTTGCACCACTACTTCTCGTGCCACCCTGACTCCCACCGGAACTCGGAGCTGCACTCGGCGCAGCACTCGGCGCTGAACTTGGAGCTGGAGACGACGAACGAGAAGGCGCATAAGAGGGTGTGTAACTCGGCGCAGAACCTCGCGAAGCTGGCGCATCATAGTAGCTGCGACTCCGGCTCGATCCACTGCTTCGCGAGCTTCCAGACGGACTGCTGCCCCGGATTGAGCCCCCTGACGGCGGTGCCTGGCGTGCGCTCGGTGAACTCGATCGGCTTGGAGGAGCAACACTGCGAGAACGCCCGCTCGACTGCGGCGCATATTCCCTCGACCTTCCGGAGGATTCTGTCCTGCGGGTCGATGGAGCCGAATACCCCGCGTCCCTGCTACCGCCTGAGCGGCGACTTGCCGGCGGCACACTCAATGACGATCCTGGAGTCGTTCCGCTCCCCCCATAGTACCCACCCGTCCGAGTTACCCCTGTGCGCCGGTATCCGGATTCGCGAGTCTGGTTCGTCCTCGTGTAAACGACATATGGATAGCCGTCGTAGTATCGGTACGGTGAATAGTAGTAGTACGAATAAGGATACCAGTATGAGTACGGATATCCATACCCATAGTAGGAATACGGGCTATAAGGGTACCAGAAGGGAGATCCCCAATACATGGAATAAGAAAACGGACTCCCGTACCAGCCAGGATAGTAATATTCAGAATCCCCCCAGTACCGATACCGCCAGTGATCGTGCTCCTCGCCGTACACACCCCTCGGCTGAACGGTGTCTCCTTCCTCATAATACTGAGGCACGTCGTACCTCGTCTCGGAGTACCCCTCGTCCTCCTCTTGCGTGGCAAGTTGAGTGTAGCAACCCGAAACAACGAGGGAGACCGCAAACAAGGCTGCAGCCAGGCTGAGAATGGTTCTTAAAGGTTTCATAGCATCACCCTTCCATATGCACATGGACACTCCACAACACTAGGCACAACTCTGATGCCATCGCGGTTCAAGGAAAAGCCCCGAATCAAGCTGAAAAACGGGGTATTTGGCGGTTTCGGGGCTCCAAGTATATACTTTTGTCGACAATTAGTCAGGAGGACTGTACAGTGCAAAGACCATCAGAAGGACCCCACATACTCGATTTGGATTGCCCTATTCCCAATGGAACTTTCCTGCTGATTCTTCAAGATGTCTTTGAGATCCAAACCGATGACGACCCCTTTGCCCCACGACCAGCGAATGCCGAAGTTCAAATACCCTCGTCCCCGCCCGAGCGCATTCCCGTGGTTGTCATTCATCCCAAGATCGTATTCTGCGAGAAGAGAAATTTCCTTTCCAAGCGATTTCTCCACCCCGAAGAAGAAATTGAGATCCTTGTCACCGTCATCCCGCTCGGTTGAGAGATTAACTCCGCCGTGGAGGCTGAGATTCCCTGCTACAGCATAATTCTGGCTCACCACCGCAAAGAATCCCGGTGATTTGATGGTGTACCGTTTCGGGTTGTCGCGATGCGGCTCCTTGCCCTGTGAATCGAATCCGACGGCGACCGCCGGGGCAGCCGACGACTCTTCGATGACGCGCAGCTTCACGTTTACGCCCGGAGAGGGATTCATCTCGGGTTCGCCCGAGCCCAAGATGTCGGTGCCGCCGTACGAGATTCCGAAACTGAACCGATCCAGCAATCCGACAGAGACGTTGAAGAGCACGCCCCCGCGCTGATAGAAATTCGCGCTGATGTAGTAATTGCCGCGATGGAGCATGCCCGCGGTCGGTCTGTCGATCAGTATTGTCGGCTCAATTGTGGCGCCTTCGCCGACATTGCTCTGTGCACACGCCGAGGGAATCGCCGCCACGAAGAGAAGAATGACAACGAGATAACATAGAGGTGTTCTCACGGTAAGCTTCTCCCGGATCTAATCATCTCACAGCAGACATTCACAAGAAATTGCCTGTCATACCAGCGGATTGTGCGCTTCTTGCATCCCACCGTTTGCTGGCGGATAGGCGGACACCCACAGTTGTGTTTGTTCTGCTTTCCCCGCCTGCCTCAACCGTCTTAGTAAGGCGGCCAGGCGTCCAAAAATCCGACGGAATGACTTTCCGTTTTGAGGGGACTTCTGCTACCCTTTTCGCCACACAGTCCCATCCTTCTTGTCTTCAAGCACGATACCGAGCTTCTTGAGTCCGTCTCGTATCCTGTCAGAAAGCGGCCAGAGCTTCTGAGCGCGGACCTCTGCCCGAAGATCGACAAGCAGCTGAACCAGATCCGCCTCCAGCTTCATGTCGGCTCTAAGTCCGGCATGTGAACCCTCAGGGACGATACCAAGGACTCTGCCCCCCAAGTCTTCAAGAAGGGCATCGATCGCCTCCAGCGAGGCCGCCGAGAACTTGGTCTCAAGACTCAACAGAGCGTTGACCTCCCGGGAGAGATCGAACAACACAGCGGTCGCCTGCGGCGTGTTGAAGTCATCGTCCATCGCGGCCAGGAAGCGTGATCGGTACGATTCCAGGTCGATCGCGGCAGCCGCCGCGCGCGACTCACCCCGGGCTTTCGCGGCCTCCGTCCGGAGGTTTCGGACCGTGTTCAGGAGCTTCTCGAGCCCACTTTTCGCCCCGAGTAGTGCCTCGTCACTGAAATCGAGCGTGCTGCGATAGTGACTTTGCAGTATGAACAGGCGCACGACGAGCGGATCGAACTTCTTGAACGCATCCTTCAGGGTGATCTGGTTTCCGATGGATTTGGACATCTTCTGCCCGTTGACCGTTACCAGGTTATTGTGAATCCAGTAATTCGCGAACGGGCGGCCTGTCGCACACTCGCTCTGCGCGATCTCACATTCGTGATGCGGGAACTGGTTATCGAGTCCTCCCCCGTGGATGTCGAACTGCTCCCCGAGGTATTTCATCGACATGGCAGAGCACTCGACGTGCCAGCCGGGGAAGCCTTCGCCCCACGGACTCGGCCAGCGCATGATGTGCTCGGGCTCCGCTCTCTTCCAGAGCGCAAAATCCTGGGGGTTCTTCTTCTCGCTTCGAACTTCCACCCGCGTCCCCTCGAGCATCTCTTCGACCGTCCGGCCCGAAAGCTTGCCGTAATCTGCATATTTCCGCACGTCAAAGTACACCGAGCCGTTAACCTCGTAAGCGTACCCCTTATCCAGCAGCGCCTTCACCAGCTCGATCTGCTCGGTGATATGCCCGGATGCGCGCGGCGAGATGTCGGGCCGCACAAGACCCATCGCATCCATATCCTCGAAATAGCTCCGGAGGATCGTCTCGGCAATCTGCATCGGATGGAGCTTCTCAATTCGGGCCTGCCTGAGCATCCGGTCCTCGCCATCATCAAGCAGATGCCCGACATCGGTGATATTCTGGACGTACAGAACCTTGTAGCCGAGATAGCGGAGATAACGGACTACGATATCGAACGACACGTAGCTCTTGCCGTGACCGACGTGCGAGTCGCTGTAGACGGTCGGCCCGCATACATAGATCCCCACGAAGCCCTCATGGATCGGCTTGAAGGCTTCTTTTTGACGGGTTAGGGTGTTGTAGAGGTGAAGGGACATGTCATTTATGTAAGGTCGCCGCGTCGGGCGGTTAGATTCTCACTATATGCATAAACAAATCATCAAGAAATGATTTCGCTTTCTTCGGATTTGACAGAATTTCCAACAAATCTTGAATTTCACTCACCAGACCATCTTGCTCAATGCGCTCTCGAACCGCGGGGGTAATGCAACTCGCCAGATAAACAGTATGGCATCGCACATTTGTTTTTCTTGCTTTGTCAAATGACTTTCGCGCTGCGCCATATCGCTCAAGAGCTCCTGCTGCGTCAATGCCACCCTTGATCTCTACTGCAACCAGCAGTCTTCCATCTACAGAGAGGATTGCTAGATCAGGATCAGAACCAAATCTTACAACAATTCCGCTTTTCAATATGATCTGGTTCTTTGTTATCCTTTGAACTATTCTTTTCCCTTTGAGATACGCCACGAAAAGACTTGAAGCCTCTTTTGCTGCTTTCCCACCAACCCTGTTTCTCCAGCTGCCATCGAATGTGATCCCAAGAGAAGCAATCATATTGCGCTGTGCATCAGCCTCCTCGAAGTTCTGGTCGCTGAGAATGATTCCGCCCATCACGATCCCAATGGAATTTGCTTTCGTTGAGTACTTGAACCTCTTCAACTAGCTCCATTAGCCTTGCTGACTTCAGGGACTGATGAAGAAAAAGTGAGCGCTCCAAGTACTGTTTGCTCAACGCAGCCTGCAACGGCGCCTTACTTCTCTTCTTCACACCGTTTTCCTCCAGAACAAAATGGATTCGCGAACGGGTTGCCGACCATATTTGGCCATTTGTTGTGAACTATTTCCCTTGTAGCGGGTTACCCAGATTGCCTCAACCTTAAAATCGTTCTGGACGGCAAGCTCTGAAAGCATCAAATCAACCGGTACCATTTCACCTTCAAATCGTGCATTTGCAACCACGAGAGCAACAAGTCCTCCTCGCTTAACCTGATTGGACAAGCTTTTGATCACTTCGTTCATATCTTCAAAATAGCCGCGTATCATGATCGGAATTCGCTCGTTGTTCAGTTTCTGTTGGCCGAGGTTCCACAGAATCTCGTCGAGACTCTTTAGCGCAATTTGTTTTGCGTCCATTTCCCTCGACTCAATGTGTGACCGTAGGAGACTATGCCGGATGTTCCGCATCTCCTCCGGCGTATTTACAAACAGCGTGCATAACTCCAGAGCATACGTGCGAGAGTAATCATACCTGTTAAGGTAGGGCGGAGATGTTATCACCGCCCCGACCTTGCCTCGAGCATGTTTGGGCAGGTCAAAAGCCCTCGCGTCGCCAGCCAGCATGACCTGTTCCACTCCATTGACAGGAAAGAGGCCTCTTTGTATCTCAAGATCGTTGAGCATCGAAAGGAGCTTCCGCCGCAGAGCATCCCTCACTTCAGGAATAGGTTTCTCTACAAGGCGGAGGAATTGTCCGTCCTTAGAAGTAAAACTCACTTCTTCAAGAATACTAAGGAGCCCCAACATCAAGAAACTCTGCTCTGGCTCGGCGAATTTCAAAATCTCTTCCTTATAGGCAAGGATCTCGCTTTGTGTTCTTAGGGTGAAGGCTTTGTTGATGATAGGAACATCAGGAAATTTCTTTGCAGAGAGTTTGATGCACCTAGAAAAGAGCTTATCAACCGCCTTGACTAACCGTTCTGTATCCGAATAGTCCTTCAGCTTGCTCTGTGTTACATAAACCGCAATTGGGAAAATGTCTAAGCCAATGGCACGGTAGCCGAGTTCTTTACAGGCAAGGAGGGTTGTACCGCACCCGGCAAACGGATCCAAAACTATCTCGCTATGCGGAATCTTCCATTCTTTGAGGATCAAGTGTACCAATTCCCTGGAGAAACCCTCTTTGTACTTGAACCAGTTGTAGATCGGTGCCTTTTTGTTTGGGACGTACGTTACTAGCCGACGGAGATCGAGCTTTTCCAGAAACTTTGGTCGATACTTTCTTTCTAGTTGCTCTCGTTCTGCAGAGGATGTCCCATTTCCGCTCAAGGGCGAAAGTTGTCTTGCCGTGTACACGACAGAAACATCTCTTGCTTTCCTTGTCCCGGCCCGCCTGGGTGAGTATTTTCTCTTCTTGGTTTCCAAGTTAGTTTGAACTTTCCATTTCCAACTTCTCATTTTTCATTTCCGTACCAACCGCATCAGCACCCTCGCTCCTCCCAGTCCCGCCTCAGTGATCTCCACGCCGCTCATGAGCTTGGCGAACCGGACTGTTCAGAGACTGAAACTTGCTACGATAGGCACCTGCAGCTCTCCGTTCTTCTTTCTCGCTTTCTTTTGAAAGTTCAGAATCGAAAAGCCGACGATCTTTTTCGTCCGAGGATCAAGCCGCTCGAAAAAATCATCTGCAATTTCATTGGAAACCGCTTTCGCAGGTTTACCGATCGATATATCCAGTACATCACCTGCATCACTCTTACTTAACTTGACAAGATCGGGCCGCCGAAGACTTTCGCCTAGCTTCTCAATGAGACCCACCGGCTCTGGGTGAGTCTCACAGACGTGCTTCCACCGCGCATGAGAGAGTTCAACTTGATCACCAAAAAGATCGCGAAAAACTCTCAGTGGCTTCATTTCGCATCGTTCATCATTTCAATCCCATCAGCTCCCTTGCTCCTTCCAATCCGGCTTCGGTGACTTCGACACCGCTCATCAACTTGGCAACTTCTTGAACCCGCTCCTCCAGTTCGAGCTTTCGCATACGGGTCCTTGTCCTTTTGTCGCGTTCGATCTTTTCAACGACATAGTGTGTGTCCGCCAGGCCGGATATCTGCGGAAGGTGAGTGATCGCGATGACCTGATGGAATTGCGAAAGGGTCTTCAGGCTTCTACCCACAGCAACGGCAACCCGGCCGCTGACTCCGACATCGATCTCGTCAAAAATAAGGAGGGGCAGACGCTCCGACTTCGCCAGGATCGTCTTTAAGGCGAGCATTACCCTCGAGATTTCCCCACCGGAGGCGGTCTTTGCAAGCGGCCTGATATCCTCACCTAGATTCGTCGAGATGTGGAACTCTACGAAATCCATCCCTTTCGGCGTTGCCACGAAATACTCCCGCCCGAGCTTCACATATGCCTTTGTGAACCGCCCATGGCCGCCCACTTTGTCAAGCAGCCGATTTTCCAGCTTTACATCAAAGCGCGCATTGGCGATCCCCAGTTTGGCAAGCTCCGCGACGACGGAATCGTTGACCTTCGTTATATGCTCGCGTCGTTTCGCCGAGAGCCTCTGCGCGGCACGCGAACATTCGGATCGCTCTCTCTCGATCCGTTCCTTCAGCTTCCCGATCTCCGCCTCAAAGTTCTCCGCGAGCGCAAATTCCTTCCCGATCTTTGCGCGGTGCTCAAGCACCGCGTTGACGGCACCGCCGTATTTCTTCTTCAGAAGCGCGAGCTTGCCCAGGCGGTCGCGGATTTGTTCCAGCCGCTCCGGGTTGAATTCAATCTTGGAGTTGTACGTTTGAATGAACTTCGCGACCTCGCTGATGATCGCCACCGCCGACGCACATTCATTCTTGACATCTTCAAAAGCCCTGTCAATCCGTGCCAGGTCCTCCAGCTGATTGCGAGCCAGCACGAGCTGATCGTAGACAGCCTGCTCCCCCTCGTACAGCATCTGATGGAGTTGCGATGTTGCTTCGAAGAGCTTCTCGGCGTTCTCGAGGATTCTCAGCTCGGCCTCAAGCGCTTCCTCCTCACCGACCTGCGGAGCCACGGCATCGATCTCCTGGATCTGGAATTCATAAAGGTCACGCCGTTCCTTTAACTGCCGCTCCTTCGCCTGCAACTCCTCCAGTTCGTTAAACAACCGCGTCAGTTGATCATAGGACGTTCGAAATTCTTCCTTTAATCCATCCAGCCCGCCGAAATCATCGAGCAAGTCAATGTGCGTCTCTGTTCTCAGCAGCGATTGATGGTCGTGCTGCCCGTGAAGATCAACCAACAGGTCTCCGATCTGCTGCAGAACCGTCAGCGTAGCCGGCGTGTCGTTGATGAAGCAACGGCTCTGGCCCTTTGCAGAGATCTCCCTGCGCAGAATCAACTCCTCTTGTGGCTCGAACTCGTGCGCCTCGAGCGCGGCCCACACCCGCATGTTTCTGGAGACGCTGAAAATCGCCTCAACAATTGCCTTATCCGCGCCCCTGCGAACGACGTCGGAATTCGCCCGCTCGCCCAGAACCAGACTCAGGGCATCAATTAGAATCGACTTCCCCGCGCCCGTCTCCCCGGTGATGATGTTCAGACCGCTCTCGAACCCGACTTCGACCTCCTCGATGACGGCGTAGTTGCGTATGAGCAGCGTCTTGAGCATTCCGTTCGGTTGATTTCTCGCCCCAATGTACCGAAAAAAAGGGGAAATTCAATGAAAAGGCAGTGGCTGGGGAATGTCACGACACGAGTAGCGATGAACCGTGCGACGCAGGGGAGGTCTTCAGTTGGAAGTCGGCGAGCAGGCTGCCGGACTCTGGGGGAGATCTGTTTCGAAGAAATTGATTTCGGGAACGTCAGGCAGGAAGCCGTGGTAGTAGGCGTAGCGGATGAACTCGGAAAGGCCCTCCTGCTCATCGCGTCCGAAGCCATAGGAGAATGACGAGAGATATTCGGTAGTGCGCTCGACGCTCAGGTTCTGCTGCTGTGCAAGGTCTTCCGCGATCTGAAGAAGATGATCTATCCCTTTCTGCTTCGCACGAAGCAGAGCAGGGACGAGGGCCTCGCTCTCAGGCGACTCATGACCCACCCAGAACCCATGCACGTACGGAAGCCCGGTGAGGTCTTTCCATTCCTCGACAAGGTCGAGCACGAACGGCTCCTCTGCAGCTGCCGGGTGCGGATGAAGGTTGACGATCAACGCAGCATCTGCTCTCTTTAGCATTTCGCGAAGGTTCGGTGCCATTGGCACAATCCGAGTCGTTCCCTCGACGGAAGCGAGATTCGGGAACTTCTCGGTGAGGATGATTTTAGCAAGGATGATCTCCGAGGTCACCCGGATGTCGACCGCGAGAGACCTGACATTTCGAGCGTCGGCGTTGACGAATAGCTGGATGGTGTCCGTTCGCGTACAGGAGGAGACGCCGACGTCCGGAACAATGCGGTAATCCGCACCATAACGGGCGTAGTCGAGAGGAGATAAAAAAGCGCATCGAAGGTTCTCGACGCGCTCCCGTAGTTTGATCGCAATCTCGGCCGGAATATTGACAAGAAGCTCAGCAGGAGAATCCGGTCTCTCCAACCCATACAACAGCGGCTGAAGATACGATGCCTCGGAAATTCCGAGTAAGGATTTCATCCGTCATGCGCTTGTTTTCTGCGTGACCTGCTTCGCGGCGAGTCTCCGCAGGTAATAGAGCTTTGCCCGTCGAACTTTTCCTTCCTTCACTTTTTCGATCTTCGCGATGCGAGGAGAGTGCAGGGGGAAGATCCTCTCAACGCCGACGCCATCAGATACCTTGCGGACCGTAAAGGTTGAATTGACGCCCGACCCGCGTTTGCTGATCACCACGCCCTGGAACTGCTGAATGCGCTCTTTATCGCCTTCCACCACCCGGACGTGTACGCTTACGGTATCACCGGGGTTGAACTCCGGCCTATCCGACTTGAGCTGCGTTGCCTCAATAAGTTTCATCTTGTCCATGAAGTTCTCTCCGACATAAGAACATGATTCATATCTGCTTATTACACTCCGTTGTCCTTGCGCAGAAGGTCACGTCGCCAGCGCCGGGTCCGCTCCAGCCGCTGCTCCTGCCGCCACTGCTCGATCTCAGCATGATTCCCAGACAGAAGCACCTCAGGCACCTTCATATCGCGAAATTCCGCCGGTCTCGTGTATTGCGGCGAGCCCAGAAGCCCGTCCTGGAAGGAGTCGGTCAGCGCGGATGCGCTGTCGTTCAGAACACCGGGGAGGAGCCGGGCTACAGCATCAACAATGACAGCTGCAGCAAGTTCACCCCCCGAAAGCACGTAATTGCCAATCGAAATCTCTCGCGTGATCAGCGCCTCCCGCACACGCTCATCGATCCCCTTGTAGTGGCCGCAGACGAGCATGAGATTCCCCTTGAGTGAAAGCTCATTGGCAATACGCTGATCAAGGTGCTCTCCGTCCGGCGTCAGAAAAATGATCTCGTCGTACGACCGCTGCCCTTTCAGACTCTCGATGCACTCAAAAAGCGGTTCGGGTTTCAGGATCATACCCGCCCCCCCGCCGTACGGCGCATCGTCGATCGTCCTGTGCCTGTCGTGGGCATACGAGCGCAGATCATGAACGACGATTTCAATCTTCCCTTTGTCCCGAGCCCTCCGCACGATGCTTTCCTCCAGTGGACTCTCGAGAAGCTTCGGTAGACCCGTGATGATATCGATCCTCATATGTCCAGCAATCCTTCCATCGGGCGAATGACAACAGCTCGTCGTTTCACGTCAACGGAAGCAATGACATCCTTGATGGCGGGGATGAGGATCTCCCTCTTCCCCCGAACAACCACCCACACATCATTCGCGGGCAGTTGAAGGACCTCCTTGATCATGCCCAAAACCTCGCCCCCATTCGTCGAAACCTCCATCCCGACGATGTCGTGGATGAAGTATCTCCCCGCAGGCGGCTTCGACGTCTCCTGTTCGGTAATGTAGAGGTAGCAACCGCGCTTGCGTTCGGCGGCAGCGCGGGTCTCGATTTCTCTTAACTTCACGATGACGCCGGAACGGGTAGGACGAACAGAGG
>Ga0194111_10000947_pt1 | contig 35832 bp, 42 predicted proteins | sample TA2KigC300mmetaG_FD_146194 | JGI IMG/M metagenome (GOLD analysis project Ga0194111, IMG submission 146194) | Freshwater microbial communities from Lake Tanganyika, Tanzania - TA2015033 Kigoma Deep Cast 300m | ecosystem: Environmental > Aquatic > Freshwater > Lake | place: Tanzania: Lake... | reverse complement strand
AACAAAACCTAAAAACCCAAATAAAAAAATAAAACACAACAAAAACCAGAACAAGAAACTACCTAAAAACTTTCAATTAAGAAGACAGTTCAAACAACTGTGATAATAGAAACATTTATAAATTCTAGTAAAATTCTCAGCATGAACAGAACAACCAAAATAACAAACTTATAAAAAAACTTTAGGGATGTATAATAAACATTTTAAAAGTATCTAAGGAGGCAGAAAGATGGAAAAAGACAATCCTGAACAATACAATAATATTACAAAAAGGAAAACTATGATTCGAAGAAGACCTTTGAGTTCTATGCCTAAAACAACTATGCGTGGCAGAACAGATAATAAAGGTTCAATACTGGACTTGCCTGAAAAATTATTAGAAATACAGAAAAGATTGCAATACGTCGCTCAGGAAGTTGAAAAGGCAAGAGAAAGAGGCGAAGACGTAACACCAAAGATCGAGTCAGGAGGATGTCTAAACATAGGAGGACACGAACTAGACCTTAACGACCTCAGCAAGTCCCTTAACTTAAATGACAGCACAAAAGGGTTGGAAAAAATGCTAAACCTTGGAGGATTAGGCGATTTGTTAAAAAACATCTTAGGAGGTTTGGATGTTGAAAAACTAAAAACTATCCTAGAAGAATATTCTAAATCAAACAGTTACGATAAAAGTGGCAAGAAACCAGTAGTTGAAACAAGTGTAAAAATAAACCAGTTAGGCGAAAACCCAAGAGAATGGACAGGCCTTCATGGAGGCGGAGCAGGCATAGTATCAGAGAAGAATAAAGGAAGCGGAAGCACAGGCCTAAAATACCCAAAAGGTAAGAGCCAAAGTCATTATGAAAAACAAGCCTCTGGATTAGGAGGAGGTATTGGAAGCATAAACAAGGGAAGCGGACGTACAGGCCAAAAGATAGAAAAAATTAGAAAAACCTTCTCATCTGTGCAACTTGAAGAAGACCTCAAACTAAAAGATATAATAGAGAAAGAGTTTGATTACGAAATATTCTCTAAAGGGGATAAGAATTATGAAATAATCGTGAACGACTTATGCGTAGAAAAAGTTGACAAAATAAATTACGATAAAGATCAAAACATGTTAGTGATAAATGAAAGGCTAAAAATCCCTTTAAAAGAGTATAAGATAGGAAAAGTCTTGGATTGGGAATATAGGAATAACATATTAACAATAAACCTGGAAAGATGAAAGAAAACAAACGCCTCGAAACCTTACTCTACGTAGCACAAGCCAACACGAAATACGAAGGTAAGAAAATCGCTACGCTAAGCAAAGACTACATGGACAAATATAGTCTAAAAGCAGGAGACATAATACTGATATCACCATTAAACGAAGTCTATAAAACACCAGTCAAGGTAATCCCTAAAGACGGGAACGACGAAGTAATCAATCTTGACGTGACAACAAGAACCAACGCGAACACCTGCCTCGGCGAAAAGGTCACGCTAACGCCAATCAAACCCCAAAAAACAGGAAGCATAAACCTGATACCCTTTGGAGACGTCACGCCAGACGAGATAAGAAGAAGGTACACAAGCCAAGAAGCAACAGCGGTTATAGAAAAACAGCTTCGAGGACAACCCTTCGCCAAGGGAGACATAGTAAGGATGCAAATATACAAAGACAGGACAACCTCTTTCAAGATTGACTATAAAGAGGATGTGGAAGCCGTAATGACAGATACCAGCACAGAAATCAACATCGTATTAGACTCGAAAAAAGAGAATGGAGTAACGTTCAATGATATAGGTGGGTTAGAAAGTGTAGTAGAAGAGGTTAAGAGAATAATAGAAGGCTACTCAAAATATCCAGGCATTTACAACGCGTTAGGGGGAAAATTACCGAAAAACTTTTTGCTTACAGGACCGCCAGGCACAGGAAAAAGCTTGCTAGCACAGGCTATAGCGAACGAAACAGATAGAGACTTTGTAGTGGTCCAAGGTGCGGAAATAAAAGGATGGAGGGTAGGCGACAGCGAAAACAACCTGATAAAGGCTTATGAACAACTAGGAGGCCATGGAGTCTTTTTCGTAGACGAGATAGACGCCATAGGCGGAAAAAGAGAAGGCATGATCAACGAAACAGAAAGAAGCATAGTAACAACACTACTAAATATAATGTCCGGAATGAAATACAAGAATGATGATGTAATAATAATAGGAGCAACGAACAGGCCTGAAGGGCTAGACCCTGCCTTGAGAAGACCCGGAAGATTCGATAAAGAAATCTACCTCGGAGTGCCTAACAGGGATGCAAGACGAGACATACTACTGATACATACTGCGAACATGCCATTCGCAGAAGACGTAGACATACCTTACATAGCAGACGTAACGCACGGGTATACAGGCGCAGACATCGCAGGACTATGTAACATAATAGTATTAGAAGCAACTAAGAAATATACAAAAATGCTCGAAAAAGGCATACCGCAAGAAGAGGTTATAAAAAAGATAAGATACAGCATGAATGATTTTCTAGAAGCCATGAAGTCAGTAACACCATCTGCTATGAGAGACGTCATAATAGAAAAACCGAATGTCAGCTGGGAACAAATCGGAGGAAACAAAACTGTAAAAAAGGATTTGAAGCAGATTCTTGAATGGCCCCAAAAATACAAGTCATTAATGAAGAAGATGAACGCAGAAATGCCAAAAGGCATACTGCTCTACGGCGCTCCCGGAACGGGAAAAACGTTAATAGCAAAAGCTATAGCTACAGAAAGCGACTACAACTTCATATCGATAAAAGGGCCAGAATTCTTAAACCAGTACATAGGCGCGTCTGAAAAAGGCGTAAGAGACATGTTCAAAAAAGCAAAACAAAACGCGCCAACAATACTCTTCCTAGATGAATTGGATTCTATAGCACCAAAAAGGGGCAGCGGAGGAGACACCAGAGTGATGGACAACGTTGTCTCACAAATACTCACAGAAATGGACGGCGTTGAAAAGCTAAGCGGCGTCGTAGTCATAGGAGCAACCAACAGGCCAGACCTCGTAGACCCTGCACTAAAAAGGCCTGGAAGGCTAGACCTGCAATACAAGATAGAAATACCTGACGAAAAGGCAAGAGAAGAAATATTTAAGATACATGCGAAAAACACACCCCTCACAAACGACGTCAGTTTCAAAGAGTTAGCCAAAATAACTGAAAATTATGTAGGCTCAGAGATCGAAGGCGTAGTAAAGCTCGCTAAAAAACATGCTATGGAAGAATTCATAGAAAAACACAAAGACTCATCAGAAGAAAAAGCAGACTTGTGCAAAGTAATGAAAAAACATTTCTTAGAAGCTCTTAAACAAATCCTTCCAAAAAGCTATGAGGTTTCTTATGATTAGAAGCATCCCACCAAGAACTATGAGAAACGTTTGGGATGAAAAAAGAAGAAGAGATTCAAGACCGGTACATTACGGGACAACAATGCATGACTATAATACAAAGCAAAAGTATTCAAACCAGATAAACAGCATCAAAACATGCGGAACTTCCGGCGCATTATACGCAGAAGGTAAACTAAAACACCAAAGCATACAAGAACAGCCGAGAAACATCTACGAAAGAGCAGGACAACAAGGCACAGTTTATCCAAAAAAACCAAAAAGCAGCATACAAAAAATGAAAAACGCCCTAGACTTACCAAGCCTCGATGAAACAATAAAAGATACTGGACTAGAAATATTCGAAACAGGCAAAAAAATCAGTGTCATCATTGAACAATATTTAGAAAACATAACTGACGTTTTTTACGACACAACAAAAAAAGGAATAATCGTACATGCAGACAAAGACTATAATATCCCATTAAAACTCGAAAAAGCCAATACAAAACCATTAGAATGGCATTACAACAACGGAGTTATAGAAGTAATCTTCCGAAAAAAATGAGAAAACTATTCTGCATATATGACATACACCTAAGCACAGACCTCGAAAGCAAAACATTCAACATATCCAAAGATGATATAGAAAATATCGAGAAAAAGACTTACGGAAGCGAAGGTGTTAAGAAACTTAAAAAAGCAGTAAACGATTTTTATGATTCATTAGAAAAAAGGTTTGAAAAAGAAAAAATTAACAAAATCTACCAGGATGGCGGAGCTATCGACTGGGCAACTGTTAAAAAAACAAAACCAGACATCTACAACAAATTCTTAAAAGACCTAGAAGAGAAAGTAACAACTGGGAGCAGAAGTTATAAGCTAGTGTTAGACTTAGCAAAGAAAGGGTCAGAAATAAAACAAACAGAAGACATAAAACTACTATTAGAAGAGACAGATTTTTTACAAAATTATATCAAACTTGTCAAAATCAAAGAAGAAATAAATAAAGGCAGGAAGTATAATCCAAAAGAAGAAAAAGAAATAGAAGAATTAGCAACCAAGGTTTCGAAACAACAAGCAGAACAAGCTGAACTGGGAAGAAAAAGAGATAAGACAATCGCAAATAACATAAATGATTCGTTAAAAGAAGGAGAAAACGGTTTATTAATCATCGGAGCGATGCACGACATCAAGCCATATTTGGCAAAAGATATACAGCTTGAAGAGATCATGCCAAAAGAGATGAAAAGAGGTCTGAAATAAAATCAAAAGGCTTATAGTTTTTTTTACTCATATTATTCCTTATAATAGAATGATATGTATAAATTTTTCTATTTATAGATAATGAAATTTAGGGTTTATTTGATAATAACCTTCTGACACTCTTTTTTCAAAGAAATCTGTACAGGCTTGTCTTCTGTTAAGTTTTTTGCTGTCAGCCAGTCAGTCATTACTCCGTATTTTAGCATGGTTTCAACGCTTGCCAAAGCTAATCTGAGGTTTGCTGCGAGTAAAGGAACTTCTGCAACTGTTACTATCAAGTCAGCATTTAAGATTATGCCTTTGTTCAAGGCTCTGTCTATCAGTTCTACAACTCCTGCATTATTATTTTGTGTCATTTTCAACAAACGAATAAGGAGCGAAAGGACCTGCCATTTGAAAAATGAAATCTTTTCCTGACTTTTCTTTCAAGACATCTTTAATCTTTTTTATCTGTTGCTTGTTTGCCAAGACAGACATGCTCAGTAACAAATCCTTTTCATCGCTAATAGAAATTTTTGGGGTGTTTATCTTTAAATCCTCTGTCACACTCTTAATAGCGTTATAAAACTCTTGTTTTAATTGATTAGTATCATTCTGAACGGTTTCATCAATTTTTGATTTTGTTCGTTCTTTTAACAGATACTTTAAACCTTCACCCTTTCCTTGCTGGCTCTCCTCTATTTTCTTAACTTCTTCACCAGCAGATGCCTTTTGTACCAACACGCTTTTATCGTAGTATACTTTTATGCCGTATTCTCTTTTTCCCTTAACTTTATCCCATGTTCTTTCAAGTATTTCGCTATCATTACTCAACCATGCCTTAAGATTATACTCAGCAGTCTTACCCGTATTTTTCACTATCGTATTAAAAGAGAAAGGGATGACGCCATCAAATTCTTTCATCGCCTTATTCAAGACTTTGTCATGGATTATTATCCAGTTTTTAATCTTGTCAGGTTCGTCAGAAGAGAAAGGTTTCTCCTCACAATCATGCACCAATGCGCTAAACCCATTTTCACTAATCGTGTAAACACCCTTCCCGTCAATGCCTATTCCTTTCCATTCTAAACGAGTTTCACCTTTAATGATTCCATAAACATATAAAGCATCATTTAACATGTTTAGGCACCCTCTTCTGTGAGCAGTAATTTTGTAACAGTATCGTCAACAAGGTTATCTAAGTCTGATCTTATCTTATCTGCTGTTTTCTCTAAATTATTCTCTTTTTTTATCCTTTCAATCGTATCGTTTAACTGCATGAAAGCAAGACCTAGCCTTTCCGCTTCATCTTCTCTTAAAGAGCCGGATTCAAGCCTGTAAATAGCTTGTTTCTGTAAGACTTCTTTGATAATCTCAACTAATGCGACAACTAAGCCTAATAAGCCTTCTTTCAAGTTTTCAGACTCTATCTTAATAGTCATTTTAACTTAACTTGATGACCAAAACACCGTTTTTATAATCCTTCTTTTCAATATTCCTAAAATAACTGGGCAGTCGTATTTCTTTTTTAAAACCGTTTGACGTGACTTCCAAAATCTTACCTTTTAAGTCTAAGTTTACGCCTTTCTGCGGGACTTTTATTGCCAGTATTAGTTTGCCGTCTTTCTGGCTGTACATATAATCTTCACCCAAAAATATGCTGTGGCTGATTCTTTCTTCTTCCCTCACTAATGACCTTGCAGGTGACGATGGCCTCAATGACAAGGGTCTTATAGAAATATTAGTTTCAACATTCCACTTATTCTTTTCATCTTTTTTCAGGTTTTCTTCTATCTGTTTGTTAACCTCTTTGAACCTTTCTTTGAAAGGCTCTGCCTTTGCTAGTTCTTTGAAAAAATTTCCGAAGATAGGAAGCTCTCCTAAGAAGTCTTCAGCATACTCTTTTTTATCATCTTTTCTCTCTTTCATCCATCACACCTCTTGTCTTTTATTTTTTTAATTTCAACGTGTTGAACGTCTTGCTCGAAATGATCGTTAACAAGCCTCCAAGGAAATGTCTCTTCTCGACCGGTTCTTCCACTTCTTCTTCTGTTTCTAATGTTCTCTCAATCGGTCGCCGATTCTTTTTGACAAACCTAAAAAGATAACCTAGAATAGGCAGTTTTGTTAGATAATTTTCATCATCTTTTTTCTTTTTCATCCTTCTCCCTTTTTGATTTAAAATACCACAAAAGCTTCGCTGAAAACAAAAAAGGAACTTTGATTAGCGCCTTTAGCTTGTTAGTTACTCCTAATTCAAGTTCTGCTCCGCCAACCAGCGGGTACTTTACTTTTGCTTTTAGCTTCCCATCTTTCAGCTTTGCTTTTGCTTTAACAGGCCACATTTGTTAACAACCCATTTTATTTATATTTTTATAACAAAACCATTATTGATTTTCTCTACCTCTACCTCTTTCCCCTTCCATGCTTTTACGTTCTCCCTGATATTATACCTTTCGTCCCGGCTGATATACTTTTTTATAAAATTCTGAAGCTCGGTCTGTCTTTTTTCGCTTCCTTTAGTAACGCTGTGACCAAGAGTCCCGTCACCTTTCAATCTGCAATAAAAATCTTTAGTAAACATACTCCCATCCTCTGTCTCCAGATAAATTATAATCACATCATTGTCACTGAACCCTAAACCTTGAGGTTTGTGTTTTTTCCAGATTTGATTTATACGCATTAGTTTTATATCTTTGATTACGGCTTTCATCTTTCTTTTTGAACCTCCAACAATTTCCTGTTTTCCTGCTCTATCGACATGCTCTTCCAGCCACAAGCGCATACATTCTCTGATTTTAAGTATACTACTCTGCCACATTGAGGGCATACTCCTCCAGGCTGGCATTCTAATTCTTTCCATGCAGGAGCGTTCAAGTTCGTGCCTGATGGGAATGCTAATCCGAACTTAGCAGCTGTTTCAAAACTTGCTAACGCAGCCCTCAGCTTTATCCCCAAGAGCTCAGTCCCTGCCAAGTCAACTTTAATATCAGCGTTTATCACCAAGCCTTTATCCAGGATTCTATCGATGAGCTCAGCTAAACCAACATTATTAGGCGTATAATTTGTCATTTTCGACCACCTTCGTATTTTTTCCATTTGTTCCCGTAAATCCTTTCTCTCGGCTTTACTATCGAATATTTCGGCTTTAATGGGACTGTAGAATGAGTAACCCCATACCTTTGCGATATGGACCTGTGGCCTATAGTCACAAAAGTTGGGTTAAGGTTCGGCAGTTTGCCTGCTTTTTTAGCCTTCATCAAAGCCTTGTTAGTTTCAACCTTCCCTTTATACCTTCTTCTCTGCTGGAACAAGTTTATCCTAGCCTTATCCCTCCATTGTTCCATCTTTTTTATAGTTGTTTGCAAAAAATTCTTTCTCTTTTTTCCTACCATAGCGCTTCTTCCAACGGGAAATCTACCGATTGAGTCTACCATTATACTCCTCCTAGGTTTGTATACCTTCTTGTATTCTAACGTCTTTTGATAAGCTTTTCAGGACTTCCTCTGCTTTCTCCCTTTCTTCTAGTAATTGTTCGTGTTTTTTCTTATATTCTTCTTCCGTCAGTTCTCCGATTTCGAAAAGCAGCCTGTTCTCCTTTATCATGTTATTAATTTTTTTAATATCGTATTTCTCTTTTAAAGCATAATCCTTTAATAATCCTAATAGCCATATCGTATCAAGAGGCTTTACTGGGTGTTCGCCTAGTGCCACTCTTAATATTATGTCATCTATGAGGAACGTTTTTAACCACCTACGATTTTTATATTGACAAACGAATACGGCGGCCATGGTCCCGTATACACGAATTTTAAGTCTTTATTACTCATTTCCAATTCAGCGATTTTCTCTGAAAAGCTTGAAAACATGCTTTTTTCAACTAAAAAAGAATAATTCAATAAAAGACGGTCACTAAACCTATCCCCTTGCACGCTTTTTACGCTCAGCTTGTTTAATGACTCTAAAATCTCAGAAGTAAGCGTGTCACATGCGTCATCGCCGTGCTGGTTTTTTAATACTTTAACCCCTAACTCTATTCTATTATTTATCATCTCAAATGTGCTTTTAAGAACATCGTACGATTTTGATAATACTACTTCTAGAATCTCCTGATTCTTAAAGACCGTACCGAAAGACATAGGGATGACTGTAGTTCTCTTTCCTATTTTCTTCAATATGTTCGCATGCTGCATCGCTTCATCTTCTTTTACCACAAGATGTAAATTTGGATAAAGACTTGTCAAAACCCATATATCCTTGAACTTGATTTTTTCAATCGTTTTATTCTTCAACCCTTTTATTCCCGGGTTAATATCTTTATCAACCAAGCCATACACGTAGAGGTAAGCATATCGGTACCCTTCAACCGCATCTGTTTTCGTGTCTGATTCCATTTTTTAATCACTCACCAAGAACTGTGATACCAAAGAACTAACTTTTACATGATTGTTCAAGAGAAGTTTTGCCTGCTCTTTTTTCTGAATACTATAAATCTTGTTTTTAAATTGATAATCATACTTTAGCAACCCACCTTTCTCTAATTCGCGCAAAGCAGGATATAACATCCCTGGAGAAACTAATACTTTAAACTTTTCATAAAGTATTTTGACCAGCTCTGTGCCACACATAGGCTTTGACAAGAGCAAAGATACTAGTATGCTTTTTAGTTCCCTCTTAACTATGCTCTCAACGATTTCAGGATCAAGGTCACAGTCTATTTCTTTATCAAGGTTTTTATCCGAAAACATCCTCATCTTGTTTACCGAGAGAAGCATCTTATCATGACTGTTAACCAAATCTTTTAGCATTAAAGGACTTAGCTCATCGATGTTGTAAATGCAGACTGCTTTGTTTTGGTTTTTCCACTTGCCCTCCCATTTTTTTAAATCTTTGCCTAAAGAAGAACCGTCCACAACAATCCTTTCACTAGGAACCACTTCATTAGGTTTCTTTATTTTGCATTTGACATTGTTTTCTTCAAATCTTTTTTTCCATGATTCAGAATTGTTCGTAACAAAAGTATCTGCGTTCATTGAATAATAGAAAGCTGTTTCTTCTATGTTTGAACTGTTGCATAAGTGCAGACAGTGACTGGCTAAGTTGATTATTTGATTTACTTCAACCATTTTTTTCACTTTTCAATTCTAGCTCATATCTCCCCTTCTTACCTTTTTGACCTGTTTAAATCCTGTAATCTCAGCGTTTTTGTCTAGCCTGAATTCGAAGATTTTTAGCAAGTCAAAAGTTGATGGGACAGCCTTCTTTTCTAGCACATCACATTGCAACACCCATCCGTCCTTAGTTTCTTCTAGAGAAGATATAGCTTCCGGCTCTTTGTTAAGCGCTTCTTTTATCTTCGGAAACACTTTCTTCTGAATTTCTAAGATATTCATTTTAAAACCCCCCTTTTTTAAAAGCTTACAGCTTTTCTACTGTTTGCATTATCTGCCTGAAATTTTTCAGGCTTGTCGTTTTTGAAGTTATAACATCAGCCAGTAACTGCTTTATTGTCGGCTTGCTAAAGTCTTTCATTAGTTTTAGTGATTCTGCAATCATCACACCTGCTCTTGTTCCTATGCAACACTCTTCCGAAGACTTCTCTCTGAATGATGTTAATACGTCTACTATTGGAATAGCGTTTTTTTCATTAATCTCAGCTTGGCTGGCAATAATTTTCGCTTCTGTTTCCTTATCATAATAGTCCATGTAAATCCCAACCATCCTGTCCAGCAAAGCGTCTTGGGCTTTATGGACGCCAGCGTATTCTAAGGAATTTGAGGTGAATATCGCTCTAAAGTCAGGGTGCACTTTTACGTAACGCTCTTCCCCAAACTTGGTTGGAAGCTCTAATATGCCCTCGCTGAAGATTGAGAGCAGAACGTTGTTAGCAACAGCCTTTGATCTGCTAAACTCGTTATAAATCAGTGTATAACCGTATTTGCAGGCCAGGGTTAAGGGGTTATCAATCCATTCAGCCTTTAATACATCCTTGTCCTTGAAGACGTTATGGATGTACTTATCCCTTATAGAGCTGACTTCTACTTGCGAATAGCCGCCTATCAAGTCTGTAGTAGTTACGCTCTCATCCCCATTTATCCACACAACTGGCTTGCCTAGCTCTTTAGCTACTTGTAAGGCAAGTATTGTTTTGCCACAACCTGTCGGTCCGATAATGTGGACAGGATATTTTAAAGAAAGCCAGTTTTTCACCTTGTTCTTAATCACCTTAACAGGTTCTGTTTCTACCCAATTGCTAATTTCGGGTATAAGGTATTCAGATTCTATTTTTTCTTTTTCTATTCCTTTTCTGATTTCGGATAAAGAAGATTCAATTTGCTGTAATTCTTCTTCCGTATCGTCTGTAGTCTTTGTCTTCTTATCTTTCTTACCTAATGGTTTATGGATTTGTTCGCCGATAATTTTTCTCTTATGTACCTGAACGTAATTCATTCAAAAACACCCCCTAAAATGTTTTTATCTTTCTATTCTAACATTGCTTCTATTTATAATTTCTTTTTCGTTATTTGTTTCGGAATCCGAAAACAAAACCCGTAATAAGCCGAAAAAGTTTTTCGTTTTTCGAAACAATTTTCGTAACAGATTGTAAAACGAGTTTTGTTTTTCGTTGGTTATCGTCCGTCGAGAAAAAAAGATTATATACCAACCAATGGTAAGAAGGGTTAAAGACTTTAAAAAAAGTTTAAAACATCGGAGGTAAGAAAAAGATGGTAAGCAGAACACCTGACTCATCCGGTCTGGCAGAAGTGTTGGACAGGATACTAGACAAAGGCATCGTCATAGATGCTTGGGCAAGAGTAAACCTTGTCGGAATAGAAATACTGACGATCGAAGCAAGAGTCGTGATAGCTTGCGTAGACACATTCCTACACTACGCAGAAGAAATCACCAAGATCGAACAAGCCTCGATAGCAGTACCAGCCACAGCGTAACAAAAAACTGTAGATTAAAAAGGAGGAAATGCTTTTTTCACCTTTTTTTCTTCCTTTTTCATAATCACCCAATCAACTATAAAAAAAACTAGGAGGAAATAAGAACAATGGCAGAACAAGAAGAAGCACCAAAGAAAAAAGCGAAAGCCAAAGCTGAAGAAAAAGAATCTAAAACTTCTGTAAGGTCCTACAAAGAAGGCATAGAAGCAGAAAAACAGAAGATGAACGCTTACTCAAAAAAATTCAGCAGCAACATAAAAACCTTACAAGCAGACATAAAAAAACACTCCAAAGACATGAATGAAGCTGCAATCAAAAACATGAGCGATAAAGTAGGAAAATTCAAGAAAGACATCAAAGACCAAATAAAAGAAAACAAAGAAGCAGCAGCACACATGGCAGACAATGTAAAATACTTCACCAGCGAAATAAACAAGCAAAAGAAAGACTTCAAAGAATACACCAAACAATTCCAAGGATAAAAAGAATACATCAAACAATTCCAAGGATAAAAAAAATGGCAACAGAAGACCATCAACAGATATTAGAGTATCTTAAAAAGCTGGGTCCAACGAACACATTCAGGCTTGCAAGGGGATTAGGGATAGACAGGCATGAAATTCTCAAGATTATAAAAACATTACAAGAAAAAGGAGTAGTAGAATTTAAATCTGGAATAGTCAGTTTACTAAAGTTTCCTGCAAGAGGAATAAAGATAGCCAAACCGGCTAAAGTAGAAAAAACTCCTAGAAAATATAAGAAAAGAACCAAACGTATACTCTGGAAAAAACCTAAAGTCAAAAAAGAACATAAACCTGTTGAAGAAAAACCAAAACTTACTGAAGAGATACAAAGCGAATATAAAAAAATTGAAGAAAGATTATTAGAATTAGAAAAACAGTCAAGTGACAAATTTAAACTCTTAAGTGAAAAATCCCATCATGAATCTCAATTATTAAGCGACTTAGGAAATAATATAGAAGGTCTTAAAAGCCATATAGACAATCTTGAAAAAGACCTCAAAAAATTATCTAGCACCCCTCCAAGGGTAATCAGAAAGACAATAATCAAAAGAGAAGCAGTTCCAGTGGAAGTAAAAGAAGAACCAAAGTTTAGGCTTAAACTACCAAAATTTAAACTGAAAGTGCCAAAGATTAAGCTGCCTAAACTAAGCCTGTCTCCAATAAAGAATGCAGGACGTTTTGCAAAATCAAAAATCAAGAAGGTAAAAATCAAAGTACCCAAGGTTAAGCTTCCTAAATTTAAAGAAGAGATAAAGAATATTCCTAAAGGGGCATTAAAAATAAAGAAGAAATTAGAGAACGCCTTTAGCACAAAAAAAATTCGTAACAAAAAATAAATTCTCATAGGCACCACGATTTGCACCACCCTTTTTGAGGCATGGGTGTTCCGCTACAACCCAGGAACACCCTATAATTTTTATCCATACATACAAAACGATGTTGAAACTATCAGACAGTGACAAAAAGCTTTAAATATGTAAAAGCCCTAATAATAATAGTCCTGAAATCAAAACTGAAATTGATACGTGGCGCAAAAACTCTTTTCTTTGTCCGCATTAAACAGTTTGATTAAAATTTGTCAGATCGTATTAGAATAATAATTAACGATTCAAAAGTAGTATCAAAACTTTTATATACTTCTTGTGTTCATCAGAAGGCGATACCGGGTTTAGTGATACAGTAATTTCATAACATGTGGCAGCAAAAGTCCAGTAATTTCTAATGAACCCACGATATAATTCAGATTGTTAAAAAAAAAGAGCCTTCCCGTCTTGAAGGACGAGACATCGTGTGAAAAATGATAAAAACTACGACTGCATTAAGATTAAATAATACAACAGAGAGAGAGAGAACTCCACTGTTATAAACAAATTTCACATACTTGCCAATTCTATCTTATACCTTTCGCATTCTTTTCAAATTTTAAAAACAGGAGGTCAAACATATACCAATAAACATCCTTTATTGTGATAATAAAAAAAGTCTCTTATATGAAAACAACTTAAGAGTTTGCACGGTTAACAAATCTCTGCGCCCACGAAACTTATAAGAGACTTTCAAAAAAACCTTCGAAGGGATTCGTCAAAAAAAAACGAAAGAGAACTCATAAACAAAATCTTTTGGCGGAATAATCCCAATGACAAGTCCTTTTGAAGGTTTTTCATATTTTCCAAAATCAGAGGAGAAAAAAATGAGGACAGGCGTAAAAACCCGGACGATGATGGAATACGAAGCAGAAAATTGCAAGAAGAACATATCTTTTTACAAAGACCAGATAAGAAAAGACAGTAAAAACAACCAGTTTTATACTGAACAAGTAAAGCACATGGAAAACAAGTTAGAAGAATTAAAAAATTATATAAACTTTTTACAAATGGTCGAAATCCAGGATAATAATCCCTAAATACAAAACTCACAATATAATAAGAATCAGAAATAAGTGGCAATAAAAGGGTTCCGTCAAAAAGTTGAAGAGTTCTCTTAGATACTAATTTAAAAAAGGGGGTTAAACGTTTGGAAAGCTCAGTCATATACAACACGGGTAACAACGTCTTATTCGACAAAATAAGCCCAGGGGAAAACTTGCTAATCCTTTATAACAACACAACCAAACACAAACAGATATTCCATAATTTTATCAAACAAAAAGCGAACAATAATACTATCCTCTTTTACGTTTCACACAAAACAAACGAACTAACATTCGATTATGACGTTCAAAATTTTTCTTTTAACGTAATAAGCGAGAACGTCATTAATGATTTAAAAGGACAATTAGACAAGTGCTTTAAAGAAGCAATAAAAAATAATAAGAATTTACTTCTAATCTGTGACTGGTCTAAAACAAACTTGGACAGCTGTAACCTTTTCATCCCATTCTTGGAAGATCTTATGAAAAAGTCTCAAGGGCTAAACATTCCCAGATGGAAAAGCAGCAAAAAAACAGTAAAAAAACCTCATTTTATGATAATCAACACTTTCGAAACAACAAAACTCAATCCTGATTTCTTCCAACAAATCCTCTCCCTGCATAAAAGAGTCTATTTCTTACAAGAAAACCTTAATGCCTTCCTGCTCCCAACGATTTTAACAAGTTCAGAAACACTCTTCCCTAAATACCAAATACTGCCCCAAGAGATTCTAGAAAAGCTTGTAAAAAACAATCTAGAACTCATAATACTCGCTTTTTTAGAAAAAGGAAGCAAATCAGGCTACCAAATACTAAAAGACATAGCCAACCAGTTCCATTGCATCTTATCACAAGGCACCCTATACCCACTGATTTACAGATTAGAAAAAGGAAACAAAATAATAAAACATAACGGTAAAGGAAAAGAAGTACTCTATTCTTTAAATCAAGAAACAAAAGACTATCTCAAATCAAAAAAAGAAACCTGCCTCAAATCATACGAACACCTCGCAAACTTTCTGAAATAATAAAAAATGTTAAGGAAAAATCTAAGCGAAATGGACGAAATTCCAGAAGATGTTGAAAAACTATACCAAAAAATCTTATTTGACAATCCAGATTTAAAAAAATGGATTGAGTTAAAAAAAATTGAGACTGAAGTAAAAAAGCAGGAATATCATCAAAGACCAGAAATCAAAGCCAGACTGAAAGAATACCTTAAAGAATACTCTCAAAGACCTGAAATCAAAATCAAAAGAAGAGCATACGCCCGAGAATATCGTCAAAGACCAGAAGTTAAAGCTAGAAGACATGAATATCGTTCCAGACCTGATGTCAATAAAAGGATAAGGGAACGACAAAGGAGATATAATCAGAGACCAGAAGTTAAAGCCAGAATGAGAGAATATAATATGAAACGTTATCAAAGAAAACAAAAGGGTCTGGCTTAACAAGCTTAGACTTTCACTATATGTATCTGTTTTGAACGCTTTCGGGCTTTACAGGTTTTGCATTTAACGTCTTTCCATTCTCTTGTTGCGCTGATGTGCTGTGTCCAGTAGTTTATGCCGCAGTATGTTTCTTTATCGTCTTTGATAAAGTGCATTTTCTGAGGGTCGTGCTTTCTTCGCTTCATCCCTCTAAGATCGGGTATGAGGGGTATTTAAGATTTCTAGCGACCATTATCGGTTTTTTTGCGTTTGTCTCCGTAGTTCAGGGGGCTTCTGTAGAAGATTGTTTGGATAGTTTCTTAGCAGATATAAGCGAGGCGTTTTTATTTCACTCTCGCTTATCGGGGGTTTCCTTGCCACTTCGAATAGCTTATCCTCTCCGATTATGCTTAATACTTCTTTGAAGAAGTTATAACCCGCTTCGCTGTCTATTTTAGATGTTTTACGATGAAGTTTGTACCTTAGCAGGGATTCGCTCCTCCCTTCGGCGAAAACCCTAGTTCTCTTATCGTACATACCTAGAATGTAGTCTAACGAGAAGTATTCTGCAAAACCTTCTTCGAATGACTTCCTGCTAATATTTTTAAGAAATCTAGCTAGGGATATTATTTCTCTATAAATCTCTTTTTTTGGTATGGAGCGGTAGTCTTCTCCCTCTCTTTTCGGTGGGAACAGCCTGTATGCTTCCTCATCGTGTATCTTGCCATGCACAATATGCGCCAATTCATGAGCAACAGATGTATAAATCTTGTTATTATATGGCATCTTATCAAAACAGTCTTCAATCATGAAAATAGTATTCGGATAGTACACGTTAACAAACATCAGCGTGTCAGGATTAAGTGGTTCGCCAGACCCTTCCATAGGTTTATATTCTGATATGTCCCTGACTATTATATCATCGAGCCTTATCCCGGTTTTATCTTCAACCATGGGCTTAAGCCATCGCACGTACCTGTTTGCCAAGTCAAGATGCTTTCCCATTTTGTTTTCCTCCTATTTTCTTATTATTTTATTGGTTATTCAGTTTATAAACTTTATGTTTGTAACTACTATTAGATAGTAACAATAGAAAGGTTTATATATTCTTAAACCCAGAGAAATAGCTAACATGTCAGACCTATATCAAACCAAGGAATGGAAGGACAAGAGAAATATATCTTAAACATTCTCCAGCGACAATAAGGGAAATTAACAAAGTTCTCAATAGGGCTTTAAAAAATGGTGTTTCTATAATAGAAGGATTCTGTATGGAACACGGGTGTGATTTAAAACTGGTTGGTAAACGTGAATATGTTGCCTTTAACGGGCATAAGTGGGTAATTTCAGATTACGTCTGCAAAAGATGCGGCAGGAAAGACGATGAAGTAGAAGACTTTAACACAGGCTTGTGCGTTTTTGATGAGAAAAGGCAAGAACTTGAAAAGAAGATGAAAAAACACTCGAAAGAAGCTATCAAAAACTACAAAGAAGGTTGTAAAAAACTAATGAAAGAAATCTCAGAAGTGATAAAAAAACGCTGGGAAAAAACTAAAGACGAAAATCTAAGACGTTTTGACAATCTTGAAGCAGAAGCTTTCAAATACGAATGTGATTTACCTTTACGAAAGAACTAAGAATTTCTGAATTCAGAAAGTTTTTTCTTTTTTCAGTAATTTTTCTCTTTTTTTCTGGGCAAAGTTAATAAAAAATGGTGTGTTTATCAATCGTCCTCGCCCGTTACCTCAGTTTCTCTTTTGGCTTACAGTTCTCGTTTCGTGTAAGCCCAAGCGTGGTTTGTTTCATTGGCGCGAACGTGCAATTCGCGAATCGTTCAGCATTACGATAAGGTCTGTCGGTAAACTCCGAGAAATATTTTGTTTTTGTAAGCCTTCTCGTTTTTGGGAAAGTGTTATGGGATGCGCTTATAGTTGTATTATGGTACAGCATATGTTGTTAAAAGATACGACGTTATGGCGGGGGTTGCCTGTCTGAATACTAATATCTACTAATGATTACTAAATTAGTAGATATATTTAAATACTAGTTAATACTAATATCTACTAATGATTACTAAATTAGTAGGAGAATTAAAATGAAACTTCCTGAAAAACCCATAAATTGGGCAAAAGTTATGGAAACAGAGTATCAGATATTACTTGAAATGATGTTTAAAGAGAAGAGTCTTTTGAATCAGGCACTTGAGTTTAACAAAAGATACCTGTATTGGTCTGAATTAAAATATAGATTAAAAGATAATTCAGAAAGAAAGTATGTTTGGGCATTTATGAAATTTCTTCGCAATGAAAAATATGAACTTGTCCCATTTAAACCTATCAAGCTGAAATATTCTTTACTGCCAGAGTTTAGCAGACAACTTAGCTATTTTGATAAATTCCTTGCCGGGAATATAGAAATACGAACAAGGGATTTAGGTTTGAATAAATCATATATCGTAAACTCATTGATGGAAGAATCTATCGCCTCAAGCATGATTGAAGGAGCTTCAACAACAATCAAAATTGCGAAAGCGATGTTAAGGGAAAAAAGAAAACCTAAAACTAAATCCGAAAAAATGATTGTTAATAATTATAATACTATGCAATTCATTGTATCCCAAAAAAATAAGCCGATCACCCCACAATTATTAATAGAGATTCAAGCAAGAATTACAAAAGATACTTTAACTGACCCTAAAGATGAAGGTGCATTCCGTGATAATAATGATATTATAGTCGGTGATGGTCTAAATCCAGAGGTTATAGTTCATACGCCTCCAGACTATAAAGACATTTCAAGGCTAATAGAAGAGTTTTGCAATTTTGCTAATAATGATTCTGAAGAGTTCATCCACCCCCTTATAAAAGGAATAACACTACACTTTTTATTAGGTTATATACACCCTTTTAATGATGGAAATGGTAGAACTGCAAGAAGTGTATTTTATTGGTATATGCTGTCAAAAGAATATTGGCTTTTTGAATATATGGCTGTTTCTAGAAGAATAGTTCGCTCAAGGAATGATTATGATCTAGCTTATTTATACACTGAGTATGATGAGATGGATTTAACTTACTTTATCAAATATATCCTCCAATGCATTGATGATTCATTAAAGGACATGTTAGAATATATTAAACAAAAACAACAAGAACAAATACAGATTAAGCATATCATCCATGAAATTCCAGGATTAAATTTAAGGCAAGCAATGATTCTTGAGGAGTTTATAAAAAATCCTAATAAAATGTTTACAATCAAAGAGATTTCTGAAACCTACAAAGTCGTATATCAAACTGCAAGAACAGATTTATTGTTGCTCGCTGAAAGAAAATTTGTAAATAAAAAAGTTTCAGGAAAAACATTTGTGTTTGTATTCAATAGAATGAATACAGAAATTGTTAATATGGAGACTTAAAAATCTATTGAAATTTTGAATTTTTAACTACAAGACTTCAAAATCAAATTGTAAACTGTGTATATTTCTAAGTCATGAGGTCCGTTACCTACTTTTTCTTTTGGCTTACAGTTCTCGTTTCGTATAGTCTAAGCGGATTTGTCGTTGGCGCGAGCGTGCATGTTGCGAATCGTTCAGCATTACGACAAAGAGCAACGTAAACCCTAAAAACTAAAAACAGGTAATCCATAAAATATTTATACCTAATAATACTATTATAAACTTATGAAAAAGGGTTGGTTATTACTAGTTTTAATAGTGTTATTTATGATACAGACCGTTTCTGCAGGAATAGTTCTTAACAATTTCGAAACTGTTTATAATAAAGGGGAATTATTGCCTGTAGAGATAAGCATACTGAGCGACACTGCGATAAATGACGGTTTATTAGATGTGAAATTAGTATGTGAAGGCAAAGAGTTCATGTTACCTGACAGCCCGTATAAGATAAGAATAGATCCTAAAATCACTAAAATCGTTAACATAAATAATTTCAGAATACCTGCGGCAGCATTTGGGGACTGCCATATAAAAGTAATGCTATCAAATTGGGATCCGAAAAGTTCTGCAATCTTTGAAGTGTCTAACGAGTTAAAAGCATATGGTGACTTTCAGATAAATCCTGTGCAGTTGCAGCTTGGAAAAACACTAACGCTTTATGGTTACTTGACAAGCATAAAATCAGGGGCGGAACAGATAAAAGGTTTAGCAACGATATATTTCAAAACAGAAGACAAAACTTACTATGCTAAAGACGTAGTGGTTGATGATAATAAGATTAAGTTTTCTTACACAGCTATTGGCAACAAGCCAGGAGATTACTCAATAGACGTATTAGTGGAGGATTCTTATGGGAATAGTAAAATCTTCACAGATGTTGCAAATTTCAAAATACTCGATAAGGTTTACATATTCGTAGAGCCGGTGCAGACTAAAGTCTTGCCAGGAAGCACTTTACACCTTTCCGGTGAGTTGAGCACAGCGTTAGGGGAAGTTGTGAAAAAAGGTGATGTTAAAATAATATTATTAGATGAGTCACATAATACGATAATAAACGACGGGAAATTCTTTTATGATTTAAAGCTTCCGACAAACATAGGGTCAGGGGAGCAGACAATAACGTTCAGCTTTGAAGAGGAGACAGGCAACAAAGGCAGCATAATAAGAAAAATACAAGTAGAGCCAGTGCCTAAAGAAATAAAGCTTAACACGTTCCAAACAATACTAAAGCCTCAAGAAGTTTTAGAAACAGCAATATACATTTACGACCAGGGTAACGATGAGATTCAAGATACTCTAAAAGTAGAACTAGTAGACACTAATGGCAAGTCCATGTATTTAGGGAATGTAGAATCAGAAGAGAAGCTTAGCATAACAATACCTCAGCATGGTGTGCCTGGAATTTGGAAGTTAAAAGCTAGTTATCAAGGGTTAGAAGCTGAAAAAACAGTGAATATAGATAAGGTCAAAAACGTAGATGTTAAACTAGTAGATAATATCCTTTACATAACAAACACTGGAAACGTGGATTATAACGAGCCAGTATCTGTAAGCCTTAACGATGGAGAGTTCATATTAAAAAAGGAAGTATCCTTAAAGCCGGGAGGTGTTTTGACAGTAGACCTGGCAGATGAAGCCCCGTACGGCGAGTATAATCTAAGGGTTACAGGGGCGGCGGTAAGCGACAACAATTTTGATAATATTTTCATAAGAGGCAAAGGTAAGAAGTCTTTAAACATAATCTACTCGGCCTTGTTGATACTTGTGATAGCAGCATTAGCTTACCTTACTATTTTTAAGAAGAGGCATTTCAGAAGTGCAGAGGTCGTGCATTACAAGAACGTTGCTCATGGGCAGAGAAAGCTTAAGGAATTAAAAGAGTTGAAAGAGGCTGAGGATTCTAAGAAGCCTAGATTTTTCACAAGGGAAAGGGGCATAGAAGACTTCAAGCAAAGGATGCTTAAGGATATCAATGAAACTGAGGATAAGTATAAGGGTTACAGGTCAAGTGATGAAGATGATGGGCATAAGGATGATGACCAGCCTAAAGGGTTATTTAACATGTTTGGCTGACAAGTATTAAGTCTTTTTCTTCATCTATTTCTCTAAGGTTAAAACTTTTTTTAAGCTCTTGCCTTATCAAAGCGTATTTTTTAGCCCTTTTTAATATTGTAAAGGCGTAGCTGCAGTCTTTTTTACTTACTCTTTTTATTTCTTTTATCGCTTTTTTTATGTCTGTGTGGTGTAGTGCTGTTATGGATATTATCGTGTTGAATGTCTTGTTTTTGAAGGGTAATTTTTCTGCTGTTGCGGTTATTCTTTTTCCTTTAACTGTTTTTAGCATTTCTATAGAGGGGTCTGATAGTATGATGCTTTTGAAGTATTTGGTGGATATTCCGGTGCCTGCCCCTATGTCTAGTATGGGTTCTTTTATTTTGAGATGTTTGGCTATGAGCTCTAGTTTTTTCTTTTGTTCTTCTTCGTGAAGTTCGTTGTAGCTTTTAGCTATCTGGTTGTAATATTCCATTTTTTTTTACTGTTTTTCTCGTGTTTTCGTCGTTTTTAAAACCAACACATCAATTAGTTACCACTTTTAAGTAGTTAAATAACGAAAGGTTTATATACTAGTAACTACAAAAGTTAATACTTAAAACAAGGAGACAAATCTATGAAAATCAACAAGATAAAAACAGGAATAGCTACTTTAGCGGCTTTAGCAACAATATTCGGATATTCTATGCTCGCAAGAGCAGAAGACAAAAAATTTGTAGAATTCGAATCAACAGCCCCGCAAGTCGAAATAACCTCAAGACGAGGACCAGACACAAACATAACCTCAATAAAAGAAACAATAGGGCTAAACATAAAAAAGAACGATGTAAATATCAGCATACAGGGAAGCCACACAGACTACTTCGGAAAGATAGAAGGAAAAAAAGCAAACGGAAACGATGATTCAATCCAAATCGAAGTAGGAAAAAAGATCAACCAAGACTTATACTTATCAGGGCGTTTAGAAATAAAAGACGACGTCGATCCATTAAGAGAATTTGGAAAAAAGAGCGTAGAATCCATAGGAATAGGGGTCAACGGAGAATATGTTATCAAAAAACCCTTAACGATAATAGGTGATATTAAAGGCTCAGCACTAACCAACGGAGACAAAGACTACTCAACCAGCCTAGGAGTAAGATACTACTTAGGCGACAAAGACTGGGTAGACATAAAAGGAACCCATTGGAAAGAATCTATAAGAGACACAAACACAACAATGGGCTACGTTTCAGGGCACCACGAGTTCAACGAAAAAATAAGCGGCAAAGCCTACGCAGGAGTCGGAAAAGAATCCGGCAAAGGAGAAGAAACAGTGGTAAACACAGGAGCAAAAGTCTCTTATAAGCTCAGCGAAAAAGTAAGCGTAGGCGCAGGTTACGATTACAACAAAGGAAAAACTAAAAACCACACAGTCGGCGTAGGGCTGACATGGAGGTTCTAAAATGGTATTCGACAATTTACTAAAATACAGCCTGCCAATATTATGGGTTCCGATATTAGGTGACGGAATAGACATGTTCATAAGAGCACAACTATACAAGAATAACTCCAACACACTTAATGAATTCAGGAATGAACTAAAAAAATTTGAACATCAAAAGCACGATTACGGCTTTGTATTACCGACTTACAAAAACCCTGAAGAACTAGACAAATGCTTAGACAGCTTAGTGAACGAAGTTAAAATACCAAAAACAGAAATACTAATAGTCGATGATTATTCAAATGATAACGGCAGAACAAAAAGAATAGCCTCTGAAAAATATGACATAGAAGCATTAGAAGTAACCAAAGAAGAAAAAGACATAAGAAAGATAAGAGCCCAAAGAAAAGGTGCACAAAAATGGTTAGAAAGAGGAAAAAAATATGTCATATGCTTAGACTCTGACAGTTACATAAGAGCTGACAAAAACACTTTAGAGCTCGCAATGTCAGAAATGGACTTTTTCAACCTAGATGCTATGGCAGGACAAGTAATACCAAAAATAGACAAGAATTCTAACTTGTTAGAAAGAATACAATTCATAGAATACAAACAATCAATGAGGGCTGGAAGAGGGTCCATGTATTCTTTAAAGAAAAATAAAACACAAGAAGCCCTAAGCATCGATGACCTGAAAAACAAATATTCATTAAAACAAGCATCACAGCTTTGCATCTCAGGAGCATTTGGAATATTCAAAACAGAACCATTAAAACAAGTAATAGACGAGATGAAAGTCTATGGCGGGGGAGAAGACACAGAAATAACACTCAGGCTTTTAGCAAAAAAAGCCAAGCTAGGATACAACAACAACTTAGTTATAGAAACAGAAGCGCCTAAAAACCTTTCAACATGGTTCAAGCAAAGAGACTTCTGGTCACAGTTCATATCAAATTACTTATTTGACTCTAAATACGTCTGGGACGTATTCAGAAAAGACGGCAACAACTGGAAGCCGAATTACGACACTGGAGGGATATCCTTAAGAATCCAAGCAATAAGAGACGTTTACATGCACCCTATAAAACTTGCAAGCATACCCTTCTTAATCGCTAACTTACCAGTATTCGCAGGTTTTATGGCCACTTATACAGGAATGGCATTATACGCTTCTAACAAGACAAAAGAAAAAGAAGAAAAAATGGACTTAGCAGCAGAACTTTCACTGCCTTTGTATAGGTTAGGTCAACTAATAGGCCCTGCAACAGTCGGTTATGCGAAACAGTTTGGAAGAATTTTCAATCTTAAACAGAGGAAGAAAAACAAAAATGAGTAAAATACTAGTAACAGGCGGAGCAGGATTCATAGGATCATACATAATAGAAAAACTAGTCCAAGAAGGGCATGATGTCAGAGTTATCGATGACTTAAGAACAGGAAACATAAAAAATTTAGACAAAGTAATAGACAAGATAACATTCTCCGAAAGTTCTTTTCTGGACGAAGTAGTATTAGACCAGTTAATGCATGAAGTAGATACAGTATACCACTTAGCAGCAGAACTCGGAGTAAACAGGGTTATAGGAAGAGACAAAGAAGTATGGGAGAATGATTACAAAGGAACTGTTAAACTAATGTACAAAGTCTTAAAACACGGTGTTGAAAAAGTCTTATTCACATCCACATCAGAAGTCTACGGAAAATTTGACCAGAAACACTTACCTATGAAAGAAGACGCTAAATTCAAGCCAGATACCATATACGGTGAGGCAAAACTCCTAAGTGAAGAAATAATATCTAAATATGCAAAACGCTTTGACATCACAGGCGTATCAACAAGATATTTTAACGCTTACGGACCAAGACAGACTCTTAACGGTTATTGTGTACCGCACTTCATAGATGCAGCATTAAAAAATGAGGATATAAAGATTCATGGTGACGGCAGCCAGACAAGAGACTTAACTTATATAGATGATGCAGTAAAACTAACGATGACCTTGTTAGACAACAAGCTAAGAGATAAAGTCAAATGTCAGTCCTTTAATATAGGCACAGGATTCGCAATATCTATGAACGACTTAGCCAAGAGGATAATAGCAATGACAGGATCAAAATCCAAAATAGTACATATTCCTAAAAGAAGACCTACAGACGGTTACCACAAAAGAGGAGACGCTACTAAAATATTAAGAGTTACTGGACTTAGACCTGAAGTAGGTTTAGACAGAGGATTAGAAAAGACTATAGAATACCACAGACAAGCTTTAATGTCCGGGGCATAAGACCTTATACTTTAACGATTCTAAACTTTCTAAAGAATTATGCATCTTTTCAGGAACACTAGTCGCTAAGTCAACCCTTCCGTAAACACCGTTGCCGAATAATGTATCACCAGAAAACAATATTTTCTGTTCAGGAAGCCATAAACACACTGAGCCGATAGTATGTCCTGGAGTTTTCAAAACTTTCATCCCAGCAATATCCTCGCCTAAAGGTATAAGTTTTATCTTTTTTAACTCTTTTATAGCATCTTCAAAAATAGCAGCACCATTAGGGTTTTTGTTAAAAGCATCAATCTCTTCTTTACCAGCAAAAAACTTAGCATATTCAAACTTTGAAGGCTGACCGACATGATCCGGGTGAAGATGAGTAAAAACTATATTGATAATATCTTTGGCTTCGTAACCTATTCCTTTCAAAACCTCAACCAAGCCATCAGCATTTTCAAAACTCCCTAAATCTACAAGGGTAGGCTCCGCTACATCGACTAAGTAAATATTAGAGCATAAGCCCTTTCCGCCGTATATTTTCCAAACTTTGCTAGCAATTTTTTCTGATTTCATAATAAACTATAATCATAGATAGTTTTATATATCTTTTTCTCACTATCCTAATAATCAGTAAAAAGAGGGGAAAAAGATGGACGAACAGCTTTTACAAAAGTATTCTAAATACAGCATAGCAACACTATTTTTAATTCTGATAGCATTATCCTTGTACATAATCCTTTCCTTTGTCACAGCACTCATAACTGCGGCAATAATAGTATACGTGTTTTATCCTGGATTTAAAAAATTGAACAAGCATATCAAAAGCAAAGGCATTTGCTCATTGATAATGGTCGTAGCAGTATTACTGATAATAATCGGGCCGTTATTCTTGGTAATAAATGCTTTGTTCATAGAGGCGGCTAGTTTCTACAAAACCACAAAAAACATAGACCTGTCACCTTTGTCAAACATAGCCTCCAGATTTTTAGTGGAAAACATTGACATAAACCTTTACATCAAAGACTTTACGACTATAATAGTATCTTTTCTCATAAGGTTAGTATCAGATTTTTTCTTCTCATTACCACAAAAAGTATTAGTATTGTTTGTCATAGTATTCGTAATGTATTATTTCTTTAAGGATGGCGATAAGATAGTGGGATTATTCGAAAAAATCTTCCCTATGAGAAGTGACCATAGAAGCGAATTAATAAAAGAATTCCACAAGGTCATAAATGCCACGCTATACGGGGTTTTAGTAAGTTCTGTAATACAAGGGGTGGTGGGAACTTTAGGGCTAGTAATATTTGACGTTTCTTCACCTATAATCTGGGGTTCGGTAATGGTATTAACTGCTATGATACCATTCATAGGGACATGGATAGTATGGCTGCCAGCAGCGTTATTCAAGATATTCAACGGAGAACTATTCAACGGATTCGGACTGCTATTATACGGGCTGTTGATAGTATCACTAATTGATAACTTCATAAAACCTAGGCTTATAAGCGGAAAGTCACAAATCCACCCAGTGCTAATAATACTCGGAGTATTTGGCGGATTAAAAGCATTTGGGCTAATAGGGGTAATGATAGGCCCTTTGCTATTAGGGACATTGTCGGTGATATACACATTTTACGCTAAAAAATCAAAATGAAACTAAAAGTAAAAGTAATAGACTTATCAACAGGCGGACCATTAGTAGCAATACTAGATGATGAAGACGCGAAAAAACTAGACTTACACAGTATGGACAGGATAAGGATAAAACGACTGAAGACTGAAAAAGAAATAATCGCCAACGTAAACATAACCAATACAGGCATAAGTCCTGGACAGGTAGGATTATTAGCAGAATCACTTGGAAGATTAGGAGTAAAAGAAGGCACTCATGTAGAAATAGACACTGCACCAAGACCTGATTCTATAGAAATAATAAGAAAAAAACTTGACGGGCATATACTTACGAAACAAGACCTTACAATATTAGTAAAAGACATACTCAGTGACAGGCTAAGTGAAGTAGAAATAACATACTTCGTAGCAGGAGCATACACGAAAGGCTTCACATTAGAAGAAAGTGCGTTATTGACAGAAATCACAGTCGATATGGGACACAAATTAAACTTAGGTAAAAAAATCATACTAGACAAACACTGTCTTTCAGGCGATGTTCCAGTTATGGTTAAGAACAGTGGTAAAACAAAAGTGGAAGGAATAGGGCAAATAATCGATGCAGTATTTGATAGGTGCAAAAAAAATGAGATACAAATCATTGAAGGTGCAGAATTTACAGACAAAAACTTGAGAAACCTGCACGTCCCTACGTATGATAAAAGAGGAGAAGTAAGCTATAAGCCTGTTTCAGGAGTTTTCAGAGCAAAATCACCAAAACACTTATGTGAAATAACCCTTAGAGGCAACAGAAGCATAAAAACAACATCAGACCATACAATATTTGTGCTAAAAAATGGGTGCATAACTAATGTACCGGCAAATTCCATCCAAAAGGAGGATTTTGTAATAGTGCCTTCGTCGTTAAAACAAGAATCGGAAACAGACCGTATAGATATTAAAACCGATTATGGAATAAGGAACAAAAGGGAGTTTCCTAAAAAAATAAGAATAACTCCTGAACTTGTAAGGCTTCTTGCATATTACATCTCAGAAGGCTTCATAAACTATCAAGGTGTTTTCTTAAATTTCGGCTCACATGAAAAAGAACTGATAGAGGATTCTATAAGATGTATAAAAAAAGTTTTTGGGCTTACCCCTACAATTAATAAGTCTCACAAAACTGCAGTCAGAGTCTGCATGTACAGCAGAACTTTATCTAGGATATTCAACGATTTAAAATTGGGGTCAGACGCTTTACATAAATCAATCCCTTATTTCATTTTTGATGTGAACAAAGGTCTGAAACTAGAATTTTTAAGGGCTTTAATAAAATGTGACGGGTACCTAAGAAGGGGCTATGAAGCGGAATACGGAACATCTTCTAAAAAATTAGCCACACAACTGCAGTATATGCTTTCAACCTTAAATATCTCTTTTTCAGTAAATGTTACTAAACCGACAAGTAGAAAATTCAAAACACAAACCAGCAATATCCATGAGCACAATTACATTTACATGCAGGCTAGAGAAATATTCCATGGAAGGCAAAATTCAAATGTCGCATTCACAAACTTACTACCTATTCGAGAATTAGGTGAAATAGACACTAGGACTATCGGCTGGGAATTCAGGAAGGTATTGAAGAGTCAAAATTTTATCACAAAACAAAAACTTAAAACGATACAAAATTTTATTCTAAACAAGGATGTTAATAAATTCTTAGACGGTCACCTTTCAGTATTAGAAGTGAAACAAGTGAACAAAATCGTTTCAGATTCTGAATATGTTTATGACTTCAAAATAGAAGGTTATAACAAGTTCATGGCAGGAACTGCACCCATATGCGTGCATAACTGCATCGGAGGCGTCCCAGGAAACAGGACAAGCATGATACTAGTGCCTATAATCGCAGCGGCAGGATTCACAATAGCTAAAACTAGCAGCAGGTCTATTACTTCTCCTGCAGGAACAGCAGATGTGATGGAAATATTCGCGCCAGTAATGTTAGACCATAAAAAAGTACAAGAAGTGGTGAAAAAGACTAATGCTTGTATAGTATGGCAGTCTTCCCTTAACCCTCATGGCGCAGACGAGAAATTAATCAAAGTAAGGCACCCGTTAAGCCTAGATCCAGAAGGGTTATTACTGGCAAGCATTATGGCTAAGAAAAATGCGGTAGGAGCAACACACGTTTTAATAGATATACCTTGTGGAGACGGGGCCAAGTTTGGCTATAAAGAAGGAAAAGATCTTAAACAAAAGTTCATAAAAATAGGTGAAAGATTGGGAATAAAAATAAGAGTTATAATAACAGACGGCTCCCAACCTATAGGAAGTGGCATAGGACCAGCATTAGAATCAAAAGACGTATTAGCCGTGTTGGAAGGGGATGGGCCTTCAGACTTATTATCAAAAGTCACTTTTATGGCAACAGAGATGCTGAAAATGGTAGGAGTAAAAAATGCTAAGAGAAAAGTCATTGAGCTACTAAATTCAGGAGCAGCGTATAACAAATTCTTAGAAATAGTCAGAGCGCAAGGTGGAAAAAAGACTTTAACAATACCTAATGCTAAATACTTTTACTCTGTAGAATCTCCGAAAAAAGGAGTTGTAAAATCCGTAAACAACAAACTGATAGTAAAGATAGCGAGGATATCAGGCGCGCCAGAAGACAAAGCAGCAGGAATGTATTTAAATGTAAGAAGAAACAACCATGTGCATCATGAGGATGTATTATTTACAGTATACTCAAATAGCATGAAAAGATTACAGTTTGCCAAAGATCTCATAGAAAAAAATTATAACAAGGTAGTGGTAGTGGAATGACGATATTAACAAGAGATGAAATTTTGAAAGAAATGAAGAAAAGAAGGATAAAAATAGAACCTTTCTCAAAAGACCAGATAGGACCAGCATCTATAGACCTAAGCCTAGGCGACGAGTTCAGAGTTTTCAAAAAATGGAAGACAGCACCAGTATCAGAAGACGTCGACTACAAAAAATACACGAGACTGATAAAAATAGGAAAGTATAAAATCTTAGGCCCGGGAGAATTCGTCTTAGGAATGACCAAAGAAAAAATAGCTTTGCCTGACAACATCTGCGGCTGGCTGACAGGAAGGACCAGATTTGCAAGACTGGGACTTTCTATACACATAACTGCAAGCTTTATACAACCAGGGATAAGCAACAGGCAGGTATTAGAAATAAAAAACGTAGGAAGCATACCATTAATACTATACCCTGGAGCAAGGATATGCCAGATAATACTAATAACAACTTTGGGCAAAGGCAAATATGTAGGAAAATTTGCCAAACAGGAAAGCCTGTAAAAAAAAGGGTAAAGTTTTTAAACTAACCCTAACGTTTTATTCTTCTGCGAGGTGGTTATGAATGGATTTAAAATCTAAAATAAGAACAGTTGCGCATTTCCCAAAACAAGGCATAATGTTCAGAGACATAACAACATTGCTGAAAGATCCTCAAGCGTTCAAATATTCTATACAAAAACTGAAAGACTATTACAAAGACAAGAACGTAGATGTCATTGCAGGTCCGGAAAGCAGAGGATTCATCTTCGGAGCAGCACTAGCACATGAACTAGGAGTGGGCTTCGTACTTATAAGAAAGCCAGGAAAGCTGCCGGCAGAGACAGAATCACAAGAATACGAACTAGAATACGGCACAGACAAGATAGAAATACACAAAGATGCTATAACAAAAGGACAAAACGTACTAATAATAGACGATTTGTTAGCTACTGGCGGGACAAGCGAAGCTGCCGCAAAACTCGTAGAAAAACTAGGCGGCAAAGTAGCAGGACTAGCATACCTTATAGAACTAAGCTTCTTGAAAGGAAGAGACAAGCTTAAGAACTACGACGTATACTCTTTGATAGATTACGACGCAGAATAACCTTTTTTCTTATCCTTTTTAGAATAAACAAAGGTTTATATAATTCCTAAACATCCCTTGTATCGAGGGGGCATTATGAAAAAGCTATTAATCACAGCAACAGCAGTACTAGGCCTTTTAATACCAAGTCTAGCCCAATCTGATATCATATTCTATAAAGATGGTAAGGTAAGAGGGGATGTTACATCCAAAGAGATAACATTAAAGCTCTCCTCAGTAAGTGATGATGTTATAGAAATAAACAGGGATAAGACACTAGGTATAAAAACTTATGAGAATGGCCAATTAGAAGTCATATTAAAAGACACTGATATGGGATACAGTTCTACCCCTGACTGCCTGAAAATAGTAATAAGAGACGATAAAGGAAAAGAAGAAACCCTCAAAGGAGAAGACATCAAGAAATACTTGTTCACGAACAACGTAATACCTGACAAGGATATAATAAAGAAGTACGAATTCCTTGAAGTGGCAAGCAAATATTACAAAAAAATAGGTCTTACGCCTGGAGACTCATTCTCATTATACAGGGACGATGTCAAAGAAAGGTACCTTTTAGTAGTATCTGATAAGTTAAGTCTAGCCAAGAATTATAGGCACATGCACATAATCTCTTCGTTTGACAAAGAAGAGATACAATCACTTGAAGAAAAACTAAAAACAGAAGGCAAAGACACTTACCTAGCAGTTGTCGCATCAGCAGGATGTTCGCTTACACCTTTTTTTGTAAAATATCACAACAGCTCATTTGTAGAGGTCGTATTTCATGAATGGTGGCATGAGAACAAGGCAGATATGTCTTTGGAACTTAATGAAGCAACTGCTACGGCAGTAGGGATAACATGTTTAGAAGACTTCTTATCAAAACATCCAAAATACAAGGGTTATCAATATCAAAAAATATTAAAGACTAGTGAAGGTTATAGTGAATATAGTCAAGCGGTTGTAGAGTATTATGAAAGACTATCAAAAGTTTATAATTCTAACCTAAGCGATGAGGACAAACTCAAATCTAAAGAACAAATACTTAATGAGATGAGAGAAAAAACAGGACTTAATATGAACAATGCAGAATTGTCTTTTGAAATAGCTTATTGCAGGTATTTTAATCTGGTAAATGATGTAATCCACAATTATGAAGATATAAAAGAAGCGATAAAAGCTTTAAAAGACATACCTAGTGGAGAGTTAGAAGAGGAAAAGGGGATAAAATATCTGGAAGACTTATTAAAAGTTAAAAAAGAAAAGCCAAAACTTGAAACATATTACTAATTTTATTTTTTATGTACATGTACTTCTTTCACTGGACTTATATGGCCGGCTAACAAGTTGTTTCTTGCCAGCTCGGGAAATATGTCCTTCTCTAAGCTAACGCCTTGATAGTCTAATAGTTCAGGCTCTGCTATAAAAATTGGTGAGAAAACGATGTAATTATCAGACACTTTAGGCTTTTGGATAAAACTAAGAACTTTATTACCCTGAACTACTACATTACCTTTCTTGGAAGGCTCATTAGAAGTTGTGAGCATAAGAGTGGTTATAGAGTGAGATCTTGAATGCGTTTCTAACAGCTCATTAAGGTTTATCTTGTCAAATATTATGTCATCATAAATCACCAAGAAATTCGAGTTCATCTTACCTTTCAAGAGTTTCAAAGTTTCGAAAGTCCCATCTGACTTTTTTTCCTCAATATAATTAAGTTTTATTCCGTAAGAGTTTCCGTTGCCGAAAAAACTGAAAGCCTTTGTAAGAATATTGTGCCTGGCTATTAAGTATATTTCTTTGAAATTATTTTTTCTTAAGGTTTTGACAGCTTTTTCCATGACACTTTCATCATCGACTTTTGCGAAAAGCCTATACTCATCTTTAGAAACTTTTAGCTTATCTTCAGGACCCCCAGCTAATATTACTGCAGTCTTGCTTTCACCTACAACCTTTTTTATCAAATACTCGATCGCTTGCGACCTGTTCCTGATGTATAAGTTGTCTATTACGGAATCGATATTTTTTAAAAGGTCTTTATTTATAGTTACTGATATCTTTTCCTTCATTAAAACAGAAGAAATTTTTGATATTTTTAAATTTATCGGAGAAGGTAGGATATTAGTTAAGTTTATATACTGTTTTCTGTTCAAACTGTCTTGAGGTGTTGTTATGAAAATAGGGGTAATCGGTACTGGATATGTAGGACTTGTTTCTGGAACTTGCTTAGCAGAGCTAGGCAACGAAGTAGTATGTATAGATATAGATAAAGATAAGATTGAAAACCTGAAGAATGGCATAATACCAATATTCGAGCCAGGATTAGCTGAGATGGTAAAAAAGAATGTGAAAAACAAAAAACTCAGCTTCACAACCTCTATCACAGACTTAAAGGACACGATAATAGACTTCATAGCGGTAGGCACACCTTCGAAACAGGATGGATCAGCAGACCTATCATATGTCCTACAAGCAGCAAGGGACATATCAAACATAATGACTTCTTACAAGATAATAGTAGACAAGAGCACAGTACCAGTAGGGACTGCAGACCTGGTAAAAGAAGAAGTAATAAAAGTTTTGAAACAAAGAAAGCTAAAAACAGAATTTGACATAGTATCCAATCCTGAATTCTTAGCAGAAGGCAGGGCAGTAGAAGATTTCATGAAGCCAGAAAGAATAGTGGTGGGAACGGAAAGTGAAAAAGCCAGGAAGATAATGGCCGAGCTTTACGCTGCAGAAACGTTGAACAACGCGCCGATAATATTCACTGATGTTAAAAGCGCAGAAGTAAGCAAATACGCCTCAAACGTAATGCTAGCGACAAGGATATCAGCAGTCAACTCTATCTCTGCAGTATGCGAAAAAGCAGGAGCAGACATAAAAGACGTCTCCAAAATAATAGGGACAGACTCAAGAATAGGCTCAAAATTCTTATACGCAGGATTAGGATTTGGAGGAAGCTGCTTCAAAAAAGACCTGGACGCATGGATAAAAACCTCAAAAGAGCATGATTGTGACGCAAGCGTTTTCGAATCAGCCAATATCTTCAACGAAAAACAAAAAACAAGCATGATACCAAAGATGAAAAAACACTTCAAGGAAATAAAAGGAAAGACATTCGGAATCTGGGGGTTGTCATTCAAGCCGCAAACAGACGACATGAGGGAAGCTCCAAGCATAAAACTGATACAAGAACTGATAAGAGAAGGCGCCAATGTAAAAGTTTTCGACCCGGAAGCGATGAATAACGCAAAAAAAATATTCAGGGACACAATAACGTACTGCAACGACAAGTACGAGGCATTGAAAGACTCTCATGCCCTATTACTCGTCACTGAATGGTACGACTTCAGGCAGCCAGACTTCAAAAAAGTAAAACAGCTGTTAAAAGAGCCGGTAATATTCGACGGAAGAAACATATACCATAAAGATGTAATGCTTGAAGAAGGATTTGATTATTACGGAGTAGGAAGAACTCCAATCACCTCAAAAAAATGAAAGTATTAGTAACTGGAGGGGCAGGCTTTATCGGAAGCCACCTATGCGAGTACCTATTAGGAAAAGGGGAAGAAGTCATCTGCGTAGACAACTACTTCACAGGCAACAAAGAGAACATAAAACACTTGTTAAGCAACAAAAACTTCAAAGTGATAGAACATGACATAATCAACCCCCTATTCTTAGAAGAAAAGATATATCAAGTATACAACCTCGCATGCCCAGCATCACCAATACACTACCAAGTCAACAAGATAAGAACGATAAAAGCATGCACGGTAGGAATGGTAAACATGCTAGGCTTGGCAAAAGCGAAAAACGCTAGGATACTGCAAGCTTCCACGTCGGAAGTATACGGTGACCCGAAAGAACACCCTCAAAAAGAATCTTACTGGGGCCATGTCAATTGCGTCGGACCTAGGTCATGTTACGATTCTGGGAAAAGAGTTGCAGAGAGTTTGATGATGGCATACCATTGGCAAAACAACATCGACATAAGGATTGTTCGCATATTCAACACTTACGGGCCAAGGATGGCTAAGAATGATGGAAGAGTAGTCTCTAACTTTGTAGTGCAAGCCTTAAAGAACGAACCTTTAACAATCTATGGAAAAGGATCACAGACCAGAAGCTTCTGCTACGTTTCAGACCTAGTAGAAGGTATGTACAGAGTGATGAACATGGAAAAATTCCACGAGCCAATAAACCTAGGAAACCCTGGCGAGTTCACAATAATAAAACTAGCCAAGAAAATCAAAAAACTAACAAGATCAAAGTCAGAAATAGTATACCAACCCTTACCAATAGATGATCCAGTAAAAAGAAAGCCGGACATTTCATTAGCTAAGAAACTGATAAGCTGGGAGCCGAAAATCAAATTAGACGACGGTTTGAAAGAAACATTAGAACATTTCAAGAAAATTCTTTGAATAGAAAAGCATATAAATAGTTAAAATTGTTAAACTATAAACAACTTTTAGAAGATGGGAAAACAAAAAATTGAACTTATGATTGAAGGCGGAAAAGCCACACCTGCACCGCCGCTAGGCCCGACATTAGGCCAGTTAAAGATGAACGTAACTGAAGTCATAACTCAGATTAATTCTAAAACTCAAAGCTTCAAAGGTATGAAAGTTCCTGTCACTGTATTAGTCGACGACAAAACAAAAGAGTTCGAAATAGAAATAGGAACGCCGCCAGCATCACAATTGATAAAAAAGGAGTTAGGGATAGAAAAAGGATCCGGAGAGCCTAACAAGAACAAAATAGCTAATGCCGGTATAGAAAACCTGATAAAAGTGGCTCAGATGAAAAAAGATTCTATGTTCGTCAAAGACTTAAAAGGAGCTGTCAAATGCATCGCTGGATCGATGAACGCGATGGGAATACTGATTGAAGGAAAATTATCACCAGAATTCAACAAAGACTTAGACGCAGGAAAATACGACAAAGAGATTAAAGAAGAAAAAACAGAAGTCAGCCCGGAAAAGAAAGCAATATTGCAAGAACAATTAGTGAAATTACAGGAAGAACTAAGAAAAGAACTAGAAAGGTTAAAAGCTGAAGAAGAAGCAGAAAAAGCAGCGATGGCGCCTCCAGCAGCAAAAGCAGCAGAAGGAGAAGCAGCAAAAGAAGGAGCAGAAGGAGAAGCAGCAAAAGAAGGAGAAGCAGCAAAAGAAGGAGCAGAAGGAGAAGCAGAGAAAGGCGGAAAACCTGCACCTGGTGCTAAGCCTGCAGCCGGCGCTAAGAAAGAAGAAAAGCCATCTAAGAAGTAATTCTTTTTTTTAACAAGTTTTATAAATAATATTTTTCATAATAAACCCTTAAGGGGCTATAGTGTAGCTTGGACTAAGATAGAATATGTCTTGGAAGCGATTATCATCGATGGTTTGGGACCATCAGACCTCGGTTCAAATCCGAGTAGCCCCACTCATTTTCTTGAATAGTGGACTTTGGCAAATTTGGTAATGGTTATTAGGTAGCACTGCTCATAAGAATCTGAGGTGATCATTATGAGCAACGATACTGTGCTACCATACCCGAAAGAATTTTTTCCATTATTAAATGTTTTCAAACCCTGTAATTGTTTAGCTATTAGCTACTGTAGTAGCTAAATTTTGATAAGGTAGTTCTTGCTTATATTGGTGTAAGACTTTTGGGGGGGTTTTTGAGGTGATAAGTTGAGTGAAAATTCCTCCAGAACTTG
>Ga0194111_10000943_pt1 | contig 35867 bp, 30 predicted proteins | sample TA2KigC300mmetaG_FD_146194 | JGI IMG/M metagenome (GOLD analysis project Ga0194111, IMG submission 146194) | Freshwater microbial communities from Lake Tanganyika, Tanzania - TA2015033 Kigoma Deep Cast 300m | ecosystem: Environmental > Aquatic > Freshwater > Lake | place: Tanzania: Lake... | reverse complement strand
AAATCACTGAAAAAATAACCAACAAAAGACCCCCAAAAAAGAACAACCATCAACAAAAAAGATTTTCAGAATACAGCCGATAATCATAGAAACTATTAATTTTTTACCTATTTTACCCTATGATAAAAGAAAATAAAAAAAATAAAAAAGAATTTTAAGGGTAGATTACGAACTTTGCTTCGTTTTCGTACACGTCCTTGCAGATGATATGGTATACTTTTTCTGTTATTGACAGCTCATGTATGGTAGTCCCTGACCCTGTCATCGGCATCCCGCTTCCGTAGCTGAACGTTGAATTACTATACTGGCATGTTGACGCTTCATCCATCTCCATGTGCAAGTAGTTGCTTGCTGTCACGTATATGAACATCAGCTTCGGAGGCGTCAAATCAACGTCTATTATAAACGTTGTTTCATCAGTCGCTATGTTTCCCGCAGCGTCCAAGCATTTAACGTAGTAAGTGAACTCTCCTACTCCCGGAGTCAACGGCTGTTCATGCACTGCCGCGTCTGTGTTCAGGAATGCTATCATGTTTCCGAAGACGTCATCTTTGGTGCTGTAACCGCAGCTTGCTTTCCCATCTTCTGCACCTTGTGAGGTGACAGCTTTTAACGTGACTTCATTCTCGTAGAATGTTCCTGTCGGCCCTATGCTTATTATTTCTAAAGGCAGCGTAGGTGTTAGTTTGAACTTGTAGCTTTCCCTGTTCTCATTGCCGCTAGCATCCCTGCACCTTATATACCATTCGTATTTCGTGTTGTTGGTCAAGTCTAGTTTAGTATTGCAGTCGTATAATCCGCGCAATGCTGTGTTGACAGTGAACGGTGACGTGGAGCATTCAAAAGCATTGCTCATAAGTTTGTAGTCCTTGTCTACAGTGTCATACTTGCATTCTGCCCTTTCGTCGGTGTATACGCTGAATCCTGTATTAGTAGCGTCGTATGATATGTAAGCGTTGTTTGCTATGCTCGTCATTTCTATCTTCGGAGCTGTCATGTCAGGCTCAGGCTTTAATGTGAATCTTATGAAGTAGTCTTTTTCGTTCTTGTTGCCTGAAGTGTCTTTGCACCTGATGTATAAGTTGTAAGTGTCTCCTGTCTTCTTGATAGATTCTTGTGTCGTGAATTCTGGAGGCATCACGAATGACATCTGATGCTCGTAAACATACTTTCCGTCGCCGAAGTAGATGGCCATCTCGTCAAAGTCAGTCCCTACCTTGTCTATGAACTTGCATTGTGAAGGCTCGTCTGTTTTTATTCCTAATGTTATCGAGTCGTAAGGCCCTATCTTCTCGTTTATCTTGTATCCTTTGTTCCCTTCATCTGTTGTTGGCGTTATAGTAAAGCCTTGAGGTATTACTTCAGGCCACGGGTTTATTATCGGAGCGTTGACATCGTTAGGATTAAGGTTTATGCATTTCTCTTCTGAAGTTCCTTGATTTACTAAGTAACAATTCTGCCCTAATGATTTGCAACGGTATAATGAGCATGGCTTTTCTTCGTCTTTGTTGCATTTTTCACAATCACTTCCTCCTTCCGGTGCTTGCCAAGGACCGCATGACATGGTGTAAGTCTTTTCCTTAGTATCAGCAAATATGAGATCTATTAACTGGTATATGGTGTACAGCCACATTATAGTATTAACTGCACCCATTATGTTTCCGGGTGGTCCTACTGTTGCTTGTCCTGACTCAGCAAATGCTGCATCCACCTTAGTTGCTGCTTCACCAGTAAGCTTAGTACCTTGTGATGTCCAACCTCCAGTGCCATCAGCAATAAAAGTCTTACCCTCCATTACAAATTCTGTACCTGCTTTTATAGTAGATTGTCCATAGGCTAGGGCTGCTGCTCCATGCACTGTAGATTTAGTAAAGAGTGCAGACATTATGTTTAGCCCTCCTGTTGCTCCGCCTAGGAATGTTCCTCCCATAAATAATGATGTTATGAGTCCTTGTGCAGCAAATGTTAGTACTGGCAAGCCGAATTTTGAAGTTAATGTTCCCATGCTTACGCCTAAGAATCCTCCATCCTCATCTAAAGCTTCTCCTTTCGCGGCTATCAAGCTCCAGTCTCCGACGTCTTTTTCTGTTAGTTTATGACCATCAAAGTATAATCCTTTCTCTTTTTGTTTTTCGTTTGATGCAGTGTTAGCATAACCGTCAAGTGTTACTCTTCCTAGATAGTTGAATTTGGCTCCGCAGTCGCCTAAGACTTTGCAGAGGTTGTTTCCTCCTATTACCCATTCTGGTTTTGTGCAGTGGCAGTTCGCTACGCATTCCCAACCTGATTGTGTTCCTATTCCTCCGATTCCTATCCTTCCTGTCCCGCCTATCGACCATTTTACTGTGCATTCCATGTTGGCTTGTGAGCATACGCTTTCAGCATTAGTCCCTGGTCCTGATGCGCTTCCATGCGCTCCTGATTGTTTTCCTGTAGTTACTGCTGCTGTAGTTGCGGCACTGCTTCTCGTTGAAGAGGTTGGCAGCTCTGCTGTTTCTGAAGGCCAGAATTGTAGTCCTGGCGGCACTTGCGGCGTGCAGTATCCTAACGGCCAGCCTTCTCCTGCCAGACCTCCTGCTGCGAGCATGTAACAGTCTCTCAGGTTTTCGTTTTCGCAACATTTTTTCACATTAGTAACATCTCCTGTTTCTTCTAGTAAAGAATTACAGCTTATGCAGTCTTCCCAACGATTATCCCTGCAGGCGGCTTCTATATAATCTCCTGTTGCTTTGAATGATTGTAATGTCCCTTCTGGGTCTTCTCCTAATATTCCTTGTATGCATATTTCTTCCCTGTAATCCATGCATGGCTCGCTCATCTCTTCGCCGTTGATGCATAATCTTCTATAATGTCTTGATCCTACCGGGTCTTGTGCTTTTCCAACGGCTGAGTCGTATAAGCACCAGCTTTCACCGTTCTTTTTTGGGGTTCCAGCGTTGGCGCTTAAACCGTCGTTATAAGTTGTTGAACATTTAGTAGTTGAGCATATACTCTCCCCAAATGCAGGTCTGGTAGTTTTAGATTTTCTGCAGATGCTTCCTTGTGCGTAATCGCAGTTTCCGCAGTTAGGGTCTCCTGTTGCAGGAGCGTTGCATATCTCATCAGCTTTTAAGACGTAACCATTATTGTATGACTTGGCTTTGTCTGAGCTGTAAACGTTTTCCCTGTTGCCGCAGCTGTCAAACCAGTAAACGTCATCATCATAACAACCGGTGTTTGTCTGCTTGGCGCATCCGCAGCTTAACAAGTCATTGCTGCATAGCATGTCTTTGTAGAATCCTTCTCTTACCCCTTTTTCAGTTGTTGGTGCTGTGCTTGCCGTAGGGCAGTTTTCTCTTGTGGTGAACTGGCATGAGTCTGTTGCTACGCAGCATCCCATGTCTTGTGACTTCGCTGCTGCTTGGCATTCAGGTTCTGAGATTATTTCCGGCTTCCATTGCATCGTGACATTGCCGTATTTTGAGGTTTCTAGTTTGCATCTTACTTCTGTTACGAAGAATCCTTGCGATCCTATCACGCAGCATCCTTTCTGGCATTGTGGTATTTCACAAGTTTTTGAGTCAGTCCATGTAGTTCCTTCTATGCTTGAGCATTGCGCTTTTGCAACGTTAGTGTAGCATTCTCCTTCATCGCTTGAGTAGCAGCATCCTGTCTTGCAGAAGCTCGTCTGCTCGCAGCTTACCGCGGCGTCCTTGAACTTAGAATCACAATCTTCCTCGTTAGTATATACGCAGTAGTTGTCGTTGGTTTTTAGTTTTTCACAACATACCTCTATCGCTGCTACGCTGCTTATTAAAAACAAAGATAGTACTACTAATAATAAAAGTAGTTTCGTTTTCATGCTAGCGGCTCTCCTTGTATTGCAAACTGGAGCTTATAATTAATGTCTTGTTTGTTCAGCTTGTATATCTTGTCAGGGTATGGCCTGTCTTTTTCTATCCTGTACATTCCATGATAAGCGATCATGTAAGATAACTGGTCGAATTCTCCGTAAGTCGCTTCCGTGTCTACTATGTTCTGGCTGACTTTATACAGTTCTCCTAAAGGATAGTTGAATGTTTTTATGAACGTGTCTTCGCTTAATACAGCATCAGATCTTTCTGATATTAAGGTTACGGGGTAGTTGACTTCTACTCTTACTGATTCTGGATTTATCGTTGTCGTCACTTCCCATTTTTTAGGGGTTCTTATTTCAAAATTGCCCCATTTTTTGAGTCCTTGTACGTCGATGCATGTGTTCAGCGCGAAGTCTATTGCTTCGTCTAATTGTTTTTCCATGTCAGATAGTCTTAACATCCTGTTTATACATCTAGGATCGTTTTCCATATTATAGCATAAGTAGCTAATTGTCGTGTCGTCGTAAAGCCTGTAAGTCCCTTCTGGAGTGCTTAAGTATCCTCCTTGCAAGGCTATCCTTCTTATCGGCTCGTCTCCTACTTGCCCTATGCAGGATATCATGTCTTTTCTTATGTCGCTCATGACCTTGTTCAGGTCTTCTTGCGATGGTGTAAAGATAAACACGTTGGTTTTAAAGTATAATAGCATGAGTACTAATGCTACTATTACTATTCCTAGAATTGCAAACGCAGTGATTTGTCCTCTTTTTCCCATATTTTATTCCACCTTCCTTGTTTTTAATGATAAATGCTTATTTTTATTTAAACTTTTCTACAAGTATACTATGATGGGATTTCCCCAGTGGTTCTTATAATTGTCTTCGCAGTTTATATAATAATACTGCGCTCCTACTGGTGCCGTGTTGTGTGTTGTTCCTGCTCCTTGCATCTTGACACCTTCTCCGTAGTTAAAGGTTGAATTATTATATTCGCATGTTGAAGGCTCGTCTAGCAGCAAGTGCAGTACGACTTTGTCCACGTAGATATATTCTAGTTTTGGTGGCTTGACATCCTTGTCAATCTTAAATGTTATAGTCGTGTTGGCTTCATTCATCGCAGCATCTCTGCAGCTGACATAATAATTATGTTCTCCTTGTGCTAAGCTCATTAATGGTTGTGAGTGTATCGTTGTTCCTGTCTCGTAAAACTCAGGCCATAGTCTCACATCTCTTGTCTTATCATCACTATAGTAACATGCTGCTTTCCCAGATTCAGCGCCTCCTTCAGTTGTTATGCTGAGTGTTGGGCTTACAGTGTCAAGCAGAGTCCCTTCTGGGCTTTGTGAAGTTATCAGCAGTTCTTCTGTGCTTGTCAAATGGAAGGCATAGCTTTGCTGGTTCTGGTTGTTGAATTCGCTCCTGTCCTGGCATCTGAAATAGTAAGTGTTGACGCCTTTAGTAGTAATATTTAATGTCGTGTAGCATGCAGTAGTTTCGTAGGTTATATATTCCAAGCTTTCGTCTTCTTCATCAAGGTCTTCAGCATCGTACTGGCTGGCTTCGCAGTAGAATAAGTTTTCCATATCGTCATATTTCTTGTCGGTGAATGACCATTTGCAGTCTGCAGGCTCGTTGACGTAAGCGGCGAATCCTACTTCTTGTAGGTTTACTGGCACGTAACCGTAATCTTGTATGCTTGTATATTCTATTATAGGTGCTGTCTTGTCAGGCTCTTTTGTTGTCGTAAACCTTATCACGTACTCTGCAGAGTTAGCATTTCCACTGCCATCCCTGCACCTGACATAATAAGTATAAACCTTACCGCCTACTTGAGGGTTTATAGTTATGTTATGCTCCATCTGGTAAAAGCTGTCACCAAAATATGATGCCATCTCTTCATAGCTTCCTTTATGCTCTGATGATATTTTGCACTGTGATAACTCATTAGTTTTTATTCCGAATGATATTCTTGTATAGTAAGGGACTTCAGGGGTTATTTCATAACCTTGTTCTATCGTGCTAATGCTGAATCCTTGCGTCAAAGCTTCCTCCCAAGGGCTTATTAATGGGCTGTTAACATCATTAGGATTATTATTGAAACAAGCAACTCTTCCAGTACCTGCATTTTCAGGAATAAACTCACAATTCAATCCTAAACTTTTGCACTTATATTCATCGCAAGTGTCATAGAATCCTAGCTTATCAACTTTTTTCTGGTCTAAACAGTAATTACAATTCTTTCCACCAACAGGAGCTTGCCAAGGGTTGCAGTCTATTTTCACGTGATACTCTTTAACTTTTCCACCACCAAAAATGATCATAACTATAATTACAACTATTATTACTATTACTATTCCTATAAGCGTAACTGCACTAACTCCTAAAGCAGTAGCTATTGTACCTACAAAACTGCTTGCTAAAGCTGTTCCTACAGAGGCAGGTATTGCTACAGCATTCACTATCACCAATACTAGGGCAGTAGCTATTCCTGCTACTGCTGCTTCTCCCATGCCGCCCATGCCCCATAGTCCTTCTGGTTTTTCTACTCCTAAGTCTTGTAATGCTTTCAAAAGTTTTTCTAATAAGTCCACCATTCCTCCGAATACTCCATACTGAGACCATTCCGCCCATGCTGCTTCGCTAGGCTTTCCTGAAGGCGGGCCTCTTCTTCCACGTCCAGTTAATACCAAACCATCAGTGGTTCTTTCACCGACTATGTTCAAGTCAGCACCGCAGTCTCCTAAAGACTTGCAGGCCTTTGCCATGTCATCAACATATTGTTGTGTTTCACAATGGCAGTTCTGCTCACACTTCCATGATGAATACCTATTTTTTTTAACCCATACTACTGTACAGTCACTATCACCTTCGTCGCACATTCCTTTATCTTTCCAGAACTGGAATCCTCGAGGCACTGTTGAAATCTGTTGCTTGATAGGTGATTCATAAATGTCATTATGTAAACATGCTGAGGCTGTGTATCCGTCGATTTCTGCTTGTGTGCATATTTCTTCTCTATAATCCCTGCATGATTCTATAATCTCTTGTCCGTTGATGCATATGTGCCTGTAATGCCTAGTGCCTGGCCTGTCTTTATAATCGCCAGTTCCTGATTCGTACACGCACCAGCTCTCGCCATTATACCTGAAACCACCCATTTTAGAATCATGAACGTTCTTCTCATCAGTATAAGTGGTTTCACAATTAACAGTCCCGCATTTATATTCTCCTTCCATTCTTTTACAAAGAGTTCCTTGAGCGTAATCACAGTCTTCTGCAACAGCCTCTAAATTCCCGCAACTATCCAACCAGTAAACATCATCATCATAACAAGTCTTGCTATTTTCTTTTGAACATCCACAAAGCGCTATACTACTACAATACTGCTGATCATAAAAATCCCCCTTTGCCATATCACACGCGCTTCTAAGACCAAAACTACAAGTATTGTCAGGGTTTATACAACACCCCTTATCAGCGGCTCTGCACACATCCAAACACTTAGGCTCAGTAGTTATGCTTGAATCATAATTCATCTTCAATTCAGGATACTTGGCCGTCTGCAACGCGCAACTTTGCTCAGTTGTAAAAATACACTGCGAACCTATCTGACAGCAACCAAGCTTACACTCGTTCACTTTTGTACAAGTTTCATCAGAATACCATTCTGCCCCTTCTACGCTAACGCATGTTGATTGCGGAACAGACTTGTAGCACTGCCCTTCATTAAGGACGTAGCAACATCCTCGTTTACAAAAACTAGTCTGCTCGCAGTTCGTCGCAGCGTACTGTTTAGAAGGATCACAATTGCTGCTGTCACCGTAAAAGCATGTCTGCCCGTTAATCGTTTTTTCGCAGCAAACCTTACTTGCTGCTTCTACAGGTTTTATAGCGTAAGAGAAATAAACAACGGCTACGATTAAGACTATGATTTGGAATATGGCTTTCCCTTTTAAGAACAGCTCTTTTTTCATCCTTTACTTTTTTAATATATATTAGTATAAAAAGTTTTGCTAAACAGTATTATAGTATTTTAACAACTCTTCAGTGATTAAAAAATCAAAAGTTTTATAAACGAACTAAGAATCCGAAATCTGAGGAGATTATTAAGAATCATGAATGTTTCAAAATATGAAGTCTCACTGGAAAACCTGACTTGGAAGGCTGACCCTAAAGAGTTCAGTTTCAAAACAACAGCAGAGATACAACCGCCTAAACAACCTATAGACGTTGTAAAAGGCCAAGACGCTGCGAAACAAACAATTCTAAGAGCGATAGCATCAAAAAGAAACGTCTTACTATTAGGTCCTGCAGGATGCGGAAAATCATTGCTAGCTAAGACAGTAGCTGAACAGTATGCTATGAACAAGACAGAAAACATCAAACTCTACGACCAAGTATTAGTCCATAACTTCATAGACCATTACTCACCAGAAGTCTTAGCGTTGCCCACACCTTTAGGCTCAGAGTTCAAAACCGACATGAAAATAATGATGAAAATGATGCCTGAAGCGATAAAGAACGGTTGGATGATCAACTCAAAACAAGACATGCTCAACATACCAGTAATAAGCGTCAAGAACAATTTCTTCTATGACCAATCCTACAACACTACGATAGGTAGCTTGATAAGAAATGCTGAGAAATACGCAGGATACAAACTTTTGGATAATTACAAAGAGGTTATGAAAGACAGCGGCAGCGCGCTAGACGCTCTGATACTAGAGCTCGACGGCCAAGCATACTCGTTAAGGGACATATTTCCAGACCTTTCAAGAAGCGCAGTAGGTGGGATGAAAAGCTATTACAACTTAGAGAGCATGATAAAAAAGTACGAAGCATACCCTAAAGTCATGAAATACTTCGAGCAGATGGTCAAAGACATAGGCGAAAACTTAGGAGTGTTCCACGTGTCATTCTTCGACTCTTATTCTGGACAAAACCCTATGGAAAAAAAAGCAAAGCAAGAAAGATACACAGCTAATGTCATAGTTGACAATACAGAAACAATAGGCTTACCAGTCCAGTATATCGAAAACCCAACGATACAGAACCTTATGGGTGAAGCAGGTCACGACGCTCTGAACATGACGCCCCCGCACACAAGATGCCAAGCTGGGAAGCTACACAAGGCTAACGGCGGGATAGTAATAATCGACGAGCTCATAACTATCCTACAAAACCAGTTCATGAGAAACTACTTACTGACTGTATTACAAGAAAAGAAAGGAAGAATAGGCGGGGGCCACGGCTTAGTCGGTGGAGGAAGCAGCGCAGGAATAGAAACCCAACCAGTAGAAGCTGACTGCATAGTAATCGGCTGCGCCAACGAAGACTTGCTGCAATTAATGACTCCGAAAATCGCTAGAAGATTCCAATACAAAGTCACGTTAGACGCGACCATGCTTAACAATTCAGAAAACAGGGCAGGCTATGCAGAATTTGTCAAATTCAAAGTTGACGAGTACAACGCAGACCCTAAGAACAAAGAAAAAATATATCATGCTAATCCTGAAGCAGTAGCTTCACTGATAGAAAAAGGGGTCCGAATGGCGCAAAACCACGGGCATGGAAAAAATAAGTTAACAAACATACTCGACCCTATAGGCCAGATAATCACAACAGCCGGGTTAATAGCTAACGAAGAAGGAAAAAACGTCATAGAAAAAAACCATATCGAAGAAGCTACGAAAGAGGCCAGGAAAGTTAACGCCCAGCTAGAAGACAGGATGATGGACTACATAAACAACGACTTCATCCAGATAAAAACACAAGGCGAAGAAGTAGGGCTAGTCAACGGATTAGCAGTATCACAAGACGAATTCGGATTAGTGTCTTACGGATTCCCTTCAGGGGTGAAAGCTTCAGCATCAGAAGGAAAAAGCAAAGGAATAGAATACATCGACGACAGATCAAACCTTGGCGGGGACTTTTACAAAAAAGCAAACCATATAGTCGAAGCCTATCTCAACAAGAAGTTCAGCAAGAAAAAGATGAGCCAATGCTCAGCCAGCGTAAGCTTCAAACAAAGCTATTCAAAAATAGACGGCGACAGCGCCTCAGTAGCCACCACATTAGCATTATTATCGGAATTTTCAGGAATGCCTGTAGACCAGAGCTACGCGATGACCGGCTCAATGGATGAAGACGGAAGAGTACAACCGATAGGCGGAGTAAACGAAAAAATCGAAGGATTCTATAAAGTATGCAAGAAGAAAGGGCTTACTGGAAAACAAGGAGTAATAATCCCTGACTCAAACGTACAAGACTTAATGCTCAACGAAGAAGTGCTAAATGATAATGATAAGTTCAAGATTTACAGCGTCAAAAGCATAGACGAAGTAGTAGAAATAGCCATGCACACGAGCATGGAAAAAGTATCTAAAGCTATAACCAAAAAACTTAACAGTTACGGCTTGGAGGAAAAAGATGCCTAGCGTATTCAAAAAAGCGCCCAAACAATTACCATTAGAAGGATGCGAAGGTGTAGAAAAGAAAAAAAATTTCGCAACAGGCAGGGTCATAAAATGGGGATTAATAATCTACTGTTTTTTCATTTTCAGAAGCTGCCTCGGCAACATGACCCCTCAACAGCCGCAAAAGATCAGACAAGAGTCAAGCATAGAACAGATTCTTCCATCAAGGTTGGAGCGTTATAACGCAGATGAGATTAGGATAAGAGAAGGGTTTTTAATGGGCGGTAAAGAAGTTTATAAAAACAACATCCACTTAGGATACTTAAGCGAAACGAATATAATCACTGATTTAAAAGGCGAGCCTGTAGGTTATTTGAACAACAGCGGAGTCTATAACAGCTTAGGCCAGCATACTGGAAAGAAGTATAAAAACGACATATTTGACCTGAACGGCAACAAGATTGGTAGCTTAAAAAGTAATGAGAAAAATTTGGAGAGCATCGTTGACGGCGACAAGAAACTATTCGGTATTAACGGAAGTTCTTACGTCATAATGGCAATAGACCCTGCGAGCAAAGATTACAGCATCGTCGGAATAATTGACAATTACACAACTTATGAAAAGAAAGAAGGAAAAAAAGATTATTTAATCCATCAGGATTAGTCGTTGTCTACTCTCGGTGCCAGTATAAAGCTTAGCATCAGCTTATCCATCACTTTATAGTCAGCCCTTAACGGGTATTCTCTTCCGAAATTTAGCGAAACGCTGTCTGCCAGTTTTGACCCTTTGACTATTTTTTTCAAGTATTCTATGCTGTATTTTGACAACACCTGTTTTTCTTTCATCTTTATAACCATAGTATCGTTAGTCAGCATTTCTACTTTTGCAGCGTTGAACCTTCCTTCAGACTGTACTGTCAGTTTATTAGTTTCTGCGATTAGCGCTACTGATTCTGCGACTATATCCATGTCGTCTACTGCTTCTGTCAAGGTTGTTGATGGCAGGTCTACTTTCACGTCGAACTTCAGCTCAGGTATTTTTTGTTCTGAATCTTCAATGTCTATAAGGCTTAAGCTGAAAGTTCTTGTGCTGTCCCCTTTCAAGGTTATTTTCAGCTTGTTGTCAGTAGTTTCTAATATTACAGTGTCTGTCGGCTTGGACCTTTTCAACACCTGATTTAGGTTGTCAAGGTTTACTGAGAATTCTTGCTCGTCCTTGACGTTGTATTCGACGAACGCGCTTGATAAAAGCTTGAACATTATCATCGCTACGTTTGCCGGGTCCATCGCTGTTATCTCTATTTTTTCTTTGTCGAGTTTGAAGGTTACCTCATTCACTAGTTCGGAAATTATTCCTACGCTTTCTTTTAAAAGTCTTGGTTCTGATAATACGAGTTTCATAGTACTAACAGGGTTTGTTTTTTGCTTTTTATTGTTTTCTGTGTTAGAGAATAATATTTTTATTAAAAAAAAATTAGAAGAACTGTCTTGAGAGCGTGTATGCGTCATATAATAGGTAAAGTCCGAAGAATATCAACATGCCTTGCAGTACTCCTAATGGTATGGTTAGCGTTGCTATAAAAGGCAAGTATTTGTTAAGCCATCCTAGTTCTATTAATAAAGGCATCGCGCCTATCGCTGCCATTATCAATCCTGTCAGTATAGTACCCCATTTTATCATGCCAGTCATAGGGTTTTTTATCTGAAACCCGTCATATAGTAACAGTACGCCTCCGATTAGAAGCGCTATTTTTATTATCGTTGGCGAGAATATTCCGGGCATAGTAGTTGCGAATTTGAGGTTTAGTAAAGGTATACTTCCTAAGGCTATGCATGCTAAGCCTACTAAAAAGCTAAGAACGGTTCTACTTCTCGTGTATCCAGAGTAAAACATCTTTGTCAACCTCTTTTTTTGTTAATCTTTTATATGCGTTTTTTTGTTATAAACGTTTCGCTTTTACGCGTTTGATCTCCACCTGTGTTTGCACTTGGTGCATTCTAGGAATCTGGTTTCTGCTTCGTCTCCTGCTCTTGTCTGGACCGTCCAGAAGTAGGCTTCTTTGTTTTTGCATTTTGGGCATTCTTCTTCTGTTTTTGGTAATGTCTCTATTTTTTTGTCTACGACTTCTATCTGGTCTTTCTTGTCTAAGGTTATTTTTTCTTTTAGCACTACTGCTGGTTTTTGTTTCGTCCTATAACCACAGTCGCAGGCGAATGATTTTGTTTTCTTCCCTGCTTTGGGCACCATTATCGCTCCGCATTTCGGGCAAAAGTCCATTGTTTTAAACCTCCTTTATTCATCCGATAATAGCTTCGATTAGTTTTGTAAATCCTATTTTTACCCATCCGAGGTAGGGTATTCTTACTACTGCTCTGCCTAAAAACTTTTCTTCTGGTATCTTTTCCCGGTCAGGTATTATGTTATTGTCCCCTTTAGTTTGGAAGTAGACTTTTTCGTCTTCTTGTTCTTTAAAAGTCACCCTGTGTATTATTGGCGGGTAGTCAGGGTGTGCTTCGTATACTATTACGTTTCCTGTTTTAATGTTCCCCGGTTTGCCGCCGAATAAGACCATTATGTCTCCTTGGTTGAATCCGTTATAGAATGGAAAGTTTTGAAAGTCTTCTTTTGTAAACCCTTGTTCAGTATACCATTGTTTGTTTTGTTCCCACCAAGTATCAAAGTCTTGTCCTTCATGGGTCATGCTTCCTGATACTACAGCTACTACTGGGTAGTTCGTTCCGAATAATAATCCTAGTCCGGGGTAGATTATGAACTTGACTAGTACGAATGCTAATACTATGTTTACAAGCCATGATGCTAGGCTGTCATCTTCCCAGATGAAATGCCATACTTTCCTAAATTTTGTTTTAAGGTTGTTTTTTCTTTTCTTTGCCATGTTATTTTTTTTCTAAGCGTTTTGCGACGAAGTCCACCATGTTATCGGTGGCTTTTGAAAATTCTTTCGCAGTCGCTATTAACGCCGGATGGTTGTTGAACTCGTCTATTGTGTAGCCGTCTTCTTCGTAGGCTTTTTCGAAGTAAGGTATTTTTAGTAAGCGTTTTAAAACTTTCTTTGGGATTTCTTTTCCTATTTGGTTGGTGAATTTCGTTTTTTCTAAAGATTCGAAAACCCCTTCTATAAAAGAAGGCGGGCAGGTGTAGATTATGTCTCCCCCGGCTATTTTTTCTAGATGCCAGCATTTCTTTTTTCCTTTGATTGTAGGGCTTATTCTCATAGAGCAGAACAGCATCTTGCTAGGGTGATTTTTTTCTTTTAATATCTTGTAAGCTTTTTTGAAGATTGCTATCTCAGCCCATCTGTTATCTGATTCTGAAAGCTCTATCCTTAAGCTGTCTGCTTCTTTTTTAAGGTCTCCAAGCGCCCCGTATCTTGCTGCCATGTAAGTTATTACTGACCTCCACTTGGTGAGGTCTACGTTGTTTTGTTTCGCAATCTCTAGCCCTTCTTTTACAACTTTTGCGCATGTCATCAGTTGCGGGAGCGTGAACGTTAAAGTATTATTTGTTGGTATCCCTTTTGATGTTAGTTCTTTTATCACTTCGTAGCCTTCTTTTGATCCTGGGACTTTTATCATCACATTAGGGTTAAGGTCATGCAGTTCTAATGCTTGTTTTATCATCTTGTCCTTGTCGAATAATACTCTAGGGTCTACTTGTCCGGAAAGGTAGCCGTGTTTGTAATCTGATTTTTCAAAAATCTTCAGGTACATATCTGCTCCTCTCTTGACTATTTCTTTGTAAGTCAGCCAGAACAAGTTTTCTTTGTCAATCCCATGGTTTTTACTGATTATGTCATCGACTATTTGTGCAACATAAGATTCTTTGGTTTTGATGACGTTAAGTGATAGTGGCGGATTAGTCGTCACTCCTCTGAATAAGCTGTTCTCCGGGTTTTGAGAATCGTAAAATCTTTTCAGCTGTTCTTTAAGTTCTTTTGTTTTTTCTGCTGGAGCTTTTTTTAAGAATTCTTCTGACCATTCCTCATATATCAAAGGTGATGAGTCCCACCATATCTCTGCTTCAGAATTAGTTTCAAATAGTTTTTCTAAAGGGCTTTTTTTCATAATAGTTATGTTCTGTACAGATTAGGGTTAAAAACTTTTTGCTTCCACTATTTTCCCATTAGGTTTCGTTTCTTTGAATATTTGCGCTTGGAATTTGTAAATCTTTACTGAATTTATGTCTTTCCAAGCTTCTGCTGGCAGCCCTGCTTTTTCACAAGTGTTGTCTAAGAATTCTTTCACATCCCATTTCCACTCCGGCGCTACTTGCGGCAGTAATAATCCTCTGTAACCTTGTGATTCTGCTACTAAGCCGTCTCTTCCGATTTTTATCTGTTTCTCATAATCTTTTGATGTTTTGACTTTTATCAGTTCAGGTTTTGTTAACGCTGACACTTCGAATATTATATTGTCTAGTTCTTGTTTGATTATGCTTCTGAACCTGTAGTCTGAGAACGCCGCTGCTCTTGCAGCTTCTACTAATGCTTTGTTCAACGGGAATACTGGTTCAGGGTATCCTATGCACCCTTTCAGCTCATTGTTAGGGTAGCCGTGTATTGTTACGAACACCCCTCCGAGTTCTTCGAATCCTTTCAGTTCGAAAGTTTTCCCTTCAAGTTTAGAAATGACTGCTTGCCTTGCGGCTCTGACAAGTTTTTTCCCCTGTTCTAAAGAAAACATTTTAAAGTTTTTTCGAGACGGATTTTACAGCTTCTCTTATCTTCTCGTTCTTGTCTCTTAATCTTTTAATAGCTGCTTCCAAAACTTTTTTAGGGTCTTTTTTTTCAGTCTCTATAGTCAGCACAGGATGGGATACTAACGGGTGCTCTATGTTGTACCCTGCGACTTTCACATCATCGTCGTTCCATATCTCTTTCCTTAATGCGTTGCAGAACGTATGTGTTTCTCCGATTATTTCGATTCTGAGCTTGTTCTTCTCCTTCTCTAATACGTTGAGTTTCATAGCAAGTTTAGTGAAGATTTCGTTTTTTAAACCTTTCGATTACAGGCTTTCCATATCTTCCACATGCCTATCCTTACTTTGTATACTTTTTTCGTGTGGAAGAGGTATACTCTTTTTATCGGTAGGTCGTATTCTTGTATGAGTTCTGACTGAAAGCCTTGTTCTTTTGTGAATCTTTTTATAAACTCTTGTGACTCTATCTTGTGGAAAGAGTATATTTTCGGAGCCGTCTCCATCGCTTTTAACAAAAAGAATTTATCAGTGTGTGATTTTTGCACTCCGAACGGCGGGTTTTGTATTACTACGTCTGATTTTTTTTTGAAGTTTCTTATGTCCTGCCTTATCATTTCAGCATTAAGCTTCTGCCCTGTTAGTTTTTCTAAAGTTTTTTTGTTTTGTCTTGCCATGTCTAGTGTTTCTTTATCCACTTCCACCATGTAAACTTTTTTTGCACCCAGTAGTAATGCTCCTAATCCGAACGTTCCTGTGCCGCAGCCTAGGTCGGTTATTGTTTCCCCTTCTATGTCTCCGTTCATGTACGCAGTCCATAGTGCGTCTGCTGCTATTTCTGATTCTGTCTGGTATTGTTCTAGTTTTACTTTTGGTTTTTCAAAAGTTTTTAGTTTTGAGAGAAGTATTGCTAGTTCTCTTTTTTTCATATCTTACTTTTGATTGTTTAGAATATATATAAGTTTTTGTTCACTTGTTGAATGGGACGAGTATAGCTATTGGGTCGTAAAGTTTTATCACTTGGTAGTCTGTCTTTCCTTCACGATTCTTGTAGATGTTAAAAACTCCTACCATGAAGTCTAAATGGTGCGCCTTGATATCTCCTGTGACGGGTTTTCCTGGTCCGTTTTTTATGAAGAATTGGTATCCTGATCCGCCTTCATGGCCTATTATTTCTCCTTGCCATATCTTTTCGTCAATCTCTTTGTATGGTTTTTCTTTTAAGTGGCTGTATACTGTATGTATTTTCAAGTCCGGGTGGTAGAGCATTATCCAGTTTCCCCAGCCGTAGTTACAATTAGGTTGTTCAAAGTTTGGGCATTCGTCTGTTCCTTTGGCTACTACTATTCCGTTTGCTGCTGCTTTTACGTCTGCTCCGAATTCTGACATTAAGTCTATTCCTGAATGACCATTTCTATAATATGTGCCTTTGTTTTCTCCGAATCCTTGGGTTATTATAAAATCGTCTAAAGGCCATCGTAGTTGTCCGGCTAAGTCTTCTTGTTTAGGATATTGGGGCTTTTGGATTTTTACGCCGTTAATTATGTTGTCTTGTGCGTATGCTGATTGTGTGCTTAGCACTTGTTCTAGTTTAGGATGATTTGGTTTTGTGCTTATCGCTTTTATTCCTGGCATTGGCCCTGCTATCAAAGCTGCTGCTAAGATTCCGATGAGTCCGATTTTTTTTAGCGCTTTCATTTTGTCACATTTCCTTCTTGTGCCATTCGCAGGCTTTGTACCAGTCAGGATCCCTTTCTGGGAATGGGTCGTCTGTGTATGGGTTGAAATCGTCTGGTTGAGGATGGTTAAGTAACCAGTGGCTTGTGTCGTAAGTTTCGTGTTTTAGTTCTCCGGATATTTTGAAGTGGTAAGTCCCTTGGACTTTTTCTGCTATTATCGTGTATGGTTCTTTGCCTGGTTCTTTTATTGTGAATGCGAAAGAGTGTGTCTTGTGCCAGAACTTTTCTATAATTACTTCTTGTTTGTTCTTGAATTGTACTCTGTACGCTAAGTTGTGTTTCTCATCTTCTGCGAATTGCCCAACATTATACCCTCCGAGTTTGTCAGTCTTGTACATTTCTTTGAAGCTTTGAGGTATTGACTCTTCAGGCATCTTTACATATTCTTTCAGTAAGACTTTGCAGTTTCTTAGGTTAGGTATTTCGAAGCCTGATGCTTTGTATTCCCCACGAGGATACTGCGTTTGGAATGCTTCTATAGATTTCTGGTCAGGTATTACAGTTGTGTTTGATGCGCAGCCGGTAGCTAAGGCAAATCCTAGTGCTGCTACGACGATCATTCGTTTGAGGTTTTTCATTTTTTAAGCATATGTTTTGGGATGTAAACTTTTTCACCTATGTTGATATTTTCGTCGAAAGTTTTATAGTTGTGTTTTTTGTTATATTCTAGTATTTGTTTCCAGTTTTTCCAGTCGCCTGTTTTGTTTTTAGAGATAATTGATAATGTATCTCCTTTTTTGGCAGAATATTCTATGTACTCTTTGCCTGTGAATAGATCTTTAAAGAAGCCTATTATCGTGTCATAAGCTTTTTTACATGACCTTGAAGTGTCTGTTGCATACTCTTTACATGTGTTATAGACGAGGTTTAGTTGTTTTACAATTTTTTCTATGTCTGATAGTTTTTCTAAACTCTTTATCTTGATGTACTTGTCACCTTGTAGTTTGTAGGTTGTTTCTATGGTTTTGGTTGAAGTTTTTTTGTAATTTTTAAAGTCTTGTGTTTTTCCATTATATGAGTATGTGTCAGTTTTTTCGGTTTCTATAATTTCCATGAGCCCGTCTTTGTCTATGTCTGAAAACTTAACTTCATAGCTTCTTACTGCTTCACCTTCTTTTCCTGCACTGAAATTATCCCATCCCTCGTTGGAGTATAATACTTTGGCTGTTTCTCCGTCTATTGATATGAGTTGTGTTCCTGTTATGAAGTATCCTTGGTTTCCGCCACTGTCACTTAGCAATACTTCTAGCTTGCCGTCTTTTTGTATGTCTATTGTTTCAAATTTTACAGAGTCATTTTCTGATAGTTTTCTGTCAACATTCCATATGTCCCTCTTATAGTTTAGGAGCCATACTTCAGAAGCAGCGCTTGCATGGCATTGGCTGCGGTCATAAAATTTTACTATGGCTTCTTGTTCTCCTTTTGCGGTAAAACTGCCTAGCTTCCATTCTATATTATCAATATTGTAAGGAGTTTTGTCATCATTAAGCTTGTCCTCGAATAACAGTATTATTTTGTCTTTGTCTATGTTGCCGGTTAATCTTTTAGCTTTATCTTGAATTCTGATAATCCTTTGTCTTGCTTGTTCTTTGATCAATTCTTCCTCAGTTTTAGGCTCTTCCTTAGTAATAGTGCCCTGTTTAGGTGTGCTATTAGTGTTGTATGTACTGTTTGAGTATTCGCTTTTTTTAGTGTCGTCTGTGAAGGTTTTATTCATGTCTTTTATGGCTTGGTTTGCTTCGTTTTCTAGTTCGGTTAGTGTTTTTCCTGTGCCTTGTTTTACTGCCCAGTCTTCTACTTTTTTTCTTCCTTCGTTTATTATCTGTCCGGGTTTGGTTTTGCTGAGTGCGTCTAATCCTTTGATGAGGGAGTTGCCGCAGTCTTGGGGGCAGCTTAAAGCGTTTTCGCCTTGTTCGCATTGTCCGTTTCCGCATTGGCTGGCGTATGTGTATGTTGGTTTTGAGAGGTATATTCCTCCTGCTATTATGAGTGGTATCGTGTATGTTGATATGATTTTTGTTAGGCTTTTTTTCATTGTGGTGTTCTCCTTTTTTGGTTATTATTACTTGCGTGTCTAGGTTTATAAACCTTTCGTTTTGTGACTACTATAAAGTAACAACAAAGTTTATATAGTTCTTACTACATTAATTATTAAGAGGGAAAAATGCCGATTTATGAGTATCAAGTGAAAGAAGGATATGAAGGGTGCACTTACTGCAAAAAAAGTTTTGAAATAATGCAGAAAATAACAGAAAGCCCATTAGAGAAATGTGTTAAATGTGAAAGTCCAGTAAAGAAGGTTATAAGCGCGCCTAACTTCCAGGTACATGGCTATAATGCAAAAAACAGATACAGTAATGAAGAGCCCGTTTCTAAAGCCAACACAGATTAAGTTTAGCTAAGCATTATTTCTTTTTCAACCTTATCAAGTCGCCTATAGTTATCGCCTCGTCTTTTAAATTCAATTCTTTTACCGGCTCCTTATTCGGGTTAAACTCCTCTATCAAGTCTATTCTTAAAAATTGTTCCAGCTTTTTTGCTAATTGTAAAGATGGCACCATCTGGTTCGATTCTATCTTATGTATCATAGACTCTTTCTCTGCCAATGCCTTAGCAAGTTCCTCCTGAGTCATAGATTTTTCTTCCCTAGCCTTCCTCACCTTCCATGAATAATCATCAACTACTACTTCCTGTATCTCATCTTCCAGCTTGACTTCTGGCTTAGGTTTTTCCTTTTTAGGCTCTTCAACCTTAGGCTTTTCTACAGATATTACCTCGCCAAACTTCTTGCATCTGTCACATACGGATATTATAGACCCTTCTACTATTGCTTTGTACAAGTGGAGTTTTTCTTCCCCGCACATCTCGCACATCATTTTCCAAACCACCCTTTATGTTTTGGTTTTTCAGAAATTTTTTTTTAACAAACAGCTTTATTCCCTTGTTTTTCTAGCAGGAACCATTCCATAGGCTTCTTAGTCAACACTTTATACAAGCCCAGGTTTACATGATAAGTCACGACCAACCCATAACTAAATGACGATGCTAACATTGAAGGTAAGCTCTTAATGTTCTTGTTTTTCACTTGAGCCACTACGCTAGCGAACAATATCCCGCTTGACAGTAAAGCATTTCTCCCCATCTCATAAACGAATCTTGAAATATCCAACGCTTCCGGCCTATGCGTTACAAAACTTAAAAATCCTGTCAGGAACATTAGGAACAGCAATACTGACAATAGGTAACCTGTCCAAGTAAAGTTTAGGTATAACTTATCCTGCGGGTTTAAATGTTTGCTTTTCAGTATGTCTTTTCCATGATCTCTGAAAGCAGATATGAAACCATAAGCCCATCTTTTCTGCTGCTTGTATAAGTCTTTAGGCTTGTAAGGCACTTCGCTTTCACATTCAAGATCTGCTAAGTATTCTATCTTGTAACCGTTTTTCAAAAGCCTTAAAGAATATTCTATGTCTTCTGTCAGGCTCCCGCTTTTCCATCCTCCAAGCTTTAACAGCACGTCTTTTCTTACTGCTTCAGCTGATCCGCAAAGGAGTGTAAGATTCCTCTTTCCATTTATGAACGGAAGAGTTATATGATGGAATACTGAAACGATAGTCGCGCCTAGTGTTGAAGTAAGGTTTTGATTAGGGTTTAAGAAGTTCCACCTAGCCTGGACTGCTCCTAAGCCCTTATCCTGTTGGAAAGGTGCCACGATTCTTCTTAAGAAATCTTCTGGCGGCACAAAGTCTGAGTCGAATAATACTATCACCTCTCCTTTAGAATATTTAAGCATGTAGTTCAGATTACCTGCCTTGTATCCTAAGTTGTCCCCCCTTCTAGAAATCTTGACTAGTTTGTATTGTTTGGCAAAGTTGTCTAATTTTTTTGATACTGTTTTGTCGCTGCTGTCGTCCCCAATTATTATCTCATACTTATCTTTTGGATAGTTAAATTCTAAGCATTTTTCAGCACATCTTAACGCTGCTAATTCGTTCCTAGTCGGTATCTGCACTGTTACGAAAGGAGCGTTTTCCTCATCTAATTCTTTGTAATCTTTCTTCTTGACCTTGCCTGATAATAATGCGTGAAATGAGATGTAATAGTAAGCTATCGATGTGATTATCGCTATGAAAAGGAAGAAATAGAATAGGTTGTTGAATATCGGGTGGAAAAAGTCTAATACGCTTCTCCCCATCTGGTTCGTTATTGTTAAAACTGTCATAAACTCCATCTACGAATTCACCTTATTCGAATACACCTTCTTTTTTTCGAGTGATTTACCTATACTTACGTTAGGGCTACATTCCTATTTAAATTTATTTGTTTTTTAAAAATTTTAGACTAAACTAGTTTTTTAATAGATAAACGCACCATTTTTGTTCGCAAAAACTATTGACCTGTTCATAACTCTTGCCTAATTCGCCTATCTTGTCAGAAGAAATTATTCCATAACCTTCTTTTTCTAGTTCAAAATATTTAATGTCATAAGTTATTGACAATTTTTTATCTGAGTAATAAGCTATCGGGGGGCAATTCCCTAAGCATAACAAACCAGTCATGTCCTGGTCTTTCAAGTATAAGCCCATTTCTTTAGTAACCTGCCTTAACCCTTCTTCATGGTTTATTGCCGGCTGTGCAAACCTGTAATATTGCTGCGTCCAGCTTAATAATACCATGATGATTACTAACAATAGTATTATCGTTTTATAAGTTTTTGAAAACTTTTTGATAACTTCAGTTATGAAGTATGAAGAAAACATGACTCCGAAAGGCAGAAAGGATAGTAAGAAGCGCTGCGTATCCCACCATATCGGCGTAGCACCTTCATTAACTACATAAAGGTAATAAGGTAAGAAGATGATAAAGCAGTATGCCCAGAAAGAATTGTTTTTCCTAACAGCCTTGTCTTTTTGTAACAACACTTCTTCTTTAATAAAAAGCAAGAACCCTGCAAAAAGAAGTACTGCAATAGGCATTCCAAAGAAATCGTAGAATACTTTCATTACCATGCTGACAGGCTGCAGCCCTAAGCTTGACATTACAGCATTCCCTATAGTAAAAGCTTTCAATACCCCATGTAAGGGATTGCCAAACTTAAGATAGCTTACGACCAAGTAAGGCAATATCGTAAGTAGCGCTATCAAAAGACTTTTCAATATAACCTTAAATTTTTTCAAATTAATCATTAGTAACGGCAAGAGCATTATGAAAAGTAACATGTTGGTAAGTTTTGCAAGTATTGCCAATCCGAAAAAAAATCCACCCCAATATATCAATTCGTTTTTCTTTTGTTTGAAACCATGGAAGTAAAAAAGCAATGTTAACAATAATGTTATCGCTGCTAACCCATCTGTCATGACCCAGCTGCTGGACATCAGATGATAAGGCCAGATTGAGACTAGAAAAGCGGACAATAATCCTATTTGCTTGTTGAACTGTTTGGCAAAAACGTAAACTAAGAATACGAAAAAAGTATTTATTAATATCATAAAAATCTTAGACAAGTATAAGTAATGATCTGAGAATGCGAAAGGCATTATCAGCACGGTTAACAAAGGATGCCTGAAATCTAACTCGTCATAACCTGCAGGCAATCCTGCTAAGACTTTTCCCCCCATAAGGTAGATTGATTCGTCCCAGAATATGTAAGAAGTGTCTATGAACATCAGCCTTAGAAGGATAGTTAAGGCGAGTATTGCTAGCAATATCGAGTTGTTTTTGTAAAATGTTGACAATGACATGTTTTTAGCTTATGAAGTGAAGGTCTTTTCTGAACTTGAAAGTCAACACGCTGATTATGATAAACGTGTTTAGTATTATAGTATACGGGAAGTAGAAGAATATCGCGACCATATTTTTTAACGTTAACTTATCTTTAAATATTTTCATAGCAGACAGTATCATTGCCGTGCTTATCAGCCCTGAAAGAACCCCGAAGAAACTGTAGAAAGACAATCCCCATTCAGGTATCTTGTATATGACATATAACGGCCCTGAGAAGCTGAACCACCTGAACAGGTAGCTGAACAGGTTCACAAAGCTGTCTGAGTTGTAAGGCAGCCAGTAGTTTACCTGGTACCCTATTATCGGGAATGATAAGAAAGCGTAGAAAGTCCACCACATATGATTCACGAATAAGAAAGTTACTGAAGGGCATGCTTTTAATGAGAACATGTTCTTGTTTTTGAACAACGCTTGTAATACTCCTGTCCACCACCTGGATCTTTGAGAGTATAATTCTTTCAAAGTTTTTGGCACGAATGTGCTCCCGCCTGCTGATGCCACGTTGATAATCCTGTAGCCTTTTCTTTTCAGCTCTAATGATATGTCTATGTCTTCTGACATCGTGTCCTTTTTGAAAAGCCCTACCTCTTCTAAAGCGTTTTTCCTGTAGCATGCTAATGCCCCAAAGAACCATATCCCGTTTCTGAAGACTGTTGAGAAGCTGTGCCTTATCATGTTGTTGAAATGGTACTCGATGTTTTGGAAGCTTCCCAGCATCGTGTCTTTGTTTATCACTTTGCTGTTTCCTGTGGCTGCGCCTACGGTTTTGTCGCTGAAAGGCTGTATTATTTCTTTCAGAAAGTTTTTTTCTACAATGGTGTCAGCGTCTACTGTTATCACGAAGTCGTGGGACGAGTTTTTTATCCCAAGGTTCAGCGCTTCTACTTTTCCCAGGTGGTTTTGTTTTAGAAGTTTAACATTTTCATAGCATTTGATTATCTCTTTTGTCCTGTCAGTTGAGCCGTCATCCACCAGTATTATTTCATACTTACTTTTTGGGTAGTCTGTTTCTTGGATTGAGTCTAAGCATTTTTTTATATGCTCTTCTTCGTTGTATACTGGTATTACTATGCTTAGTTCTGGTTGGAAGATTTCCGTGAACGGCTCTTTTTTGAATCTAGAAATAAGGAAAACCGTGAAGATGAATAATAAGAAAGTGAATAGTATTAAGAACACTATACCGCATATCACCATTATGACATCGCTCATTTTTTATCACGCCTTCTTAAGGGTTTTCCACCACTTCCCATAATGTAACATAATCGTTTATTTTGTTCTTTCTAAAGTTTTTGCTGTACTCTAAGAGGAATAGTAAGCCTTGCTCTTCACCGCCCCATATTTTAGTTTCCATTTCTGAGTCTATCCATAAGTATCTTATTTTTTTAGAGTTTATCGTTGCCATTGCTTGGTCTATTTTGTTTGTGTAGAAAAGGTTTTTGTCTGTTACGAACGTTTTTCCTGAATACTCTATCCATGGCTCTCTGGACCCGTGTGAGAATACTCTTCCTTCAGGAACTGTTTTTAAATATTCTATCATGTCCAGGATTTCCTGGTTTGGAAGGTCTTGGCTTAAAAAGTTGATGTATGATAATCCTGAAAATATCAGTCCGTATATCATTATCAGGAGGGTTAATTGTTTTATCAGAACGCTTTTCCATTCTTCTTTTGAAAGGCTTATCAGACCTAAAGCTGCTAATCCGACGAGTATGAAGTTGAGGAAGGCTAATGCTTTTACGTCAAAGAATGAGAATGCGCATAAGGATAATATTATCAAGTATATCAGCAAGTGCCGGTATTTTTTGTCCCATAAGTATTTCAATCCGAATAAAGAAAGCAGGATTATGAATATTCCTAGCCCGTAACGCCCACCAAAATCAGAGATTATGATGTTGTTATAACTTGGCAGTATCCTAGTAGGTAATAAATAAATCATTATCAAAGAGGGTAATGCTATTAGGAACAGCCTGAACTTTTTATTCTTCAAGGAATAGATTAGCAAGAGTAAGAGCGCGATTATAGCTGATATTGGTCCGAAGAAAGGTATTAAGTAGAACATCATGAGTCCTAAAACTTCTTTCTTTTCCAAAAACAAGTGGAATGCTAATAAGAAAAGGACTGAAGTAAAAGCGTACGCGTTTAACGTTCCGAATAAGTATATGAAACTTGGGGATATTATGAGTATGAGTGATGACAATAGCACAAGCCCATAGTTAAGTTTGGCTTTTCTTAAAACTTCGTAAAACAGTAAAATGCAGAGTACGCCTAAAATCACCGGCACTGCCTTTGCTAAGAGTATTATGCTAACCCCTGTGTAATGGTTTAAGAATGAAAGTATAAATGATAGGGTCCCTTCTTGTAAGTGATAGTAAGGTTCTCTTCCGCTGAGTAAAAGGTTCTCAGGCCTCCTTATATAAGGCCAAGTCAGTATCCATACTGTTATGATTATTAACAGTAGTTTAACAACGGACCTTGTAAACCTCGACTTCTCCAACGTTTGCAACTTTTCTAAAACATTTTCCATCTGGGTCATATTTAAGCCCTCTTATTCCGAATATTTTTTTCGTCCTATGGGATAAGTAAATATAGTTTATCCCGTATTTATGCGTGATTTCTAACGCTTCACTGTCTGCTATTGTCGTGTAAAGCGTTTTTATGTCATTATACCTCGAGTCTATGTTTGGTATGTAAAGAAAGGTTTTGTCTATAACATTCTTTCTTTTAGCAAAGTAGGTTACATAATGTCCTTCTTCTGCTGATGATGCGATTACCATATCCTTGCTTGTTTCACGGCCTATCTGTTCCAAAACGGTTATCTCATCTTTTGTGATAGTCCCTTGTATGACTTGTCCCGCTGTAGACCATGCAGGGATTATGATTGTCAGTGTTATTAATGCCAGTACTAAGTATTTGCTTAACAGTTCATATCTCGAGAATTTTGTGATTCTTATATAGGTGAAAAACTTTTTCATAGTTATCGCAGAAATAATCGCTAGTATCGGTCCTAAGACTATCAATGTGTTGGACAACGTGAACATCTTCAAAGCCAGCAAAGCTAACGGTGCTATTGCTACGCTTATTGTTATTAACATAGGATGTGTTTTGTCTTTTGTTATCCCGAATATTACTCCTACAATTCCAATTATAAAAGGTATTATCCCTACGCTGTATATTAGTTCTAGCAGGTTGGCTTGTTCTAACTGTTCAGACAACATCTGTGAGGGGATGTTTTGCCAGACGATGCTAAACCCTAATGCTAAAAATGCTTTCTTGTAAATTATGAATTCTATTAGTAATGCTAAGAATATTGAGAATATTATCGCCTCTTTTCTTAAACTGTTTATTTTCAGATCCGGTTCAGAAGCCACTAGTATGACATAAATCATGAAGGATGCGCTGACTAGCAATGCTAACGGATGTATGATTGGAAGTATGAAACATAATATTACGAACTGGTTGAGGAAAGATTCTTCTTCTATTCTTATCAGGCAGTATACCATGTACAAGGCAAGAGGAAGTATTAGTGAGAATACTGATATCTTATTCAAAGTCGGTGTAAGGATTGACGGCAGAAACGCGGTCATTAATGCTGATAATAACGCTGCTGTGTTGTCTTCTGTCAGTTTTAAGGCTATGAGGTATGATACTATAACGGTTAAAGATATGAATACAGTAGGTATTATCTTGTAAGCGTGAGGTATGAAACTTAATCCGGCTAGTATGTAATCAAAAAAAGGAAGTTGTGTTACCAGCATTTGCCTTCCGCCAAAACTTAAAGGGTCATAATTCATTGGCTTGTAATCCTCTTTGATATGTCCTATGTATCGTATATGGAAGAAAGAGTCGCTGTCGCTGTAGTATTCTGTCTGGAAGGAAAAGTACAGCCTGAAAGCTATCGAAACTAGGAATATTAAAAGCAATAAGATTATAGCCTTACGCGGCTTCATCTTTAGCCTCGTCTCGGGTAAGATTCTCTTCTTGAATAGTGTTTTGTTCTCCAACTTGTTCAGGCTTCAGCTGTTTTTCTAATTCTTTAGTTTGCTCTTCTAATTTGGCCAAGTTTGAAAATTTTTCTTTAATTTGGTCTTCTAGCAAGTCAAAATAATCATAGAACTTCTGGGTAAGTTTTAACAGTCTTGTCCTTCCATACTTGTCTGACGTTACAAATCCTAGTTCTTTCAGCTTGTCTATATGGTCGTAAGCCTTGTTGCCTCTTATCTTTATCACTTCTGCCTGTATCGCTGGTTGTTTGTAAGCTATGACTGCCAAGGTCTCTTGAGTTGGCCTGTCCATTTCTGTAACGTCTAAAAGCTTTGTCGTCAGGTAATTGTATTTCCTTTTTATGCTTAGCTTGTACTTTCCATTTTCTTCAAATATTGATAAAGAACCATCTTTTGATTCGTAATCTTTTTTTAAAGTTTCAAGTAAGTCTTTGACTGTTTCTACTGGGCTTATACCGCAAAGGTCTGATATCTCCTGCAAGCCCATAAACTTTCCTGTCGTGAATAGTATAGCTTCTACTTTGTTCTTTTCTTCTTGCATTTCCATTCTAGATTAGTTTAAGGACTTGTTTGTTTTTAACGTTTTCGGGCAACCTGAAATGGTGATAAGTTTTATAATCCTGAAAACATTTCTTTAGTGCCATGGAAAGGAACAGGACTGATGAGTTTGTAAAAAATCCTAAGAAAGCATTATTCACATTAGCTTTTCCTGTGCTTATTGCCATGTTTGTTCAAACGATGTATAACATTATAGACACTGCTTTTGTCGGACGCTTAGGGGCTGATGCAATAGCCGCTTTGACTTTCACATTTCCATTATTTTTTGTTTTAGTGTCTATCAACTCAGGATTAGGCATAGGTATGGGCTCAAGGATTTCAAGGTTATTAGGGGCGAAAAAGAAGAAAGAAGCTGAAAACACAGCAGTTCATGGGCTTATAATCTCTTTATTTCTTGCAGCATTAGTTCTCATCACAGGAATAACGGCACAAGACGCTATTTTTTCATTATTCGGAGCTTCAGGTAATGTGTTGATGCTGGCTAAGGATTACATGTCTATCATACTCTATGGCGTGTGTATTATGTTTCCAGTATATGTCATAAATAACATGTTTGTATCACAAGGCGATACTAAAACCCCTATGAAAGTCCAGATTACCGGGCTTATAGTTAATATTATCTTAGACCCGATTTTTATTTACGTATTAGGTTATGGCATTAAAGGCGCGGCAATAGCTACGGTTATAGCCTTAGCAATTCCTCTTACCATGAACATTTATTTTTTGAAAAAAAAATCTTACCTAAAAGTAAGGATAAGCTCGTTCAAGTATTCGTACAAGGTGGTGAAAGAAATATTTTCAGTAGGGGCTCCTGCAAGCCTTATGATGCTTATTGTCTCAATATACGTGATTTTTCTTAACAAGGCCATGGCTCATTTTGGCACTGATTATGTCGCGGCTTTCGGTCTTGCTTCCAGGCTTGAAAGTCTTGTAGTACTTCCAATAGTGGCTTTTTCAATGTCAACGGTTACGCTTGTTGGGATGTTTTACGGGGCAAAAAGATATGATCTAGTAAAAAATATTGTATGGTGCAGTATGAGGATATGTACTTTCTTAGCATTAGTTTTAGGAAGCATATTCTTCGCATTCCCTTCATTGTTTTTTCGCATATTCACGAGTGAAGTTAACCTTTTAGCCATAGCTTCCGCTTATATGAGGCTCAATGTTTTCACGCTTCCTTTCATGCCCATAAACATGATAGCTAGCAGGGTTACACAGGGCTTAGGTTTTGGGTTGCCTAGTTTTGTAATACATTTCGTCAGGATATTCGTTGTCGCCATTCCTCTTGCGTATTTTTTCGTTTTCGTCTTAGATTATGGCTTTTTGTCTGTGGCTGTTGCGATGATAATCGGTGCCGTGATATCTTCAACTGTAGCGTTTATATGGCTTGTTTTAAAGTTGAAGAAGATAAATAATTATGGTAAAGAATTTTTAGGCAAGTGATTTATTTTAATGCGTATCTTAGTATTGTACTAATGTTTTTGCCGACTATTTTTGGTATGCCCAAGCTGTTTTTCCGCTTTTAAGCGCTACTCTCTTTCTTTTGTACGCGTTTGTTTCGTACTTATCAATGGGTTTCAGCTCTTTATGGGTTACTGATAGAACTAATCCTTTGACAGAACTGTTAGGATAAGGGTGGATGATAGGATACATGTTTCCTTTGATGCTTATCTTTGACTTTTTATAACCATCTAGGATGTCAGGAAGCCCTTCAGCAATCCGCCCTATAACTTTTTTTTGAACTTCAGGCTCTTTAAGGGTTCCGTAAACAAAAAGGTTTTCGCATTTCTTCATTTTAGTGCATATCTTAGTATTGCCGCGTAGCCACCTAAGTCTTTTATCTGTCCGCCTTCCATCGTTTCTGTGCTTATTATGTGCACTTCTGCTCCGGACTTCTCTCCTTTTTCTTGTAATTGTTCCAGTTCTTCTTCTGGAAGGTTTTCTGAGAGCAAGAGTTTTTCTATCGCTCCGATGTCTAATGCTTCCATTACTTCTTTCTTACCATAGGCTACTTTTCCCGGCTCTTTTCTTAACAGTTCGAAGAATTCGTTGACTATCTTTTTTTCTTTTGTCACTTCTTCTTTAGCTAATACTTCCTTACTCTTGTCCACTAGTTCTTTCAGGCCGAAGTCTCCAGTATAACTTAAATCTTGCATCGCGATTATTTTCTTTTTCAATTCGTTATTAAGATAATCCCCATCTACAAATTCGTCTTTCGTTGGTACTGGACCTCCGACTAGTATCCCTTTCAATTCTTTCATAGTGAGGAATGCCTGGTTTGCAAGTTCTCCTACTCTCTTGAAGAACTCTTTTTTCATCTCAAGCCTTATTCTTTCAAAACGTCTTGCTGAATTATGGACTATCACACCATTTGCTATAAAGTTCTGGTTTTTCACAGATATGTCTACCATTCTGGTTTTTCTTTCTATCTTTTGTATCCTTAATATCTTAACAGGTAATAAGGGTGTGTTATAAATCCCTTTTAATTTTTTATATAACCCTTTATCTTTCACATAATCAAGTATGGAACTTTTAAAGATTTGTTTACTCATCATCCTTCCATTCCTAAAAAAATTAGAAACTTTAGGAAACATCTGAAGATTATACCCTGCTTTTTCTATGATTTGTCTTATCTCATTACCTTGTGTAAGAATTTGCCTCGTCTCGCTTTTGTCAGTCTTTTTATCGATTAATAGTCTTAGTTTTTCCATCTTGTCCTTTGCTGTAAACCCTATGTTTTTTTGAAACAACCATATTGACTTCTTTTCTGTTATATCCACTGTGAACCTTGGCTTATCACTATACTTGTTTGCTCTGTTATCATATTCGTATAACGAACTTAAAATTGAAAATCTTAAAAGGACTAGCTGGATTTGTTGGGCTATTTTTTTATTATTTATACTTATAGAAACTCCCCCGCGGGCATTATTGGTGTATCCTTCTGCATCAAACAACCCTTTTAAAAATGCGGCTACGATTTTATTTTGTGATTTCAGAACTAATTCTGGAATTTCAGGGCATGGCCTTTTTTTTGTTTCTGAAAATTTTTCTTTTATCAACCTAACTAAGGGTCTGCTTGTGAATCTTAACTGATGGTAATTTTTACTTTTCCTGTATTTGTAGCTTGAAATTATATTGAAGTATTCATCAAACTTTTTTTTGAGTTCCAACGCAACTTCTTTTCTTTGCTCAAAAAAGGTTATTCTGTCTTCTTCTACGCATCCATCCCCCGTTAAGTACCCTAAAAACTGTGCGAAGTTTGAGTCTAGCGTCTCAGGCAGGTTAACATTTTTATGTTTATATGGCTCTGCGTAAGTACTCAGGAATTTCTTAAAGTTGATACCTAATTGAGAGCAGAGTTTTGCTAAGAATAGTCTGCCAGCCTTTCTTTCTCCAATTTCAACTTTTGAAACTGCTGCTTGAGTCATACCAAATTTTTTAGCTAATTCTTTCTGAAAAAAGTTTTTCGCTAATCTTTTCCGCGTTAATAATCCTCTCCCTCTCTTGTTGATTAAGAAACTGTTGTAATATTCATTAGGGTTCAGTTTTTGTGTCTTACCTTTAAAGATTATTCTCTCAGGCATGATTAGCGTGTCACCTTCTTTTAGCTCTTCAGACGCTTTTTCGATTATACCCTTTTCAGTAGCTATAAAGAACATGTGATCCTTAGAGCTTGTTATCCTAAGTTGAGGTGATTTTGTGATTATGTCGTAAGAAATATCTTTTTCTGCTTCCCACTTGTCAGTTATTGGCGAGTCCTCTATTGTAAGATTATTAAAGTTAACACTTTTTAATATGTAAGGATTATGTGTGTGTTTTATTTCTATTATTCTACCATCGATGGATTGTACTAATGTGTCCGGATGCACGCATTGTCCTCCTGTCTTGGCTTTTCCTGGGACGTTTGATGCTGTTGATGCTATTTCTTTTATCGCGTTTCCTTTCAAAATTCCGATGCTCGCATCTCTTCGGTCTAAGACTATTAGTCCGTAAGTTTCTTTGTGTTCCATCATTTCTTTTAAAGGGTCTAGCATGAATGTCTGGTCACAACGGTAAAGCCTGAAGTTTAATGGCTCTGGCGGTTCTATCGACCATACTTCTATTATTATCTTGCTCGGATGGTCTGAGACGTTGCCTGAGAATACTGCAAGGCCGTGTGGTGGTGTTTGTTTGTAAAGCCTTAAGTGCCTGATCATCCTTTCTAAGGAATCAATGACGTTGTTTCTTGTTTTGGCGTCTTTTATGTTGGATGCTGTTCCTTGCTCTTGCTGCAAGTGCTGGATTATTTTTATTATGTCGTATCCTGCTGGTATGTATACTGATACTAGTTCGGTATGCCTTCCTCTAATAGACTCTAATTTCTTTATTAGTTTTCTTAGCGCAAGTTTTTGTTTAATGTCCATTTTCTTTCCTTATGTCTACTATTCTTGCCTGGTTCATTCTTAATAATTCTTCTGTTTTTATTTTTATTAATGTTCTGTTGTTGCCTCCGCCGGCTATTACCTCTTTTTTTTCAGCGGCTAGTTTGTCTATTAAGAATTGTGCCTTGAATCCTAGTGGCGGCACTCCTCCTGCGGGGTATCCTGTCTTTTCCAAAGTCTCTTTTGGGCTGCAGAGCTTTATGCCTGTAATGTTTAACGCATTTGACACTTTTGACTTATCCACCCTGTCTTCTTTTCTTATTATCACAACTATCACTATCTCGTTTTTGTAGAACACTATGCTCTTTACGATGTCTTCTGCTTTTTCCCCCATCTGTTTTGCAGCCTCTATGCTTGTAGCTACGCTTTCGCTCATAGGGAGGAATTGGCATGTTGCTTTGTTTTCTTCTAGATATTTTCTTAGCTTATTGAGGTATTCCATCGTTTATTGCCTGTCAGAAATAGATTTGTAATGTTTTTCCGAACGTTAGTTCTTTAGCATTGGTTACTGCTTTTAAATCGTCTAATACTTGTTTAAGCTCTTGTTCATCCAGTATTAAGTTTATTTCTGTTTTCATTGATTTTCCGTTTTGTGTCTTGTACTGTCTTACTTTGTTTATCACGTCTACTGCCTTGTCCCCTAAGGTTTCTAGTTTTTTGTTTTCTAGTTTTTTCTCGTATTTCGGCCACTCTGTTATGTGTATGCTTTTTTCCTTTTCATAATTGTTGAAGTAAGAATAGTATATTTCTTCTGTGATGTGGGGCATTATTGGTGCTATCATTTTTAACACTGCAAGCATGGAAGTGTAAAGAGTATATTGTGCTGAGGTTCTGGCATTTTTTCCACGCTTTGATTCATTGTACAATCTGTCTTTTACTATTTCCAGATAATTGTCGCAGAAAGTATGCCAGAAGAACTGTTCTACTAGTCTTTTTGCTTCTCCTGTCCTGTACTCCTGGAATGCTTCTGTAGTTTGTTTAATGACCTCTTGTAACTTGCTTAGTAACCATTTATCCATGTTTTCTAAATTCTTAGGTTTTTTTCTGTCATAGTCCTGTAGGTGAGATGTTACAAATCTTGACGCATTCCACAACTTTGTCTGGAACTTTTGTCCGGTTACTAAGTCTTTTTCTTGGAATGGCAAATCTACGCCGAATGTAGCTGTGCCTACCCAGTACCTTACAACATCGACATTGTATTTGTCTAATAGTTCATGCGTCCATATCGCGTTTCCTTTTGACTTGTGCATGCCTCTCCCTTTAGGGTCTAACACAAATGTTCCTATCGCTATGTCTTCCCAAGGTATCTTATTAAAATGTAACAACGCTTTTAGTATGGTGTAGAACGCCCATGTACGAATTATATCAAAAGATTGGACCCTAATTGATACGGGGAACATTTTTTTGAACTGTTCAGGCTTTTCTAACCATCTTATTGAGATTTCTGGGCTCATGCTTGAAGTCATCCAAGTGTCGAAGACGTCTGGGTCTGCCATAAACTCTTGACAACCGCATTCGCATTTCTTTTTTGGCTTGTCTTGTTCAGGGTCTATTGGAAGGTCTTTTTCGTCTGGTAATATTATTTCCCCACATTTTTTGCAGTACCACACAGGGATTGGTATGCCATAAAACCTTTGTCTTGAAATGCACCAGTCCCATGCTAAGTTATTGGTCCAGTCTTCGTATCTTTTCCTGTAAAACTCAGGATACCAGTTTATCTGCCTCCCTTGATGTATCAGCGCATCTTTATGCACTAAAGTTTTTATGAACCATTGTTTTGTGACTAAGAATTCGACTGGTGTGCCGCATCTCCAGCAGCCTCCTACTGTCTGCTGTAAAGGCTCTTGTTTTATCAAGTATCCTTGGCCGTCTAGGTCTTGTATGACTTGTTCTTGAGCTTCTTTTATTGTCAGGCCTTCGTATTTTCCGCATTCTTTATTCATCCTTCCGTCTTCTGTTAATATTATTTTTAATGGCAGTTTGTGCGTCTTCCACCAAGCTATATCAGTAGTATCACCAAAACTGCACACCATAACCGAGCCAGTGCCGAATGCCATGTCTACTTTTTCATCTTTCATTATTGTTACTTTTTGTCTGAATAGCGGCACTATCGCCTTTTGCCCAACTAGATGTTTGTATCTTCCATCTTTCGGGTGTACGAATATCCCTATGCAGGCTGGCAAAAATTCCGGTCTTGTTGTTGCGATTTCTAATTTACTGCCATCTTCTAAATCAAAGTAGATGTAATTTAGTTTTGTTGTTCTTTGCAAGTCTTCTATTTCTGCTTGTGCCAAAGCAGTTTGATGTTTTGGGCACCATAGTGTAGGTTCTTCACTTCTATACGCTTCTCCTTTTTTTACTAAGTCTATAAATGATGTTTGGGATACTTTTTGCGATTCAGAATCGATTGTAGTGTATAATAGGCTCCAATCGTAGGAATGTCCAAGTTTTCTGAACACCCTATCAGCATATTCCTTTTCTACTTTCCTTGACTCTTCCAAGCATAACCTCCTAAATTCTGCTTTTGTCGTATCCTTCTTTGAAATCCCAAGTTTTTCCTCAACATATTTCTCTGTAGGTAATCCATTATCATCAAAACAAGGGGGAAAATAAACGTTAAAGCCAGCCATTCTTTTGAATCTTGCTATGATTTCGAATTGAGTATAATGCAACGCGTGTCCTATGTGTAAGTGTCCTGCAGAGGCGTATGGCGGCGGCACGTCTATAGAATATACTGGTCTTTTGCTTTTATGATCAAATTCGTAGATTTTTTGTTTTTCCCAATAGTCTTGCCATTTCTTTTCAGTTTCTTCCGCGTTATAATACGGGGGTAGTTCCATTTTCATATTCTCAACGCTTTTCAGTTTTTTAAAGTTTTTGAAAAGGTTTTTATACCATTCTTGTCCTTAAAGCTCTTATGGCATTGTTATCCATTGCTGAACTTTTCAGGCTTGTAGTAATGACCTTAGCATTAGGTTATATTTTTTCTGCTTTTATGCCTCAGCAATTGTTCGGCCAGAGAGGGGTTTATCATTTGTTGAAGGCTCAGGCTCAAGGTTTTGACTGGGAGGCTTTGAAATATTCTGCTATGATCACTGCTCCTGCTGTTGTTTTGCATGAGTTAGGCCATAAGTTTGTTGCAATGGCTTTTGGGTTAAAAGCTGAGTTCTTTGCTAGTTACTGGGGTCTTGGTCTTGGTGTTTTTTTGAAGATGATTGGCGCCCCTTTCATAATTTTTGTCCCCGGTTATGTTAATGTCCCTTACAACACCCATATTCTAGTCATGGGCATTATTGCTTTATCAGGGCCTATGATGAACTTGTTTTTATGGATTGGTTCAATTGTTGTTTTAAAAGTGGCTAAGCTTAACAGGAGACAGATGATATTGGTTTATCTTACAAAAAGAATTAATATTTTCTTGTTCATTTTTAACATGTTGCCTTTCGGGTTTTTTGACGGTGCTAAAGTCTTCGCTGCTCTTAGGTATGTTATTTCTTTCTTCTAGTTTTATGTTTAAGTTTGGCTTTTGTTTTCCAGATGTAGAATCCTGTTAGTATTAATACTACTATTAGTATGTTCGTGTTGGTGAAGAATGGGAATTTTTCTTCTGCCAGGCAGCTTTTGATTTCTGTTGGTATAAATTCTGGCAGGTTGCAGTTTATTCCTTTTTTATCCATATCTTTTGTTTCTGGGCGTTTGCAGTAACAGTTAGCTTGATCAGCGCAGCATTGCTGTCTTGATAGGCCTGAAGGGCATATTAACCTGTTCCTCATATTCCCTGAAATTGATTCTCTTTCTGCTCCGAGTTGGCTTGGCGGTTCTACTTTTGGTACTCCGCATTCACCCCATTCTAAGGCTTCTCTTGCTATTTCTGCAGTGTCTGCACCATCATAATTTGCATCGTCCCCCCACCATCCTGGAGTACAGTCGTAATAAGCTGCGCATGTTTCTTGGCCTTTTGAAAGACCGTAAGGTTCGCAGTCTTCACACCAAGGGCTTAATGTATTAGCGTCAAGCATTATCTTACCTTCTATTAATGCACAATAACCTTCAGGTGCTTCTGGACATGGATCTTTTTCACAATAATTGTCACAGTCAACATCACATTCTTTCACACAAAATTGTACTTCTAGTTCTTTTGAAAATATCTTGTCATCACCCCCTTCCAACATTGCTTCAAAATTATAATAACCATCAGGCTCTGCATTCCAAACCAAACCAGCCCTGCCATTCTTAAACACAGCCTTATCCGTAACTAACCCTACCCCATCTACTGCAAAAGAAACAATCTTACCCTCACAACCCGGCAAACCCTCCACAACCATCTTAATATCATTACCACTACCAATACAATCCTCCACATCCCCACTCCTAACATCCAACCAATAAGCCTTCTTCA
>Ga0194111_10000941_pt1 | contig 35906 bp, 32 predicted proteins | sample TA2KigC300mmetaG_FD_146194 | JGI IMG/M metagenome (GOLD analysis project Ga0194111, IMG submission 146194) | Freshwater microbial communities from Lake Tanganyika, Tanzania - TA2015033 Kigoma Deep Cast 300m | ecosystem: Environmental > Aquatic > Freshwater > Lake | place: Tanzania: Lake... | reverse complement strand
TCGATCCGCGGAAATAAAGGTTATGTAGGTAAAGATGGTGTTCCAAGATTAAATATTCTTGATGTTCAAAAACAGATCCGAAGCATTCCTAAACCGGTTATTGCACTTGTAGCTGGATATGCGATTGGCGGCGGTCACGTATTACATGTCGTTTGCGATCTAACCATTGCTGCAGACAATGCAATCTTCGGGCAAACGGGACCTAAAGTTGGCAGTTTTGATGGCGGATTTGGTTCTAGTTATCTTGCAAGAATTGTTGGTCAAAAAAAAGCACGTGAAATTTGGTATCTTTGCCGTCAGTACAATGCTCAAGAGTCACTTGATATGGGATTAGTAAATAAAGTTGTTCCAGTTGATAAATTAGAAGAGGAAGGAGTGATTTGGGCTAAAGAAATTTTAGAAAAAAGTCCGCTTGCAATAAGATTATTAAAATCTGCATTTAATGCTGAACTAGATGGTCAAGCTGGAATCCAGGAATTAGCCGGTAATGCAACTTTACTTTACTACATGAGTGATGAAGCGCAAGAAGGTAAAAATGCCTATAATGAAAAACGTAAACCAGATTTTTCCAAATTTCCGAGAGTTCCTTAATTAATTATTTAGTTTTTCAATTCTCTCCGATTATTAAATTTTTATATGGAAAGTACAGTACATACTATTTCAAAGTTAGAAGCATGGATGCTGGCATCCCGTCCAAAAACCCTTCTTGCTGCATTTGTGCCAGTTGTTGTCGGCAGTTCTTTAGCAATATATAATGGTAAATTCCAAACCCTATCGGCATTAATAGCATTGATCTGTGCCGTCTTTATACAAATTGGAACAAATTTAGTAAATGACCTATATGATTTCTTAGCCGGAAGTGACAAAAAAGAAAGAGTTGGGCCGCAGAGAGCTGTTGCTTCAGGATTGATTTCAGTACTTGAAATGCGAATTGGGATAATTATTTCTTTCGGACTAAGTTTTATTTTCGGACTCTACTTAGTTTATGTCGGAGGATTGTTCATTCTTTTGATTGGAGTATTATCTATACTTGCTGGGATTGCATATACTGCTGGACCGTTTCCTTTAGCATACAATGGTTTAGGAGATGTTGCCGTTTTAATTTTCTTTGGATTTGTAGGAACTGTAGGAACTTATTATGTACAAGCGTTTGAAATTAACGGTTTGGTCTTTTGGTCATCAGTTCCGGTTGGAGCATTAATTACAAACATTCTTGTAGTTAATAATTATAGGGATAGAGAAGAAGACCGTTTGAATGGTAAAAATACTTTAGCAGTAATTTTTGGTGAAAGATTTACACGAATTCAGTATTTGATTTTTACAATTATTTCTTATGCAATATTAATTGTCGTCTTTTTTACATTCAAAAAAAGTTTCTTTGTATTCCTACCGTTCTTAAGTCTACCTCTTTCAATTAAATTAGTTAAAATGATTTATGCATTCAAAGGGAAAGAACTGAATAAAACTTTAGAATTAACTGCAAAACTATCTGCGATATACGGATTGCTTTTTGCCGTAGGAATTCTTTTATGACGATAAAAGATTTTAAATCAACACATTTTAGTATCGATCTTAAAACACAATTCCAATCTTCTAAACAAACTCTGAACAAAAGATCTGGATTCATCATATCAATGACAGATGAACTGGGTAATATCGGAATAGGTGAATGTTCCCCCCTCCCGCAGTTCAGCAAAGAATCTATTGAACTGGCAAGCAATAATTTGAACGAACTTAAATTAAGATTATCTAAAGTTCAGGTAATGCCTGATTTACTTGCCATTAGCAATCAATTCTCCGCTTATGATCTTACTTCATCTGTTCACTTTGCTTTTGAACAAGCGATACTTAGCATTTTGATCTCACGAAACAGAAATACAAACTTACTAACTGAAAATTTTGGTGAAGTTCAACCACAAATAAATGTAAACGCAGTGGTGGGATTTGATAGTACTGAAAATATTTTACATAAAATAAGCGAAAAAATTGATTCTGGTTACAGTACTATTAAAGTTAAAGTGGGCCGCCCTAACTTTGACGACGATTTTGAACTAATAAAACAAATCAGATTGAAATTTGGCAATAGTATATTTATTCGCTTGGATGCAAGCGGTAAATGGAACATTGATACAGCAAAACAATATTTAAATTTATTATCTGAATTTAATATTCAATATATCGAAGAACCTTGCAGTGGATTCAGCTCACTGCAAAATGTTGCCAATAATTCGCGAATTCCAATAGCTGTGGATGAATCAATCCGTTCCATTACCAATGCTGTTTCAGTTATTAATGATTCCAAAATTGAATTTATTGTTTTAAAGCCTATGATTTTAGGTGGAATTGTTTCAACTCTTCAATTAATTAAAACAGCAGAATCAAAACACAAAAAAATAATAATATCATCATCTTTTGAAAGTGCCGTTGGAAAAAGTGCTCTAGTCTTACTAGCGGCAAGTTCAAAACACAATTTAGCTCATGGGCTTAGTACTTCTGAATTATTTGTAAATGATGTTTGCGAAGATCACTTTCCGGTTTTAAATGGAAAAATTAAATTTGATGAGCAGAACTACCCTCCAAAATTTTTGCTGTACTAAATATGATCCATGTTTCAAATAATAAAAACTGGCTTGAAGAAGTTGCTGAAGTTATCCCATCAAAAAAATATTTGCATGATAATAACGCACAAATAAATTTTTTCGAGCTTTACAATACCGTAATAAATATTGCTTCTCAATTAAACTTTTCTGGAGTTGCCGAAAAAGATAAAGTTGGAATTTTATGCGAAAACAAAAAAGAATTTGTAGAATTAGTTTTTGCGCTATGGTTAATTGGTGCCATCCCAGTCCCAATGAACATTCGAAATACTGCAGCAGAAATTTCGGATTCGATTAATATAATTAATATTAAGCATCTTTATATTCACAAGGAATTGAAAGATAATTTCAATTTTGAAGCGAACTCATTACAAAATTATTTCCCAATTGAAGCAAGTAGTGCAAAACAGAATTTAGTTCTTCCGTCTTTTTCGTTAAAAAATATAGCACTAATACTATTTACTTCAGGAAGCACAAAAAAAGCTAAAGCAGTGGTCCATACATTCAACAGTTTATTTGAAAGTACAATGCTGACCGTCCAATTTTCAAATCTTTCTGAAAATGATAAATGGCTGGCTTCGCTCCCCTTTTATCACATTGGCGGATTCATGATTATTGTTCGCTCACTAATTACTGGTTCCTCCTTATTTATTCCAGAAGGCTTGAAGACTAAAAATATTGTCAGTGCGATGAAACTTTATAACCCAACTCACATTTCGCTTATTGAAACGGTGTTGCAAGATATTTTGAAAAATAGTTTAAAGCCTAACAGTGAATTGAAACAACTGTATCTCGGCGGCGGACCCTTATCAACTAAATTATGTGAAAAAGCTATTTCAAAAGGATTTCCAATTTGCAAAGTTTATGGATCAACTGAAACTTGTTCAATGATTTCAGGGCTGCAACCAGACAAAAATCCAACAAAACTTAATTCAGTTGGATTACCTTTAGGCGATACACAGATTAAAATAGCTGATAGTAATGGAAATATTCTTGGTGCAAATCAGATAGGTGAAATCGCTATAAAAAGTAAAAGTAATTTTATAGAATATTATAACGAGGATGAGCAAACTAAATCAGCTCTAAAAGACGGGTATTATTATTCAAGTGATTATGGATTCTTAGATTCTGATGGTTATTTGTATATCGAAAATCGCCGAGAAGATATTGTCATAACCGGCGGTGAAAACGTAAATATAACAGAAGTTGAAGATGCCATTCTAAATATTCCAGAAATTAATGATGCCTTTGTATTTGGTGAAGATGATGAAACTTGGGGACAAATTATCTGCGGAGCAATTGTATTAAATATTGAGATTGATAGTGAAACTTTAATAAAAACACTTAAAAAATCGTTAGCTGGTTATAAGATTCCAAAGAAGTTTTATTTTGTTACGGAAATTCCACGGAGCGAATTAGGAAAAGTTTTAAGAGAAAGATTGTTCTCAAGTCTTAAGTCAAATGAGGCTTGAGCTTATTATATAATTCTTCAGGCAATTCTGATTTTTCAAATTTTTCTTTTTCAACACAAACATGCACCGTTTTTGCAGCCGCAACCTCAACATTGTTGTTAACAAATGAATAACTTAATTCAAACGAACTCTTTTTCAAATTAGTTACAATAACTTTAACATCTAAATCGTCCCCAACTTTAATCGGTTTTATGTAATTCGCTTCAGCATGTACAATTGGCAAAACATAATCATTATCGAAAAAATAATTTTTTTCTGTTTTTATGTTGAGCATCAACTCTTCATAAGCGGTATGTGCAAACCGAAACAGATTTGCATAAAAGATGATACCAGCTGGATCGGCATCAAAAAAATTTACTGTTATTTTTGTATTAAACATTATTTCAGCTCATTTATTACATTCAAATTTATAAAACTTCTTATGAATTATCAGTTAATAATTCCATTCACAAAATTATACTTAAAAACTTTTGTATATTTTCAATAACCAACAATTGAATTCATGAACAAGATAATATTTCTCATACTTATAGTTGGGTGTTCAACATATGCTCAAGAAATCCGCAGAGAACATTACCCTAATGGAAAATTAAAATCAGAAGGTTTTTTTGAAAATGGTTTAAAGAGCGGTTTATATAAAGAATATTATGATAATGGACAGATTTGGAAAGAATGGTTTTTTGAAAATGGGAAAGAAGAAGGAGTTTCAACTTGGTATTTTGAAGATGGCACAAAAAGTATGGAATGGAATTACAAAAATGGTATGCTACAAGGTTTATCAAAATGGTTTTATGAAACCGGTGAATTGTGGGCAGAACCAAATTATGAGAACGATATCCAAGAAGGATTCAATAAAACTTATTACAAAACTGGTGAACTTTTAGCGATTTGGAATTACGAAAACGGAAAGCTGAATGGCATCTCAAAAATATTTTTTGAAAATGGAAAAGTGGAAGTTGAAAGAAATTATGTTGATGATAAACTGGAAGGGATCAGCAAAGTATATTATGACTTTGGAATTGTTGCACTTGAAGCCAATTATAAAAATGACCAGCTTGATGGAACTTCCTATTTCTATTATCCAGACGGATCAATTAAAGTTGAAGACACTTATGAAAAAGGTCAAATTGTAAAACGTGTTCGTTACGATATTGGAGGGAAGTTTGATAAGATAGAAGAAAGCTTTACTGAGTTTTATGATGAAGGAACAATGAAAGCACAACTTTATTTTAGAGAAGGAAAGCTTCATGGAAATATTATTTATTATTACCCCAGCGGATCATTAAGGGCAAATTTAATCTATGAAAATGGAATACTTGAAGGCCCATGCAAGTATTATTACGATGGTGGAATTCTTGCAGAAACAGCTTTTTACATTAATGGGAAGAAAAATGGATTATCAATTAAATATAGTACGGATGGAATCAAAACAAGCGAAGACAATTACAATGATGATCTACTTGAAGGAAATTCAAAAACGTTTTATAAGTCGGGCGAGCTTTACTCAGAACGAGTTTTTAGAAATGGTAAATTAGAAGGTAGTGTTATTTCATATTATAAATCCGGACGATTACTTGCTGAAGAAAATTATAAAGAAGGACTTCGAGAAGGAATTTCAAGATATTATTCGATTAATGGCACATTAGCAGATTACTTAGTTTATAAAAACAATTTACTCAATGGAAAAATCACCTCATATTTTGCTGATGGGAAAGTACGGAGTGAAAAAGAGTATGCGGATGGAGAGATAGTACAAATGAAATAGTACCTGAAATAATCAATCATCAATTTTATTATTCAAGCCATTTATTATTTCTCTAAAATTTTCCAGACTTGCTTCAACATTTTCAATTATCTCCGTTGCTAATAAATCTGGATCTGGTAGTTTCTCTGTATCTGTTAAACTTTCGTCTTTCAGCCAGGTTATATCAAGACTTGTCTTATCACGTGATATAATTCCATCGTATGTATATTTTTTAAATCTTTCTGTTTCTGTTCGTTTGAATCTATTCTTCGGATTATAACATTTAACAAAATCTTCAAGGTGTTCAAACTTTAATGTGTTTGTCTTTAGAGTAAAATGCTGATTTGTTCTGAAATCATAAATCCATACTTCTTTTGTCCATGGGATTTTGCTTGCTGGTTTATTATCAAAGAGAATTACATTGGCTTTAACGCCTTGCGCATAAAAAATTCCGGTAGGCAAACGTAAAATTGTATGAAGATCTGTTTTCTGTAATAGATTTTTTCTTACAGTTTCTCCGGCACCACCTTCAAATAAAACATTATCCGGAACAACAACAGCAGCTTTACCATCCGGCTTAAGCATTGAGACAATGTGCTGAACAAAATTTAATTGTTTATTAGAAGTTGTTACCCAGAAATCTTGTCTCTCGTAAGTTAATGATTCTCTTTTCTGAGTTCCTTCGTCATTTGTAATTGTTATACTGCTCTTTTTACCGAATGGAGGATTTGTTAGCACATAATCGTAGTTGTTTGAAGGTTTTGAAAGAAGACTATCTTCGCGGTTTATTAACGGTTCACTATCAAGATCACTGATACTGTGAAGGTATAAATTCATTAAGCATAAACGTGCAGCACTCGGCACAATTTCCCATCCTTTGAAGGTTTTGAATTTTAAAAATTCTTTTTGATTGCGGTCTAAGTTTTGTTTGCTTAAATAATTATATGATGATAAAAAGAAACCTCCTGTTCCGCATGCAGGATCTGCAATTGTTTTCATTGATTCCGGTTTGATGCATTCAACCATTGCTCTGATTAATGCACGCGGAGTAAAATATTGGCCCGCTCCACTTTTAGTATCTTCAGCATTCTTTTCAAGCAGCCCTTCGTAAATATCTCCCTTAACATCTGTTTCCATCGTTAGCCAGTTCTCTTCATCAATGAGCTGAATAAGTTTATAAAGTTTTGCCGGATCAGATATTTTATTTTGCGATTTAAAAAATATTTCCCCCAGCATTCCTTTTTTCTTTCCGAGTTCCGTTAATACCGTTACATAAAACACTTCAAGTTCCGCACCGGTCTTAGAGCGGAGTTTTTCCCAATCGTATTTTTTATCAATTATAGTTTCTCTGTTGTATGGCGGTTTGGAATATTCAAATGCCATTTTTAGAAACAATAAATAAGTAAGCTGTTCTAAATAATCCCCGTAACTAACTCCGTCATCGCGTAGAATGTTACAGTAGTTCCAGACTTTAGAAACAATTGTTGATGATGTCATATTATTCCTTTGTTAAAGGGCAATTTAATGGGCAGAATAAAGGGCAACTTAATGGGCAAATTTGCCCTTAAAATTCTCCGTCAAATGATATCCACCCTTTTTTTTACTTCCTTTTCTAGTGATTATACCTAATCTGGTTAATAAGGAAATATCGTTTTTTAATGTTCTATAAGGAATATTAGTTTTATTAGATATAACTGTTCCTTTTATACCTTCAAAGTTTTTAATCATTGATATAATTTTGACTAACCTTTCATTTACTCCCTCATTTACACCGCCACTTACACCGCCACTTACACCGCCACTTGCACCGCCACTTGCACCGCCACCAATCCCAGCTGCGACAACTGCATCAAGAGCTGATACAATTGCATCTTCTGCACCAACTCCAACAGCAACAGCACCTTCAGTTTTAATTGGAATAGTAGTTTTAAAAACATAATCCTCAACAAACTCAGGTTTAGAATTTGGTGAATAAAGTTTTAAATATCTTTCAACATTAATAATACCGGAACCAAGTTCTTCAACTCTGCCAAGCTGGACAAAGAATTTTGAAATAGTTGGGTTTTTAGGGAATGGTAAAAAATTCTTTAAAGAAATCGGACCGCTTCCATTTGGATTGTTGGCATTAAGAATTTCAATCCGATCTTTGTAAATAGTTAAAGATGCAGAATGTGCATTCGTATATTCTCTATGAACAATTAGGTTGGCAACAACTTCTCTGAAAATTTTTTCTCTTAAACTTATACGCGTTGATCCTTCCAAATAAAATTTATCGGGAAGATGTTTTTCTATAAAACCCATTAGTAGATCGTAAGCATCAATCAAATTGGTTCTGATAGTCAATCTATCATCATATCTTTCTAAATTTTGCTTTCTAACTATAGCATCAATTTTATAATGAGGAAGAATATTCTGTATGACTTCTTCTTTGCCTAGAAGCAATGCGGCAGCTAAAGTAAATCCTTCTTTATTTGTTTGATAATCTTTTTTATATAAACCGGATGTAACAAATAATTGCTCATCATTCAGAGCTAACCACGGATGATTGGGTTTATTACTCTTTATCAAGTTTCTAATTTTAGGAAATAATTCTTTTACAAAATCTTTTTTAGTTAACGCCGGATAGATCATCCCTTCTGTAAAATGCGCTTTCTTGCGGTTATAAAGTTCGGCAATTTTAGCCGGATCGGTTACTCTAAAATCACCATCAGCGCTTCTATCATATATTAACCCATTACACTTATGAACTTGAGAACTTGAAGGAACTTGTATGTGAACTATCTTTTTCCCTTTTATATCCACTGTGTATGGAAATAGAATGAAAGGCGGATCGAGTTTTGTTTTGTTATTTGAAAGTGTTGCTATTTCAGAAGAGAACTTCTCTATTAGCTCCGGTGCAACTCCGGCGCAAGCCCCATTATCTTTAACGCCAAGTAAAATTGAGCCGCCTTCTCTATTTAATAAAGCACAAATGGATTCAAACAGATTCTCCGGAAGTTTTTCTTTGGCTTCCTTAAACTCTAACCGGATTCCTTCTTTTTGCTTTAATAGATTTTTAACTAACTCAACTGGCATTTTTTAATTAAGAATTAAAAATTAATAATGAATAATTATTTATTGGATTTTGCTGTTTTCAATATTGAAACAAGGATTTTTATTATTTCTTCAACATCCTTTGTTAATGATTCTGATAATTTTTTTTCTATGTAATTACTGTCTGATAATAATCTAATCCAAAAATTAGTTTCTCTTGCTTCTTTTAATGCAATTTGTACTTTAGCAATGAAGTCGGCTTTTGATTGACCGCCAATCGCTTCTTCTATATTAGCGCCAATACTTGTTCCACTTTTTAGGACTTGTTTTGAAAGAACAAACTCCTTCTTTTCTTTGAGTAAATGTTGATACAACTTAACTATTCTTAATGCGAATTTATAACTTTTCTCTTGAATAATATTTTTCAATTCAACTCCAATTATTGCTGGGTGTTAATTAAAAATGAATAATTAAGAATTAATAATTTTCCCGTTATTCATTCTTCATTATTAATTATTCATTGAATAAGTTTTCCTTCAAATGCCTTTTTAAGAATGCTCTGACGCATCTGCTCTGCCTTTTCTAAACTTTCGTCTATTGTCTGCTCTAACTTATCTGCAACAGAAAAACGGCGATCGATTTCTAAAACGATTAGTTGCTGTTCCATTATAGGAGAGAAGGGTATTTCGACATTCTTAATTAAAGAAAGATTCAAGTTAGGTTGAACTCCACCAGATGAAAGCAATCGCATATCTTCATAATTTTTTATTAGAAACCATTTTACATACTTTAATGAAGAAAAAAATTCTTCGTCCAACACGATTGCTGCCATAGCTTGATTTATCGTAGATTCAAACATCATCTCTGTACATTTTCCCCTTGTTTTACCCTCACCATATAATGCAACCAAAAGAGTATGTTTAGGATATTTCTTTAACCGATATTCCTCTAAAGCTCTCTTTGTTACAAATTCTGTTGATGAGTAAACAAAACTTTCATTCACTACACTGCTTGTTAGCCAAGGAATTTTCCCATTAAGATAATATTCCTTTTTTGATCTTAATGGTGTTACACCCGTTCCTATTTTCGATATCTCTCCCAGCTTCACCCATTTCCAACCGTTTGGTAATTGAGAATTGTCAAGCTGAACTTGGTTCAGCTTCTCAGATCCCGAAACAAGTTCGGGATGACTGTTTGTCAGTTTCCCAGAAAACGCATACGCAAGCACACTTTGTCTGTAAGTTTTAATTTGTTCTTTTGCTTTGCGTAGGTTTTCAATTCCTTTATCCAGCTCACTGAAGAGCTCTTCAATTTTTCCTACGATTTGGTGTTGAACGGGAAGAGGGGGTATAGGAATTTCTAATCCCCAAAACAAATTAGGCTCTATATGTGGTATGCCTACACCTTTGGGATTTAAGTTAATTAATTTGTAGTTCCATTGAAGAAAATAAAAAAGAAACGAATCTAAATGTTGTTTGCTCTTAATTTTTGCTAATGTTGAACCTATTACTCCTTTTACGCCACGGCCTACTAATCCGCAACGAGCGCCATCCCAAACGACTAAAACATCTTCAGATTCACAGAATCTACAATTGTCTCCATCTGTGTAATTATCAATACCTCTTTTTTCAAACGCTTTTATATCTACATATGGGAAACAAAATTTTTTATCAAATTCTGTAGATAGGTTTCTAGGCTTTTTACCTTTTTCGCTTGTTGCTACATCCCCAAGTTTAACCCAGGCCCAGTTGGGAGGAAGGTTATTCTTATGCATCGTTTTCTTTTAGACTTTGATCTACATAAACAAAATCAATGAAAACATTATTCAGATGTTCAAAATGTTTGTCGGTAGAAATAAGAGTAGCCTTTAACACGTAAGCAGTAGCTGCAATCCAAACATCATTATCTTCTATTTTTCGTGAGGACATGTTTTGTGGGAGTTTTTTAGTTTGATGTTTTCCTTCATTAAAAGAATCAATCTCCGCAAATGCATTGATTAAGGCATAAGAATCAATTTTAACGTGAGGTACTTTATTGAGAAGTTCATTCATCAAATCAATTTTGAGTTTTCCCCAACCTAATTTATTTGCAAGCGAGTAAATTTCGGCATGAGACACAATTGAAATCAAAGAAATATTATCTGGATTGAATAAATCAAATTTCTTTTCAACATATGAAGCGAAGCCCGCTCCTCTTATGTATCCCAGAAGTATATTCGTATCAAGAATAAAAATTTTCATTAATCGAGCTGTGAAAGAATTTCTTCTATTGACTCATTTCCAGGCCATTTATTCCAAACGTCTTGAAGAGGAGAATGACGTTGAAATTTTTGTTTTATTTCTTCAACAAACAATCTAGGGTGAGTTTCGGCTATATAAGTATTAAAAAGTGTCTCTTTTTCTTCAAATCTTTTAATCAAATCTGTGCGTATGTATCTAATTTTACCATTAGGTTTGAAATCAGCTAAACCTCTAAGCGTAACTTTGCTACCCCAATATTTTCTCATTTCTTCAGGATTCAAAACGCTTCTATCAAACTCACCTTGTATCTTCTCGCCAATTTCTAAATTTAATGTAAAGCGACTTGTTAAATGTTCTATTATGTTAAATAAACCACTTAACATAACTACTTTAGGCTCGGGTGTAGCCAGAATAAGTTTTTCAACTTTTGTTAGTTGTTTAACACTAAGTCCGACTTTAGAAATAATTTTATCAGTTCTAGAATTTAATTCAATCGCTTCAGCATGTCTATCGATAAATTCTTTGAATGAAATAAATGAATTCAGTAATCCTCTATCTAATAGTTCACTTTCATATTTTTCATTTATTGCATCTTTATATGATCTACCCCAAACCGTCAATGCAGTATCTTTTGGATTAGGTATAATGCTCCATAAATCAAGTTGAGCAATTTTTTCTTGTGCAGTAGTTATTAGTTGTGGGGCTTCAATTTCTAATACTGTTGAACCTTCTTTTATTCCAGTTACATTAAAATTCAGAGATTCTCGTAACCAAATAGGAATTTGTCCTTTCTTAGTACTTGTTCCTTCAACAATTAATCGCAAAGCTTTTTCAGAACTTTCGATCAGTATTTCTGAAAGTTCTTTCAATGCGATAAGTGAAATTGTCCCCGAAGGAGTTTTAAGACCCTTAATTTTTAATTTATATTTAGTTGTTTTCATACCCCTAAGCTTATGCTTACTTTTGGTTTGCATGTAAATATAACAATTAAGTTAATTACTGTTCACTATTTTTATTGTCTTTCTGGAAACGATTCGGAAATCAAAAAGTGCGTTTCTCGTTTCTTTTCACAATTATTTCCGTTTTTTCGTAAACATATTAAACAATCAATTCCTCATTCAACTCAATAATAATTTTGTCTGTTTCCTCACCAAACAACTTCCAAAATTTTCCGAGTCCGCCATTATCAATAAAAGGAGTGTACGCAAAATCATCTTTTTCGATTCTTACAGAAGTAACAATATGGTCGCGTATCATTCTAAGCCATTCGAGCTGTTCTTCAGTAAATATTTTTCCAACTGCTTGTCTTCGGAAAATCCAGTTCTTAAAATTTATGTTCACAATTTCGCTGTAAGGTTTTAGTTCTTTATCAATTCCAATTTCATAACGGATAAGAGAAATAATGTCAGTCAAAATTCTTGCGGCAGTTAAACCGGTAACTTTCTGCGGTTCAAGCCGGTGATACGCATTCCAAATCTTTTCAGCGGTAAGGGCATACGGAGGAGAAGCAAGAAGCTCTTTCAGTTCGGAAATCATTTTAAGTGTTAAATCTTTTCGTCTATACGGCTGGTCGTACAAAATTTTCAATGCAATAATTTCGTTTTTGTTCTCTTCTATGAATTTGCGGAAGTTGTTAATTACATCTTCAGCGTTTTCTTTAGCTGTTTTATCAAAGCCGGAGAAAGTAACTTTATCAATATTTACAGTATCAATTATCTGGTAAATTTTCTGCCTCACGGTTTCAACAAAATCTCTGAGTGTTGGATTATCAAAGGGATGAATTGCCGATTGTATTACCGGCTCCATTGCATATTGGATTTGTTCGGGTGTTGGCTCTTCGTCTTTAGACAGAGTTAAAATCTGTCCTACTTTTTCGTATTGGAAATCGGGATCGTAAAGGTTAGCAAGTTCAACAGCAACTTGAGTAATTGATTTTCCGTTTGCAAGCTCTTTAAATTTTTCCCTATCGATTTCTGAAATTTGTTTATCAATTTTAGTCAGCCTTGCTGCCAAAGATGAAGTATTTTCTTCATTCGGCTGAAGCATTACCATCTTCATTAAGTCTTTTAACGGCACGGAAGGTTTTTTATCAACAACCGGATAATCGACTTTTACAGATTTAAAAACTCCGACGGCATCGATAATATAAAACCGTTCCTTGTTCAGTTTTGCGTTTGGCGTAACCTTTATAAGATCATCTTTACTAAATGAGCGTGTTCCTCTTCCAATCATCTGCTGGAAATAATTTCTTGAACGGACATCGCGCATAAAGATTAAGATTTCGATTGGTTTAACATCAGTTCCAGTGGCAATCATATCAACAGTTACAGCAATACGAGGATAGTATGCAGTTCTAAACTGTTGAAGAATTGATTCGGGATCTTCGTTCTTAACATTGTAAGTTATCTTTTTGCAGAAGTCGTTGCTCTCGCCAAATTCTTCTCGCACAATGTGAACAATATCTTCAGCATGGCTATCCGTCTTTGCAAATATTAATGTCTTCGGCACTTCATTATCATTTCCGCGTTCAAGAAAAAATTCTTCTCTAATAACCCGTTTATATTCTCTTATAATATTTCTTATCTGGCTCGGGTTAACAATTTCTCTATCGAGCTGTGTAGGTTCATATTTTACATCATCTTCAAGTTCTTTCCATTCTTTTTTGCGAGTTGTTTTGTTGCGGAGATCAACATATTGTTTCGCTTTAATTTCTGCGCCGTGCTGGGTAATATCTGTTTCAATTGTGTAAACATCGTATCCAACATTTACTTTATCTGCAATAGATTGTTTGAGTGTGTACTCACTTACAATATTTTCGTGAAAGAATGCAAAGGTACGTTTATCTGGCGTTGCGGTTAAGCCGATTATAAAAGCGTCGAAGTAGTCGAGCACTTGTTTCCATAAATTATAAATCGAGCGGTGGCATTCATCAACAATTATGAAATCGAAAGTCTCTATTGGAACCGATGGATTGTAAACTACATCTACCGGTTTATCAACTACTTTTGTTTCGTATGGTGATTCATCCTCGAGAGATTCATCCAGTTCTTTACCTTTTAAGATAGAATACATTCTTTGTATAGTACTTATGCAGACTTGTGCCGATGGATCGATGAAATTGCTACGCAATCTTTGAACATTGTAAAGCTCGGTAAAAAGCCGCTTATCATCACTCGGTTTATAAGCTTGAAATTCTTGTTCGGCTTGTTTGCCAAGATTGCGAGTATCAACTAAGAATAAGATTCGTTTTGCATTTGCAAACTTCAGGAGTCTATAAACTGAAGTAATTGCAGTGAAAGTTTTTCCGGCGCCAGTTGCCATTTGTACAAGTGCACGCGGACGATTATCTGCAAATGAAGTTTCCAAATTTTCTATTGCTTTAATTTGGCAATTGCGGAGTCCAACTTTAATTAATGGCGGAAAATTTTTCAAACGATCGCGTAATAAAGAAGATTGCTTAATCCACACGTTCAGAGTTTCTGGTCTGTGAAAAGAAAAAATTTCTCTTTGACGTGGAACCGGATCGCGAGCATCAGTAAAAAATGTTTCTGTTCCAGTTGATTCATACTGAAAGGGAAGTTCGTTTTTATTGACAAGAAATTTTAGTTTATCTGTTGCATATCGCACGGTTTGTTCGTGAACACCGCTAAGAGTTTCACCCACTTTTTTTGCTTCGACAACTCCAACTGGTTTTCGTTCAATAAACAAGATATAATCTGCAAATCCGGATTCGGTAGGATACTCTGTTACAGCAACTCCATTTCCTGATGAAGGATTGAATTCATGATAAGATTGAACAATCCAACCGGATTGGGTCAATTTATTATCAATCTCAACTCTTGCCTTCTGTTCCGGATTCATACAAAATGGTAATTTGAATTAAACCATTAATAATTTAATACATTCCTAATTATTAATCATAAATTTTTCTTATTACAACCTGATTCAAATAATCACTTCCAAAAGCAAGAGATGGTGTGTGAGTACCTGGTTTTACTTCGTTGTTTAACACTCGTATAGCAGATTCAACGGCACCTTTAGCTGTCAAATTATATCCTTCCATAACTTGAAAAACTTTTTCTATCAATACTCCTTTTTCATTTGAAACAGATCCGTAAATATATGTCTGTGTTTTATCGCGTTGGTTCTTATTAGGTCCGCTAAAAAAGTGTTTTATATAACTAGACATTAACTTCTTAACAAATTCTATTTCGAAAATTCTAGTAATTATAAAGAGTAAATGCCGAACCTTGAAGAGAAATTTACTTAGACCAAAATAAACTTCAATGTTTGGAATTCCAGTAGAAATAAAAGAAGTAAATACATCACCCCAAGGAATTGAGATACCATAAAACTGAAAAGCCTTTTTTTCAATTTTCAATGAATATTCACCAATCGGAGAATCAATTATTTGACCATCCATCCGCACTTTTCCTGAACCGCCGGTAAACTCCAATGATGTTAAAGAAGTTCCTCTAGAAATCCCTCCCCCTTTATTATAAAATCCCAGTTTTAAAAATTTAGCGTCTGGCATTTCCTCTTTCAGCATTTTTGCAAGGCAGTCAGTTGGAATAACATCAAAACCAACACTTGGTAAGATCACAATCCCTTCTTCCTTTGCTTTTTTGCTGCAGCCAAATGCATATGCTAAAGAAGGCATCTCTCCGGTAATATCAAGATAATTTGTTTTTGAAGCCAAGCATAAATCGATCATTTCTTTAGCAGTGTATTTATACGGTCCGGCACAATGAATTACTGTATGAATATTTTTTAATGCTTCAAGCGCTTTCACTTCTTCTGTTAAATCAAAAATATTGTATTGGCATGAAAATTTTTCAGCGACCTTAGCAATTGCTTTTTTATTTCTTCCAGCTAAAATTGGTTTAATATTTCTTGCAATCAGTTCTTCAATAATCAATTGGGCAGAATATCCGTTAGCACCATAAATCATTAAATGTTTTTTTTTCGATTGCATTCTAGTTTGTTTGTGTTTATCAATTATTAAAATTACAAAAACGTTCGATTTTACCTAATTATTTTTAATAATAATAAATTCAATATTAGGTAATGTATTGGGATGTTTTTTGTTATGATTAAAAATTGCAAGATAATAAAGCAAAGTTATGACAAATCCAAGAACTACTGAAATCAATTCATAGCTGCTGTAATTTCGAAACAAGTATGTTCCAATAAGTATTCCGCTTATTAAAAAGAACAATGGTAGACCATAAAGTATCATAGAAGTTTTTAGTAACGAATCTCCTGAAATTTTGATTTGAACTATGTCCCCAACTTTTGCATTAATTTTATTACTTGTATGAACAATTTTATTTGGAGAGCAGACTGCCTTTGCAGAACAACTGCAGCATTCGGAATGACTAATAATCTGAACTTCTGTTATTTCATCTTTTACAGAAGCAACAATTCCTTCTTCAGTTATTACTTCATATAGCATTAATTAACCATGATACTTTTCGAATTTATAACCTCAATAGCTCTGGTTGAACATTTATCAATAGCTATTTTAGTGAGATCAAGTTTGTCATAATTTATTATTGCAAGATTATTCACCATCTCAATTCCGCCATCAGATTTTTTTGCACAAATACCGCAACCGATACAAGAAACTGAACAAACTTCCTTTGATCTTTTAGGATCATCCTCGTTCTTGCAAAAGATAAAAACATTTCTATTTGATGGATGCATTTCTATTACATTTCTTAGACAAGCTTTTGCACACATTCCACATCCAGTACAAAACTCGTTAATAATTTCCGGCAGTCCATTTTCATTCATATACATAGCTTTGAACTGACATACAGAAACACAATCGCCTCCACCAAGGCAGCCATAAAGACAAAGTTTATCACCTCCGGAAACATGAATTGCAGTTTTACAATCAGTAGGTCCAATATATTGAGTATTCTTATTGACAGCTTCCTTATTACCGCCTCTACATAAAACAACTGGTACATTTTTTATTATCGAACCTTTGTCAACACCCAAAAGCTCTGCAATACTTTGAGTTGTTTCTTCACCACCAACTGGACACCCATTTGGTTTTGCATTTCCTTCAACTAGTTTAACTGCAAAATCGAAACATCCGGCACATCCACATCCACCGCAGTTTGCATTTGGCAAAGCATCATTTATTTTGCCGATGAGAGGATTTTCTTCAACGCGTAATTTTTTATCCGCAAATGCAAGTCCACTCGCAAATACGAATCCAAGCCCTCCCATCGTCATAATAGCAATTATAATTGTTGTATCCATTTATTTAACCAAAAAATATTTATCAAAACCAGAAGATTTATGAATTACTCCAAAGGTATCAACTATAATTCCTTCAACTTCATATAATTTATTTATTAACTCAATTCCTTTGCTTGGGCCAAGAATAAAAACACCGGTTGAAAGTGCATCAGCTGTTAAAGCATCTTTAGCAATAATTGTTACAGCTTCACATTCATTTGCTGGCAATCCGGTAAGCGGATTAATTAAATGTGAATATCTTTTCCCATTTTTATTAAAATACTGTTCATAATCTCCTGAAGTAGCAATCCCGATTTTGTTTGCTTTTAACGAACCGAGCAGTTTAGTAATTTTCCTTGGGTGTTGAATTCCAACTCTCCAAGTATCACCTTCAGCATAAATTTCACCGCCTACATTTATTAAAAAATCCTCGATTCCAAAACCTTTTAAAACATTTGCAATTTTATCTGCAGCATAACCGGGAACAACTGCATTAAAACTGATTTTAATGTTAAGTGGTTTAATAACAACATCTTCTTTTTTTAATGTAATTTTCTTCCATCCAGTTTTATTAAGCGCGTTTTTAATTTGTTCATTTGTAGGTAAACTTGGTGACTCTTTTTCAAATCCGATTAATTCAATTAAGCTACCAATTGCCGGATCAAATGCACCATCAGTAATTCTCCAAAGCTCAGCACATTTTTCTAGCATGGAAAACATCTCGTCTGATACTTTAATTTCTTCCTTAGTTGAATTGTTTAAAAACCACATAGGATTTCCGGAAATATAAGTTGAAAACAAAGTATCAATCCTTTTTGCTTCTTTGAATGCGGCAGTAATAGCAGAATTTGCAATTTCATCATCAACTCCACGCACTTGAATTTCAATAGTGCTTCCCATTACAATTGAAGTTCGTTTTATTGTTTCATCTTTGGTACAAGATATTAACCCAATGAAGATCAATATGTATAAAAAATATTTTTTCATATTTTTTGTAGAGACGCGATATTTCGCGTCTCATAGACTAGTTGATTGTTTTCAACTTGAGAGATAACCTCAGTATTTTTAGAGAGACCATTTATAGCGTCTCTACCATTTTTAAATCATTCCAGCAAAACCCATAAATGCTAATGCGAGAAGTCCAGCTATAATAAGAGTAATTGGGGCTCCTCTGAAAGCTTTTGGAACATCAGTTAATTCAAGTTCTTCACGAATCCCGGACATTATTAATAATGCAACAGTAAAACCAACTCCAGCTCCTAAACCAAATATAATACTTTGAATCAAAGTATATTCTCTCATAGAGAGAAGCAAAGCAAAACCTAAGATCGCACAATTGGTTGTAATTAATGGAAGAAAAATACCAAGTGCTCGGTAAATTGGCTGACTCACTTTTTTTATTACCATTTCAACAAATTGAACAAGTGATGCGATAACCAAAATAAAAGATGGTATTTGTAGAAATTCCAATTTGAATGGAACTAAAAGCAAGAAGTACAACAACCAGCTTACAATTGCCGTTAAAACCATAACAAAGGTTGTTGCCATTCCCATCGATAAGGCAGAAGAAGTTTTATTTGATACACCAATAAATGGACATATTCCAAGAAAGAGAGAAAGGACAAAATTGTTAACAATTGCTGCGGAGATGAATATTATTAACAGATCCATTTTATTTTTCTCCTAACTTTATATTTAAGGTATTTTTTGCTGCTTTATATTTTGCTATTCCAGCTTCTAACTCAATTCGTTTTTTCCTTTCAACATATAAATTAGCAAATCCCATCAATAGTCCAAGAGTTAAAAATGCACCAGCCGGGAGAATTATAATAAGCCAAGGTTCAAAACTATTTGGCAGTACGCTGTAACCCATTAATGTTCTTGATCCTATAATTTCTCTTATTCCACCCATAATCACTAATGCAATTAAAAAGCCAGCTCCATTTCCCAATGCATCCAAAAGCGAACGGAGAGGGTTATTTTTAGAAGCAAAAACTTCTTGTCTGCCAAGAATTAAACAATTTACAACAATTAGCGGAACAAATGGACCGAGTGCTTTACTTAACTCTGGGAATTTTGCTTTCATCACTAAATCTGCAATTGTAACGAATGTTGCAATGACAACAATGAAAGCGGCTATTCTAACTTGATTGGGAATCAATTTTCTGAAGGATGAAATTAATAAACTCGAAAACACAAGCACAAAAGTAGTTGCAAGTGCCATAGCTAAACCATTCATTACCGAAACAGTTACAGCAAGAGTTGGGCACATTCCAAGTACTTGTTTGAATATAGGATTTATTTCCCAAAGACCTTTAATAAATTCATAGCTGAGTGTTTTATTCTTTTTCACAGCAAGCCCCGGTTTTTTGATTCACGTGCTTTCTCAATTCCAGCGTTAACAATTTCCACAACAGATTTTGATGAAATAGTCGCACCAGTAATTGTCTGAATTTCATTTGACTGTTCAAGTGATTTTCCTTTTACCCAAATGATATTTGGTAACGCTGTAATTTCTTGAAATTGATTTTTAAAAGGCTCTTCTGTTATTTTTGTACCAAGTCCAGGTGTTTCAACTTGTTCAAGAATTTCTATTGAAGTTATTTTATTTAGTTTGATGTTAACACCGGTCATTATTTTTATCTTTCCTTGAAATCCATTCCCAGAATTAACTATTGTATATCCAATTAAATTTTTTTCTGCATCAAACACTTTATAAATCTCAACTTTATTGTTCTGAACAACTTCGTAGTATTTTCCATTTGGATGAACTACAAAAATTGCTTTTTCTATTTCTGCTTTTTGATTTTTTTTTATCTTTGGAGTAGCCCAATTACTAACTTCAGAAAGTAATCCCCCTGAAAAAATTCCAATAACTGTTAATGTTAAAATCATTTTAATTACATTATTCATTTATCTGCTCCAAAAATTTTGGGAGTTGTAAGCCTATTTATTATCGGTACAATTGCATTCATTATCAATATTGAATACATAACTCCTTCAGGTAAACCTCCAAAAGTTCTAATAACAACGACAATGAGCGCTATGCCAATGCCGAAGATCCACATTCCTTTTGCAGTTATTGGAGAAGTTACCCAATCAGTAGCCATAAAAAAGACTCCGAACAAATAACCTCCTGCGAATAAATGAAATAATGGACTTGCATATTTAAGAGGATCAACAAGCCAAAAAATTGCACTGATTAACATAATCCCGATTATCATTGAAACCGGAATTCTCCAATTAACTATTCCAATACCAATTAAAAATACGCCACCAATTATTATTGCAACTGCAGATGTTTCACCAATTGAGCCGCCAATGTTTCCTAAAATTAATGGCTGAATTTCTGTTACGGCTTTATCAAACTTAAAAGATGCTAATGGCGTTGCACTTGTAATAGTATCAACTGCGTAATAAGGTTTTTGCCAGGTTGTCATTGCTACTGGAAAAGCAGCTTGTAAAAATGCACGACCAACTAATGCTGGATTAAAAATATTAAAACCAAGTCCGCCAAAGATTTCTTTTCCAATCGCGATTGAAAAAACTGCTCCGATTGCTGTTGAAGTAATTGAAAAATTAGGAGGTAAAATTAATCCAAGTAATAATCCGGTAATTATAGCACTTCCATCAGCAATACTGATTTTCTTTTTTCTAATCTTCTTAATTAACGTTTCAGTCAATACAGAAAAGAAAACACTTGTTGTTACAATCAGTAATTGATATACGCCAAAAAAAATAACCGACGCAATTAATGATGGAAGTAATGCAAGAACTACGAGCCACATTGCTTGTTTAGTTGACCATCTTGAGTGAAGATGCGGTGAACTTGCAATTACTAATCTGTGGTTTGTATTAGAATTAAATTCCATGGTAATAAATTATGCTGATTTTCTTTCTTTTTGTAAGCTTAATACTTTTTGTTTACCATATCGAATCCATTGTGCTAATGGAATATTTGCCGGGCATGTATAAGCACAACTACCGCATTCCATACAAATAGTAATCCCCTGAGTTTCTGCGAGTTCTAATTTATCTAGCAAAGACAAGCGAGCTAACCTTGTTGGAATTAAATTTAATGCGCAAGCTTCCACACACTTTCCACACCTTAAACAATTCGTTTCCTCTTTGTGTGTAATCTCTTCTTCTGTTAATACTAAGATTCCAGAAGTTGCTTTCATTACGGGTGTTGATAAATCATAAATAGAAGCACCCATCATAGGTCCGCCCGCAATAATTCTTACAGTATTTTGAACAATGCCTCCGCAATAATCAAGGATATCAGAAATTGGAGTACCGATTGGAACAATTAAATTTTTCGGATTTTTTATTCCCAATCCACTTACAGTAAGAGAAGCTGATATTTGCGGCATTCCTTTTATGATGGCATCATGAACTGAAATAGCAGTAGCTATATTTTGGATTACTATTCCAACATCGAAAGGGAGTTTATTGGGAGGAACTTCTTTATTCGTTACAGCTTTTATCAGCATCTTTTCTGCGCCTTGAGGATATTTTGTTTTTACAACTTCGACAGAAATATTTTGATAATTCTTTGCAGCATTCCTTATCATTTCAATAGCTTCTGGTTTGTTGTCTTCGATTCCAACTGTCCCTTTGGTTGCGCTAACAGCTTTTATAATAAGCTGCATTCCTAAGATAATTTCTTCAGGTTTTTCAATCATTAATCTAAAATCACGAGAAAGATAAGGTTCACACTCACATCCATTTAGAATTACATGTTCAATTTTTTTTCCCTTCGGTGGTGATAGTTTAACATAAGTAGGGAATGCAGCTCCGCCTTGTCCAACAATCCCAGCATATTTCACACGTTCAATAATTTGTTCAGAAGAAATCCTTTCCGGATCAAGTATAGACATTAAATTTATTTCATTTGAATCTATCTTCTCAATGTTAATGGAATTTATCGGAATCCCAGTAACTGATGGATGGTTTGAAATTTTTGTCACTTTACCATTAACTGGACTATGAATGATTGAAGAAACAAAGCCATTTTGCTCGGCAATTATATCCCCGGTTTTCACTAGATCATTTTTTTTTACTAATGAAATTGATGGGTTACCTAAATTTTGCGCTAATGGAATTATTAATTTCTGAGGAATAGGAATTGTTTCAAATTCCATTTTATTAGTAAGTGATTTATATTCTTTTGGGTGAATTCCACCCTTAAATGTTTTTAATTTGGATATAAGTGACATTTTTAATCCAATCTTTACTTCAGAGTGATTAGGCATAAAACATGCCAGATTTTAGAAATATTTTTTCATCTCTACGTCATTATTAACATTGATTTTAGATGTTCAAGTAGTAAATTCAAAAATGATTTTTCAATTGTGAAAATATGCTCATACTTTTGAGAAATAAGATTATAGTAGGTCTTAAAAGACTAACCTAAAAATTAAGATTACAAGAATTTTTGATAACTTTGCATACAATTTTACACTTCAATTATGTCTAGAAAAAAAATACTCTTTATCTGCGGATCATTAAATCAAACTTCGATGATGCATCAAATTTCACAATATTTGAAAGAATACGATTGCTTTTTCACTCCATATTATTCCGATGGAGTGATTAACTATTTGGTAGGAAAAGGTTATGGAAAGTTCTCAATTTTAAATGGGCCATTTAGATGGAATACAGAAAAATATCTTGAAATAAATAATTTACAAGTGGATTACCGTGGTCTAAAAAATAACTACGATCTTGTTATTACATGTGCTGATTTAATAATTCAGAAAAATATTAGAAATAAAAAAATAATTTTAGTGCAAGAAGGAATGACAGATCCGGAAACAATTATGTTTCATTTAGTAAAATATTTTAAACTGCCAAGGTGGTTGGCAAGTACATCTACAATGGGCATTTCAAATCTATATAATATTTTCTGTGTTGCATCTGAAGGATATAAAAATTTCTTTGCGAAAAAAGGTGCTGATGAAAATAAAATCATTGTTACCGGCATTCCAAACTTTGACAACGTAAAAGAATTTTTAAATAATGATTTTCCTCATAAGAATTTTGTATTGGTCTGCACTTCAGATGCAAGGGAAACTTTTAAATATGAGAATCGTAAAAAGTTTATTCAAAAATGTGTAAGGATAGCTGATGATAAGCAGTTGATATTCAAACTTCATCCAAATGAAAATTTTGAAAGAGCCACAAAAGAAATTAATCATTCTGCACCAAATGCAATTGTTTATTCTAGTGGAAATACAAATCACATGATTGCAAACTGCGATGTTTTAATTACTAAATATTCATCTGTTGCATTTGTTGGTTTAGCTTTAAATAAAGAAGTTCATTCTGCTTTTGATTTAAGCGAATTAAGAAAATTGTTGCCGATTCAAAATAATGGTTCATCGGCCGAACGTATTGCGAGCATTGGCAAAGATTTCCTTACCGAAAAAGAAATCAATCTTGATGAATTAAAAGAAAAATATTCTTGTAGTTAAGTTATATGAAAATAATAACAGTTATTCAAGCTAGATTATCTTCAAGCCGTTTACCAGGAAAGGTATTACTTCCAATCCTAGAAAAACCACTATTATCAAGAATGATAGAGCGCGTAGAAAAATCAAAATATATTGGTAAAGTTGTGGTAGCGACTTCTACAAATCAAGAAGATGATAAAATCGAAGAATTATGTAAGAGTGAAAATATAACTTGTTTTCGGGGACATCTAACTGACTTATTAGACAGACATTATCAAGCGGCTTTAAAATACGATGCAGATGCAGTTGTTAAAATTCCATCTGATTGCCCACTTATTGATCCGGAAATAATTGATTTAGTAATAAAATATTACATGGAAAAATTAAAAGATTATGATTATGTGAGTAATCTTCATCCACCTACTTATCCTGATGGAAATGATGTTGAGATTATGTCTATTGCTGCACTTCGAAAAGCATGGCAAGAATCAACCAAATATTATGAACGAGAACATACCACACCATATTTTTGGGAAAATCCTCAAAAGTTTAGAATCGGAAATGTTCTTTGGTCAAAAGGCGTAGACTATTCCACAACTCACCGTTGGACAATTGATTATGAAGAAGATTACCAATTTATAAAAAGAGTATTTGAAGAATTATATCCCAATAACCAAATGTTTGGAATAAATGATATATTAAACCTCGTTTTGAAAAATTCTGAGGTTTACGATATCAACAAAAAACATCTTGGTAAGTTTTGGTTTTCCCAATGAATTGGGCAATATGTTAATACATTACAATAAATTCAAAGCTAAATGCTAAATAAACTATGCCGAACAAAATTTCATTAACGAATAATTTCCCTTCGATCCAAAAATCTAATGATCTTTATAACCGTGCAATTGGATTAATCCCATCTGTTACACAAACATTGGCAAAAGGACCAACTCAATGGATAAATGGAGTCGCACCAAAATATTTAGTCAAAGGACAAGGATCGCATGTTTGGGATGTTGACGGGAATGAATATATCGATTATTTAATGGCTGTTGGTCCATTATCACTTGGCTATTCTTATCCCGAGGTTGATGCGGCAATAAGAAAACAATTAGAAGATGGTATTACTTTTTCAATGATGCATCCACTAGAAGTTGAAGTTGCTGAACTTATAAGAGAAGTTATTCCAAATGCCGAAGCAGTTCGGTACAGTAAAACCGGGGCTGATGTTACAAGTGCTGCCGTTAGATTAGCCAGAGCATATACCGGTAAATATAAAATTCTTTGTTGTGGTTATCATGGATGGCATGATTGGTATATTGCTGTAACTGCACGAAACTATGGAATTCCAGAATCAGTATTAGCCAATACCTTCACGTTTAATTACAATGATATGGAATCGGTTAAGAACTCGATAGATGATGATGTGGCTGCTATTATTCTTGAGCCGGTTGTTTTTGCTGAGCCAAGAGATAATTTTTTAAATAAACTTGCCAATCTTTGCAAAGAGAAGAGCATTATTTTAATTTTTGATGAAATGTGGACTGGCTTTAGAATGGCACTTGGGGGCGCACAAGAATTTTTTGGCATCACTCCGGATCTTGCAACATATTCAAAAGCCGTGGCTAATGGTATGCCAATTTCCATTCTAACTGGCAAGAAAGAAATTATGAAACTTGCTGACGATGATGTGTTCTTTTATACTACATTTGGCGGTGAAGCTCTTTCGTTAGCTGCTGCTAAGGCGACAATTAATATTACTAAATCTCTTAACGTTCCAGAATATTTGAACAACCAAGGGAAGAAACTAAAGGATGGATATAATACTATTGCAAAAAAATTGGGAATGGATTATACAAGTGTACTTGGATATAATTGGCGTTCAATGGCAACATTTAATGAGAAAGCCGGAGATCCGTTAATCCAAAAATCATTAATGCAGCAAGAAATGATAAAAAGGGGAATCCTTTGGCAAGGTTTCCATAATATGAGCTTCACTCACACTGATACAGATATTAATTATACATTACAAGCTCTCGAAGAATCCTTAATTGTATTAAAAAAAGCTATAGAAAAAAATGAACTTGAAAAATCATTAATGGGAGAACCAGTAAAGCCAGTTTTCAGAAAGACTGATAATTTTAATACTAAACCAAAAATAAACCAGTAAAAAAATCTTTATGAAAATTTTTTCGCTTGAAAATAAAACTGCTATTGTAACTGGTGCACTTGGATTACTCGGCAAAGAACATTGCAAAGCTCTTTATGAAGCTGGAGCGAATGTTGTGGTTACTGATCTTGATGAACAAGAGTGTATTAAATTTGCTGACTCGCTTGGAATTAATTCCATTGGATGTAAACTTGATGTAACTGATTCCGAAAATATTAAACATGTAAAAAAAACTGTCTTAAATAAATTTGAGAGAATTGATATTTTGGTAAATAATGCTGCTATTAATGATATGTTTGAAAATCCGAAAGCAGCATTAGAATTATCAAAGTTTGAAAATTATCCTCTTGAGCTTTGGCAAAAATCGATTGACGTAAATTTAACTGGTGTTTTTTTATGTTCACAAATTTTCGGCACCCTAATGGCGAAACAGAAATCAGGTAGCATTATTAATATTGCTTCTACATATGGAATTACTGCACCTGATCAGTCATTATATAAAAATGAAAAAGAAGAACAAACATTTTTCAAACCCCCGGCTTATTCAGCAACAAAAGGTGCGGTAATTATGTTTACAAAATATCTTGCATCATACTGGGGAAAAGAAGGTGTGAGAGTTAATTCTCTTTCACCGGGAGGAATTGAAAATAATCAGGACGAATTTTTTATTCAAAAGTATTCTAGCAAAACTCCTTTGGGAAGGATGGCACAACCTACTGATTACAAAGGTGCATTAATATTTCTTGCTAGCGATGCATCAAGTTATATGACTGGCGCAAATTTAGTTGTTGATGGTGGATGGACTTGCTGGTAAATAATTTTATCAAAGGTTTATAAAATGGGAAAGAAAAAACTTTCAAAAAAAGATATTTTAAAAAGGGCTTCTAAAATAAAACTCCTTATCGTTGATGTTGATGGAGTATTAACTGATACTGGAGTATATTATTCTGCAAACGGCGAAGAAATGAAAAGATTTTCAATTCGCGACGGAATGGGAATTGAAAGGCTGCGCATTTTAGTAAATGTTGAAACTGGAATAATCACACGAGAAAACACCGAGATTGTATCAAGCAGAGCTAAAAAACTGAAAATTACTGAACTTCATCTTGGATCGTTTGAAAAGGAAAAAACTTTAGAAGAAATTCTTATAAAAAGAAATATTTCACATAGTGAAATTGCATTTATGGGTGATGATACAAATGACATAGAGATAATGAAAAAAGTGGGATTAAGCGCTTGTCCAAGTGATGCAACAACATTTGCCAAAGAAGCTGCAGATGTTATTGTAAAAAACAAAGGCGGAAATGGTGCCGTAAGAGAATTAGCTGAATTAATTATTGAAGCCAAAAAAATCGGACGAAAAAAATATGATGCCTCCTAAAGTAAAAGTTGGGAATAAATTTATAGGCGAGATAGAACCAGTATATATAATTGCAGAAATTGGCATCAATCATAATGGTTTTGTTGATCTTGCAAAAAAATTAATTGACGGAGCAGTCTTTGCCGGATGCGATGCAGTAAAATTTCAAAAACGAACCCCAGAACTTTGCGTTCCAAAAGATCAATGGGAAATTGAAAGAGATACACCCTGGGGCAGATTAACTTATTTAGAGTATCGCAAAAAAGTTGAGTTTGGTTTTGAAGAGTATTTTGAAATTGATGCATACTGCCGTGAGAAAAAAATCGATTGGTTTGCTTCTCCATGGGATGAAGAAGCAGTTAATTTTCTTGAGAAATTTAAAGTGCCGGTTTATAAAATCTCATCTGCTTCACTAACTGACTTTCGTTTACTAAGAAAAGTTAAATCTACTGGAAGACCTATTATTTTATCTACTGGCATGTCAACATTAGAAGAAATTGAAGATGCAATTAATTTCCTTGGGAAAGAAAATTTAATGATTGCTCAATCAACCTCAACTTATCCATGCAAATTGGAAGAACTCAATATTAAAGTAATTACATCATATCGTGATAAATATCCAGATGTTCCAATCGGGTATTCTGGACATGAAACCGGACTGGCGCCAACTCTGGCTGCAGTTGCACTTGGAGCTTCATTTGTAGAAAGACACATAACGCTTGATAGAGCAATGTGGGGAACTGATCAAGCTGCCTCGGTTGAAATAAATGGAATGTTAAAACTTGTTCAAGATATTAGAGATATTGAAAAGTCTTTAGGCGATGGCACAAAAAAGGTTTATGAAAGCGAATTAAAAAACATTAAAAAACTTAGAAGAGAAAAGAAAGAAATTCAATCAGGATCAAATTAGAAATAGAACTTAAATATTGGAAAATATATTAAATTTATTTTCAAATAAATTAAACAGCCTTCCGCTTTACGAACAATTAAGTTATTCAATAATTATTGGAACTGCTTTCCTATTCATTATCCTTGAAAAAATATTTCCATATAACAACCAAAAGACTTTACGTGAAGGTTTTTTCAATGATTTAGTTCTTTATACTATTGCGCAAAGCTACATTCTTGGTATAATCATTTTTTCAGTAATAATAAGATTTGTTGATGAGTCAACTTCCTTATCAAGATTGAAACTTTTAAACTCAATTCCAATTTGGGTTCAGCTAATTTTATTTACTATTACACATGATTTTTACATTTATTGGATGCACCGCTGGCAACACAAAAATAAATATTTATGGCGGATTCATGAAGCACATCATTCTCCAAAAATGGTTGACTGGCTTTCTGGTTCACGATCGCATGCGCTGGAGATCTTAATCAATCAATCTGTTGAATTTTTACCAATGGTATTGCTTGGCTCACCTCTAGAAGTTATTGCATATAAAGGAGTAATTAGTGCAGTGTGGGGAATGTATATACATTCTAATCTTAACGTGAAAAGTGGAAAACTTCAAATGATAATTAATGGACCGGAAATGCATAGGATTCATCATACAACCGGCAAAGGCAGAAATAAAAATTTTTCAACAAAACTTGCTGTTTGGGATTGGATTTTTGGATCAGCTTTTTTACCGGATGAAAAAGCTGAAAGTTACGGATTGAAAACTTTTTTCCCTGATAATTTTATTAAACAATTTCTTTTTGCATTTAGAAATTTTAATAAACAGAAATCGGATTAAGTTTGAAAAACTAAATCCGACTCCCTTTATATTTTATATCAACATCAATTTACAAACCCATTATTGGTTTATCCTTGGGATATCTAACAGAGAAAAGTAATTTTTTAGATTGTGATTTTGTAGGTTCAACTTTTAATTTCCATGTAATTTTACCGCTTGAAATTGAATAATTACCTTGCGAATAATCTATCATCTTTACTGTAATATCTTCATTTTTTGAAATCGGAATTTGATCTTCAACTAAAATGTCAATTGACAGATTCTTATTATTCTTTACAACAATTTCATAACCATAAAACCTTTCAACATCACTGCTAAGAAATTTATCTTCAGTAAAATCTTTCAAAGTGTTTCTTTTTACAGAGATATTCTGATCGCGTCCAAGTGAAATTGCAAGAGTGTCCTTAGCAATAAAAGGATCGATATAAGACTGCCCCACATATGAATTTTCAAAATAAATATTTGTCTGACCAGGCAATAAATTGTAATCTTCCCAATTCGAAAGATATGCTACTAGAAATGCATTATTATCCAATTTGGGGACAGCATAATATTCATACTTAGCTGGTAGAGATAATTCTTGTATAGAAACAGTATGCGGCTTTCCATCAGAAGGAATTGAATATTTCAATGTTGGAGAAAATTCAGCTGATAACTGTTTTTGTTCAACCATAAAATAATCTGCCATTGATTCCGCCTTATCTGCAGCTTCTTTAGCTGCTAAGGAAGGTAACGCTAATTTTTGCATTCCAACTCTTTCATTCATCTCCATTCTTAAAAAATCTAAATACCAAGTGTAAAGCTCGGGTTTATTGTTATTGAGGGAGGGATTTCTTGTTGATAAGACAATGTTTATATCATTCCAATCAAATCCACTATTCTGGTTTATGTTTGCTTTGTAAAATAAATTAGCCGATTTGCCAATTTGATCAACTCTTATATCATAAATCGGATTCCATCCAGCATCATAAATTAAATATGACAAGGAAATTTCTGATGACGTATTGTTTTTTGCTTGAAGTGTTACTACTACTTCATTTACAGTCTTTGTACTGTTGTTATTTAATTCAGCAAGTTGTTTTTTAATTCTTTCTGACTGCTTTTCAATCTTTTTAATATCTATTTGAAGAGATAAAATATTGCTTTTTAACTCGCTCATTCTTTTCCTAAAAAACTCTGCCATTTTTTGAAGCTCGCTAACCGAAACACCTTTATCTTTACTGCCAATTTCTTTGTTGGCTAAAATCATATCTATTTCAGAAGCAAAAACATCAATTTCATTTTTCTTACTCAAAGAATTGAAATTAAGCGTTTCAAGAGAATCTTCTAGTATTTTTATCATCGGTGCTTTATCAACCGTTCGTAAGTAATCAAATCGTTGAACAACTGAAATTATTACTGCATCACCTTTTGCAGAAACATTAATACTATTTCTATCAATGTTAGCTGCAATTCCACTTAATACAACTTCATTAATTCCTTTAGTTAGATTTAATTTTGCAGTATGTGTAAGCTCGGCACCTCGCAGAAATACTTTTGCTCCACTTAATGTGGGTTTTATTACAATTTCATTTGATCCGTACGAAATTGTAAATGCAAGTAAAAGAAGAATAAACACCATATACTTTTTCATTTTATCCTCACTTTCATTTTCACTAATTGAAAATGTTTATGTTTATACAGAGTCCCTTGTATCTTGTTCCACAATTCAATGCAAGGTGAATAACAAATTATCATTTCTTAAATTTAGCTATGGATTAATTAATTTTAAACAACATTTTCGAAATAACAAACAAAGCTATTTAATAATCATTCTCTAAACTGATATTTTATGAAACAAGTATTACTTGAGTTTTTGAAACGATATGAATCTGCTATTTCTGAAGCTTGGTCGCAACAGATTATTAAGAATATTAATGGTCGCCTTTCCGAATCTCAAGTAAGGACTTTTGTTGATAGTATCATTGCTACAGTTATTGAACAAATTGAAAACAGAGACTATGTACTTGCGGATCAATTTTTAATAGATATATATACATTATTTGTTGAAGAACACTTAAACCTTCTTGAAATAAGCCAACTCTTTTCCCAAGGCCGGTACTCAATTCTAGAGATAATTGAAAAGAAAAACGAAACCAATTTTGACCCGATAACAATGTTAAGTTCTGTTGATCAAGTAATTGAACAGCTATATGCTCGGTATGGAATGCTTCACCAAGATGCACAAATGAAAGAGGTTCAAAGAGATCGTGACAGATTAGCTTCAAAATTGGAACTTAACCAGCGATACCTGAAAAGTATTTTACATTCTTCAGATTCAGCAATTATGGTGGTTGATAATAATGAAAAATTTATTTCCTGGAATAAAGGTGCTGAAAGAATTTTTGGATATACTGAAGAAGAAATTTTAGGAAAAGCTTCTTCGTTTCTGCTCCCCGATGGAAAAAAATACTCGGATGAGTTAGATCAAATTAAAGAGCTAACTAAAAATTCACATTCAACAAACTTTTTAGAAACCGAAAGAAAAACTAAAGATGGAAGAATTCTTAGTGTTAAGTTAAGTGTTTCTAAACTTCCAAGCAGCGACGGTAAATACACCGGCAGATCGATCATAATTAAAGACTTTACAGAATTTAAAAAATTACAAGCACAAATTGATCAATCAGAAAAACTTGCTGTAATAGGTCAGTTAGCCGCCGGAGTTGCGCATGAGATTGGAAATCCTTTAGCTTCTATCTCTTCACTGGTGCAAATTCTTCAAAGGAAATGCGAAGATTCATTCTTAAATGAACAATTAGTGCACATAAAAGAAAATATCGACCGAATTTCTAAAATTGTTAGAGAGTTGGTTGATTTTTCACGTCCGCCTAGTTATGAACTTGCTATTCAAGATATTTCGGATATAATTAAAACTGCTTTGGGAATTGTGAAGTATGATAAACGGGTTCAAAATGTAAAATTTGAAAATGAAATCCATCCAAACATGCCAATGGTAAATATTGCGGCTGATCAAATGCTTCAAGTATTTATAAATATCTTAATAAATGCACTTGATGCAATTAAAGGGAATGGAGTCATTTCGGTAAAATCTTATTTTGATAACAAAAATATTTTTATCGAAATTTCTGATGATGGAATAGGAATGGACAAATCCATTTTAGATAAAATTTTTGATCCTTTCTTCACAACAAAGGAAGTTGGAAAAGGAACTGGACTTGGTTTATCAGTAAGTTATGGAATTATTAAAAAATTTAAAGGCGAAATTGAAGTACAAAGTATTCCAGAAAAAGGAAGTACATTTAAAATAATTTTACCAATTCATGCATAAGTGAGGAATAAAATGGCTTACAATATTTTAATTGCTGACGATGAAAAACCGATACGCGATTCATTAAAAATGGTTCTTGAAGAAGAAGGATTTAATACAATGGCAGCAGCCGATGGTGAAGAAGCTTTACTCAAAATTAAAGAGAGCAATATTGATGTCTGCATTACAGATATAAAAATGCCAAAGTTGGATGGAATCCAATTATTAGAATCTGCCTCTAAAATATCTCCTGAAACTTTTTTCATTATTATGACAGCTTATGCATCTGTGAACACGGCAATTGATGCGTTGCGAAATGGAGCTTACGATTATTTGATTAAACCAGTAGAATTTGATGATGTGATTTTGAGAGTAAAAAGATTAATTGAGTACAAGAAATTAGCTTTAGAAAACAAATACTTACGGCAAAGAGTTTCTTCCGATAAAGGATTTACCAATCTAATTGGTAAAAGCGAACCAATGAAAAAAGTGTTTGATATTATTTTGCAAGTTGCCGGTACAAACAGCAATGTACTCATCTCTGGAAAAAGTGGAACTGGAAAAGAATTAGTTGCAAAAGCAATTCACTTTAATAGTATGCGAAAAGATAAAATCTTTTTACCGATTAACTGTGGTGCAATTTCTGAAAACCTTATTGAAAGTGAATTATTTGGTCACAAGAAAGGTGCATTTACTGGTGCAGCAGAAGATAAACAAGGATTATTTAAAGTTGCAGACGGTGGCACATTGTTTTTGGATGAAATAGGCGATTTGCCTTTGAACTTACAAGTAAAACTCTTAAGAGCTATTGAAGATAAAGAATTCTTACCAGTTGGTGGTGTAAAACCAGTGAGTACAAACGTTAGAATAATTGCTGCAACAAATCAAAATTTATATGAGAAAGCTAAACTGAATGAATTTCGCGAAGATTTATTTTACAGATTAAATGTAGTAGAAATAAAGTTACCCTCGCTAAATGAGAGAAAAGAAGATATCCCGCTTTTGGTTAATCATTTTATTGATAAATATTGCAGTGAAATGGGGAAAAAAATAATTGGAGCAGATAATGAAACAATTAAAGCACTTTCTGCCCATGATTGGCGTGGGGGCGTGAGAGAACTTGAAAATATTATTGAGCGCGCTATAATATTCTGCAAAGGAGATATATTAACAGTTAACGACCTTACTGATTATGTTAAGGGAAGTGACTCTCTTTTATCATTTCCAGATTCATTGAAAGATGCTTTGAAAAATTTTGAAAAGGATCATATACTTAAAACAATTAAGAAATATGATTATAATAAAGAGGACGCTTCCAAAGCACTTGAAATAGGACTTTCCTCACTCTATCGAAAAATGGATGAGCTTGAAATACCAACAAAAATTTCGAAAGAAACTGAAACTTAATTCATTCACTTTATCTTGGTTTAAAATATAATTCTGCACTTCACCGTTTTTGTAACGATTTATTTTATGCCATTCTCCAAAAAAAGCAAAAGTCGTTTTACTAAATATGTAAAATAATCGGAGTTATGAGAGCAGTATCAAAATTAAATCGTTTTTTATTAAAACCAATGCAATCTGGTTTACTCGGATTAATTCTATTTTTTTCGCTAATACTTTTAATGAAAGTTTTATCGTCATGGATTTATGGAGACGAGAGAGTATCAGTAGAGACGGATGATTTTTTATTATCTCTTGTTGGTTTTGTACTGTTATTCTTTGTACAATTTCTTTCTAATTTCAATTCAGATAGACAACTGCCTGAGTAGAGGGCTAAAGGAGAAATCTTTTGAACCTTTCCAATTGATTTCTACTTCTCTTTTAAAATTCCAAACTAATTCCAATTGTCGGTAATATGCCAATACTCGATTGATTATCAACTTCTCCTTTACGGTAATCCCATCTTATTGAATTTGAGTTTTTGTTGTTATATATGTTTTGAATATCAAGATAAGTTATTAATGAAAATCCATCAAAATCCCACCGTCTATCCACTCGAAGATCTAGGGAATGAAGCGTATCAAACCTCAATGAATTAAAATTAGAAACGCTTTGAGTTCCGTCAATGTTAAATGGTGTATAAGGATTTCCAGAAGCAAATCTAAATTTTAAGGAAGCTTCCCATTTATTATTAAATACATAACCGGCACTTAAATTAATTATCCACTTTTGATCGTATGTTCCCGGTCTTTAAATTCCATCTAAAGCTGTAAAATAAGATTCACTCCAAGTAATGCTTAATACACCGTAATGCGGAAGGTCCGAAGATTTTTTTGAAGTGATAATTCAACTCCGTTTATGCTTCCCTTACCAGAGCTAACTAAGGGTTCCAATCCGAAGGAAGCAAAATTTTCATCACCACCTCCAAAGCCAGCACCAGTATTTGCCAATATAATATAAGGTCTTGAACTGCTCGTTGGATAATTTGAATAGTGTTTATAAAATCCTTCTAATTTTAATCTTACATCTTCTCGTAATTTGCTCTCAATACCAAAAACATATTGGTTAACTTGAGCAGCCTTTAATTCCCTATTTAACTCAGAAGCTGCCAGCCAGATATAAGACGGATATTGATTGTACCGCCCAATACTAAATGAAAGACTTGATAATTGATTCAGTGAATACGAAATAGAAAATCTAGGACTAATTAGCAGTTCTGAATTGATACCGGTAAAGTAGTCACCGCGAACACCAGCGCTATACATGATTCTATTGAAAACTAAATTAGAATACTGCACATAGAAACCGTACTTCTTATAATTTCTTGATTCATCTAACGAGGTGATATTAAGCTTTTCACCAAATGAAGTAATAAAATTTGGGAGCTTTATTTTTGAATTAAATTTGATAAACTTAACTGAAAGACCAGCACTAATCTCTGAGGTCTTTGAAAATTGGTAAACTAAATCTGTCTTAAGTTCATTTTCCCCTTCTCTCGATTGATTTAAAAATATCGGATTCAGCAAAGTGTCCTTTTGAGAAGTATCATAATCAACAAAATTGCGTGATAATGACACATTAAAAAATCCTTTGTTAAATAATTTTCTAAAAGAAATACCAGTTACATACTGATTTTGATTGCTTCCAAGTATTCTCGAGTTTTCATAAATATCTTCTTCATCATTATTATTAAAGTTAACATTATCAAATGCTCCAATAAATAAAAACGATAGTTTACTTTTCGAATCTAAATTAAAATTTATTTTTGTCAGCAAGTCATAATATTCAGGCACAAAATTGAAACCCGCCGCATTAAAAATGAAATCCAAATAACTTCTTCTACCAGAAAAAATGAAATTAGATTTATTTGTAATTGGCCCCTCTAAATTAAATCCAAACTGAGACGCCGAAATTGTCCCTTTCCCTCCAATTCTATCAGTTCTACCATCCCGCAAATTAATTTTTAGTACTGACGATAGTTTATCGCCGTAGAGTGTTGAAAAGCCACCAGTTGAAAAGGTGGTTTCCCTAACATAGTCAAGATTTATGAAACTAAGTGGTCCACCCGTTGCACCTTGGCTTCCAAAATGA
>Ga0194111_10000938_pt1 | contig 35945 bp, 59 predicted proteins | sample TA2KigC300mmetaG_FD_146194 | JGI IMG/M metagenome (GOLD analysis project Ga0194111, IMG submission 146194) | Freshwater microbial communities from Lake Tanganyika, Tanzania - TA2015033 Kigoma Deep Cast 300m | ecosystem: Environmental > Aquatic > Freshwater > Lake | place: Tanzania: Lake... | reverse complement strand
CATCCACCGGCGCACCAGCAAAGGCTATTACTGGTCGGGTCTGCGTCTAAAGCCCTGGGACGACCCCCAGGCCATCGAAACGGAGGCCCTGGAGGACCTGGCGGCACAAGAGAAGGCCCAGACGCTAGAAGCGAAAATTGAGGCATCCCGGGGCCGCCTGGAGCCTGTTGAGCCGGGAATGCCCGGTTACCAACCGGCCGACGTACCCGCGCCCACGCCCGCGACCGAGGCATAAACACCCCGCAAGGAGTAAACCAACAGAGACACCCGTCCCACAAAGCCGCACGCTTTGTGGGACTTTTTTATCTGTAACACCCCTCAAGGAGTAAGCCAATGATCACCCGAGAACAATTCGACAGAATCGACAACTGCCAGGATAGCCTGGATTACATCGCGACGCAGCCCGACTTGGCGACTGCCTGGGACAACTGCGAACGTGGCAATTGGCTGTTGGCGTTTGCCCGTAAGGCGAAGATTATTAGCAAGGAACAAGCCATCCGCATAGCCATCGGCGAAGCGGAGGCTGTGCTGCCGATCTGGACCGCGCGTTATCCAAACGACAAGAGGCCGCAACAGGCGATTGACGCGACGAAAGCATGGTTGGCGAATCCGTCAGAAGAAAACGCCGCCGCCGCTGCCTACGCCGCCTACGCCGCCCGCGCCGACGCCTACGCCGCCCGCGCCGACGCCTACGCCGCCTACGCCGCCAGCGCCGCCGTCGACGCCGTCTACACCGCCGACTACGCCGCCAGCGCCGCCCGCGCCACCGCCTACGTCTCCGCCTACGCCTACGCCGCCAATATGGCATCCTTCAGAAAAGCCCAATGCAACCGGATCCGGGCCATCATCCCTAATCCATTCAAGGAGTAAGCCAATGATCACCCGAGAACAATTCGACAAGATTCCCAACTGCCTGGATAGTCTCACTTTCGTGGCTACCCAGCCTGACCTGGCTACGGCCTGGGACAACTGCACACGTCCAAGCTGGCTGCTTTCCTTCGCCCGCAAGGCCGGGATTATCAACCAGACGCAGGCCGTGCGTATCGCTATCGGCGAGGCGGAAGCCGTGTTGCCGATCTGGTTGGCATGTTTCCCGAAGGACCCGAGGCCACAACAGGCGATCGATGCAGCGAAGGCATGGTTGGCGCATCCGTCAGCCGACTACGCCGCCGACGCCGCCTACGCCGCCTACGCCGCCGGCAACGCCGCCGACGAAGCCTACGCCGCCAGTGCCGCCCACGCCACCGCGATCAGCGCCGCCCACACCGCTTACGCCGCCGCCGAAGCCGACGCCGCCGTCGCCAACGCCTACGCCTACAACGCCGTCTGGGCCACCGTCGCCTACGCCGGCACCGATCTGTCGACCTTCAAGAAAGCCCAATGCAACCGGATCCGGGCCATCATCCCTAATCCATTCAAGGAGTAAGACACATGTCTCATACGCAAACGGAAGGACTCGGACTCGTTCTTATCCTGTTGGCCTACGCTTTACTTTACGGGGCCCTCTGGATCGTGGCATGGATCGCCGCCAAGGTGAAGATCCGCAACATGTGGCGCCGGGTCGACGCAGCCCGGCGCGCACAAGCCGCCAACAACCAAGCACGGAGGATAAAGTGAAGCGTCTTGTTCGGCTTGATACCGGCTCGCACTATTGGTGGCGGCAGAAGCACGAGAGAATCTGGCGTGTTTGTTACATCGGGAATGACCCCGATGACAACCAATGGCTTCATCCGATAGGTTCGCCGCCAATGAAGATTGCCGATATGGACTTGGGTTGTTTTGACTGGAGGAAGATTCGTCAGCCGAACGAGAAAGTTGAGGCGCCGAAATGAGTAAGCGAAGCGAGCGAATGGAGATAACCTCCAATGACTTGTTGGCCTTGCGCATCCGCAATCTGATAGCGGCACGTGAGTTCAACACGGCGGAGGCGAACCGTGAACTCGATCTCGGTGGGTGGACATCGGATCACAGGCACGAGGATAACATGCTGGCCGAAGAGATAGACAAGTTAATTGAGCAGGCCAACGCCGAGCATGAGCCGCGAGCGGTAACGAGTCGCGCTCCATGCTCTTGTTCGGCGGAATTGGACAGTGCGATCCGCGTAATCGGAAACGTGGCGGGGTTTGACGATGATACGACGGCGGTCGGCGAAGCGTGGGCCGTTGTGCTACGTCATCTTCAGGGGAACAAATGAAAGAGACACCGATACCGTTTTCCGCGCCGATGGTGCGTGCGATACTGGACGGGCAAAAGACGCAGACGCGGCGGGTCGTGAAGGTGCCAGCGTGGGCGACCGACATAGACACACTGGCAGACGTGAGGATAGCTGGGTGCGATGGTGATGGTGACTGGCACGAGCTGCCTTGCGCTTACGGCCAAAAGGGCGACCGGCTATGGGTGCGGGAGACGTGGCAGGCATACGACGTTCATGAGGTGGAACTGGGATGCTACGAGGCGGGGTATCCGCTTCGAGATATTCCCAAGTCTCCGCCGGTTTCAGGTTTCGCTGTGGATTACGCAGCCGACGGAGATGATGCACCCGGCGGTCGTTGGCGTCCGTCGATCCACATGCCGCGCTGGGCGAGCCGGATCACGCTTGAGATCGTGAGCGTGCGCGTCGAGCGGTTGCAGGACATCAGTTTGGATGACGCGAAAGCGGAGGGCGTTGAAACGACAGATCAATATGCGGCACTGTGGGCAAAGATTAACGGATGGGAATCATGGAACGCAAATCCGTGGGTGTGGGTAATCGAGTTTCGGTGTCCGCAACTGGAGGAGAAGGATGATGAGATTATTTGAACTTCGGGCCTGTTGGAAGGAATACTACAACTGTCCAGATGACAGCAAAACCTACATCTGCGACACTTACGACACGGTGGCTTTCGCAGTGGATGATGACACACCTCTAAAAGAGATTGCCGCCGACCTTGCAAAAGGATTTGTCGGTCATTGGAACGAAAGCCGTGCGAACGCCTTGCATAGACTATATCCGGCGTATGACGATTTTAGAGATACCGAGTACAAAATTGTGGACGTGACCGACTTGATTGTTACGCCCAACACGGCGCATTGCCGCAACAACTTCATGCGGGCGCTGGCGGCGTTGAAGGAGGAGCACGAAATGCGACGGGAGGGTGATGAGTACCACTGTCGCTCGCTATGCCAGAGCTGCAAACTGATCGCCGAACTGGAGGCTGTGAAATGAGCAAACAAGGAGTAAGACACATGAACACACTCAAGACCTACGTGCCCACACAGGGCAGCCTGGCCGCGATCAAAGTAATCCGGCAGACCCCCGAAATCGATGCCGCCCTGCCTTTCGTGGCTCCGGATGGCACTCTCGTCAAGGCCAGCCCGACCGGTCTGCCGTTCATCGGCATCATCGGCGGACGCCTTGTGGTGAGCCTGCGCAAGCCCGGCGCCGAGCCTCTCGGGGCCGGCGAAGAGTACGGCGGCCGTGCGTCGGACTTCGGCACCCCCGCGGCCGCCTGCGCCGCGGCCCGCCAAACCAAAGTCGCCCTGAAAGCGCTGGTGCAGCATGCTGCGTGCAATGGATTGCGCGCGCAGAATCAGGTCACCGTGACTGACGATCCGAACTTTGGCGGGTAACACGGACCAGCCAAACGCCGCCGGTTCAGAACTACCGGCGGCCCAGGAGAAACACCATCAGAATACATCGCCGAAGCGGTTGAAGATGCGCGGCATGACTTGATGCTGCTTGTTGGGCGCTCCGTAACACAAGGAGAAGTGACATGGTTACAGAAAAAATGAGAGAGGCTGGCTCGCAAATAGCCTGCGACTTGATAGATGCACAAGTGTCTAAATGCATGGGTGGGCTTGGCGGCTCAAAAAACTGGGAAGAGTTCGAGTCGTCTCACAGCGGGAAGAACATGGATTTGATTAAGCAGTATGTAAACAAAGAGATTGATTCCGTGACGGCTATTTACATCGCAATGCAGCGTGCATATACACCCAACGCCCCAGATCAGACGCGGCTTCAGCCGTCGCCTGAATCTGGTTGTTCGGAACACGATTGGATCGAAGAGACCCTCCGTGAACCGACTTTCCAGGTTGCCTATGGTGCGAAACGGACCTGCCGCCGCTGCGGCAAGGTTCAGTTCGCTGACTTCTGTGCAGGCCGCGTGGGCGGTCCGTGGGTTGATGTTCCAATTTGAGGAGAACGACATGCAGACTCGTAGTTTCGTTGGATACGTTCGGGACCAGGCCCAAAGGGGCCGCTGCGGGCCTGTCGCCCGCGCGGCCCGTCTCTTGGTTCAATACATCCGTAAACCGACAGATACACTCGGGCGGCTTCAGGCACGCGTCGACGCGGATCTGGCCCAGCGCCGCGTCACGGCGGAGCACCACCGGCATTTGTGCGACCGGTTGGACATGCTCGCCGAGTGTTACGGAGAAAGCCCCCAGATCCTCGACGTTCGAACGTCGGCAGATTGGGAGCAGTGTGGTAACGGCTTCCGGCACGTGACACACCGTGAAGTCATGTTCGAGGATGGGTTTGCGTAATGGGAGAGTGTCATGGACAAAGAAGCTGTTGCGAAACTCGCGAAAGATCGCGAGAAGTTGATCCAGTCTATCCGCGCCACGATTCCCTTCGCCGTCGAGAACGGAGACGGCGCGGCTCTGAACAAGATTCTGGAGATGATCGTCACAGATCCTTGTGACCATTTCCTGTCGTACTCCCAGGAATGCAGTACGTCGGTTTCCTACGCCGACAAGCCCGACCACAAGTTCGACAACCGTCGCCGCCGGCGCACGACTCTGGGCCGGTATATCCGGAGAGTCCTGGTGATCCCGGAGAACGAGCTCAGTTCAGCAGGGCTGACGCTGTTGACCGGCAAAATCTTCAGCACTCTGGCCGATGCCGAGGCGTTCCAGGAGGTCACAGGCATAGGGATCCTGGAGGCATACCGGGACTGCCTCGGCGGAGGCTCCTGTATGACAGACGAACCGGAGGACGACCCTTTCAACCCTCTACAGATCTACGCGCACAACCCCGACAAAGTCGCGCTCGTTCTGTACCGCGCTCCGGACCTCCCGGAAAATGCGAACGGATACGCCCGGGCGTTGCTGTGGACGTGTGACGACGGCTCGCGTGTCCTGGACCGGATTTACCCGGACAACCGTGGGGTACACGTAGCCGCCATGCGTGCGTGGGCTACGAGCTGCGGGTATTGCAACCGGAGATACCAAGGGATGCCGGACGACGATCACGTCATGGTCGACATGGTTTCTCAGGCCCTGAATGGCAGGTCGATCACCAAGAATCTAACTCTCGAGGTCACACTGCAGAAGGCTCCCCATGGTCGCATACCCTACCTGGACACGTTCCACTGGGGCGTCAGTAGGGTCAATACCTTCGTCGTGACGAATGATAAGGGAGACCAAGAACTTGAGTTCGACGGCACGCATGGCGGATACTCTGATATCCAACCGGAATATGACTGGTACTGCGGCCGTTGCGGCGAGGGTCATATGGACTATGACAGCTCCTGCTCCGTTCGCGTCGGGTCTAGCGGGGCCGAGGTAACGTGGTGCGAATATTGCGTTGATTACTACGCAATCACTTGCGCCCGCTGCGAGGACGTGGTGCCCACCAGAACTTCCAGGAGTGTTGATGGCGAGCCCTGGTGCCCCAGCTGCATCGAGACACATGCCAACACCTGCGAGTCTTGCGATACGCTAAGCGCCGACACCGAAGAGTGCCATGACGGCTATACGCTCTGCGCTGGTTGTCGGGGAACGTGTGAGGAATGCGGCGAAATTTTCCGAATGTCTCAGCTGAACGGCGAGGACCTGTGCCCCGAATGTGCTGAGAAGAAGGAAGAGGAGGAGTCCGAATGCGAAGAAGAAAAACAAGAAGAGGTAACCGTATGAATGGGCAATTCTCGAACGCCCCACGTGATCCCCAGCGCTTGACCCGGGCGGTTCTCGCCCCCGACATCGCGCGGGTTCGCGAGGCGTACAACGCGTTGCGCTCCTCATTGAAGCTGCGCTGCCAGCAGCCGATAGAAGAGCTGCTCGGAACAGACGCGCCTTTCAGCTACATCGACAACGGTGCCCAGATCCTCGCCGTCGCGCATTGCGATGGCGCCGCGCAGATCCCCGTCGGCTGGTACGCTGAAGGGGATTGTCCGGGATACGGTCCGATTGTGCATAGCCCCTGGCTGGATGATCGGCTCGGCGTGTTCACCATCCTGGACTTGCTGCCGGCTCTCGGCGTCAAGGTCGATGTACTCCTGACGGACGGCGAGGAGCGCGCCCAGTCCACCGCCGCGCAGTTCGTTCTTCCCCCTGGCAAACAGTACAACTGGGCCGTTGAATTCGATCGCCGGGGTGAAGACGCTGTCTGCTATCACTACGACAACATGGAGGATTTTGCCGAACCGTACTTCGAGATCGGGCGCGGGACTTTCTCGGATATCTCTGTCCTGAACGCCGGGTGCCAGGCCATCAACATCGGCGTGGGCTATCACGAAGAGCACACGGTGGGATGCTACTGCATTCTCGAGGAGTACTTCGAGCAGGTCGCTCGATTCCTCGTGATGTACCGGGACAAGAGCACGGTACGCGTGCCAGCCAAGCCGGCCCCCGTTCGTCAGGGCTACTGGCCGTCCGGCCCCGCGGCCAACGGATACTGCAAACCAAACCCCGACGATGTTTGGGAAGTGGGTACCAGCAGAGGGGAAGACGCCAGGGACGATACGTTTCCTTACGACTACTACGAAGAGGCCATACGGCAAGGCATCTGCCCCCAGTGTGATGAACTCCTGACTCCGGTCTCCGGCGACGTGAAACACTGTCGAGTTTGCGACATTCGATACAAGCTCTCAGGCTGGAAGAACAAGTGGTCTCGCGACGCCAAGGGGCCTATGGTGCAACTGAAGGACATGCGACGATGAACACGGTCATTGTAAGTACGGATTTCAACGGCCGCGAGGGCCTGCACACGGAGCGGGAGATCCGCTCCGTGCTGCGGGCAAACGGCGACATCGGGCTCGCGCATTGGGCTTACGCGAACGGCATCCGGAATCTCGATCTGCGCCGGATGGACGGCACGCACGTGACGTGGATACTGCGAAAGGCTAACGCCCGGCATAAAGCGCGCCGGGAGAAAGGTTCGACATGAACAAACCGACTATACAGCGTCGCTTAGATGCCATTGTTGTCTTTATGTGTGAGGCGGTCGCGTGGACTCTCTACGGACTGTCCAAGGTTCGACTTGCCCGCAAGCCGTGGTACACAACGTGCATCGCAGAGTTCATTACATGTGGATACTGCATGGATCACAACGGATTCCCACTCTTCCCTCTGTATCGGCTGGCTCGACGGTTTGAGGCGGAACTCTAGGCGAGTCGCAAGAAACGGAAAGCCAAAGAAGGAGAACTGACATGAAACTCTGGTGTATATCACAGCTGGCTAAAATGAATGAGATGTCATATCAAGCCGCCGTGAGTGTGGCTGCCACGGCGCGAGCTATGGGGTTCGAAAACGTGCGCATAGACCGGGATACATGGGGCCGACGATGCGTTACTTACTTGTGTGCCGGTGGTAATTGGTGCGTTCACGCGGAGGACAGAGTATGGAGGCGCCGCCGCCTGGATTATCGCGGGCCTCGTCGTCGCTCGAACACCGCGCTGCGAACGAAAAGAAGGGCGAGACGTGGAAGATGCCGTGCAACGAGATCATGATTGAGAATCGCTGAGTAGCGTTACGTAAAGGATGACTGAAATGAAGCGAAGCGGAATAGGGAGCCGCCATGCTGACAATCAAGGACAAGTTGAACATGGATCACATCAACAGCCTGCCGCAACCGTTCATCGTGCGCTTTTGCGGCGGCGATGAATGGCCGGTGCATGACATCGACGTAGCAACTGGACTGTTGCGAATCGACGTATGCGGTAAGTTGCAGGTCAGGCACATTGGAGAAGCGTCTTTCTTCCGCGACATGAACGGCGTGGAGCATGACGCGGAGACGTTCTATTCTGACTATGTGCCCAACAGCGCGATATGCGGAAATGCTGGAAAGAGGACAAATGAACCGGAGCGCCTTGTTGGGTGTTCCGAATAGGAGTACCGAGGTTGGCCTTCTTGGTCAGCCGGTGCGGAAAGGAAACATGGACCTGAAAGAACAAGCAACGAAGCTCCTCGCGGCCACTGATCCAACTGTGTGGTTGACTTATGACGAGTACGCTCGCGACCAGATCAAGGCTGGAACGGCGGCGATTACGGTTGACCAGTGGGACACGCTTCTCGCCATCGCCGGAAACCGCAAGCTGCAGGACACCATCGTAGTCTCGCAGATCACGGCCAACATGCGGACAGCCGCCTTCGGCAAGACCAACGACAAAGCTCAACTTCGTAGCGAAGTGGAGTAAACTGGAGCGCCTTGTTGGGCGTAACAGGGGATCTCGGATTTGAAGCACGCATCAGGAGTAGATTCACATGAGCACAACCATTCAGACGATCGATGAACGCATCAGAGCCAAGGCACTGAGTAACTTGGACTCAGAGATCCAAAAGTGTTTCGCCCGAATCCGCAGCGTAGTCATAAATGCGGGAGGAGATGACCCCCTGTATTCCTACATCGACACCGAACACCCGGACGGACGTAAGGACGACGGCCGCCGCCGCCCGCTGAGAATCGACCAGGCACTCGAAAAGATCAGGAGCGCCGTCCTCAAAGAAGCCAGTCAACGGGTCGGAGAAGTCGCTGTCCAGGACTTCATAAGGAAGTTCGAAGAAACGGTCGAGCTCGCGCAGTTCGCCATGGACGAGTCGAACCAGGGGGATCCGACATGAAGACAATTCGCCAATGGTTCGAGGAATACCCGGATCCCGAGATCCGGGACAAGTTGCTGAGGGACTTGCATCGGAACAAGGACATTGCGGATTCTCACAACAAGTTCTCCTCGTTCCACGAGGCTCTCTCATCTGCGTTTGTTTGGAAGGATACGCCAGAAGGTCATCACTTCTGGAGCGACCTGGGCCTGAGGAAAAGAAACGGAAGAGTAAAGCCGCACGTTTCGAGGGTTCTATGACCCTCAACACCTAACACACAAGAAGGAGTGATTCATGGACAAGCAGATCGAGAAGTCGATGACGGTTCCGAATGCGTGGGAGCAGCTGCCCCGCGTCCTCAGTGCGCTGGCGACCGGCGTCAAAGAAGCCGGAAACCTGGTCGCGTTTCTGTTGGACCACGATCCGCAGGCTCGCGAGAAGTTTCGCAAGCTCCACATTTCGCCGTCCTTTTATGGCCGGCTGGAGAGAGTCGGGCGCGGTACACTGCTGCCCGAACTGGTGAGCGACACCACATACGCACGTCTGCCCGTCGATCAGCAACGGCTGGTCATCCAAGGAGAGACTGTCGCCGTCATCCAGAAGGCGGATGGATCTTTCGATACGCTGAAGGTCGACCTGATGCGCGCCGATCCGGTTACGGTGTTCCAAGTGATCGCCCCTGACCACATCCGCACACCCGCGGAGCAGCGGATGATGATCGAACGCAAACGCGCGACTCCTGTTGCCAAGTCGACAGCCCCCACCACTGGGATGCCGTGGCGTGTGGCGGGGAAGACGATCGTGATCAAGGCGTCGCCGACGGACCTCGTGCTGACGCGAAACGACCTGTTGACCGCCCTGCGGTCGTTGGAGGGCTAGAATGAACACAGCGGCGTGGCGAGCGGCGAACCGCGAGAAGATCGCGGCGTACCAGGCGGCGTACCAGGCGGCGAACCGCGAGAAGATCGCGGCGTACAAGGCGGCGTACTATGCGGCAAACCGCGCGAAGGCCGCGGCGTACTATGCGGCAAACCGCGAGAAACTCAGAACGCAGTGTGCGGCGTACTATGCGGCAAACCGCGAGAAGATCGCGGCGTACAAGGCGGCATACAATAAGACGCATCGTGTGGAGGGTACAATGCGGTGCAGGGCACTACGGGCACGTAAGTTGCAGATTGGTATTGACCGCACGATACGCGTACTGCGAGACACGGGAGGAGTGATATGAGCACAGCGGCGTGGCGAGCGGCAAACTGCGAGAAGATCGAGGCACAGGGTGCGATGTACCGCGCGGCGAACCGCGAGAAAGTCGCGGCGTACAGTGCGGCGTATCGTGCGGCAAACCGCGAGAAGCTCAAGGCACGGTGTGTGGCGTACCGCGCGGCAAACCGCGAGAAAGTCGCGGCGTACAATGCGGCGTATCGTGCGGCAAACCCCGAGAAGATCGCGGCGTACCGCGTGGTAAACCGCGAGAAGCTCGGGGCCCAGAAAAAGGCATATCGCGCGGCAAACCGCGAGAAGATCAAGGCACAGAATGCGGCATACAATAAGACGCATCGTGTGGAGGGCGTAATGCGGTGCAGGGCACTACGGGCACGTAAGCGGCAGATCGGTATTGACTGCGCGATACGTGCGTTAAAGGAGTTGGCTCATGATAACCCCCTACTCGTGGCAGATGCCACTGGTTGACGCCGTTCTGGCGTCACTGCGTGACCGTCGTGTCGTCGTCTCGGGTTTCCCGACCGGCGCGGGCAAGACGGTCATCGCCCTGGCGGCGGCCAAGGCGTTGGAACGCCCGCATCTGGTGATCTGCCCCAAAGCCGCGGTGACCCAATGGCACCGCGTGGCGGAGCAGATGGGCGCCGCGAATCTGCTTCTCGACGTGATCAACCCCGAGAAGTTGTCCACGGCGAAGGGTTGCGCCTACTACGACAAGGTCAAGCGGTGGCGTCTGCCACCGCAAACCTATGTCGTGTGGGACGAGCCGCATCGCGGGGCCTCAGGTATCAAGAGCGCCCAGATGGAAGCCTTGGCGTACCTGAAGGCCTATTGTCACGGGCTCCATGCGATGTCGGCTACGATAGCGGACACGCCGCTGAAACTGCGGGGGCTGGGATTCTGGCTCGGCCTGCATCAGTACTACGATAACTCGTTCTACTCCTGGTGTGAGACCCACGGTTGCCGTATGGAAACCGTCAACCGCGATGGCCGGAAAGGTTTTCGGTTCGAGACCGACCCGAAGAAAGCCGCAGCCCACATGCGGGCGATCCGCGCGGAGATCGGCTCGGCATTTCTCAGCATGCGCGCGGAAGAGATCCCCGGATTCCCGACGGAGACCGTTGGCGTAATCCGGATTGACCTCGACGCCGATGACAGACGCGCGATCGAGAAGGCCTACGAGGAGATGTCCGACAGGCTTAAGACCCGGGCTCGCTCATGGCTGGCGGAGACCGCCCGCGAACGCGAGCGAATTGAATTCGCCATGGCCAAGGGCCTGGCCGGGCTTGCCGCAGGGCATGTCGAGGCTGGGTCTTCACCGGTGGTCTTCTTCAACTACACCGAACCGCGGCTCCGCTTCGAGGCGGAGTTACGGCAGCTCGGCGTCACGGATTTTCTCTCGATCTACGGCGACCAGAATAGCACGGTACGTCAGGCGGGGATCGACGCTTTTCAGGACAACAAGCTGTGGGCGGCCTCGATCATGATGAAGGCCGGCGGCGCATCCCTAAGTCTCCATGACGTGAAACATGAACGCCCCCGTGTCAGCTTGATCACACCTGCCTACGAGGCCGACCTGATCAAGCAGGCTCTTGGGCGGATACGCCGTTGCGGAGGGACACCTGCCGTGCAGCATTTCATCATCGCCGCGGGCACCGTCATGGAGGCGGTAGCCGCAAGACTCGAAACCAAAACGGGCAACATCGACGCCCTGAACGACGGGGACATGAGCCCGGTACAGGAGACAACAACATGCTGAAGGAATACCAATTCAAGGTGCCGCACGGAGTGTGGCTCGACGTTCATGCAAACAGCAAGAAAGAAGCGGTTGCAATACTCAACGCCGAGCTGCACTTGCTTGACGAACCGTTGCCGGCGCCGGGACGCATCCAGCGTGTACAGATTGATACACGACTACCTGTAACAGCCGCGAACATCGTGTCGATCTACGACCTCGAAACAGGCGGACCTCGGTGGGGAGATGACGAATAACAAGAGAAAAGGAGAACCTATGAGCATAGCACCGATCATCCTTCTGATGCACAACCGCGAACCGAGCAAGTGCCCTGGTTGCGGAAAGCCGGAAGACATCAAACAGGTTTGCAGACACTGCGGGCGTGAGTACTGCGAGGAAGAATCATGCGGATGTCTGACACCGATCCTCGCGATCCTCATTATTGGCGCGATAGTGTGGTTTCTGTTTACCATTGGACATTGGCTGATGTCGCAGCAATTCGACAAGCTTACGCTGTTGGAAGTGCTCAAGTCACAAGCACATTTTATAGGCGGTCTGCGCCTATGGTAACGCGAAACGCCGCAAAAGGGATAGAAGACGCTTACGCGAAGGAGACCCTATGAGCAAAGACAGAACCAGACAAGTGTTGCTCTTCGGAACGGAGACCAACATCGATTTCGAAATGCTGCAGAAACAGACAGCATGGCTCGTGAATCAGCCACGCTGCGAAGAAGCCGAAGGACTTCTCGCCTTCCTGGACTGGTTCCAGGACACCGCCGAGTTCGCGCTCGGCGGTGAGGGCCCGTATGTGGTCTACGGCGAAAAACCGAAGGACCCGGACGTCGTGGTCTTCCGTAAGTGGCGGAGTAAACCGGGCACGATCATCGCGTTGTTCCCGGAAATCTACGCAGGCGTAACGAAGACCGGATACAGACTCTGCCAGAGTTACGAGCACGTCGGACAACATGGCAGCGCGAACTACGAGATGGTCATCCACGATACCCGAGCCGCGAAGCCGGAAGAGTACGCCAACCTGAAGGCGGAACTCAATAAGATGGGCTACGTGCTGAATGTTGTGAAGCACAAGCCGGGACAGTTCAGGAACTACAAAACGAAGAAGGTGTGACATGATTGCGATCTATGTTGACGGAGGACTGGTGCAGGATGTCATAATTTCGGGCGACGGTCCATACCCGGTTGTGATCTGCGACGCGGACGTTGAGGGGTCAGACGACCCCGTAGCGGACACACCGTGGTGCAAGTGCAACGTGCGGAAATTGGTAGAGAGCGGCAATCTGATGTCTGACTCCGAGAAGGCTCAACTCGAGAACGCCTTGGAGGTGTGCAGTGCATGAAGTGTACAAACGCGAGATGACGAACGCTATCGTCGAGGCGATAACGGTCAACGAACGGAGTATCCGTCCCGACCCTCTCGACGTCGTTGTAATGCGGGCGTTCGACGAGTACTGGAAGAACCGACGTGCCTTCGTGATGGAAGCGGAGGACGTCGAGATCAACCTCCAGCATCACTTCTTCGGCCCGAACACACAGGTCTCGAATGAGCTCACGACCAAGATTCTCGACCGTATCGAGGCTGTAACTGACGGCAAAATCCCGTGGGAACGCCTGATCTTGCCTGCATACGTGAACGCTATTACGCAAAGGGATTGACAAATGAGCAACGAAATCTGTCTCATCCTCGTGTCTGAGACACAGATCTTGAACAAGCCGGTCGAGGTGCGTATCCCCTTCCCGGGATTCTATAACACACTTCTGGGCTCCTTGATCGACGACTTTGAGCGCGGCGAAGTCGAGTTCTACGCCCGGGGCCATGGTGTGGACTATGAACGTCTTCACGATTTCGTCGAAGCCGGCGAGGAAGCAGTCAGCCGCAACCCGTGCCTGGATTACAAGGCCGCAACCTTGGCCCTTGCTGTGACGTATGTCGAAATGTTCGTGGCCCGCCTGGCCAAGCTGACCGGTGTGGCGATCCGGTACAAATTCAAGGAGTTGGAGTCGCCACGGTACTATAACTACCGTAACGACCAGGCCTACCTCGACGTCGAGCTCTCGGATCTGTTGGAGATCCAGAAGAAGGTTCCTCGTGAAGACCTCGACGCCATGGCGAAGCGGCTGTTCACGAGCTACGACGGCTTCATCAGCTACTACGACCCGAACGTCGACTCGTGGGGCCCGTCGACCGACTGGGACCACAACCAGTGGTTCTGCGTTCTGGTCGCGACGCAGGCACTCCGTCCGAAGTTTAAATGGCGTAATTCGGACTGGTACTACTACGACCTCGACGCAAATGAAATCCTGGGGAGGCACATGGACTGCGACAAGTTCTTCGCCATCATGGAACGTGTGGCGAAAGAGCTGGGGATCGAATCAGCACCCATCACCGAACAAGGAGACAACAATGGCAAGACACACTGCACGACCCATTAAGTACTCCGTGCTGCTCCTCTACCCAGAGCACATGTGGGCGGACGGCCCGGAGACGTATTACACGCACGTCATGGCACCGTCGCCAAGCGCGGCCGTTCTCGTAGCGCGTGAAGAGCTGGCGAAGGGGTTTCCCGAATCGTGTGAAGATTGCATGGAAGCAAAAGCCGAACTCGTGCTACGTGGTTGGCATGTGGAGGAGGTGTAGAGAATGGACAAGTACGTATACCTAATAAAGGCCCTTCGAGCATATCGCGTGGTCTCCTACGGTCAGTTTGACCGCGAGACTCACCATGTGGTCAGGGAGACGCAAGACGCAGCCAATGCTATCGAGGAGCTTGAGTATAAGCTTGCGACTATGATTGCCGCCAAGAACAAGGCCCTGGAGGCATTGAAAGGACTGGCGTCAGTGACTCGTACCTTCAGCAACGAAGTCCCAAAGAATGAGCAGGCATGGACCAGCCTTGACGACGCGTTAGCCTACGCCTTCTCTGTGATCTCCGAACTGGAGGTGGGGAAATGAACCGAAGTGAAGCGGAGGGCTAATGACAACCAGCTATCGTCTCGCGTATAAGCTTTTCCGCCTGCGCAAGGACGGCACTCTCGGTTCGCTATTCGTGAATCGCGAAGCCGTCCTGCCGGTGGGTGTGTGGCTCGACGCGTCGGACTCACACCCGCACCCCGGCCTGGCCCACCGACCGGGGTGGCACTGTTGTGGGGAGATGCGGGCGCCGCACATCAAGCTGCGGCTCAAGAACGGGGAACAACGAGTCTGGGCACGAGTAATCATGACCCCAGGCGCCCGACCGGACAAGCGGCCGGCATCGCAGGGCGGGCTCTGGTGGCTCGCCACGCGTATCAAGATTCTGGAAACACTCAAGGAGAAAGGTAAACGTTCCATGACGACTGACAAGAACATCATTCAACAACGCGTTGAGGAGTCGCTGCTCCGGCGGCAAGCATCCCTTCGACTCTCGCCGAAGGATGAACGGCGAGACGAGGCGGGGTTCCTTTCCGGTGCGGCCTGTGCGTTGCAGGCTGTGTTCGGAGAGACTGACGACACGATGACCGACTACATCCCGCCACTGTGGGTCATGGCCCCGATGACCGGGCGCCAGGTCAAGAACTTCATCAAGAAGGAGGCATGAAATGTTGAGCAAGAAAGAAGCGATCGAAGCCCTGAGGGGCTTCGGTATCCGGCCGGGAAGCAAGATCTACGTGAAGGTCGATACAGTCTCAAAGAGCGGCATGAGCCGTACGCTCTCTGCTTACATACCCTACCGCGGGAAAACCAAGGACGCAGACTGCATTTTTGACATCACACTGTACGTGGGCTGGGCCTGTGAGTTACCCATCACGAAGGACCAGACCATTCGAATCCACGGAGGTGGTATGGACATGTCGTCCGAGTTGGTCTACCAGCTCGGCATGGCGATGTTCCCGAAAGGGTTCCGCTGCACCGAGCGCCGGGACGCGCAAGGGCGGATCACTCGGGAGTGCTCGTCCTTCAACTACATCGGTAATCACGATGAGGCCACGTGGCACAAATCAGGCGGCTATGCCCTCCGCAAACAAGGGTTGTGAACCGTGAAAGTCAATGCGTTTTTTGTGGACATCGCTTTGCGACTGATGCGCGAAGCGGTGGCCAGAGGACGGACCGCGGACACGGCATACACGGAAGTGTGTAGCCGTGTCCGGATGAGTAAAGCCGAACGCGAAGCAGTGAAAAACCTCTACAATGAAGGAAAGGAGCGTCTTGAATGATCACAGACTACACTTGTTACTACAGAGGTGTCGGATACCATGTGACGTATGGCGCCACATTCTGGGGGCCGAACACCTGGTACGTAAGTGTCGGGTTCGACCACATCCAGTCTCCGTCGTACGGGATGTTCAACGCGACCCAGTTCGACGAACCGTGGATCAACGTCCCGGTTCCGCAGTTCAAACGGACGCAGGCGTACCGCGCTGATCGATGGTTACGCGCATACGCCAAAGGTATCGAAATCAAACTGGCGTCGGGACATTATCCGAAGGTGGTTCGACCACATCCACGGTTTGAGAAGGGAGGCCGCGATGAAGGGGCGTAAACACCGCCGAAAGTACCAGGCATGTTTCATGGCCTTCGACGGGGATGCCCAGATCGAAGGCCACTTCGATACCATCGACGAGGCCTGGGACTACATGTGCGATTCAGGGTCTCGGTGGTGCTTCTACCCCTTCGGGTTCGTGATCACCGAAAACCGGACCGTAGTCCACGCCCCCGAAGAGGATGACTGGGCTATTCGTCGACGTTTGTCGACAGTCTCCCGCGTCTTTAGGGAAGTGTCAGAGCTACCCGAATCTCAAGACCTCGGCGTATTCGACTACGCTGACGTCCTCCACCACTATGTGGACATGAAAGGACTATCACGCTATGTGTCAGAACAATAAGAAGATCAGAATACTGATCAAGCAGGATGTAGACCCGCTGAACCCACGTACTGAAATGGACACCGCGGCGACGTTCGCGTTCTTCCATGCGCGGTACGTCCTCGGGGATAAAGACCACGGTATCCGCGACGAGGATTTCTCCGGGTGGGATGCGATGGAAGAGCATATCGTCAAGATGTTCAATCCGATGTATATCACGCGGGTCTACATGTACGACCACAGCGGCATTACGATCAGCTCTTCGCCATTTGGCTGCCTGTGGGACAGCGGACGGATCGGGTTTGCCTGGATCACACGGGAGCAGATGGCCGCATGTGGCTTCAAGGTCAAACGCCAGACCCCCGCACTGCTGGCCAAAGCCCGCGACCTGGTCGAAGCGGAGCTCAAGCACTACGATCAGTACCTGCGCGGCGACGTGTACGGGTACGTAATTCAAGAGCAGTGCGGCGAATGCGGCAACTGGCACCACACGGACGATTCGTGCTGGGGCTTCTTCGGCGACGACATCAAGAAAAACGGAATCTACGATCACGTCAAAGACCTGATCGAAGCAGGAGCGGAGGTGATTCATGGGTGACAAATGCAACATGTCGGTGCGCGTGCGCATCGACCAGATCGAAAAGTTTTGTGAAGTTACCCGGCTGTGCAACCCGGACTACTTCGAGCCCGACCCGGATGGGAAGACGGCCGATGCCGAGATCGAGGAGGTCAACTACGGCGGCGTCACGCAACTCCAAGCGGCAGCACGGGCAGGAATCGTGTTCACGGGCAACCACGGATCCGGTAGTGAATACGGGCCGGGGCGTTTCGTCAGCAACGGCAGACGGTACGACGAGCTGGCCTGTGGATACGACGGAGAGCTCTTGGTGCCGGCGACCGAGGACGGCCGCATCCTCGATCACGAACTGCGAAACTTGCGGCACTATGTCGAGAGCCAACGCAGGGCGGTGGCGGCATTGGACGCCGAGAAACCGCCGAGGCCGCGGCGCAAGAAGGCGGGTGAGAAATGACTCTGACAGCAGAACAGAAGGAGGCTCTCTCCGACGAAGTGCGGAGGAGCTTGTTGAACGAGGTCATTGACGAGCCTAAGTTCTGGGCAAACTGGATTCTTGACCAGATGTCCCAGGACTCGATGATCGAGTACCTCGACCTCGGCAACCGGGGCGAGGCCGAAGTCGGCCAGGCTATCGAGCGTCTGGGCTTTGACCCGCGCGAAAATGATCCCGTGACTGTAGGTTGGTCAGAGCCGGATGCAGACTGGCCAATCGAAGACTGGCAGCGGGAGGTGGCAGAAGGCGACACCCGACTGGGGTACGAGGATTGGGTCAAACACAACAAGGAGACATCCAATGAGCCATAAGGGACGAGACAACGAGCACAATCACGCGCTTCGGAACGCCGAAGCGCACATCGCCGGATGGGTTGACGCCTACGCAGGGTATAACCAACTCGTATCCGGTGAGAGCGACGAGGTCACCTACGACGGTGAGACTTTCACCGACGAGGCAGAGCTCGCCAACCGGGTACAGGAAACCGCATTGGACCTACAGGTTCGAAGTCCGTGGCATTCACCGGGGATGGGCGACTCCACCCCGGCCGAATTCCAGGTCCTCGTCACGACGGGTGGCCCGGCCTTCCGGATCATCGGTGAACTGGACCAACACAACCACACGGTAAACGTTCGGGCAGAACACCAAGACTGGGGCACGCCCTGGACCGGGGTCGACCTGGACAACGAACAGCAAGAGGCTGTCGACTGGTTCGCCGGTCTGTTCTTCTACGGAGAGTGACTTATGGCAAAACAATTCGACGACCTTGCGGGTGAAGCGCAGGAGAAGGAGGAGAAATGTCCCGAATCCGAGTAATGACGGGCAACGCCAAGATGGGCAAGGTGCTGAACATCAGCCTGCCCCCGTGCACGTCATGCGATATGTCGTTGCCCTGCTTCCAAGGCGGCCGCAAGACGTGCTACTCCATGAAGTTCTACGACCTGCGCGCCAGCGTGCGGGACTCGTGGACCCAGAACTGGAAGGTCTGGTCGGTCGATCCCGCCGGGTACTTCTATGAGATTGAGGAGATCGTGCGTCGGCGCAAACCGGACATGTTCCGGTTTCACGTCGGCGGCGATATCCCCGACCCGGAATACCTGCAGCGGATGTGCGGCCTCGCCGCGGCGATGCCCGAGACCAAGTTCATGGCGTTCACCAAACGCTATGACTGGGCGTGGGACGCGCGCAAGTTCCTCCCATTCAACCTGCAGATCGTGCTTTCGGCGTGGCCGGGGGTCACGATTCCTGCCAAGTATAAACGCCGGTTTCCGGTCGCGTGGATGCGCGACCCGAAGGATCCGGATCCGCGCATCCCGAAGTCCGCGTTCGAATGCGATGGCGGATGCGACAAGTGCGGCATGTGCTGGCTCCTGAAGCCGGGGTGCGCCGTCGTGTTTGAGAAACACTGAGGAGGAAACATGGAACTGAAAGACGTTGAGTTCGGAACAGATACGGTATACCTGTTCACCGATTGGTTGTGTGAGGGTGCAGGCCAGAAGATTGTGAGCATCCTGAATTGCTGTACCGACGACGGGGCAAGTCTGATCGCAGAACCGCGGGACGATTCCGGGGACATCTACGGGAAGCCCTTGTTCCGGTGTGAGGCGTGCCAGTTGCAGCCTGTGACGCGGGAGATCTGGGAAAGATTTTACCCGCCGGCCGACGGCTGTGTCCCGTTTGAGGAACACTGAGAGGACCACGGGAGGAAACATGACAGTGAAATCCAGACCCAGTGCCCTGCCTCACATCGAGGCGTGTCCGCGCTGGGTATCCCGGCCCAACAAGCCGGATGAAGCGAAGGACGCAATGGACGAGGCCGCCGACGAAGGCACTCTCGTTCACGCGAAGATGGAGCACCTGGCCACGCTGCCGCCGGCAACGTGGGAGGCCGAGATCGACGCCGACGCGGAACTGAGCCCCGACCTGCGGCAAGTGGTCAAAGACTGCGCACAGCAGGTGAGCGACCTGTTCATCTTCGGGTTATCCGTTGTGAACAAGGAGACGCTCTTGCTCGGACCAGACAGTCACTACGAGCTGGACGCGGTGGTCAACGCGGAGATCAATGAAGGGTTTAGCGACGGCCTCTACTGTGAAGCCGGCGTCAACCCCGGCGTCACGGAACGCGGGACGGCGGACCTGGTTCTCGTGCAGGGCAACCGGGCCGTGCTCGTCGACTACAAGACGAACCGCGTGCTCCGCGCGCACGACCGGCAGCAACAGGCTTATGTCCTGGGTGTCTTCGCGGCGCTGCCGCAAGTCACCTCGGTCGAGAGCCGCATCGTCGCGCCGCGTCTGGGGGCGGATGCCCACCCGTCGGTGATGTACTACCGCGACGGGATACCGGCGCTGGAAGCGGAGCTCGGAGCGATCGTGGCGAGAGCCGCGGACGCCTTCGAGCCCGGTTGCCCCGGCGCCCCGTGTGCCTTCTGCGCGGGCAACGGCCGGTGCCCGTGGCAGGTGGCGAGCCTGCGGGACATCCCGGCCGACGCCGCGGCCCTCGTGGCGCCTGACGCGTGGAAGGCCATCCTTGCCCCGGAAACGCCCGAAATCCGTGGCCAGCGCCGTGCCTTGGCCAAATGGCTGGACGGCTTTGTCGAAGCCGTAAAGGAGGACGACAAGGCCTGGGCGCTGGCCAACCCGGATGCGGTGCTGCCAGGCTGGTCGAAGACCGTCAGCCTCGGCCGAGCCAGCCTCGACGACACCCGTCTGAAGGAGATCAACGAGGCTTTGGCCTTGACGTTCGGCCTGCCGTATGATACACTCGTTTCGTTTCTGAAGCCGGATAAGGCGAAGCTCGCCGAGTTCCTCGCACTGATGCGTGGGACTTCCGACGAAGAAGCGAAGCGCGATGTGTCCAAGACGCTGGCGCCGTTCGAGAAACGCGGGGCGCCGATCATCGCGTTCCGCGCGGAGAAGAGAGGCAAGAAAGAACTGACTGCTTAACATTTCCCGGCGACCGGTGCGTATGGTGCGCATCGGGAACCGGGCTCACAACACAACAGGAGATTCCCTATGGAAGACCTCACAGATACCGCCGCCGGGACGACCCCCGCGGACACGACCCCCGCCCCCGCCCCTGCCGCCGAGCCTACGGTGCGTAAGGCTCCGGGCAAGATGACCACGGTTCTCGGCCACTTCGGCGACAACCAGTTCAAGACCCTCGTCAACCTCGGCGAGAGCGCGACCGACAAGCAGATCGCCGACGCGATTCTGAAGCTCGGCCCCGGTGAGTACGACGTGCTCGTCTTCCGGACCTACAAGAAGGTCTACAAGAAGATCGAGAAGAACGTCATCAGCTGAAGCCGCGTGGCTTCATCTGACGTCAGCTGAACATCAACAACGCAACAAGGACAAGAAGTATGAGCGAATCGAACACAAACATCGGACCGAACAGCGGAGATACTCAGTGCGCCACGCCCGACGCCGACACCCTGGCGAACCTGCAGGGCCAGGTTGCAATCCGCCCGACCGCCGCCCTGGATGGCACGTACCAGCCAGCCGAAGGGAAACTGTACACGGAGTACATGAAGATCAGCTACGGTGTCGGCTTCGGCGCCGTACTCGGCGTCGCGCCCGGGTCGCTGGTCCTCGGGAAGAAGGATGTCATTGCCGGCCCGAAGACACCGCTGACCTGCATCATCGTCGGCGCTCGCGGCTTCTGGCGCGAGTGGAAGGCGTACGACCCCTCGTCGATGCCCCGCGACTTCGCGACGGAAGCCGAGGCGCGGGCCGCGGGTCTCCGCACCGTGAGCCCACCGAAGGGTAGCGGCCTGCCGATGCGCAACTGCGCTCCGGCGGTCCACCTGAACCTGTTCGTGCAGGCGCCGGCCGGAGGAACGGGCACCAGCCTCGCGTTCAATATCCTGCTCGGCGGCAAGGCGTATGCCCCGGTCGGGTTTACGGTCGACCGTACGGCCTACGGGGAGATCGAGAAGCCGCTCGACCAGCTGCGTCGCGCGGATGCGGCGACCCGGGGCGTGCCCCCCGCCGAGGGCCTGTTGTCGGCGTACTACGTTACGCTGTCCACGCGCCCCGAGGTGCTCGACAAGCCGCATCATCCCGACCCGACGAAGCGGAAAGTCACCGTCGTTCACCTGAACCTCAATACGCTCCTCGGCCCGGACAACCGGCCGGTGCGCGTGGAGGACGCGGTGAAAGGCGACTTGGCCAAGCTCGCCGCGCAGATCGCGACGGCAGGCTCGGCCTCGGCGGACGACGAAGACCCCACGCCGTTCTGAACCTAAATCGCCCCGGAAACTGATGAATCTTCCGGGTCGTACCCCGGCGTCCGAGTGGGCGCCGGGGTTTTTCAATCTCGGGAAGGGAGAAGGGAAATGAAGATTCTACACGTCGTTCCCGCCTACGGTCGGGACTACAAGAGCGCCGCGACAGTGAAAGCTGACTGGGACGCGAATAAGGACTTCCGCATCAGCGACATCTCGAGTCCGGATGACGGTCGGTACATCAACAAGGCGGACGCCGAAGGCCTGTCGATCCTGTGTCGCTACGAGAGCCGGCGCAAAGTCGCCTGGCTCCAGAACGAACCGAAGGCGCCGAAGGCGAAGAAAGCAGGCGCCCATGCTGACTGACAGGCAAGGACTGCTCATGTCCGCAACGCTGTTGGCCCTCGCGGCCACACACGGGACAGACGCCGAAGTCGAAGCCGTGGTGGACACAGCCTTCGCCCAGGAGCGTTTGTGCGACGCACTCGAGACCCTCAGCCGGCGGACCCCTGAGGATTATGCCTTGGTCGCTGCGGAGAAGGTGCGGGGGATCCTTGAGACTCTACCCATGACCAAGAAGGAGGAGGGGCATGGCTGAGAAGATCGAGGTCTGGATCACGGACCTTTACATCCTGAACATCGCAGGGGAACACGAGACCATCCGTCTCTTATTCCCCGATCCGAGTTCCGCGCGGGCTGCGCTGGAAAGACTTCTCGTAAGCTCGGACTGTGAACACTGGGGGCCGCATTAGAACGCGCAACTAAAGGAGGTTGACGTGAAACTTAAAGACTGCCCCTTTTCGTGAAAAGGCACATTAGTCGGTTCAGAACCCTCGCACCTCGGCACGCAAAGCCGGGTGCGGGGTTTTTTTTTAACTTTGGGTACTTGACACCAAGCGCGATATAGGGTACGATTCGCGCATCACAACAACACCCGGCTGAGTTCGGGACGAAAGAAAGGCAAGGTTCACAGAATGCAGCATCACGAGAAGTACGGCTCGACAGTGGCTGTCGACTTCGAGACTTTTTACGACAAGAAGGCGGGGTACTCGGTATCGTCGATGACCCCGCATATTTATGTCAACGATCCCCGGTTTGACCCCTACCTCGTATCCGTGGTCGGTGAAACAGGCGAAGAGTACGTGGGCTCGCCGTTTGAATTCGACTGGAAGCTCCTTACCGGGGCACGTCTGGTCATGCACAACGCTTCGTTCGACGGCATCATAATCAATCGGCTGATCGAGCTCGGCCGTATCCCGGAGTTCGAGCGTGAGTTGATCGACACTGCCGACATGTGCGCGTTCATGTGCGCGCCGCGTTCGTTGGCGGGCGCGTGCAAAGCGTTGCTCGGAATGGACGTGAGTAAGGCCGTGCGCACAGCAATGGACGGACGGAAGTTCGAGTCCTTGAATCAGTTCGAGCGTGAGGCCTTACTGCAGTACGCCGCGGACGACTCGCGCCTCTGTCTCCAGCTTTTCCGCACCTACGGAGACAAGTGGCCGCAGTGGGAGCGTGACGTCAGCCGTCTTAACCGCGAGGCTACGTGGCGGGGTATCCGCATCGACGTTAAGGCCGCGCGTGAGGGCTTGGCGAAGTTGGAGGCGAAGAAAGAAGCGTCCGCCGCCGCGCTGCCGTGGTCCGAAGAGGACGCCAAGGCAGGGTCGCGCAAGCAGTTCCTCGCCTACGTTAAGGACCTTGGCCTCCCGGTGCCGAACTCTGTGGCGAAGAACGATCCCGGCTTTATGGCCTGGGCCGATCGGTACAAGGACCAGTACCCGTTCATCCAGGCTCGTCTGGACTATGCGTCGCTCGGCTCACACATCTCCCGGCTCCACGCCATGATCGCGAGGGCTGACTCAGAAGACGTGCTGCGGTACGAGAGCAAATATTTTGGGTCGCACACAGGACGTTGTAGCGGGAGCGCTCGAAATGAGGGAGACGAGAACACAAGTGGCAAGGCCAACCTGTACAATATCCCTAAGGGCGACAAGCACGGGCGGACCCATGGGGTCGACCTGCGCGGGCTGCACATTCCGCGTCCCGGCCACTGCTACATGATCTACGACTACGGCCAGATCGAGGCGCGTGTCGTGCATTGGATCGCTGGTGATACTGAGTTCTTGTCCAAAGCAGCGAAGGAGAACATCTACCAAGTCACAGCCAAAACGTTGGGCTGGTACCCGCAGGATAGCCACAGCCTTAAAGACGACGATGCGAAACTCTATCTCCTTAGCAAAGGCACGGAATTGGGATCGGGCTTCGGTATGGGGGGTGCCAAATTCTCAGCAACGTGTGAGAGAAACGGTGTCGAATTGCCGGCAGTGCCGAAGGACAAGTGGGTCCTAGACCGTCGCATGAAGTTTATGCTTCGCAACATCGCACGTCTTGACTGGGGCAACCCCGAGAACGAGGCCAAGATAAGCGCGGTGATGTCTGGAGATGCTGTCATTCAGGCGTGGCGCCGCTCCAATCCTAAGATACCGCTCCTCTGGCGCAGTCTCGAAGACGCCCTGCGCGGAGCGGCTGAGCGCAACGCTCCTGTCCACTACTTCACCCTGCCCTCGGGCCGGCGTAAGCCCTACTGGAAGCCGCATCTGAGCTTGCGCCCGAAGATCGTCTACGACGCGGAGACCGGGCAACCCGAGCAGAAGGTCGAGAGCAAGTTGTCAGCCTACTTGGTCCTCGGGGACAAGATACCCGAAGTCCTCCATGGCGGGCCACTCACAGAGAACCTGGTCCAGGCGACCGCGCGCGACATCATGTTTCATGGCGCCCTCGGCGTGCAGAAGGAGGCCCCGCAGTGGTTTTATATGTTCAACATCTACGACGAACTCGTGTTCGAGGTTCCGCTGTGCGACGTCGAAGCCGCGCAGAAGGTGATCCCCGAACTGTTGGTATCCGGGCCTATGCTGGCGTGGGCCCGGGGGCTCCCTCTCGAAGTCGAGGGCGGACCCGCAGACAAGTACACCAAGCACGACCCCCGCTGGCGTAAACACAGTGGGATGGTAGGATGAAAGGTAGTATGAACACCGATAGGAAAGCCATCTGGACAGAATGTCCACACTGCGCCCGTAAGCACCTGCTCGCGGCGTATGCCCTGTTCACGCAGAACGTGGACAACCTCGACAACAGCATCTTGGTCGGGACGTTTCGCCTGTTGCTGGCCCGCGCCGAGATAGCCATCACCGAAGCGCAGGCGGGCTACACCGGCAACGCGTCGCTGGCGTCGGGGTGCCTGGCCGCGGCTGAGTGTATCGCCGATAGTAAGGAAGCCGTGAAGTATCTGACCAACTCACAGCCTCTGAAGCTCAGCCTGCGCCAAGAGCTGCGGGGCGTTCGGTTCGACATCGACCAGATGAACTTGGACGCTGCGATCGCGGGGCTCAGCCGTCTCTTGGCGGTGAACGACATCGAAGCCCGTGCGGCGGCCCATCTCGTCGAGGCCCGCCGGGAATGTCCGGAGATATGGGAAGACTATCTCGGCGACTTCCGTGGCGGTTACCGACACTCGGACAGGGGCCATCTGCTCGAGATGCTCGTGCCAACCGTGCGGTACCTCGAGGAGACATACGAACTGGGCACCGGGTCGGGCAACCCGACGCCGCCGGATCTCAACGCCAGCGCCCGGGTCACTGACTCGAACGCGAAACTGATGGCCGCAACTGAAAGTCTTCTGGCTACCCCGGAAGGGCGGGCAGAGGCCGCGGCTTTCGGACAGACTATGGGCGCGATACGAAAAGAAGCACGAAAGACAAGGAGGACCAATGGATAACATTTTTGATGACTGTCTCGTCATAGGCTCCGATCCTGGGCCTGAAAGTTCCGCGGTTGTAGCGGTAGCTTTTACAGCCGGCAAGCCTCGGCTGCACCGAGCGATGTATCAGTCGAACGAAAGCCTCGCCCGGCAAAGTTTCGAGTACATGTCGATGATGTACAGCTTCAATGGGCAGAAGATTTACCTCGCTCTGGAGAAGTGCGGCGCTCAGTTCAAATGCGTCGGAGAGTCGGTGTTCGAGACCGCGGCGATGGGCGGCGAGATCCGTCAGGCCTTTCGCCCGATCGTCTCCGCTACGTATGCCCTCCGGTCATCGGAGTGGCGATACCTGCTGTGTGGGCAAGGCAACGCCAAGACGCCGATGATCTACACTGAGATCTGCGCGCTGTTCGAACCGACGGGCGGGGGATCTGATCCGTACAAGGGCAACAAGGCCCAGCCCGGCCCGCTTTGGGACTTGCACGAAGCAGGCAAAGGGGGTAACATGGAGCATCTCAAGGACGCACTGGGTTGCGCGCTGGCGCTGACCCGCTGCGTCTTCCGTACCGGGGAAGGCCCGGAGAAATACAGGAGACCGTGGTAATGCATGACGCGCCCCTCACCCCCGCCCAGATGCTCGACCCGCCGGTCCTCGGCTGCTCCGACGTGGGGCCCCGCCTGTCGGGGGCCCTCCAACGCGCCCTTGTACCGGATGACCAGATGTTCCCGTGCATCGGCAATCTCGCCCTGGCGAAGCTGGCCTACACGCGGTACATGACTTCCAACGACACTGTGGACGATGTGGCGAAGTTCGTGGGCGTGCCGGAAATCACGGCGGTGCGCTGGGCGCACCTCCACGGATGGGCAGATGCCCGAGCAAACTTGATGAAAGTTCGCGAGCGCGACGAGCGCCACGCGATCACGATGATGCGCCTGGAGAAGCGGAAGAAAGCTCTCGCCGGCCAGATCAAGACGGGTGAGAAACTGCGCGACGCCGTGGAGGCGAAGCTGGACACAGGGGACGACCTGCGGCCATCCGACCTGAAGTCTCTCGGCGACGCTCTGAAAGCCGCGGCCGAAGTCGAGGGCCGCGGTCTCAACGTCACGGTCGACGGCGCCGCCGGGGCCGAGGACGCAGTCAGCCCGGGCGCGGCGGGGCCGGAAAGCCGCAAAGCGCCGTTGGTCGTAGTGGTACAAGGCGGCGGGCTACCGGCTATCCGCGTGCCCGCAGCGGAGTCCGTAACAATAACCCAAGAAACCCCCGAACTTTCCGCTTGACGCGGCGGGGTCGCGCGTGGTATTGTGCTCGCGTGCCCCGAAAACCGGGGTCGAAAGAAAGGGAAGCAATGAGTTCACAAATCGTACCTCGTCTGGATCTGTTGAGTGCAGACGAGCCTGTCAAAAGCCTGCGTCTGGGGTACCCCGGCACGGGCTATTCTTTTTACCTGACGCGCTGCCTCGACAAGAAGGCGTTCGTCGCGCATGTCCGCGGGACACATCTCGATGACCACCAGACTCTGGAGGACGCCCCCGTGGCGAAGTGCTATCTGCTCTACGGGTGTGTGCTGCCGGGGACCATGGAAGAAGCGGCGGTCGACGCTCTGTGCGAGATCCACCTCGTCGTGATTGCGCAGGATGACCTGACGAGCGAACGCCGCCACTGGTATCACGAGATCGGCCATGCGGCCGACTTTGCGAAGCAGGCGTTCCCAGCCCTGTGCGCCCGTAAGACGTATGCCGCCGGTATTCCGCACGACCCGGCCAAGGTCGCCGCGGCGCAAGTCGAGGTCTCCGCCTACGTCACGGAGTTCCTGAGCGAGGCCATCGTTCAAGCCCTGGCCGGCCCGGTCACGTTCGTGGCCTCGGGACTGCCGCTCGTCTACGACGAGGTCTTCAAAGCCGCCGACGAAAGTGAGGCGGTATGAAGCGGCCGATCATCGGTCTGTGCGGCTACGCACGGACAGGCAAGGATACCGTGGCAAAGGCGATCACAGGCGCCCCGCTGTACTTCAAACGGTTTGCGTTCGCAGACGCGCTGAAACAGGATATCAGAGACGCTATGGATGCTGCGTTGCGCAAGGCGTACAGCGCTCCGGCATACACCAACGAGATCGAGGATTGGTTCCGCGATCCCATCATGAAAGAGAAGCTCAGGCCTATGCTGGTCGGTTGGGGCGCCGGGATGCGCGCAGTGGATCCTGACCATTGGATCAAACGGCTACACACCAGTTTGAACCCACTGACTTTGTTGGCCAACGACCCGCCGGCGGAAGACGTCGCACGTCTGACCTGTCGCTGCGTCATCACCGACGTGCGTTATCGGAACGAGGCCGACTGGGTGCGGTCGCTTGGGGGCCTCGTCGTGTGGGTCGAGCGCCCAGGCGTCTACGCCGCCAACGACGAGGAGCTCTTCAAGACGCTCCCCGACTATTGCGATGTCCGGCTGGCCCTCGACAAGAGCGTTGAGGAGAACCAAGCCGCGTTTTGTAAAATCGCCGAGGACTGGCTCGACCAGTGCCGACATGAAGGAGGGACCGATGCCGAAGCACATTAAGACGTTGGCGCGGCGCGCCAAGCACCTGTGGGGCAAGCTGGACGCCAAACCCGACTACAGCGGGCGCCTGTACGACCAAGCCGAGTACGATGCGTTGGCGTGGGCGTTGAACGAGCTGGGGACTCCGCTGGAATGTGAGCCCCCGAAGATGTTCGAAGACGAAGAGGACGCGCCGCCAATGATCGAAGAGACTTGGACACCAGGCGCGTCCAAGGCCCGGGTACCTCACGAGCCTCGCGGCCGGCGGTACTACCCGAACGGGGATGTGTGAAACAACGCGAAGCCGCGGCGTACAACGGCGGCACGAAGAAAGGATGCCAGACATGGCGATGACTCCAGAACAAATGGTCAAGGCCCAGGCGGCTTTGGCAGCCAACCCGAATATCGGGCGGCGTAAGCTGATGGCGGCGTGCGGATGCACGGCGTTTGCGGCGCAGAAACTCCTCAATGGCGGGACGGTGGACGTTACAACCTCCCCCGGTCGCCTGGATGTGGTAAAACCAAAGACCAATGGCGAACCGTTGCGCGGTTTCGCGGTCGGGGCGGAGACACGTATGACATCGAAGAAACCTGTCTCCACCTTGCGGGCTCGGTTCTACCAGCTCAAACGTGGCATGGCGTACAAGATCGAGGACGTCGCGCGGGACTGGGTGACCAGCGCCGAGACGATCCGTCGGCATGCGCAAGACGCTGATTGCTTCCGGTATGTCGAGACCGGGAACGAAATCTGGGAGCCGTGTGTGATGCACCCGGACACCGCAAAACAATACCCGGTGAAATAACCAGATCAAACAAGGAGGGAGAGCTATGAGAGGTGTAAAGGTTACAGGTAAGAACGTCAGTGGCGAGAAAGCCATCGGAAAAGTGATCGATATTCAGGCGCGTATGGAGGCCCTGCGGAAAGAGAACGGGGCTCTCCGGAAGGACCGAGAGGCGCTACTGTCTGAATACGAGGACATGCGCAACACGCGGCCCGTGCCGCCCATGAGCGTACACGCGTCCAAGCCGGCGACAGCGGACACGGTGCGCGTGTCATTCGGCGACGTTCACGGCATGATGATGGACGTCGCGGCGGTCAATGCTATGCTCGCGGACGTCAAGCGGCTTGGCCCGGACGAGATCGTCATCGGCGGGGACCTGCTGGAGTGTGGTGGCTGGTTGGCGAAGCATCAGCCCATCGGGTTCGTGGCGCTGTGTGACTACACTTACCAGGAGGACGTGCAGGCCGCGACGCGATTCCTGGATGAACTTCGCGAGGCCGCGCCGCGCGCCAAGATCTACTACCTGGAGGGCAACCACGAGGACCGCGTCGAGCGGTGGATCGTGGATCAGGTTATGGCGAGCAAGCGCGACGCTGCGTTCCTGCACTCGCTGGCGTCGCCGTCGGCGTTGCTGCGTCTCAAAGAACGTGGCATCTCATACTACCGGCGGTCCGAAATCTATGGCGAAGGGCTGCCACGCGGATGGCTGCGCCTCGGTAAGATGTTGTTCACGCACAGCCTGACGTACAGTCGCAACGCGGCACGCGACGCCGCGCAGAAGACGGCAGGGAACGTGACGTACTTCTGCACACACCGCGAAGACACGGCCTCAATCGTGTTCCCGTCGGTCGGATTGGTCAAGGCGTTCAATCCCGGGTGTCTCTGCCAGATGCAGCCGGTGTGGAAGCATAGCGATCCCACAAGCTGGAGCCAAGGCTACGCGGTGGACTACATCGCGCCGTCGGGCAATTTCCAACGCATCCATGTTCCGATCTGGCGTGGCGAGTCGCTCGCCGTCGCGATGGTTGAACGGTTCAAGTCATAAGGGAGGACGATATGTTCGGACGAAAAACGAGACAAAGAGACGCGGTCACCGCGGCTCTGGATACCCAGATCAGGGTTCTGTCAGATGAGTACAATAAGGGGAAGGTGACTTGCGACCGTCTGATCCGGGAGAATCTCACCTACGTCGCGCGTCTCGACGAGGCGATAAAGGAGCGCGACGCGGCTCGGAAGGAGTGCCACGAGGTGGTAAAGGTGAACCGGGACCAAGCCGCGCGCATCGAGGCCTTGGAGGAGCAGGTCGACCGGTGCGACGGCGCCCGCAGAGGCGCAATCAAAGATCGCGACGAGGCGCTGAAGAAACGCGACGAGGCGCTGGAGAAACGCGACGCGGTCCTGCGAAAACTGAATGAACAGCCGCTCTGCGAGATATGTCCCGAGATGGGACGCTTGTATCGGGAAAGCGAAACGCGGAAGCGCGAAGCTGAGGACGCTCACCGACAGATCGAAGCGCTGCAGGAACGTCTGCAGACATCGGGTCAGATCGTCGAACGCAAGGTCTGGCGGGTCGTCGAACGCAAGGTCTGGCGGGTTCGCGCGAAGGCCTTGGAACTCGCGACTCTGGCGCAAGCGACGGGCAACGGGCTGCCTGAACACGTAGAGTTCTGGCGCGCGGCCCGCAAGCTCGGCGTGCCTGTGGACGAGGTCAAGGACTACAAGCTCAACCAGGACTCGCTGGAGTTCTATGACTGGCGGCTCGACTGTCCGCAGTGCTCCGATGAGCGCTATAACACGACGGTCTACGAAGTGGGGTGACCAGATGGACGCTGTCCTGAAGGGCCTGATTCTGTTGCTACTGGTCGCCGCCTTCTTCGATGGGGGCGGCGACCCATCCAAACCTGCATGAAAGAAAGGTGAGGAGATGACTCTGTATCTCGCTGGACGTATGCGGTGCATACCGTACTACAACTTCCCGGCGTTCGACGCCGCTCGCGACGCCCTCAAGGCCCGTGGGCACACCGTGATCAGCCCCGCGGACCTCGACCGCGAGCATGGCTTCGACGCCATGCTCCTGCCGCCAGACTACGATTGGTCACGAGTCCCCGAAGGGTTCGACCTGAACGCGTGCATTCGGCGCGATGTCGATGCGGTACTGCGGTGCGACGCTCTGGTGTTCCTGTCGGGTGACTGGACGGCCTCCATCGGCAGCAAGGGTGAGTTCGCTGTGGCGCTGTGGGCCCGGAAGCCTGTGTTCGAGCTCTCCCCGGATATGGAGACGCCGGTCGAGGTTCGCGCGGAAGTGTGGATACACAGCCTCGAGTATGGTCGTGAGGCGGGGCCACAGGCACAGCGACGCTTACCACTACCCACAGACGAGAAGAAGAGGGAATGAGTACGTTCACTATCTATCGTGACGAGCGCCCACTTCTCCGGGTGGCTGTGTACGACACGCATCGCGCGATGCGCCGGGCTTGTTGCTGCAGTCAGTCGTTCAGTTCGGTGTGCACCAAGCACAAACGGCACGCTCGCCGCCCACCGGCCACCGTTTCCTTCTTTAGACGTTCCCTGACGGGACCGGTCGGGCTGTTTGCAGTCATCCATGAAGTCAGTCATGCTGTCGACTTCATCTGCGAGACGCTGGGCCAGACATTCTACAAACCCGATGGCTGGGAAACACGGGCCTATTTGGCTGAGCATCTCACGTACCAGATCTTACTCGGGATGGCCAATGATGGTCACCCCGTTGGATCGTCCATACAGGTCGCACATCAACCACACAGAAAGGAGGTGATCCCAATGGCGAAGAAGTCAACGAAGAAAAAGAAAGGCTGCAAGTGCTAATGCACGACGGCTTTACCCGGGGTCAGTAGTACCCCGGGTCTCATTTCACCCCGGTCTCGGCCGGGGTTTTCTTTTTGTCTCGGTCGCGCACGAACCAGTCGATCAGTTTCGTTTTGATCAGGGCGCGCCGCTCGACGAGTTTGCTCAGCTCCTTACCGTTGGCCTTATGCCACGTCGCGTTTTCCTCAGCGATGATCGTCGCGGGGTCCTCACCATCCCGGAACCGTTTGAGCATCCGGGGCGATCCCTTCGCGATGTCCTGGAAGTACCGCGGCCCCACATTGTACGCCGTGTCCAGCATGGCCGCCTGCAGGCGGGGATCCAGATTGCGCCACCCGGCCACGTTCTTCTCTGCCACAGGGATCAGGTTCTTGACGATGATCTCCTCGGCACGGGTCAGTGATGTCCGGTGGTCCATCGTATCTCCGGCCTTGATCTTGGTCCCGTTGGCGAGCTGCGTGATTCCGTGGCCCACAGTCCAGGGTATCGACCCGTCCTTGTTGGGCTTGTCGACCCGGTGTCGCTTCGCAACCGGGTCGAAGCCTTCGTTCTCGGGCAGCAGGGCCAGAACGTACCCGATGGTCTCGGTGTAGTCCGGGCGCACATCGCCGCCGCCGGCGGCCGCCTGCGCCAGTTCGGGGGCTTCCTCGGGGGTGGCCTCGGGCGCGGCCCGGACCTCGCCGCGGGCACCGCCGGCCTGAACGCTCTCGGCCATCTTCGCGACGACCGCGACGTCCGGGTGCTGCGGGCCGAGCATCTCGGACACCAGCCCCAGGAGCCGGAGGGTTTCTTGCTCCTGTTCCGGGGTCGGCGATACCGACGTGTCGTGCGTCGCGATTCGCGCGACGATGGTGCGCTTGAGCGCCAGGGAATTCGTGGCGTAGGCCGTGTTCTTGAAAAACGCCTTCTGCTCCGGCGTCACTTCAAACACGGGGTTGAACTTCATGTCCTCCATGACGAGGCGCAGGGCCTCGTTCCACCCCGCAGCCAGGGCGTCACGGTTGTCATTGAGGACCTCGGGGTTGATCTTGATTACGCCAGGCATATCATTTCACTCCCTTCTCGAAGAACGCCGCCACGTCGGGGTTGTCCACGAAGAACTTCTTGTCGCTGTCGCTCAGTTCCTCCGGCCCGATGACGCGGTAGCCGAGGATTGTAGCAGGAGTTTCGTCCGTCGCCAAGAACCCCGAGACGTCGCCGCCCAGGTCCGCCGACTGCTCGAGGCGCTCGTCCGTCCGGAGTCCGTGCGGGTTTTCCAGAGACTCGCGCAGCAGCCTGTTCGACTTGTTCAGGAAGTCGCCAGTGCGCTTGATGTTCTGGTTCTTGTCGCGTGTCTTGATCGACTTCAGCAAGTCCTTGTAGACCAGGTTGAGCCGGTACATCCCGCGCGCCACTTCTTCGAGAGCCCGGATGTCCCCCTTGCCCGTCGGGTAGGACGGAAGGGCCGCGTGGTACTTCTCGTACAACCCACGCAGGGCGAGCGCCCGCGCGTTCTTCAGTTCGGTTTTCGGGCTGTAGCCGTTCAGGCGCAGCGCGTCCAGCCACTCCACGGACATCTGGCGCAGGTCGGTCCAGGCGCCGGGGTTGGCCTTTACCATGGCCGCGTAGCCGTCGGCATCGGCCCACTGCGAGAACATCGTGGCCATCTCTTTGACGGCGGCGGTCTTGCTGATGCCCTTGCTGACCACACCCACCGCGGACAGCGCGCCGGCCTCCGGGTTGCGAATGACCCCTTGGTAGGAGAACGGCAGCCACGCCTTGCCGACATTCAGCAAGGCCGACTTCTCCCCGTCGAGGGAGGTCCACCGCTCCCAGAACGACATGTCCGCGAACGGAGTGTCGAAGCCGGACGCCGGGTTGACACCGAGGACACCTTCGAGCATCTTCTGCGCGGGCAGGGACATCTTCGACAGGAAACTGCCGACTGGATTCTCGAACCAGCGCGCGACTTCCCAGCCCTGCTTGCCGAGGTTCATGTAGTACCGGCGCCGGCGGGTGGTCGCCATGGCGCCTTCCTGCCTGGTGTTCGCGGGGATCAGGGCGCCGACCGGCAGCCCGGCCACGGTCTCGGGGAGGGCTTCCTTGGCCTCGCCAAGGGTCTTGCCGCCCAGCCCGGCCAGCAGCGTCGCGCCGGCGGCCCCTGCGGCGCCCAAGGCGACGCCTTTCCAGCCCCCGCCTAACTTACCCGCCACCGCCCCGACGGCGGGCAGGGCGAGCAGCGTGGGCGCGTTCTTCATGGCGCGCAGGGCGGGCGTAATGTCCCACGCCTTCCACCGCTTGCTCCGCTCGTTCTGCCAGGTGCCCCATTTGTCGCCCGCCGCGGACTTCTTGTCCTCTTCATCGTCCCCGCCGCCGGCTTTGCCGAGCGCGGTGCAGACGACCTGCATCACGGCCGGGATGCCAATCATGACGCCGAAGTACATCCGCGCCCACCGGGCGAACATGAACCCGCGCGTCTTGGACCCCACGGGCAGACCCAGGAGCTTGGCGGTGATGACGTCGCCGCCGCCGGCCGACCAGGCGCCGAGCGTCCAGGCCCAGGAGAACATCCCGGCCTTCAGCCACTGCTGCATCTGCGGGGTCATCCAGGGGTACATCGCCGGGTCAATGCCGCCGACCTCGGCGTTGATGTAGTGCGCCCATTTCTTCATGTCGCGCACCGGGTCCCACCACAGGCCTTCGCGAAGCGCCCGGTTGCGCAGGCGGTTGTTCATCTGCGCGAACACGGCGAGCTTCGTAGCGTTAATGACGTACTCGAACGCCATCACGCTGCCGCTCTCCAGCATCCCGTTAAGCAGGAGGTTGACGTTACGAGCGGCCTTGTGGCCCATGGTCGCCCGCACCTTGTCGGTCATGCTCTTGATGTCCTTGGCGATGCCGCTCCGGTCGTGGTCCCACATGTTCTTCGCACGGTCGGAGAACTCGAGACCTGCCGCCAGGGCGTGGATCTTGAGCTCGATCAGGCCGGGGTCGTCCGAGCCGATGTACTTCATGATCTCGGCCATGCCCGGAGCGTCCGGGTCCATGCCGAAGGCCTGCGCCACAACGCCGCCGTTTTTGCCGGCCCAGCGCATGAACCGCGAACCCGAACCGGTGAACCCGAGGACGGTGGGCGTGAAGCCCGTGGCCGCGGCGGGGGACTCGAACGCTGTGGCGATCGGGAAGAACAGCGAGTTCATGACGGAGAGCGACTTGGACCAGGACCAGAACCGGTTGACGTGCTTCCAGCGGTTACTGACTTTGGTGAACCCAGCGACGGCCATGATCTGCTCGGCCATAGCCGCGGCCTCGCCGCCGGCGAACACGTTCAAAGCGGCCTTGGTGTCGTCACCAGCGGGGTCCGCCATGGCCTGCAGCCCGGAGAACGTCTCCATGCCCGGGGGCAGTTCGATCGTCTTCAGGATGTAGCTCTGGGTCCCGCCGCGGGCTTGCCGGGTCGCGGAGATCGCTTCCTTGTGCTTGGTGATCACATCGTAGAGGCGAGCGGCGTTGTCTCTGCCAGACGCCGATTCGTCGTAGTAGACTTCGTCGGAGAACGCGCGCCCGTGGATCCGCACCCACATCCGCGCGACGTAGCCCCACATGTCCTCGGACACCGCGTCGTCCTGGGCGTTCGCGCCAGGCTTCGCGTAGTAGAGGGGCATGCCTTCGTGGTCCGTGGCCAGGAGCATCTGATTCAGCGCCATGCGCCAACGCATCTGCGTCGCCATGTCCTCGGCGTGGCGGGCCAGGACTTCGTCGGCCCCGAGCGACAGCGGCTGCGCGCCGGTGATGCGGTAGACCTCGGAGAAACTCGCGCCGCGGCGGGCGGACGTGCCACCCTGTTCCGCGATCTCGCGGGTGATCAGGGCGTTGAAGGCTTCCAGTCCGACGTCGGCCATGCGCACGTCGGCCTTCTCGCCGTTGTTCCACGCAGATTCAAAGAGCCGGGCGGACGCGGCACGGTGGACCGCGAGGGCCACGTCCTGCAGCGTCGGTTCGACCCGTGGGTTCAGCCCGAGTGTGGAGCGGACATCGGTACGCGTCAGCATGTCGGCGACCTCGCGGGGTGTCAGGTTTTCCCCGTTGGGGAACGCGGCCGGGTACATGTCGCGGAGGTAGGAGAACATTCGGGCGTAGTTCTGGTTGTC
>Ga0194111_10000924_pt1 | contig 36114 bp, 40 predicted proteins | sample TA2KigC300mmetaG_FD_146194 | JGI IMG/M metagenome (GOLD analysis project Ga0194111, IMG submission 146194) | Freshwater microbial communities from Lake Tanganyika, Tanzania - TA2015033 Kigoma Deep Cast 300m | ecosystem: Environmental > Aquatic > Freshwater > Lake | place: Tanzania: Lake... | reverse complement strand
TATCAGTTTTGAAAAGAGTTTTCGGCGATGAAAACCAAAGCCGAAGCGATCGACTAAGAAACAAAGAAACCAAACTAAAAAACGAATGCTACGACATATATCTCTACGCAAAACACCTATCTATCGAAATCCAAATATGATTTCTACAGAGCCAAATTTTTATAATTTAGCCTATTCTTATTATAAATTATTATTACAATTAAATCGAAAGATTTAAATAAAAGTAGAGCATTTTTTTGACAATTAGAATTAAAAGACCAAAATATATCCTTTTTAGGAAACTACTGGTTTTAGACCTTTAAAACTTGTATAAACTATCAAAACCCATCAAAACCGGAAATATAATTAATTCTTTTTTTATATATCAAATTTAGTTCATCTTTTAATTTTTAATATTTGGTCTTAAAAACTGGTTTTTTAATGTTTCAAAAACTTTATAATAAATTATATAATCTTTAAAAGAAAAACATGTTTAAGAGGAGGAATTCAATGGAAAAAAATATATTTTTAGTTCTGGCTGTAATTGTTGTTGTCGCAACCGCCGGATGTACCTCAGAAACTGGAAATAAGACCTCCCAAAATGCTACTGGTTTCAAAATTTCTAGCAGCGCCTTTAGTGAAGGAGGAATGATTCCACAAAAATACACTACTAACGGTGAGGATGTTTCACCTCCACTTTCCTGGAGTTCTGCACCTTCAGGTGCCCAGAGTTTCGCCATTATATGTGAGGATCCAGATTCACCTGCAGGAAACTTCACACATTGGGTAATCTTTGACATACCCTCTAATGTTAAAGAGTTAGCTGAGGGAATAGGAGATCAGAGAACCCTGGAGAACGGTGCAAAACAGGGAATTAATGATTTTGGCAGTATAGGATATATGGGGCCAGCCCCTCCGAGCGGAACCCACCGTTTTTACTTCAAAATCTATGCCCTAGATACAAAACTAAACCTCGAGGCAGGTGCAACAAAAGACCAGGTTCTAAAGGCTATGGAAGGACATATTCTAGCTGAAACCCAGTTAATGGGTAAATATGGACAATAGAATTAAATCTCGAAGAATTTGAATTTTGAACATTAAACAGCTTAGTTAAATTACTCCCTAACCTAAAAAATGCAACATAACTGAATTTACAACTTGCATTGGAACCTTTCAAAAGCTGGATTGTAAAGATTATCCCAAAAATTCAGGGCGTTATTTAAATATTGTAGATATTTAATTAATAGATATTTTCCCTATAAATTCCTAAATAAATTAAATGGTTGGAATATGGATAAAAAAATAAAAATCCATGATCTGGAGGTTAAATACCGGGTTGTTCAGCGTAAAGTGAAATATGCGCGACTTGAGATCAAAAAAGGGGATCTGCTGGTGGTGCTACCTGAAGGCTACCATGACCATGAAAAGATCATGAAGAAACATCAAAGCTGGATATACAACAAAGTCTCCAGTATAAGAAATACAATCGAATCCTCGAAATATAAAAAACTCAAACTAGAAAGGAGTGACGGAGAACTAAAAGATCTAGTAAATTCGCTTGTGGAAAAATTTAGCTCTGAACTCGGGGTTAAGGTTAATAATGTTTTCTTCCGAAAGATGAAAACCCGATGGGGAAGCTGTAGCTCACGAAAAAATCTAACCATAAACACCCTGCTTAAGTATCTACCTGATAATCTAATCCATTATGTAATCTTTCATGAAATGGTTCATCTTATCGAATGGAATCATGGGCAAAAATTCTGGAACATAATTTCAAAAAAATTCAGTGATTATCAAAAGATAAGAGAAACGCTTTCGATTTATTGGTTTACGGTGCAAGACTACATAGAAAATGGTGATTATCACAATTAACATTTAATTCAACGATCTGATTTTAACTATTTGTAAAATTTATTTTTATCATCCAAATAATCCATAATTAATTCTTATACTAATTCTTATACTGATAATGAACACTCATTTACATAATCCAAGAATAGCTTAAACTGATAACTATTCACATACCAAAACTTAAAACCTCCAAAAAACTAAAATAGTATATGGAGAGGATAAAATGGTTTACTGTCAAAAGTGTGGTATGCAAAATGAAGAAGATGCTGAATTTTGTTCCAAGTGCGGAGCTACCCTTAAACCAGATAGAAGGAGAAGAAGACATAGAGGAGATGCGTGTTTTGGCCAGCCAGAAGAGAGGTCCAGAGATGAATGTTTTGGGATTCCTCATGGTGGGTTAATTGTAGGCATGATCTTTGGGGCTTTTCTGATTGCCATTGGACTGTCAACAGTCTTTGGAATAAACCTTGGAAGATGGATTGGGCCGTTCATAATAGTTGTTGTTGGTTTACTTATTATTGTTGGTGCCATATTGGCATTCCGTCGAAGAACCAGGGATTAGATATTTAATTTAATCTCAGGAATCAATTTTTTCTGCTACGAATAAATATCTCTTTAGTATACATTGGATGGTGAGAATTTGAATAAAAAACAGCACAAAAAAATAGATATAGTGGGTATTGTAACCATTGGCTTTTTTTTGATACTTTTAGGGATATTTCAATTTATGATTTTAGTGCATACACCAGATTTTTCAGATAGTATATCATCCTTTTCCAAAGACTTCTACCTTCAACAAATCTCCCCCAATATATACTTACCAACCCCACAATCAGATCATCCATTAGCATACAATTTAATCTTTCAGTTCTGCCTTATTTTCGGAATTTTCGAAGTATTTGCATTAGTCGCCAGATTTATCCTAAAAGATCCCATGGAAAAAAAAGCTGGCACCGCCTCCGGCATAATCTTTTGGCTAGGAGCCGCCCTACTTGTGAATATGTTGTTAAAACATGGCATTGAATGGATTGCCTTTATTGGCTGGCTAATAACTTTATTGGGGATAAGTGTCATTGTAAACATTGTTATAGTACTTATAACAAGAGCTTATAGTAAGAATTAGTTTCTAAATGAAAAAAATCGATTTCCACATTTTTTTAATTGCACCCCTTAGAACAATTATGAGTCTCTTGCGCTGAATTCAAATTCTTAAAGCTATAGAAAACATTAAATATAACTTTTATAATTTGAAGGAGAATTAAAATTGGCCTCTATCATAGAACTGAAAGAAAAATTAAACAAATTGGAAAAAGAGGATAAAAAATCCTTTAAAATATTTAATAATATTTTTTATGTTTCCAGTTCAGTGGGAAAACTAGTAATCCCTGCCAGTTTCAAGACGAATGTTAGAGAATACTTTGGAGAAAGAGATAAAAATGGTGAGATCGTTGAATCTGAAGAAGAAGTTATAAAGAGACTCGAAACCCAAAAAATCGTTAAAACCTTCAATAAACAAACTGGAGAAGGTGCTCTCTTTAACTGGCTGAGAGCCAGTAGACCTGGAATGAGAGTAGAAGAAGTTGAAAACGAAAAGAAAAGAGTTTATGAATACATTGAAAAATCACGAGAAAACTGTGACTTCTGCAATCCAGAAAAATATACTCCTGAAGATGTATTTGGTAGGGTGGAGGGGAAACACTGTATCACTGGAGGAAATATTGCTAAATATGATGCCTGGAGCAGTGTGATATTTTTTAGAATACATAACCCTCTGGAGTTCAGCCTGAAAGAGCTCTCTGATTATATAGAGACTGGTTTTAAATGGTTTGAGCGTGTATACCAGCATGATAAAGAATATAAATATCCTTTCTTTCTATGGAATTGTCTGGATAAGGCAGGGGCCTCCAAGGTGCATGGTCATGCCCAGATCTTAATGACCAAAGAGATTCATTATGCTAAGGTGGAATTATTAAAAAGAGCCTCCGAAAATTACAGAAAGAATACTGGAAGGGACTACTTTGAGGATCTATACAAAGCTCATGAGGCAATTGGCTTAAGTCTGGGTTCTTTTTTTGGAGATGTCCATGTTTTGGCGAATCTTACACCTATAAAAGAAAAGGAAATTGTTATTATTGCGCGCAAAATTCCTTCAGAAAGCGAGGATGTGAAAAAAGCAATATTTAATGTACTTAGATGCTATATTGATGAACTTGGAGTTACCAGCTTCAATTTGATTATATCCTGCCCCCCAATCCCAGAAAATAAAACATCGCCATATATAGTGAGAATAGTGGATAGAGGAAGTATTTTCAAATCAACCACCGATATAGGAGGGATGGAGTTATATGGAAGCAGTGTGATTTCAGATGATCCATTCAAAGTTATAGAATCCCTTAAAGAGTTTTTAAATCCATAATAATATTAAATTTTTAATAAAATTTTATAAAAAGTAGAATTTTTCCTTTTTGATCTATAATCATCAAGTCTTTATAAAAAAGGAATAAAAAAATTGTAAATGTTTATCTAAAAAAATTAATTACTACTGCAGTCGTACATTTTTCTTGTTATCAACCATTAGAGGTAATTGTGCACCTACAAAAACTCGATTTTTATCATAAGCTTGCGTATGTTCAATTACGAAAGGTTGCTGTGCCTTGCCGACGCGGGATACTTTTAGTAAAAATCTTATCTCTGGAAAATCTTTGTTAGAATCACCGACTTCTTCCATTTCCAGCACTTCTGCAATTCCCATCGCATTAAAATCCCTTATATCGACATCACCAAAATATTTCTTCTCAAAATATCGGGAAATATAAATAAAAAGCGTAAGGATTATTCCCCCAATTATGACAGATATACCAAGAGGAAATTGATGTTCGCCAAAAGCAGTTCCTCCAGTAAGAAGAATCATAACTCCTAATAATACCACTATACCCCAGCACCCACATAAATTAATTTATAAATAATGAACGCGTTCTCTCACACCCCTTCTATTTTGTTTGTAAAACCCTCCTTGCTTTTAATAAATGTTGAACTTTAAGATATTAATATTTTTCTCTCTTCGACTTTTTATGTACATTTACATGATGTGGAGTGCTTTTTTGCATTTTTTCCGTTGATAAAGGTGAATCGGAAGAATTTGATGTAGATGTTTAGGTTTTTTTCGATGCAATTTTTGTAAATTATTTGGACACTATAAATCCTGTGCCTAAAAGAACTAGTCCAACTACTAATATAACCAGATAAAATAATTTTTTGTCCTTTTTAGGCATATTTCCATCATAAGTCCAAATAAATCAGTCCCTCAAAAGTATAAAAGACTTAAATCACATCAATTCCTGTTCCCTTTTGCTGAACAAGTAAGCTGAAGCCAAAATTGTAGCAACAGCAAAAAGTGCTACAACGATCGTGCTCAGATAAAGGGGTAGCGCACCGTGACCTAATATAACTTGGCGTAAAGCATCCACTCCATAGGTTAGAGGGTCCAGATAGACTGCTGCTTGAAGCACTGAAGGAAGTCCAATAACTGGGAAGAGGGCACCGCTCAGTAAAAACATAGGTAAAACAATGAAGCTCATGATAAGGTTGAATCCTTCCATACTGTCCGTGAAGGATGCTATAAGGAGCCCTAACCCTGCCAATCCAATAGATATAAGTATTATGAGTCCAATACTTGCAACAAAGATTAGGGGTGTCATTTGGACTCCTACCACAAAGGATAGAAAAAGCAGAATTACTCCCTGAATTAGTGAACCTGTGCTAATACCCAAAGCTTTACCAAAAACAATGGATGGACGGGTTATGGGTGCCACCAGAATTTCCTTCAAAAAACCATACTGCCTGTCTATAATTACTGAAACTCCAGAGAAAACTGCCGTGAACAAAATGGTCTGACCTATTATTCCCGGATAAATGAATGCCTTGTATCCTCCTGGAATCCCGCCAAATCTTATAACTGAACCCAATCCAGTACCAAAAATTAAAAGCCACAACAGAGGGGTTACTACAGATGTTAATATACGGGAACGATAGCGTATGTATCTTTTTGTCTCCCGCAGCCAGATGGTGTAGATTCCTTCCAATTCTGCCATTTATTTAACCCCCATCCGCAATAGTGGTTCCTGTGTATTTTATGAACACATCCTCTAAATTGGGATGTTCAAGTTCAATAGAGTTTACAAAAATTTTGTTATTATTAGCGAAATTTACAACCTCTGCCACCAGGTTCTCGCCTCTTTCAACCATCAATTTAATCTCAGAGTCAATTCTAAAAATTTCTTTTATGAAATCAAGCTTTTCTGCCTCTTGAATAAATTTATCTGCTTTATCAACCCTTATAGTTATAGTATCTGCCTTTAACTCCCGTTTCAAGTTAATTGGAGAATCGGCGGTGATGATATTTCCCAGATTCATGATGGCTACCTCATCACAGAGCTTATCAGCCTCTTCCATGTAATGAGTGGTCATAAGAACGGTTATATCCTCCTTTTTATTCAATTCATTAACGTATTTCCAAATACTTTCCCTAGTCTGAGGATCCAATCCCAGAGTAGGTTCATCTAGGATAAGAACCTCAGGATGATGGATTAAACCTCTTCCAATTTCCAGTCTCCGCTTCATACCCCCAGAGTATGTCTTAACGTACTGATCTGCCTTTTCTCCCAGGGCTATCAAATCCAAAACCTCTTCTATACGTTCTTTCCTCACTTCACTGGGCACTCCATAAAGGGAGGCATGCATTTCCAGATGTTCCCGTCCAGTGAGGATATCATCCAAAGAGCGGGACTGAAAAACAACGCCAATAGATTTCCGGACATCTTTAGGATTCTTCACTATGTCATAGCCATTCACTGTGGCAGTTCCTGAAGTAGGGTAGAGAATTGTGCACAGCATAGATATTAAAGTAGTTTTACCTGCTCCATTAGGGCCTAAAACTCCGTATACACTGTTTTTTGGAACTTTAAGGTTTATTGAATTTACTGCAGTAAAATCGTTATATTTCTTGGTAATATCGTGGGTTTCGATTATGTATTCCATCTTAGCACCTGAGAGAATTTCATTATAAACATAATTGCTTTTCTAATAATCTATATATTATTTTTTCTACAAAATTAATTAGAGAAATGAGAAACTTAGTGGAAAAGAAAATAACCAACAGGATCAAAAATGTCTGAGATCTAAAATAGACCTTCATAAATCCAAGAAATCGATTTTAATGGCCTGCAGAATTGTTCGTTGATATCTTCAAATATCAAATCTTAACAAATATCATTCTTAATCTTAAGAGGTGATAAAGTGATTTTTGAAATTGTAAAATCCTCTGGAATTGCACATAAATCCTATTTAATAGGATCTGGAGGGAGTGCTGCAGTTATTGATCCTCGAAGAGACTGTGAGATCTATATAGATATAGCGGAAAAGAACAATTTGAAGATCTATCATATATTCGAAACTCATCGAAACGAAGATTACGTTACAGGCTCCCTGGAACTTACAGAACTTGTGGGTGCAGAAATATATCATGGTGGGGGGCTTGAATTTGCTTATGGAAATGTTGTTGATGAAGGGGACAAATTTTATTTAGGTTCGCTGAAACTTGAGATTCTAAAGACTCCTGGACACACTGATGAGAGCATTTCTATTACATTGAAAGATAATGATATTTCAGACCATGTCTATATGGTCTTCTCAGGCGATACCCTCTTTGCTGGTGAAGTAGGCAGAGCAGATCTCTATGGGGAATCTGAAACAGTTAGATGGCAGAAAATCTCTATAACAGTATTTTCAATAAAATATTACCACTGGGAGATGGGGTCATCGTATGCCCGGCTCATGGAGCTGGTTCTGTTTGCGGAGCAGACATTCGAGAACAGGAGTTCACCACAATAGGATATGAGAAGAAAACAAATCAGATGCTTCAGATGGGAAGAGAAGAATTTATTCAACATAAAATAAATGAAAAACTTTATACACCTCCTTATTTTAAGAAAATGGAACAATACAACAAAGAGGGTGCACCCATTCTATGCAGACTTCCATCACCTCCACCCCTGAGTATAGAGGAGATAAAAGATTATATCGAAAAAAATGCCCAGATCTTGGATATTAGAGGCCCTACAAGCTTTGCAGGAGGATATATGCCCAACAGTTTAAACATATGGAGTGAAGGCTTGCCTGCCTTTGTTGGATGGTTTCTAAATTACCAGGACCCCATTATCATAATAGATGAAAACCACAAAAAGATGGAAAAAATAACCCGTTACCTTATACGCCTTGGATACGACAATATTGCAGGTTATATTGCTGGAGGATTTTCCACCTGGTTTAAAGCTGCAGAGAAAACTAATACACTCAATATATGGACCGTGCAAACACTCAAAGAACATTTAGATGATGATTGCATATTCATCTTAGATGTGAGAAAGACTAGTGAGTGGAATAGTGGATATATAAAAGGAACACATCACATCTATCTGGGCCATCTGAAAAATCGCTTAGGAGAGGTGCCGAGGGATAAAAAAGTGGTTGTTTATTGTGGTACTGGGTTTAGAGCAAGTGTAGGTGCCAGTATATTGAAGATGAATGGTTATAAAGATGTAACCAATGTGCTGGGCAGTATGATGGCATGGAGAAAAGCTGGTTATCCTTTGGTGAAAGATTGAATCACTAAAAAAAAGAAAAATATTTTACAAATAACTGGTAACTCAATCATGAGGTTATTTAGAAATCATTTTAACATTTCTTTTAATTAGTTTATCTGATTTAAAAAAACAGGAGAAAAAAATTGACGAGCTTTAGTATAAAAGAAATTCTAAGATTGGCTGTATCCATCAGTATAGTATTTATAGCAGGCGCGATAGGAACTGTGGCCACCATATCTCAGATACCCACATGGTATGCTGCTCTGGCCAAACCTACATGGGCCCCATCAAATTGGGTTTTTGGACCTGTATGGACCACATTGTATGTACTAATTGGTGTAGCCCTATTTCTAGTTTGGAGGGAAGGTTTAGGTAGGCGGGACGTGCGATTTGCCCTTTTGATATTCGCTGTGCAACTGATTTTAAACATTCTATGGTCTGTGGTGTTTTTCGGTTTCCATTCTCTTCTTGGAGGTTTTATACTCATACTGATGCTCTGGATAGCTATACTGGCAAATATTATCGCCTTCTACATCATCTCCAAACCTGCAGGGATAATTCTCATACCCTACATCGTGTGGGTAAGCATTGCATCCTACTTAAACTACAGTGTATACCTCTTAAACCACTGAAAAATAGAATCCAAAAAACTTGAATTTCAATTTTTTTTATATTTTTTTTATTTTTAACTAATTTTTCATTTTTTATTGAATCCATATTGAATATTCTAATTTTTTTGATTATAAAAACGTCTAAAATACATAATAACAATTTAAAATATAATTTTGGAGTTTTTTCATAAAAGATTCTTTTTAAGAATCATAGAGCTAATTTTATCGTGTTATGAAAATTAATTAAATAAATAAATTAAATAAATTCATAATTTTATGTTCATTAGATTAACAAAAAAACTCAAAAATTAATAAAAAAAACCTAAAACCATGTTCATGATGCCCAAAAACAATAGAAACAAAATGACCACTAAATAATTCCTTGTTCTTTTCGTTGCAGGAAGTTTATAGTAAATAATTCCTGTGATTGCTAAACAGAAAATTCCAACTCCAATACTAATAATATTCATAATCCTAATTATACTGTAACCATATATATCATTACATATTTTGAATTAGCAAAAAATTTATTCTCGCAATCTTTGCTGAACTTTTTCACTTTTCAATTCTCTGAGAGCATCTGAAGCTATCCATTTAGCACTCTTTGCGCCAATTTTGCGTATATCTTCAGCAATTTCGATGGCCTTTTTATTAAGATTGATGTTTCTTTTACCAATATGCCTCAAAGCCCAGTTAACCGCTTTTTTAACATATTTACGGTTATCAAATGATTCTCTGATTATTATTGGGAAAAATTGCTCAAATTTTTCATCGGGGGCTTTCTTATCATGAACAGCCAGAACAGCGATTAGTGTGAAAGCAGCTCTTTTTACAAATTCTTCCTCTCGTTTACTCCATTCAAAAATCTTTTTATACGCAAAAGGCGTCTGTCGAAAGAGTTTCATGCAGCACTGGTCACAAATCTCCCAAAAATCAAATTCAAGAGCCCAGTTGTCCATCTGTTCCTCGGTGACTAGATTAGGGTCTTCGATCATGCATGCCAGAATCCTTGTCTCCCTATAACCCGCTTCCCAGAGTTGAGTTGCCAGTTCATGACCCCCTCCTGAAACCTTGGCAATTCGCCGTAATTCAGGTATTCTCACAGCATATGTTTTTTTAGGATTGATACCAAATCTAGCCATTCCTTCCACATCTTCGGGATTTGAAAGGGATTTTAATTCTTCTATAATTTCCTGGTAATCCATTTTTCCAAACTTCTTTTTTTAACTATTTTTATATCAAATTAAACAGTTTAACTGCGTTTTTACCTAATATCAAATCTTTTTCATTGTTGCGAATTTTAAGACCTTTTATCCTTTCAATATCCTTTGCTGGGTCTATCCATGGATAATCAGAACCAAAATGTATTTTATCATCACCAATGGTCTTAATGAGATCCACTGCTTCCTCATCGTCCAGTGTGGTGGGGGTGTGAATGTTGGAAATAGCGATTGCTGTATCAAACATCACCTTAGGAAATCTATCAGCTATTTCAATGGTTTGATCCCAAAAAACATTTCCTAAATGAGCTAGTATAAGTTTAAGATCTGGAAAATCTTCTAAAACAGACAACCACTTTTTAGGTTCACCAAAATATGATACTTCATCGATATTGATTCCAGAATGAGCTGTTATAGGTAGATCATGGGCTACCATCCATTCATATACTGGTCACATTCGCTCATCATCAGGAGCAAACCCCTGGGCAACAGGATGGATCTTCAATCCCTTCATTCCCCATTTATACTTGTGTTCCAGCTCCTCCAGTGGTTTCCGGCCGGTCATGGTTGGGCTCACTGATATAAAGGGGATGAACATGGGATATTTAGCTGTTCTGTTTTTACTTGGTCGGGTTATGGCCACTGTCCAGAGGTTCATCTTTTTAAGCTGATTATCAGGTGCAAAACTTAGTAAAACAGCCTTATCAACGTTTGCTTTTTTCATATCCTCACGATACTCTTCAGGGGTACCATAACTGTAATAACCCACTCCAGTATCCCTTTTTATATTTTCCAAAACCATCTCTCCCACCTCCTTAGTGGGAAAAAGATGTACCTGCGCGTCTATTATCATAATCCATCCCACATTTTATTTTTGTATCGATTTCAGAGAAAACATTCATAGCCACATTCCCTACATCTATATTTATACCAAACGACACGTCCATGGCATTGGGGACATGTAAATCTGTTTTCCTGTTGTTTTACCCAATTTTCCACACCGATTTCTTGGATTTCTTGGAGATTATCATATATTTCATGGCGGTATTTGAATTTCTTTTCTTTAGAATGTGATTTTTTTAATTTTTCAATTAAATTGCAAGGAAATTCGTCGCAATCAATGCAAAAGCTGAGATTTTTGTCTTTAAAGCAGCAATTGCGAATTTTACATGACCATTTACTTCTTCTTCTCTGTTTTCTTTCATCAGAACCACAACCTAAACAGGTTTTGCGAAAAGACGGGCATGCCCCACAGTAAACCCCACAAGGTGCTGTTTTATCTGGAATTCGACCCATCTAAAAACCATCCGTATCCTAATATCCCTAAACCTGTCTTCTACTATCTTTCCAGCTTAGAATCTAATAGATATCCAAATCCAATGGTAATAACTGGGATCATCAAGTATGTGAAGCCTATGTCCATCATGTAGTTGGTCAGGCTCATCTGCATGGGACTTGGTGGCATGAACATGACAAGGTCAATGGCTATGTTGATTATAAACCAGGACCCGCCAATTATCACACCCTCCTTGATGAAATCTGTCCTAATGTTCTTTAAATATAAATAAGCCAGCGCCACTACCATAACTGTTATAACCAACGGCATTATAGATTCAAAAAGAGGGTTCCCTGCTGTTTTAAGTGGATAAACAAAAAATGAAACCACAAATGGCACTAACCATACTAAACCCCCAAATAAGACTATTTTTAGATATTTATTCATATTTTAGATCTCCTATCTCCCTAAATACATTTAAAGAAAAATATTAATCAAGTTTTAAGATCACTTTTTCATCACTGGGAAGCAGATCTCGGTTAAAAGCTCGCTTTCTGGAGTTTCATTGGGGTCTGAAAGGTAGGTCTCCATGGGGGGTCCTATAATCTCGTAACTATTCTTGTAGGCGTATTCTGCTATGGCTCCTATGGCCATTCCACACTCGCTGTAAGGGCCTTTATGGATGGTTGATAAAACCAGCTGTGCCGGGACTATTTTGATTTTAACCCTGCCTTCTTCCTCTGCTTCCCCGGCAAATGGCATGGCCACCTCGTACATGAGCTCTTCTACTGGCACTTCCTGGGGGCTGTTGAAGTACACACCAAATGGTGGGCCTATCATTTGCAGGCCTTTAGCCATGATGAATCCCACAACCTCCCCCATAAGGGTCGGGATCTCATCATATGGACCTTTGTAAGTTATGTATGCCACCTGCCTTTCTCCAATTTTCTTTTCTTCTATTTTCATTTATTTCACCTCTAAATGTTCTCTTCTTCTTTTATTTTTTCTATAAACTCTTTTACCCATTCAATTTCGGTTTTTAAGTTAGCTAAAGGGCGGCTGAAAAGTGCAACCACATAATAAGGTGCACCTAGTTCTTCCTGCATCTTCACCGAGCTTTCCAGGAATTTAATCCTTCCATTGGCTGATTCCACGTAGTTTTCTAGGCACTCGATGACTTCTGGCGGCTCAAGATAATTTAGATAAGCCAAACCCAGATCGAAAGGTGAGATTAATTTTTTATTCCAGGAGAGGAGATCGGTGATCTTCTCTTTCATGGTTTGCCTTCCCAGTTCCGTGATAGTGAAAACCTTACGGGATGGTTTACCTTTCACCTTCTCCATTTTTGATTCAACCAATTCCTTCTTTTCCAGCTTCTTTAAGACGTAGTAAATGGATGAAAACCCTATCTGAGTCCAGTTACGCATGCCCCATCCTTCAATGGTCTTCTCCAACTGGTAACCGTACTGTGGTTCCTCATAGAGCAAGCCGAGTACGGCTGCTTCCAAGTCTAATATTCTAACCATATAATATTATAGATGTAGAACATAGTATATAAAGATTACGAATAAAATGTATTCAACTAAAAAAAATAATATTATAAGGTTTTCCGAGTCTTATTGGATTACTGATATACTGAAGGGACTCTTCAATGAAATCTATAAAATCTAAAAAGAAATTAATTCTCTTAACAGTTTTAGCTATAATCGCGGTAGCAATTGCTAGTTTTACCTACTACGTTTCTGACTACTATCGTGCTGATAATACAGCCATAGCTGCACTCACATCAACTGACTCTTATAATGTAGTGAATAACGATGATTCTATTACATTTACTCCCACAGGGAACAAAAGTACTACAGGAGTAATAATTTATCCTGGAGCTAAAGTACAAGCTGAAGCCTATTCTGTAATAGCTTCTAAATTTGCTAAAAATGGTTATACTACAATTATTGTGAAAATGCCATTTAATTTAGCTTTTTTTGGTGTTAATAAAGCCGATGATGTCATAGCTAGCCATAAAGAGATTAGCTCCTGGGTAATTATTGGACATTCACTGGGTGGTGTTTTTGCATCTGAATATGCTGTAGGCCATCAGGATAAAATTAAAGGAGTTATATATTTAGCTAGCTATCCTTCATCAAATGCTTCAAATGCCACTTTTAAAGCATTATCAATTAGAGGCTCTCTTGATGGACTTACTACAAGTAATGATATATCTCAAAATCTTAATAAATTCCCAGCTAATACTACATTTATTACTATTGATGGCGGCAACCACTACAACTTTGGTGATTATGGTGTGCAGGCTGGAGATAATAATAGCACTATTACAAGAGAAAAACAACAGAATAAAACCATCGACTATATACTTGAATTTCTTAAAAATCTCTAAAGTTAGCTGATTTAAAGGAATCAACTATCATATATAAAATTGCTGCATTTCTACTAAAACAATAGATCCAAAGTGACTGTAACATCTAAAAAATTTTTATCTAACACCCTGTTAAAAAATAAACTTAGATTTATGGTTTTTTTAAAAAATAATTTTTTTAATAACTTACGGGAAATATTGATAAAAAATGCCATTGAACCCCCTTAAATCTTCAAAAAGAAATTTTTAAAGTTTTTCAAGCTGAATTTTAAGCAATTGATGCAACTTCTCAGCACCTACAATCTCCCCTTCCAGATCCCAATTAACTGGGTGCATTATGAATGGTCGGGATTGTTCACCCCCTATACCACCATGACTACCTACCAATTCCTCAAAAGCAGCTACTTCATCTTTTTCAGGGTCATAAAAGCTGTTAACCAAAATATCAGGCGTATACTGGAAGCTATCAGTCCTTTTAAGGTGCTGAGCTGCTCTGGGTCCGAAATTGATCAGTGGATCCTGACCTTCTATAGTGCCATCCTTTAAGTAGTGGACACCATCGGCCCCCATGGCTAGAGGTCCATGTTCTTCGGAAAAAAGCATTATGAAGCCCACCCCCTCATGCTGCACCAAACCCGGAATCAGATCTGGATAGAATGTTTTTAACTGTTCAAAACTGAGTCTTTCCTCATATTCAGTTAGATAGATAAGTCCCAGGTTTCCTGAAGCCAGAACAATGACCTGGGCCTCTTCAGAAGATGTAATTCTCTTTTGAGGTATTTGACCTATTTTATGCCGCTGTAGATAATCCAAAATCCTTCCCTTTACCACGGGGGTCTCGTCAACCGTCTTCACCGCTTTATCGAAAATATCCCTACTTTCCCCCACTACAAAGTCTCCTTTTCCTTTAAAATATCGTTTACTTTCCTCAATGGGCTCTTGAATAACCTGACCGAAATGGTCCTCGTTGGAAGAAAGTTTACTGTAGATACGAGTCTCAGCAGGCATTAACTCACGCACCAGGTCTTCCAGGGTTTTTCCGTAACGCTGGAGGAAGGTGAAGCCGTTAGTCTGGCCATGGTCAGACTGCACTACCAGGTGGTAGGGTCGGGGAGCATATTTTTTGGCCTGTTCAAGACGATGAAATTGTTTATCAAGCTTTCGAAGTGCATAGAAGGAATCCCGGTCTCTGACTCCTGAATGATGAGCAATCTCATCGTATCCCAGGTATGTGACATAGGCCACATCCACATTCCCATCCAACATATCCCCTATAAGAACTGCAGTGGTGATTTCACGGAGAAATACATTGGCACCAGCCCTGACGAATGGATATATGAAACCTCGCCTTATTCTTGGTTGGATATTTTTTATATAATGAGTAAACTGGGAGGTGAAATCTAAGAAAACATCCCATAGAAACAGGGCCACAATCCGGGCAAAATTCGTGGGATTAGAATAAACATAATACCAGGCACTTGTGTAAAATCTCTTCAGGTTTTTAAGCTGGCTATAAGTAAAAATAACGTCCTCTGCATCCCCTGAGAAGAGGTTGGAACGACTGGCACCGTTGACTGCCAGAAGACCCTGAGCGTCTGAAATCCTATTTTCAATGATCGGAGCATCGGAAAGACCTGTTGATACCATTATTTTATTATTATTAGCTTTTTCCACCCAGCGGAAAGCCGGTATATCATGATTGTTCCCGTGAAGTATTCCAGCCTGGCTGGCCCCGGTCTGGCTGGAAAGGTCTGTTTCCCAGCCAGTGATAGTGTGGCTACCCTCATCTATCCATTTTTTCAAGGTGGGCATGTTTCCCTGATCCAAGGCCTCCCATAAGACCCCTTCGGCAAGGCCATCGATCTCCAGAAAAATAATTCCTGGCCTCTCTTTTGATGATTTATCCCCCTTTTCTTTGCTTTTTTCTTTGATATCTTTCCGAATCACGTTTCTGTAATAAGTAGCATCATCATCAATGGTTAAAATGGCTGAAAGAATGGTTGTAACTGCTGCCATGGCAATCGGAGTTAGTATTAGGGCTGTGCCTTGAATTGTGAACCCTTCAACAAAGTTACTGGCTAACCAGATAAAGAAGCCGTTGAGTAACAGTGCTCCCACCCCCACAGTGAAAACCATGAATGGTAAAAATATACGGGACAATATGGGCCAGAACAGAGCATTAAGAATTCCTACTATACCTGCTGCTATAAATGCTGTGAACCAGCTATCAAACTTTAGACCAACTGAAAAATAGTCGATAATCATGAACCCCAAAAATCCACCTATCCACATTATAAGCGAACGCCCCAACCAGTAGAAACGTGACCGATGGTAAATCTGGTCATACTCCTCCATTATCCTCACCTGAACTTTTCAACTTAAAAAGTGTGATCTCCGGGGGACAGTTGATCCGCAACCAGAAAACGTTGGTTCCCAGGCCCCGGCTAGTATACTGGATCATGTTTCCCACTCGGTACTTGCCCACAGGATATTTTATGAAATGGGGGCCGCGGATGAAGGTTCCCAGGCCAGGGATTATGAACTGGCCCCCATGAGAGTGACCGGAAATTTGGAGGCCGAATCGGCCCGTGGTGGAGCTAATATCGGCGAAATCCGGCTCATGGGCCAGTAAGATGGCCGGTCCCTCTTCCGGTAATTTCTCCATCACCAGATCCAAACGGTGCTTGTTCAGCATTACGCTGTCTACCCCAACGATATGTAAAGGTGATTTTTCTCTGAATATGGTGTAAACATCGTTACTCACGTCGATGATTTTGCATCTTGCCAATATATCCCGGATGCTGTCCGCCCCTAGCCAGTGATCGTGGTTTCCCAACACTGCTAATGAAGCTTCCTTTGGTTTCAGCCTCTTTAAAGAGGATTCCAAATCTTCGACCACATCGTCCAGTATGTACGATACAAAATCTCCGGTTAGGGTAACCATATCAGGTTTTTGATCATTCACCAGATCCACCACGCCCTCCAGGTGTTTGGAGGTGATCCACTGGCCCAGATGGATATCGGTAATATTAACAATTCGATAATTTTGAAAAACCAGATCTAGATCTGGGATGGTAACCTCAACATGTTCTAACTGGAAGTCCTCTGGTTTAAATTTCGTTTTTCCTATTTTGTTACGCCAGCGGGTCATGCCTCTTTGTATTTTCCGACGAAAGCGCATATTTTTTAATTTTTTTTCTTTCATGATAAAAATAATCCTTTCTTCTCTAATTTCTTAATTGTAATTAATTATTTACATGATCAATATATAAATGGTGTTCATATAGCCAAATACATCGAAATAATCCCAAAGAAACTCAATGAGCTAAATAATGTTCAATAACTGATAAAATGTAAAAATAAGTTTTAATGATAAAAATGGGTTTTAAAGAAGGTGAACGAGATGTGAGTCCATAAAAAAGATATCTGCTCATTTTGATACTATTATTTCTTCTAATCCTTGGTATTGGAATTGTTTTATTTGCAGTCATGAAAATAGATTTTTTGGAATAATAATTTATGTTTTAAACTTACTTTTATTTTCTATGATATATGGAGCTGCATTAAATCGAACATTTTTAGCGGTTATATAGAATGACCATCTAGGTGGGAGTATAGTGGGGCTGATAGAGGTCTAAAAACTCTTGAAGAACCGTCAGATTCATTTGAATAATATTTTTTCCGGTCAAAGTCTGATATTATGGCCATTCAGAATGCAGTATGTTAATCCACAAGTTCGGGTCAACTGAAGCGCTACAGAGATCATTAGTCAGGGACACCCCCTTACTATATCTTACAAAAAAGTTATTTGTAGTGAGATTTAAAGTGAAATCATGACACGTAAGTTTATGCTACTCTTGGAAGTATTTTTTGTCACCGTTATTTTTCTGGACAGTTTCCTCCTTTTAATCAGCGTTCTGGTGCCAGTTAGACCCGGTTACCTTCAAAATGTAATGTGGTTTGATCTCTTCGCAAGCATTGTACTTTTTCTTGGCTATATAATTAATATGTGGAATAAAGACCCTAAAATTTATATCAAAAGAAATTGGAATGGTTTCATTGCCATAATTCCATTTTATTTCATCGGTTTGAACATTTTGGGCCTCGGCGGAGATTTGATCATCCTGAAAATCCTGAACTTCTTCAAGATCCTGGCCTTGATTATGGCCACAAGACAGGTAGGCAGAGCAGTGGACCAGTTTGTAGAAAAAAGCAGGCTGGTATATGGTTTCTCAATCTTTTTGGTGATTCTGTTGATCTGTTCTGTGGCCTTTTTCCTGGTTGAGAGAGGAGTTAACCCCCAAGTCACCAACTACGAAGACTCCCTCTGGTTCGTTATCCAGACCATAACCACCGTGGGGTACGGGGATGTCATCCCCTACACTCAAATTGGCAGGTTAATGGGTGTAATAGCTATGATAAGTGCCATTGGGGTCTCCAGTTTGGTAACTGCAGCAGCAACCTCATCTCTAATTGAATCCTTTAGAAAAGAAAGAGAAAAACTTACCAATAAAAGTCTGGAAAGAATAGAGATTATTGAGGATAAACTCGATGGTATAGACAAAAAAGTCGAAGGAATTCAAAAACTGGATAGATTAAGCCAGCAACTTGAAGAAATTAAAAAAGAAGTTGAAAAATTAAAGAAAAAAAATTAATAACATTTAAAATCAACCAAAATGAAAAAATTTGTAATTATAGTTAAGAGCATAACTTATTAGACTTATAGATCAAATAAATCATGGAATATCAGTTTGCATCTGCTTAAAATCACTTTTTCCACTGTTGTATTGAACACATAGTTTAAAAAGTTTTGCACTTGACTATAAATAAAATTAAATAAAACAATAACTTTAATTTTCAGGAAATTTATAATAGAAAAGTGGAACATCTATTTAGCTTATCTGAAACATTGAAATAGAAATATTTATTAAAATTTAAATTCAGATTAAGTAACATGATAGATCAAAAAAATTTAGGTTCCGGAATAATATTAGCCACCATTTTTGTTTTTCTCTTAGCAGTTGGTGTAGTAAGTGCACATCAGCCTAGACTTGATATTGGTGCAGATGTTTCCATTGAAAATCCCATAATTGTGCAGAATCCTGAGATATCACAGGCCTTCTACGGGGAACTAAATGGAAAACCTGATTATTACAAGATAAGCTCTGATAAAACCTTCAAATTATACATTAACCTTCTTGTGCCAGCCAGCCCAGGGATCAGTGGTGATTTTGTATCAGCTGAAGTATTGGATGCAAACAAAACGCCTATTATATTTATTAACGGAACAAACGCCAGCTGGAAGCCATACTTTGAAGAATTTGGTGGAGATAACTATCTTAAAGGACCTGAAGTTAGACAAACGCTTGGACCCGGAACCTACTATATAAAGGTATTTAACGCAGAAAATCAAGGAAAATATTCCATTGCCATAGGTGAAATAGAATCATTCCCTGTTGATGAATCACTGAAAGCTCTGATTACATTACCACAGCTTAAAGAGAAGTTTTTCGGAAAACCAGTCTCAACACTGTTCTTAGAGTTCTTAGGTATAATTTTAGCCCTTGGATCCATAATGGCCCTGTTCGCAATGCTCATAAAATCCAGAAAGTCAGAGGAAATGACCCAGATAACAATTAAAGTCAGTGGAGCCCTTAAACCAGTAATATGGTTAGGAATCATTATAACAACAGTTGTATGGGCCTATGTAATGTATAAAGACCCATTAAACATACTAGGACTTGTTAACAGCCTGATACTGGCCATTCTGATAATCTTAAACTGGTATCTTGGTTCCAAGATGGTTAAAATGGAGTTTGGCAAGCTACCCATTAAGAGCATGGTGGTATTTGTAATCCTGTGGTGGATCTTTGTATTTGAATGCATAGCAGTAATTTAAGAAAATCTGAAAACAGCTATTGGATGAGAGTAGATAGGTGATTTAATGGACAAATTCGAGGAAATTTTCAACCAATTAATGGAGATGCTTGAGGAAGAGAAGAAGGAAAAGATCGAAGAGCTGGAGGGGGACTGTGTGTGTCCCATCTGTCCCAGCTACAACCAATGTGCTAAAGACTCTGATGAGAAGCTTTTCTGCATCATTGGGAAGAGTGAACCATGTATCACTAATGAAAGAGGATGTATGTGCCCTACATGTCCTTTAGCCGCGAAATTTGGTATTGGTGTAAAGTATAATTTCTACTGCACCCGTGGATCTGAGATAGAACACCGAAAGATGTGATCTGAAACTTAGTTATTTGTAAAAAGCTTTTTTTAATTTTATTTATTTTTTATCCTTTTATTCAAATTAAAAAAACTAAATAATCCACATTAACTTGATTTATTACAATCAATAACAAATCTGGACTCTAAATAAACTGAAATAAGATTCAAGCCATTCATAAAAAAAACTAATAAAAATTATTATAATAAATTAAACTAATTTTTTATCATCAAACAGCAACATAAAAAAAAGGTGCAAAAATGGATACAATAACTGGAATAATTGCTGTTTTTTGCCTGGGGGTATTGGAATTATGGATTGCAATTCCTGCAGGTTTAGCCTTGAAACTACCACCATTCATAATATTTGCTGCTTCTTCCCTAGGTGCTATTTCAGCAGCATTACTAGTTTCCATATTAGGTGAAAATATAAGGAACAGGTTCCTAAGTTGGCGTTATAAAGATGATAATGACATTAAAAGCGGAAGTATTTATAATATATGGTATAATATATGGGATAGATATGGTATAATTGGTTTAGGATTATTATCTCCATTACTATTTGGTGCTCCATTAGGTGCTGCAGTGGGAATTGCATTAGGAGCTCAAAAATGGCGATTAATGCTGTGGATGACCATAGGTATTCTACTGTGGAGTGCAGGACTAACAATTGCTGGATTTTTTGGGCTCATGAGTTTTGAAAGTTTAATGTGAGAAAAATAAACATATTACAACTACAACATATTTTGAGAATTTTATAAAAAAAAGATGAATATATAATATATATAAGTGTTTTATATGGAATCTCAATAGTTATTAATAGTTATCATTTTTCTAATTCAATTATAGAATTGATCGAAACATTTAATAGTATAAGAAGCTAATTGACTTCTAAAAGAGAACCTACTTATCTCAGTGATAAATAAAATAAAAATAAATAAGATAAATAAAATAACAAAAATGTGATATTAATTTTAAACTTTCATTTAAAAGCACAATTAACATGGGAATGGTATTTAAAGGTGTTACAATTGGATAAGATAAAAATAGCGATAATTGGTATGGGTAATTGTGCAAGTTCTCTAATCCAAGGAATCCATTATTATAAAGATAAGAATCTAGAAGATGCAATTGGGCTGATGCACTGGGATATTGGAGGGTATAAACCCAGTGACATAGAAGTTGTAGCTGCTGTGGACATAGATAAAAGAAAAGTAGGTAAAGATATAAGTGAAGCTATTTTTGCAAAACCTAACTGTACTCATGTTTTCTATAAAGATATACCTGAAACCGGAGTTAAAGTGGTCATGGGTAAGGTTTTAGATGGTGTTGCACCCCATATGGAAGAATATGATGATGATTATACTTTTGTGGTCTCAGATGAGGAAGAAGTAGATATAGTAAAGGTTATAAAAGATAGTGGGGCTGAAATTGTCTTAAACTATCTACCTGTAGGTTCAGATAAAGCTACAAGATTTTACGCTGAATGTGCACTGGAAGCAGGAGCAGGATTTATAAACAACATACCTGTTTTTATTGCAAGCACTCCTAAATGGGCTTCCCTATTCCAAGAGAAGGGCATACCCATAGTAGGAGATGATATTAAAGCCCAAATTGGTGCCACAATCACACACAGAACACTTGCTAATTTATTTAAGGAGAGAGGGGTAAAATTAGAGCGAACTTATCAGTTAAACACTGGCGGTAACACTGACTTCCTCAACATGCTTAATAGAAGCAGACTCGATTCCAAAAAAGAATCAAAAACAGAGGCTGTTCAATCAATTCTTGCAGAAAGACTGGAACCAGAGAATATCCATATCGGGCCAAGTGATTATGTTACCTGGCAGCAGGATAACAAGATCTGCTTTCTCCGCATGGAGGGTAAGACCTTTGGGGATGTGCCCATGAACATCGAGCTAAGGCTGAGTGTAGAAGACTCACCAAACTCTGCAGGCTGTGTGATAGACTCTATTAGATGCTGTAAACTTGCACTGGAGCGGGGAATAGGTGGCCCTCTTACTTCGATTTCTGCATACACAATGAAACATCCGCCAGAACAATTTACTGATGAGAAGGCAAGGGAAATGGTGGAGGAGTTTATTGATAAGCAGAGAGAAAGATAACTTTTTTTTGTAGCTTAAAAGTTTGAATTTAAAAAAATAAAAAAATAAAAGATTGATGTTCTATTTGAAATCAATTCGTTCTTCTTCTACCATCTTTTTCAGCATCTTCGTCGCGTCTAGATGTCTTACTTCTCTCGCTTTCTTTACACCTTCTAAATCCTTAAATCTCAGATCTAAATCTGCAACTAACTCTTCTTTTGGTATATCTGCGATTTCTGCAATCAACTTAGCGGCTATTTCTACGTGTTCATCGTTTAAATCCAATTTTTTGGCTCTTACCACAAAAGGATATAAAAACTCTTTACCGCAAGTCTTGGTAGAGTTCAAAATCAAGTTCACACATACCTCCCGAGCACAATTTACTGTTACCAACACCTTATTTGTCTCTTCGTTGCCTTTATAGCATACTCGTGTCCAAACCACATAGCAACCTGGCGGAAGTTCGACCTCTACATTATTTATTTTTGTTCCATCTGTAGGTTCTAATTTGATTCGTCTTTCACCCATATAATCATGCACCATGGGGTTCCATTTAGGATATTTTTTCTTTAACTTACGCAAAACCTTGGGATCCATATTCACGACAGGGACCCCGCTACACGTCTTTATAACCAGATCAGTCCTCCAGCAATCATCAATAAGATTGCAGTTTTCGTGTTTTAACCATATATTCAATTTTCCATAACTCATCTTTTCACCTCTATTTCAAATTTTTTTTGTTTTATTTCCTCTATTGAGGATCGTGACATCTTATTAGACATCAAGATTATTCCTTTCTCACGGTTCTCATCCATAATAATCATCTTCTCTGAAAGCTCTGGATAATTTGGACACGTTTTACGTAGATTTATGTAATAAATTAATAACAACGGAAATGCACTTACCTTAAATTCCAGTAATTCATAGAGGTTCATCGCATAGAAGAAACCAGTGTTTAATCAGTAAATAACATTTTATAGGAGTTTTATCAAATTTTCATGTTATGGACTTCATAATCTGGCAAAAAGATCCATTGTCAATATTGTGACTATGTTTATTTTTTCATATATTTATATATTATTATATTACAAAAGCAATATTGTTTGTACTGAACAATATTGTCCTGCGAAAAAAAATTAATTTCGAAAAAGATACAAAATAAGTTCAATAACTTTTTATTGATGAAATATATATCAAATATAAATTTTATCCATCCTTTTATCACCTTTAATAATTCAATTTAGTACTAAGATGTGATTAGATGAATTTAAACAAAAAATATACTAAAATTGAAGATCTTATATTACTTATACCTGCAATAGCAGCATTTTTACTAGTTCTAATCCCCACTCTAAAATATCCATGGCCTTTAGGTTGGGATATATTTTTCCACATTCATATGGCCAAAGTTTATGCTTATAACGGCCTGGTATTTGTAGATCCTCTACTTAATGCACCTACTGGGAAAGAAATAGTTTATCCTCCTTTATTTCATTTCTTACTTGCCTCTTTGGCCATTCTTCTTAAATCAGACTATTTTCAACTAGCCCGTTTCATGCAACCCTTTTTAGCCATGTCTGTTGTGTTATCAGTCTCATATGTTACAAAAAAACTGTATGGTTCAGTTGCTGGAATTTCTGCAGGATTTCTGATATTATCAAGCAGCGTGGCCCATAGATTTGTCCAAACTATACCTGAAAATCTGGCCTTGATACTTCTGCCTTTAGCTGTTTATTTTTTCTATCTTGCCCCCAAAAAAGAAGAATACAAGTATGCAGCAATATCTGGAGTAATATTAGGTTTCGTAGCTTTAATGCATCAAGCTGCTCCATTATGCTTATTCGGAACTATAACTGTATATACAGTATTTACAGGAATCCTACGTAGGAACATTAAAATTTTCAAAAGTTATGGCATTTTTATATTAGTAGGACTAGCTTTAGCCTCCATCTGGTGGGCACCCACAATCCTAAAAACTATAATGCCAAGTTCAGGGGTAGCTGGGTCAGCTTCAACTTCCATTCCACTTCCAAACAGATCCATGAGACTATCCACTTACCCCAAAACATTTGGTTATTTACTTTTAACATTTGCTACAATTGGAGGGATATTTTCATTAAAGAGAAGACTTAACAAGGATTTACTTGTTATTTTATGGGTATTGTCTATGTTACTGTTAAGCCAGGCACAATGGTTTGGATTAAACGTCATATCTTATCGGATGCTTGTTTATATATTGCTACCTTTATCTATTTTGGGTGGTTTCGGTTTAAGTTACATTTACAACTACCTAAAAGAATATAACAAACGTTCCTACACTGTAATTGGAACTGTAGTATTGTTAGCTGTTTTTACTCTGTCAACCTTTTATGGATTCTCAACTGTAACAAATCCAAAAATAGCCACTTTTGGGTCTGATACCAGATTCGGTTGGATTCAGATCGCTCCTCCCTCTTCTTCAGAGATAGATCTAGCAAATTGGTTCCAAAAAAATGGGAATAGGAAAAATGTAATGGCCATAACCAATTCCTACACTGGTATCTTTATATCAGCCTACTCAGATCAGCCTATGGCCTCTGTTTCTGAGAATTATCTAACTGAAAAAATCAATAAATCTCTCCTGATAAAGGATGGAATCGGTTATCTGGTATATGATAAAAGATTGGCATTTTCTTCCCCAAAAAGCCCCCCATTTATTAAAGCAGATGAGCAGCTTATATTTTATAATAAGGAAACTCAAATAATGGTACCAGATTATGCAAAAAAAGTTTACGAAAACCACGATTATATCATCTTTAAAATAACTTAAACAATTGAATTAACCGTATTTTAAGGCAATGCCTCTAATATACCCCAAAATCACCTAAAACAGTTAAAATTATCTAAATTTTTAAAATTAAAAGTCACATTATACTAAATTCAAATTTTCGATTTATTGGAAATTAAAATAACATAAACTTAAATTTTAATTCTTTCGTCCTGTAATACGAATGCTTTACCAACTGGTATAGTCCAATAAGGGATTTTAAGTTTTTTTTCAATATTTACAATTTCAGGTTTAATTGCCTGAATCTCCATATATTTGAAGGCGTCCAGTGACGTTTGAACCTCAAATTTATATAAGATATCCATTATCAGCTTGATCACTTTTAATCTTTCTTTAATCTGATCCATGTGCTGTGGATGCACCCATCTCCAGTTTCCCCTGAAACTACGATTTAAAATCCCATATGACGTTTCAAAATGTCCCCTGACGTTATCATACCATCTATTGAACTCTGAATGTGGAAATACAATTAGATAATCATCTGGACTGGACATTATGGGTATGTATACAAGAATATCGTCTTCTTTAAGTTTTATGATGCTCGACTTCATTTATGAAAACCCTATGTTTTCAACAATAATTTTATTTGCAATTTTATTCTTTTTTCTGTAAGTGTTCATCCAGAAAACTTTGATTTGAAATTTTATCAGGAAATGAATCTATTTTAAATTTTATAATTTCCATCATCCCCCTAAAACTAACCCAATCATCATAATCTAACCATTCGATCTATGTCTTCGGTCTTAGATATGAAAATGTCTATTTTCTCTATTTGATCCATTGTATCATAATACTGCTCTTCGAAACTTTTTAAAGGCATAACCAATATATGCATTTTTAAAGAATATTTTAGGATTATAGAGCAGTATTTTCGTTTTTTCGACTATTGCCAAGCTTGATCTCATTCAGACCCCCCTGCCAACTTAGCATAAACACTTAGATCATCTGATAATGTAATTTTTTAGCATGATAGAGCATCTGAAAAGTAACCATAAAATAATAAAAATCATGAGAAAATAGCTAATCAATATGAAACATTCTCTTTTTTCTCTTAATAGCAAAAAATAAATAATAAAAAGAAAAGTAAATAAATTCATTTTTAAGTCAATTAATGGATGTAGGAATTTAATTGTTTTTAATTTCTAAAATTTTTTTGTTTTTTACCAGACCTGGAAGATTAATGACTCTAAAGAGCAAATTTAGGAATGTTTATGACTTTCAAGTTTTTTGACTTTTTTGTAAATTTATCGAAACCGAACAGATATTAGAACCTGTAAAGCAAATTTTCCTCCAAGAATGGTCAAAGGATATAATCTAATGAGGATAATATATATGGCAGTTTAGACTATCTATATTGGGACATCCGCATAAAATTAACTAACTGAGAGGGTGATGATGAAAAATATAAAGATCATAGAAACAGCTCTTCGAGATGCACACCAATCTCTATTTGCAACTAGAATGAGAACCCGAGACATGTTGCCAATTGCTGAGGAAATGGATAAAGTTGGATTTTTTTCCATGGAGGTCTGGGGAGGGGCCACGTTCGATACTTGTATAAGATATTTGAACGAAGATCCCTGGGAAAGACTTGTGGAACTTAAAGAACACATAAAAAAGACCCCCCTGCAGATGCTACTTCGTGGACAAAACCTTGTAGGGTATAAGCATTATCCTGATGATATTGTGAGAAAATTTGTTGAAAAATCTTACGAAAATGGAGTAGATGTTTTCAGGATCTTTGATGCCCTCAATGATATAAGAAATATGCAATATGCCATTAAAGTAGCAAAAGAACAAGGTGCTCATGTTCAAGGGACAATAAGTTATACAATAAGTCCTGTTCACACTATAGAAAAATATGTGGAATTTGCAAAAAAATTAGAAGAATTAGAATGCGATTCTGTGACCATAAAGGATATGGCAGGTCTTATATCACCACATGATACATATGAACTTGTTAAAGCTCTAAAAGATGATACTGACCTTTTAGTAAACCTGCACTGCCACTGTACAAGTGGTATGACTCCTATGAGTTATTACGCAGCCTGTCAAGCAGGGGTTGATATACTGGACACTGCTATTTCACCCCTTTCATGGGGAGCATCTCAACCTCCTACTGAAAGTATAGTGGCTGCTCTTAAAGAAACTCCCTACGACACTGGCCTGGATCTGGAGCTTTTAACTCACATTAAGAAATATTTCGAGGAAATTCGTAGAAAATACAGTAGCATACTAGATCCAATTTCTGAACAAATTGATACTGACGTGTTAATTTATCAGATCCCTGGCGGAATGCTATCTAACCTGGTTTCTCAGCTCAAGGAACAGAATGCCTTGGATCGTTATGAAGATGTTTTAAATGAAATGCCTAAAGTTAGAAAAGAAATGGGTTATCCCCCTCTGGTAACACCTACCAGCCAAATTGTAGGTATTCAGGCAGTTATGAACGTTTTAGGTGGAGAAAGGTACAAAATGGTATCCAATGAAGTAAAAGATTACTTCAAAGGATTCTATGGTAAACCCCCAGCCCCTGTTGACGAAGAAATTGCTAAAAAAATCATAGGAGATGAAAAACCCATTGAAAGTCGGCCCGCCGACATCTTAGGACCACAATACGAAAGATACAAAAAAGAAGGAGAAGAAATGGGCATTATCAACAAAGAAGAGGATATCCTTACCTTCGCAATATATCCTGCTGTTGCCCCTAAATTCCTGAAGGGAGAAGCTGAAGAAGAATCACTGGAACCTCCAAAAGATACATCCACACCGGAAGCACCAGCTTCAGTTCCAACAGAATTTACAGTGGATGTTGACGGAGATGTTTTCGACGTTAAAGTCATTCCTACAGGTTATCTCGAGATAGAGAAAATGGAAGGTGTGAAAACTCCTGAAGGCCCAGTTGAAGGAGGTATTATCTCTACAATGCAGGGAATGATCCTTAAAATAAAGGTCAATAAAGGAGATAATGTAAATGAAGGAGACATCGTTGCAGTAATTGAAGCCATGAAAATGGAAAATGATATTCACGCCGCCCAATCTGGAACCGTAGAGGAAATATTCACCGCTGAAGGAGATACAGTCAATGCTGGTGATACATTGATGGTTATAAAATAAAAATCTTATAAGTGTTGAAATTATAAAAAAAATAACCAATGAAATCAATTATTTTCTTATTTTAATTATTTTTTAAAAACTTGTTATAGGTTAACTAGATAATCTGTTTTATCATGGATCTCTGCATCTCTAAACGCTCTTTTACGCCTCATACACGATTCACATACACCACAATGTTCTTTTTCACCCTTATAACAGGAATAAGTTAAATTTAAAGGGGCTTTTATTTCTTCACCTAGTTCTACAATATTCATTTTATTCATATTTATAATGGGAGCTTCGATCTCAATATCATCAAAAGTGCCTATCCTTAAAACCTGGTTAAATGCCTCTAAAAATTCTTTGGAGTTATCAGGAAATGTAGTTGCTTCTTCAAGGTCCCATCCCACAATTATCTTTTTTGCACCCTCCGCTTCAGCGAAAGATGTTGCTATAGCAGTAAATACAATATTTCTACCTGGAACCCATACTTTCCTGGCCGTTTCGTCACATATTTTTTTATCATCAAGTTGATCAATTTCAAGGAGCGGAATATCCTTATCTGATGTTAAAGCCGATTCTCCGAGTTTTGAAAGCCATGGAAGTTCAATAACAGTATGTTCAATTCCTAAACTTTCACAAATGGCTTTAGATGATTTTATTTCCATTTCAGCACTTCGCTGACCATAATCAAAAGTTAAAGCATGTACATTGTATTTATCCTTAAAAAATGAAGTAGCTACAGTGGAATCCAATCCACCAGAAAGAACAGCTATTGCTTTTTTTTTACCTAATCTACTCATTTTAACACACATAAATCATTTATAAATTTAAATAAATTAAATAAATAAGAAATCCATGAAAATAACTTTGAGTACTCAGAGTCATAAATCAATTTCTAAATTTCTTGAAGGTCTCATTCGCCTTTTTTATAACATCTTTTAGGGGAATATTCAACTCTTTAGATATCTTCTTTGCATCTTCATACTCTGGAGTGGCACTTATGACCTCATTTTCAATCATTCCAACTTTAATCCTTATATTCTTCTCTATTCCCATCAGATCGACCTTTATTGGAACTATTTTTCTCTCAACGATATTTCTATGAACATATGGCATTACTCTAACCCCAAGGGTTCCAGTTTCTCTTATAACAGCCTCCGCCAGAATATTACAATCATTAGGCGTGGTTATAACCCTTAAAAGATGGCCAGGTCTATTTTTTTTCATAAAAGCTGGGATTAATGTAACATCGAGAGCTCCTTTATCCATAAGTCTTTCAAATAAATGTCCAAGAACCTCTCCAGTCACATTATCAATATTGGTTTCAATAATTGACACCTTATCTGTTGGAACAGTTGAATCACCGATTAATACTCTTAAAACATTTGAAATGTCCAGATCCAGTTTACCTGCCCCATAACCGATTTTTCTATTTGTAATAAGAGGATAAAAATCACAGAACTCATCCACCATATTTACATACAGTGCTGCCCCAGTAGGTGTTGTAAGCTCATAGTCAACAGGACCACCAAATACAGGGACTCCCCTTAAAATTTCCAGAGTTGCAGGTGCTGGAACACTTAACCTACCGTGCATAGTTTCTACTCTACCACCACCCAGTGCAACTGGCATTCCATAAACCTTTTTACCATCTAATCCGAGTTCATAAAAACAATATGCTGCACCAAACACATCAGCAACTGCATCCGCAGCTCCAACTTCGTGAAAATGGATTTTATCAAGAGATATACCATGAACCTTTGATTCTGCCTCTGCAATGGTATTGAACACTTTTTTTGAAAATTGTAAGATATCTGTGGTTATAATTTCATTTTCTATTTTATTTAATTTGTCAATGAGCTCTGTATAAAGAACTGGTTCCTTATCTTTACATTTAACATCCACTAATGTGGCAGCAATACCAGATCTCCCCACATTTTTTATCTCCACAGAAATGTCACCAAAATTTGAGGCGCTCTGTTCCATAATATCGATTAATGCATCTGGATCAACTCCCAGATCTAGGAGTGCACCTACCACCATGTTTCCTGCAATTCCAGAATTTTGAGCGTCTAAAATGACCACCATACTATCACAGAAATAATATCTTTAATATCTTTTGCCTTTTTTATATATTTATTAACAAATATGATATATTCGTCAAGTTTTTTTTGGATTTTTTTAAATATATATCCATCAGAAGTCTCTAAACATTGCCAGAATAAAAAAACCAGAATAAAATAGAGCAAAAATGAAATTAATCTTATTTTTCAAAAGATTAGATAATATATTAAAAACGCCAGTTATATCCTTATCTCCTTTTGGGAATGTTAACCACATGGAAATTGTAGAATCTTGTAAATCCACAATCCCTGCACTTTATCTTCATCTTATATCTATCAATTATTATACTATGAATGGTAGCATCTTTACAATGAGCGCATCTGGCAGCTTTATTCAGTTTCCAAGGTTTAATCTCCATATTATCACCTTCTCATCTTTCTGGTCTTTCAACCCCTTTTATTAGATAGTATCTTGCAGCTCCACAGTTTGTACACCATATTTTAGCTTTATTTACATCGACTCTTATTCTCTGGACTGCGTTTTCACCACAATAAAAGCAAGGTACTTCCTTCTCAAGCAACCAAACATCTACTTCCTCTTCTACTTCTTCCTCATTTCCATAATTCACAATTATTTTTCGAATCGGAACTTCAAGAATTGTGAACTTATCTTTTTTTAATGTTTCGCTGATCAATTTTTCGATTTCTTCTGCCTTTTCCTCTTCCACCACACTGCATATAAGCACAGCATCGGTAGCATAATCTCTAATCAAGCCAATTGCTGATTCAGGTTCTTCTTTTATTACGAAACCTTTCCAATCCTGTGGAGACATACCCTTGTATTCTAAGATGTAAAATCCTGTTATTCCTGCCTCTGTCATTGCATTCATGGCTTTTCCCAAATTTTCAGTCTCAACAAAGACTCTTAAATGAACTTTCATTCCACCACCTACTAGATATATCAAATATATTCATCTATATCATTATAATATTATTGGTGATGGAATGGAAATAAAAATCTGTGTAGATGATGCTGTTGTTAAAACAGACCATGATACGCTCATAATTCAAAGAGATCAAGGATTTTTATCACTTAACAATTGTATTCTGGGTAGTGGTTTTAGTAAGGTTAAATCCATAATAAACCATTCAATATCAAAAAAAAAGGAGCTTACGAAACTTGAATCTGAAAGATACATCAATGATCTTTTAGAAAAAAAAGGTGCTTTTAATCCAGCAGCCTTAATGTTCACCAATGCTGATTTAACTAAAATTGCCGCTGTAACCCAGGATAAGGTAACTGCAATAGTTATTGCTGACATTCTAGACATTCCAAATTCATCGAAAGCAAGAGTAAACGTTAACGAAAGATTAAATAAAATAAATAATCAAGTTAGAGGGTCCATAAATACCATAGTGGTGGTAAATGAAAATTTGACCCCTAAAACTCTTTTAAATGCATTTGAAACTGTAACAGCAGTAAAATCAGAGGTTTTTTGGAATTTAGATATTAGAAATCCACAATCTGGAGATTCACTGACCAATACATTTAATGACTCAACAATAATAGCCTGTATCCCTGAAAAACTTGAATATAATGGAAATAATGCAGAAATCCAAGAATCAGTGGGGAAATGTGTAAGAGAAGCAACATCAGATGCCATCAAAAACAATGGATATAAAATCACAATCCTAGATTTTATAGAGAGTTTAGGAGTTAAAATAGAAGATCTTGTAGATGCAGGTATGGAACTTTGCGTTGGTGTTGAAATAAATGAATATCTAAATGAAAAACTTAAAAATGAGATATTAAAGGCATTAAAAGACATAAACGTAATCTCATTTATTATAGCCGGAGCAAGGCTGGAAGAGGATTATGCAAAAGAAAGAATCCACGGTATAAATGTTTCCGATGATCCTGCATTTTTGTATGCTGACGAGGTCATGGGTATGGCAATAGCCAATCAAATTGCAGGTACAAAAGCTATATTCAATTTTAAAAGATATGATGAGGCAAAACCTGGAATAATAGGTGAATTGGGCCCTATACTTGATGATATCTTTGCTGGGATTGTTGCAGGGTGCATGTCAAAAATCTTTGAGGAACAATCATGTTAGAACCTAAAAGACATGAAAGGTGGAGGTATATAGTAGTAAGGATCCTTGGTCTTCTATCGTTTTCCACTATCTTACCACTAAATATCCACACAACAATTGAGGAAATTGCAAGTTTCACCTACCTCTGGCCTTTAATTGGTGGATTAATTGGAGTATTTGTGGGTGGAGTTGGTTTTCTATTTTTAGAAATAATCCATCTACCTCAACTTGTGGTTTCAGCAGTGATATACAGTTTTGCTATTTCATTTACTGGTTTTCATCATTTGGATGGTTTAATAGACTTTGGCGATGGAATCATGGCCCATGGGGATCCCAAACGAAAGATTGATGTTATGAGAGATTCAAGAATCGGGACTGGTGGCATATCACTTTTTTTTATTGTGGCAATAATCACCCTCACATCCATTAACTCTATTCCATCTAACCTACTATTTTACATCCTTTTTGTCTCTGAAATAGCTGCAAAGACAGGTATTCTCTCTTGCTGTACAGTTTCCATGCCATTATCAGATGGAACAGGCAGATTTTTCATCAAATCAATGAACATGAAAATAATGGTAGTTTCTCTGATTATAACATTTATTTTAGGATTCCTAGCCATTAATGTAGTTGGAATACTTGGAATAACTGGGGGTGTGATTGGAGGAATTTTAACTGCAACCATAGCCAGGAGGAACTTTAGGAGTGCGACTGGAGATGTTCTGGGTGCTTCAAATGAAATATCTAGAATGGTATCGTTATTGATAATGATAGCAAGCGTGGTATCATGGAAGTTAATGTTTTAAGGTTAGATCATCGCAAGAGAAGAGATGCACGACTAACAACCCACGTATGTCTAACTGCAAGGGCTTTTGGAGCATCTAAAATCATTTTAAGCGGGGAGAAAGACAAAAAACTCATGGAGAACATCGAAGATGTGGTGAAAAGATGGGGTGGATTATTTAAAGTCGTATACAGGAAAAACTGGGAAAATACGATTGAGGAATGGAAAAAATCCGGCGGAGAAGTAATACATCTTACCATGTATGGTTCACCAGTGCAGGAAGTTGTGGATGAAATAAGGAATTCCAATAGGAAGAGGAACAAACTCGTAATCGTAGGTGGATCAAGAGTTCCCACAAAAGTCTACAAAATGGCTGACTGGAATGTTTCAGTGACTTCACAACCCCACTCAGAGGTTTCAGCACTTGCCTTATTTTTACATTTGTTATTTGAAGCTAAGGAACTTAAACTTGAATTTGAAGGGGGTAAACTAGAGGTATTGCCATCACCCAACGGAAAAATAGTTAAGTCAAAAAAATTGGGAGACAATATCAGAAAAGGTTAAAGGAAACATAGATCCTTCTCTTTTAGTATTTTTAATTAATTTTCATGTTTTTGAGTATAGTTTAATATAGATCACTGATCACTTATAATATGAATAATGATAATCATATCGAAAATAAGGAGATTTAAACAATAAGGAAAAAGAAGGATTTGAATGCCAAAGAAAAAAATCTTAATTGTGGAAGATGATGGCCTAGAATCAATGGATCTCCAGGAGAAATTGCAATTATGGAAGTACGAAGTCCCCGCAATTGCTAACTCTGGAGAAAAAGCTATAGAAGATGCATTAGAGACAAAACCGGATTTAATTTTGATGGATATTTTGCTTAAAGGCGAGATAGATGGTATAGAAGCTGCCGAAAAAATCAAAGATCTCGAGATTCCTCTTGTATACATTACTGCCTACAGCGATGATAAAATACTGAAACGTGCCAGTTCGACCAAGCCTTATAACTACGTTCTGAAACCATTTGATGAGAGAGAATTAAAATTTACCATTGAAATGGCCCTTCACAGGCATGAAATGGAGAGAAAGTTAAAGGAAAGTGAGAAAAGTCTGCGCTTGATAACAGATAACATGCTGGACATGGTTGGTTGGTTGGATTTAGAGGGAATTTTCCGATATGTCAGTCCATCAGCCAAATTAGTTATTGGATGTGAGCGTGAAGATATTTTAGGTAAATCTGCTTTTGATTTTATACATGATGATGATTTAGAAGAAGTTAAACAAAATTTTCAAAAAGTTATTAGCACTTTATCACCTGTGAGGTTACCGTTTCGTTGTAAACATGGTGATGGACATTATATTTGGATAGAAACAGTTAATAATCCCTTTTTTGATGATGGTCAACTTAAAGGAATTGTATTCAGTGCCCATGACATCACTGATCGTAAAAAGATGGAAAAAGCTATAAAAGACTCTGGGGAAAGATACAAAACTCTGGTGAAAACCCTTCCAGATGCTATAACTACAACCGATTTAGACGGGAACATCATCTATGCATCTCCAAGAACAGTTAAACTACTTGGTTATAAAAATTCCAAAGAATTAGTTGGAAAAAGCGTTTTTGAACTTTTAGCTCCTGAGGATCATAAAGCGCTTGAAAACGCTATTAAGGAAGGATCTATAAAAAATTTGGAACAAAAGTTTATTAAAAAAGATGGAAGTAGCTTTATTGGTGAATTAAATGCATCCTTGATTAAAGATTCCGATGGAAACCCAGTAGCATTTATTGGTACCACAAGGGATATTACCCAGCGCAAAAAGGCTGAAAAAGAACTTTGGAAGTCTAAAGACTTACTGGAAAAGACATTTAAAAGCTTAAAAGACGCTGTATTCATCATTGATACTAAGACCGTGAAAATCATAGATTGCAACCCTGCAGCTTCAACGATATTTGGTTACAGCTATGACGAAATGCTGGGCAGGACAACCACCTTCCTTCATGTTGATAAGGCTGCGCTTGAAGAATTTAGGAAGCATCTAAATTATGCTGTGAAAGATAAGGGCTATTTGTCCTCATATGAGTTTCGGATGAAACGCAAAGATGGAAGCATCTTCCCCATTGAGCATTCTATGATGCCACTTGAAGACTGTGATGGTAAGCGCATGGGCTGGGTGAGCGTGGTGCGTGATATAAGCCATCGCAAAAAAATGGAAGAAAAAATCAAAGCATCACTTAAAGAAAAAGAGTTGTTATTGCAAGAAATTCATCACAGAACCAAAAACAATCTAATGATCATCTCAAGTCTGCTAAACCTTCAATCTAAATATATAAAGGATGAAAAAACACTTAATATCTTCAGAGAAAGCCAGAACCGTGCAAAATCAATGGCACTAATTCATGAGAAATTTTATGGATCCGAAGATTTAGGAAAAATTGATTTTGGTGAATATATACGAAATCTGGCCGCTGAACTGTTCCATTCCTATGCATTGGATCCAAAAATTAAACTGAACTTGAATGTTGAAGATATCAAACTGGATATAAATACAGCAGTCCCAATGGGTTTGATCGTGAACGAACTCATATCAAACTGTATGAAACATGCATTCCCAGATGAAAGGGAAGGTGAGATAAAGATATATTTACGTGCATTTGGTGAAAAACTCATGTTGACTGTAAGTGATAATGGTATCGGCTTTCCAGAAGGTCTGGACTATAAAAAAACAGAATCGTTAGGTTTACAATTGGTACAGAATTTAGTAAAACAAATTGAAGGTAAAATAGAATTTGAAAGAAGCCCTGAAACAACATTCAAGATTATTTTTGAAGAATTGAAATGTAATGATAGATGATAATGTCTTTTCAAAAGAAGCAATAATTCGTGTGCAAGTAAGATAAGAAATTCAAGAGTAATATCAAAAAAATAATTCAAAAAAAAAAAAAAATTAAACAAAA
>Ga0194111_10000916_pt1 | contig 36222 bp, 26 predicted proteins | sample TA2KigC300mmetaG_FD_146194 | JGI IMG/M metagenome (GOLD analysis project Ga0194111, IMG submission 146194) | Freshwater microbial communities from Lake Tanganyika, Tanzania - TA2015033 Kigoma Deep Cast 300m | ecosystem: Environmental > Aquatic > Freshwater > Lake | place: Tanzania: Lake... | reverse complement strand
CCTGAACCCTGACTTATTCGCATAGCGAGTGATAGCATGACGGCTCCAGCAAGGATGTTGAATACCAAACTTTGTGGCAGAATTCCAATTTTTTTTGAAAGATTTATTTGTTGATTAACATGGTTCGAACGCATTGAATAAGATTATTAAAGGGGTTTGAATGAGAAATAAATAAGATGGCAATGTGCCCGGCATTGTCCAAATTTTAGGTTGTTTATGGACTATATTTGCATTCCTTTGCTCCAAAAGGTGCATCTAAAGGAGGTGAGATGGGTGAGTGGCTGAAACCAACAGTTTGCTAAACTGTCGTACGGGAAACTGTACCGAGGGTTCGAATCCCTCTCTCACCGCTGGGTTTCGGGAATTAGGGCCTTAGAGCCCTATTTTTGTGATGTATTGGTCCTTTGTCCGATGAAACTTCAGCAATTATATACCTCTTGCCTGGCCCAAGGCGCCTATTACCTTCAGAGCGAAGGCGAAGCCGTGGTCATCGACCCGTTGCGCGATGTGGAACCCTATGTTCAGCGTGCCGAGCAGGACGGGGCCCGTATCAAATACGTGATTGAAACGCATTTTCATGCCGATTTTGTTTCTGGACACCTGGATTTGTCGGCGGCGACCGGGGCCATTGTGGTTTTTGGCCCGGAGGCGAAGCCGGGGTTTGAGGCGCATATCGCCGAGGATGGGGAGGTGTTGCGGTTTGGGAAGCTAAGCCTCGAGGTTCTGCACACGCCGGGGCATACGCCGGAGAGTACCTGTTACCTGCTGCGGAACGAAGAGGGTCAGCCGCATGCGCTGTTTAGCGGAGATACCCTCTTTATCGGCGATGTGGGCCGTCCTGATCTGGCTGCGGGAGCCACCGCTACTCCCCAAGAAATGGCCGCCACCCTCTACCGTTCCCTGCGTTCCAAAATCATGCCTTTGCCGGACTCGGTTTTGGTTTACCCTGCGCACGGTGCCGGTTCGGCCTGCGGCAAAAACATGAGTAAAGAGACTTCTGATACGCTGGGCCATCAAAAGGAGGTGAACTATGCCCTTCAAAAACAAATGACCGAAGAGGCCTTTGTGCAGGAATTGACCACCGGAATTTCCGCCCCACCGGCCTATTTCCCTCACAATGTGCATTTTAACAAAGCGGGTTACGAGGCCTTGGACCTTGTTTTGAATCGGGGACTCCAACCCTTGGGGCCGGTGCAATTCAAAACCCTGGCTGCCGACCCCACAGTGGTGATTCTGGATACCCGTTCGCCCTCCGCCTTTGTGCAACGTCACCTTCCCGCCTCGATTTTTGTTGGGTTGGATGGGCAATTTGCGCCTTGGGTTGGCAGTGTTTTCCCCGATATCAACCAAAAATTCCTTTTGGTGGTGGAAGAAGGCCGCGAAAAAGAAGCAGTGACCCGACTGGCCCGCGTTGGGTACCACCAAGCCTTGGGTTATTTGCAGGGTGGGGTAGCGGCCTGGCAGCAAGCCGACTTTGAAGTTCAAAGCACCGCAAGCTTGCCTGCGCAGGATGTTCCGGGTCTTTTGGCCGAAGGTTCTCCCTTGATTTTGGATGCCCGTCGTCCCGGCGAGTTCAATGCGGGCCACTTGAAGCAGGCTTTGCTCTATCCCTTGGACGATGTTTTGACCGTTCAACCCCCTATGCAGCCTACCCAAAGGACCTTGGTGCATTGCGCGGGGGGTTACCGTTCCCTCATTTTGGTTTCCTTGTTGGCGTCTCGGGGCTATACCAACTTGGTGAATATCGAAGGGGGGTATTCGGCCCTTCGTTCGGTAGAAGGTCTGGACCATGTGGCCGGCGCCTCTTGTTCCGCCTAGGTACGGTTTGATCCGCTTTTTCGTGTATATTTGCCGACTTTTCGGGGTGTAGCGTAGCCCGGTATCGCGCCTGCTTTGGGAGCAGGAGGCCGTCAGTTCGAATCTGGCCACCCCGACACAACCCAACTAGCCCACGACCCCAATCGTGGGCTTTTTGTTTAATCGTTTGTTACCGGATAGCTGATGGTGATGCCGGTAATTTTGTGGGCATGTGGAAGGTAAAGCGGCTTAATCAGTTTTCTGGACGATTTGGGGTATGGGCATGGTGGATCCTGCTGGTAAGCGCATGTACTACGAAGAATGAAATTCAACCGGATTACAGGCTTGCGGGGCATGTAGTAACCGCGGGGACTGGTCGGTCAATAGGTGCTCCAGTTACCTTGGCATTGTGTTACCAGGATGATCTCGAAGGGCGAAATCCTCTTGTCACATGGGCCACCGACTCTGCGGGCTTTTTTGACCATCGTTTTCCGTGTAAGGATAGTCCTGACAAACTGCGTTTGGTCTTGCTTGATGTTCCTCCCTTGCACGTTGAGCCGACTGTGATGCCGACGATCAGTTCCCGTTCCATGAACAATCTGCGCATTGAACTACCTGCATTGGGTTGGCTTCGATGGCGAATGAACCTGGAGCAAATGGGAACAGGGGGAATGGCAATGATTCAAGCAGGTTCTTGGATCGAGACGCTCTATCAACCGGATTTAAGCGAGCGAATTATTCCGTGGAATTCCGTAATTCCGCTGCAGATTCAGGTGACGTACCGCCCTAGTCTTGGTGCGAGTGCGGTGATTTCTTCCCATACCTTAACAGTGCCTCCTTTGGATACCTTGGTGTGGACCTGGGCCCCTTAGGGTCTTCCTAATTTCTTTTTGACTCGTTCGAGACCAATATCGTTGTCTCGACTTTCAAACCTGTTTCCTGTGTGGCCGGATGTCCCGGATGGAGGTTGCTTTTGAATCTGCCCTTAGCGCATTTGAAACATTTTATAGACTCTTCGACGATGAAAATTATTTATAAAATCCCCGCTTGGTTCGGGTCAATTTCTATTTTCCTTTTGCTTAAATTGCTGGAACTAGGGTCACCGGGTTTGTTTGCCCAGACCGCTCAAGAATGGAGGCATATAAACCGCTATGCCCCTTTGCAACCTTATGTTCCGGAAAATATTTTGGTGGACCGAAGTCCACTTTCGCTTTTACGCAATACCGGCGGTTTGAATCCGGACCGCTATACGCCTTATCGTCAGGATCCTGCGGATTTGACAGATTGGGAGGAATATTACAGACTCTTTTATTATGGGGCTTATACGACTTCGAATCTTATGCGGCTGAGGCCAGAGGGCATGGATGACTATGCCGATAGTATTCGCTACGCAGGTCAGATGCATTTACCGTCTATCCAAAGGGTACCCGTCATGGACCTGCAATTGCGGTTGATGAACCTGAGGCATCGTGAAATCGCCGATTCAGCCATGGACAAGGGCCTACTGATTTACGATACCTTGGCGGATCGACTGATGCTGGCCCTTGCACCGCGTCGCCTTCGGGACACGCTTTGGTTTCCCAGCGGAACATTTCCTCCTTATGTGGTTATGGATACACTCTACACTCCTGATACTGCAGAGGTCTTGGGCGGGTGGTCTGTGCACAGGCATTTTGTACAAGCTGTTTTGGATCGTGCGATTTTGTACGGGACCAGAGCTAACCAAGTGCTCCGTCTCATGGTTCCTCCTTCCTTTTGGGTAAGTAACGATCCAGGATCCTATGCGCAGATGGATGTGGGGGACGGTTTGGGATGGCGCAGGGTTTGGCCAGGTCAAATCTTGCAATGGCAGTACACACATTTTGGCTACAAGACTGTAAAAGTCCGTTGGGTTCAAGCCAATGGCCTGGTCCTTGGTGATCAGGTAAGCCAAATTCCACTGCAATGGGCCGAAATGCGATGGGGGGCTCCGGACCGAATTTTGTACAGCGGGCCTACGGCGTGCAGGTCCCAATCTGCAGGCCCAATGGGCAAAGCCGTGGCTTTCCTCAAAAGGTCCCGTTATACTCCTTATGGATTACGGGAGCCGGTTGTGGTGGTGGAAGGTTTCGAAGGGGGTGTCTGGGTTAACGGTTCCAACGAAGATGTGCCCGGTAATCATCAGGGCTACGGGGACATCCATTGGGCCTCGGTGAGTTCGGGAGCTTTTCCTGAACGATACAGCCAATTGGCAGATTTGCCTATGCTTTTGGATTCGTTGGAAAGGCAAGGCTTTGATCTGGTTTTTGTGGATTTTCAAAGTAATCATGCTATGGTGGAGAAGAATGCCGAGGCGCTTATTTCGTTGTTGGAACAAATCAAAAGAATATGCGACTCGACCCGTGCATCCGCAGGATTGACCCCTTTGACAGCACCCCTGCATGTGGTAGGAGCAAGCATGGGGGGATTGATTGCCAGGGTGGCCCTGAGGCAAATGGAATTGTCTGGTTGTTGCCACGGGGTTTCCTCGTTCGGCACCTTGTCCACACCCCACCGAGGGGCTAATCTTCCCTTGAGTGCCCAACACGCCTTGGCTGATGGGGTCCTTAGGGGGAATTTAATGGGACGCATGGAGCGGAATCGTCAGCAATTGCATTATGTGTTGCGATCACCGGCCGCCGCTCAAATGCTCATTTACCATTACGACCCAACCTTGCAGCAATTTCACGACAGGCTTATGGTCCTCTTGGATTCGTTGGGCCTGCCTAGGCAGTCACGTAATTATGCCTTTACCAACGGGTCATTGGCAGGTTTGCGCCAAGGAAGGCATGCCTCCACGCCCTGGGACAGCATACGATCCGGTGAAATCGCTTTTGCGATGGATGCTGGAGCCTGGGCGCCTTGCACTTTTCCCTTGCCTTTCCGTTCCTTCCGGGATATGGGTTCACAAAGGATGTACTTGTTTCGAAACCGAGGACATGTCTTGGTTCACTCACCATCCATGCCGGCCCTGGATACGGTTTATCTGGCCGGAAACGACATTCAAAGCAATTTTGCAGATATACAACGCCAATACGGAAACTACCTCAAAGGTCTTGGCTCTTTGGCGCTGAATACGTTGATTCACAAAATCGCTATCATGGCCTATCCGCCATGGACTCCTTGGTTTTTGATGTCAAGGCAAGTGGTAGCTGCAGGAATCCACAACCGTTTTCGAACCATGTTGGAAAGAGATTGGCAAAGTCATCTCATTCGGAATCGTTTGGGGGTTTACTCGGTCATCAACACCTTGCCTCGTTTTGGGGTGGATTATGTTCCCGGGGACTATTCTAGCTTCGGAGTGGTGAGCGCTGACCGTTTTGTGCAAAGCAACGAACCTGTCTCCCTGCACACCTTTGTGAGTTCGGTTTCAGCACTGAACTTGACTTCATCTCCCTTTGTCCCGGTGGTTTCCATACAAACACCATGGAGCAGTTCCCATTTTGAACGTTGGATCAGCAGGCCGTTGTGGGGAGAGCATCACGCCAATGATCCTCATGCTATGGTTTACCGGGCATGGGCAGGTAGAGCCACGGATTGGATGCGCTCTTCCAATGCACCGATTTCCAGGCCCCTCGCCTTGGCACAAGGAGATACGCTGGATCTCGGTTGGCATCTTCTTTCTGTACCTTACCTTCCTTTCAATACGGATATTCGGATTCCATCCATAAGCCTTGGGGCGGGCTCCGGATTGCGCATTTTTGGCGGAGGGCCATTGCGGGTGAACGGGGTTGCGCACACCAGGTTTTTGCCCACGAATGCGGATCGGGAAATTGCCACGGTGGCAAGTGCCTGCGATTCCGTTCGGGTTGAACTCGGGACGGATGCCTTGATGCAAATAGGTCGACACGGCGGTGGCTGGGGCTCTGATGCTTCTTTGGCGCGTTTTGCATCCGGTACTCGTTTGATTCTCCATCGAGGCAGTCGTTTGACCATTCAAAACGGGTACAGGTTACGCTTGGACACCGGTACCGTTTTGGAAATTCATCCCGGCGCTGTGGTGGAATTGCAAGGCGATTCTTCCATTCTCGAAATTCATGGACAGGTTATCCTGCATCCCGGTGCTCGGTTAGCCCCCACAGGGGGAGGTATCCTGTGGGTCAATGCGAGGCAAAATTCTTCCCGCTGGTCTTTTGGGGCAGGGGCATCGCTGGAACTAAGAGGGCGATCTCCCGAACATTTGCGCTTGGTGATCGAGGGACAGTGGCAATTGGGTTCGCTGCGAGATTCTGTATTGTTGGAATCGTGCAGGGTTCGAATCACCACTGGTTCCATATGGGAATGTTATGGACCGGTGGCGGTGCAGCGTTGCAAAATCGGCGAGAATTCCAATCTAGGACCGGGGACAGCCTGGGTGGTGCATGGTTCAGCCCTTAGGAATCTTTCTCAGGCACAAATCACCAACATGCAAACCGGCCTTAGGCTTCATCTTTTTGGTGTCATGACCAATCCTCAATTGAGGGATCTTGAATTCACGGGGAACGAAATCGGTTTAGAAACCCATTCGTCAGGAATTGATTTGCTTCGTTGCCGATTCCGAGACAACCGTATTGGTTGGCGTGGCTACGACATCACGGGTCTTAGCCGTGCGCTGCAATCAGAATGGGTGGGTAATGTGAGTGGGGTGGATGTTATGGGTCAGGCAGGGGCATTGTTGCGTATTCAGGAATGCAGGTTGGATTCCAACCGCACCGGCATGTTCAGCTTTGGGCAATTAAGGATTGAGGTGCTGTGCAGTGGTTTTGCCCGCAACGAAACAGGTTGGTATGCAGGGAATACCCAAGTATGGTTGGGTGATGGGGCATTGAATCAATTTGGAAACAACCGAACGGCCCTGTATTTAGAGGAGGTGGATTTACTGTATTTACGAAACGGCGGAAATTCCTTCAGTGGAACAGGTTGGCATTTGGATGGGATGCTGAGCGGTTTGGCCTTGCAGTATTTAATCCCTCAAAGGGGAGGACTGTACGGGTTGGAACTGCATGGCAATCGAATGAGCCTTCGAGGGGGGGTGATCCCGGCCAATTTGGTGGATTGGGATGGTAACCCCTTGATTTATTTAGGAAGCGGGGCAAGTTCTTCGGCCCTTGCTTGCCAAAACCGTATGGCAACAGGCGGTGGGCCTGCCTATGTCCTCGAGCGGAACCTGCCTGCCTTGGGCCGCAACTTTGCCGACTCCATGCGGGCCTTGGTTCAGGGTCTCCATGAAATTGCCAATGAATGGGCAACCCCTTCTGCTTTTAATTTGACGACAAGGCGACGAGCATTGTTGAGCGCTTGGAACAGCACCTGCCAAAGTATGGAAATTGCATGCAACCGACTTTCTCATCAATCAATCGTGATCCAATACTGGGCTCAATTAAGCCTGGAGCTTTTGGGATGGATGGAGCGGAGCGGTGGTCATCAAGATCCAACCCTTACAGCGGCTCAACGACGATGGACCCAATGGATGAATACTTGCGGCCAAGAAATGTTCCGCAACCAAACAGAGGCCCTGGTATGGCAGAAGCAAATCTTACCGGGTCACAAGGTCAGCGTGAGCACATGGCAACCCGCTTTGCCCGATATACGATGGGAGCACGTTCAGGCGTATTGGGCTTGTGCGCTTGGCCGTGACAAGCATACCCCATCGCCATGCCTTTGGGGTCCGAATTCAAATCTAATTCAGCGGAGCGAAATTGCCCCACAAAGCACCCTAGATCCTCTAAGGTTGGTGACCGTGAAGGGAGTCAATCCAACAGGACAGCAATTATTGGGACCTAATCCGATTAGGCCTGGCCAGGTTTTGCGGTGGAACGGGCCAACATGTGAGTCTGGTCTTGCCCAAGCAGATTGGTATCCCATGGCAACGGGTATGGTAGGCCAGCCTTGGCACCGTGAAGGGCTACGAAATGGGGGGATTATCGCCCCTAATCTGCCACCAGGGGCCTATTGGGTCAGGATTCAAGCGCCTGGTCAGCCAACTTTAGGCCCCCTAAAATGGATTATTTCTCCTTGATTGAAGTCAATTAAACTTTTTGTTTCATTTTTTAAATTTGATTTAGATTTCATCCCCCTACCTTACTTTTGAGCGCTCTGGTCGTGGATCAATCGACAGAGCGCTCCTATTTGCCATTTCCTTTTACTGATTTCAGTTTGCCTACCTTTCTTATCTGATAAAACCATGATCAATAACCAACCTTCTGCCCCGGGACAAATTCCTTCAGGTGTATCCAATGGAACTTTTGCAAATAGGTTTCTGGCTTTTTCGATCTTTTTCGCGGCTTTGCTGGCTTTTCTAACATATTCGCGGTCGATTGCTCAAACCTACCCTTTGCGTTCCATCGATTCCATTCAGTGGGTGCATCCGGATACCCTGCTCACCGGTAAGACATTGTCGAGGTATATGGGGGATACGGTAAAGGTACGGGGTATGGTTGTTCTCAATCCCCGTGATCATGCACTCAGTACCTCTTGGAAAGCCACCTATTTGGTGGATACCTTGGGTTTGGCCGATGGGGTATGGAAGGGCTTGCTTGTTCGTTTGCCAAATCTTGCGGATTCTGCAGCCGTTGGGTTTTTTAGTAATTTCCAAGTTGGTAATATCGTGGAATGTACCGGTATCGTGGCAGAATATCAGGATGCATCGCCCAATTCCGGGGAAACTCAATTGAATTTAATTGGGGTAGCCAGTTCGGTTTTGGGGTTCGGCGCCCCCCGTCCTCCAAGGCCTTCTTTCATGAACTTGTTCATGGTCTATGATCCGAATAATCCGGCCGTTCCTCAACAAATTCAAAAGCCTAGCGGAGAACCATACGAGGGGATGTATGTGCAATTTAACAATGTCTTGGTCACAAACGTGAGTACCTTTGGAGGTGGCAGGGTCAGTTGGATGTTGAGGGATGCTTCCGGTTCCGAAATCAATGTGCGCGATGCGGTTCGTTTCTTTCGTCCTCCATTCGTCTCATCGACTGCATCGGTTCCTCCCAATCCCGCTGCACCGGTTTTTGTTCAACAGGGTAAGGTCTTTTCTCATGTACGTGGTGTAATCACCGAAACCAATTTTGGTAACCTCTATCCAAGGTATGAGATTATTCCATTGACCCCTTCGGATCTGGGTTCGGTGATGGCTTCTCCTCCCTTTATCAGCAATTGGAAGGCGAGACCATCGGTTCCCAAGGTAGGGGATACCGTGCGCATCGGAGCTCGCATTGTGGACTTGGACGGTTCAGTGACCGCAGCCAAATTGTTTTATGCACCCGGAGTCTCCGGAGGACCCTATGATTCGGTTGCCATGACTTTGGTCGCTCCGGATTCTTTCTTGGCCATTATTCCTGGTTCAGTGTTCAACACCAACGGGGCCTATTATCATTACTATGTTCGGGCCACCGATAACCAGAATAATAACGGCGTACAACCGGATACGATACAATCCTTTGGATTATTTAGGGTGATGAATGGAGGAATTACCCGGGTATCGGAGATTCAAGAATCGCCTGTCATTGGCGGTCGCTCCATCTACGATGGTACGGTTTTGGATAGCATGCAAATCCGAGGGAGAATCATGTCCACCTTGGATCCTTCGGATTATGGGAGGATCATTTTCCAGGATGGTGTGGGCCCTTGGACGGGAATCACCTTGCGTCCGGATAACAACGGGTCAACGGATATTGATACCCGTCTCAGGGGAGATAGCATTTGGATCAAAAAGGGCTTGGTGATTGAAGACTTTGGTATCACCACCCTGGAGGTTTTGGACTATCAATTTATTGCCCCGGGCCAGCCCTACGCCCCATTCCGCGTCCCCATGGATTCCATCATGGCCAGAAGGTACTCCTACACGGAACCTCATGAATCCTCTTTGTTGGTTTTTGATTCCGTCTATGTGGTCAATCAGAACCCTGATGCGCCCAGCAACTTCGGGGAATTTAGTATTTATGCCGATTCCACGGTGACCGCAGGCTTGAGGGTCCGAGGCGGAGTTTCCTTGTCAAGTCTGGATTTGGGGCAGAACTTCAATACCGATTCCCTGACATTCCGTCAGCGTTTGAATTTCATTCGCGGCATTCTGACCTACAATTTTGGAAACTGGAAGCTACAGCCCCGGAATCGCAACGATGTTTACGGTTTTGGGACTTCCACAGGGACCTCAGTTCGTCCAGTACCCTCGATAGCCAGCACCCGATTGCGGGTCTTCCCCAATCCGGGTACGGATAGGGTAAGGTTGGCTTTGGATTTGGAGGGGGATGCGACGGTCCGCATTCGTGTTATGGATGCTCAAGGCCGCTTACACCACCAGGATCAATGGGATTTGCTGGTCGGAAACGCCTACGGTGACTTGGAAACCGCTGGGTGGCCTCAAGGTATTTACCTTGTGGAGGTCCTTCATCAAGGTGGATTTGCCCTCGAACGCTTGCTGATACGTCGTCCATAGGGAGCCTTTTGGGCGGCCATGGATGTGAGTAATTTTGGGTTAGGCCAAGGTTTGGCACGGGATTTGTGTCTAATTTTGCAACAAAGCCCCGTCCATGGATGCAAAATTTTCCCCTAAGGTCAAAGATGTCATAGCCTTCAGCCGAGAAGAAGCTGTTCGCTTGGGGCATGATTATATCGATGCCAGTCATTTGCTCTTGGGCCTTATTCGCGAAGGCGATGGGCAAGCGATCAAAACCCTTCGCAACCTTGGGGTAAACATCGATAAGCTCAAGGCCGCCATCGAAGATTCCATGCGGCATACCGGGGAAAAGGAAGGCCTGCAAGCGGATCAAATTCCCTTGACCAAACAAGCGGAGAAAATCCTGAAGATTACCTTTTTGGAGGCCAAGATTTTCAAGAGCGAGCTGATTGGCACCGTCCATTTGTTGTTGTCCATTCTCCGGGACGAAGATTGCCTGGCCAACAGAGTACTCGAAAAATTTGATGTTACCTACGAAATGGTCAAGGAAGAAATTGATGCCATGATCGAAGGTAGAGAAAGAACGGAGCCACCGGCTTCGCCTCGTTCTTCTTACGAAGATGCGTACGGGGATGACGACAAAAAGGGTAACGGTGATTTACCTCGTAAATCCGCCAATCCCAAAAGCAAAACCCCGGTCCTTGACAACTTTGGGCGTGACTTATCGCAACTTGCCGAAGATGGTCGTTTGGATCCCATTATTGGAAGAGATTCCGAAATCGAAAGGGTATCCCAGATTCTTAGCCGTCGCAAGAAGAATAACCCTATCCTCATTGGTGAACCTGGAGTCGGAAAGACGGCTATTGCCGAAGGTTTGGCCCTTCGAATTCACCAGAAGAAGGTTTCTAGAATTTTGTTTGACAAGCGTATCGTGACGTTGGATCTCTCTTCTTTGGTTGCCGGAACCAAATATCGCGGCCAGTTCGAAGAGCGGATGAAGGCGGTGATGAACGAGCTGGAAAAGTCCCCGGATGTGATTTTGTTCATTGACGAAATTCATACGATGGTCGGCGCCGGAGGTGCTTCAGGATCTCTGGATGCCAGCAACATGTTCAAGCCAGCCTTGTCCAGAGGAGAATTGCAATGCATTGGCGCAACAACCTTGAACGAATACCGTCAGTTTATCGAGAAGGACGGCGCATTGGACCGTCGTTTTCAAAAAGTCATGGTGGATCCTCCTTCGGCAGAAGAAACCCTTCAGATTTTGCATAACATTAAGCATAAATACGAAGACCATCATCAGGTAGCCTATACCGAGGATGCTTTGGCCGCTTGTGTCAAACTAACAGATCGTTACATATCGGACCGTCATTTACCAGATAAAGCCATTGACGCTTTGGACGAAGCCGGTGCCAGGGTGCATATTGGGAACATCAAAGTACCTCAAGAGGTTATTCAATTGGAGGCTGCCTTGGAGGAAATACGAGAACTCAAAAACAAAGTGGTCAAAAGCCAGCGGTACGAAGAAGCAGCCAAACTCAGAGATAACGAAAAGCATGTGCTGGAAGATTTGGAGCAAGCCAAGAGCCGTTGGGAAGAAGAAGCTCGGCGTACTCGCTTTACGGTCGATGATGACCATATCGCGGAGGTGGTGGCAATGATGACCGGTGTGCCGGTCAAACGTATCGCTCAATCAGAAGCGGAACGAATCGGTAAAATGGCTTCTGATTTGAAGGAAAAGGTAATTGGCCAAGACAGGGCTGTCGAGGCGGTCAGTAAGGCTATCCTACGGACCAGAGCCGGTCTCAAAGATCCCCGTAAGCCCATGGGTTCGTTTATTTTCTTGGGTCCAACCGGGGTGGGCAAAACGGAATTGGCCAAGGAACTCGCTCGATACCTGTTTGATACCGAAGATGCCTTGGTCCGCATCGATATGAGTGAGTACATGGAGAAATTCTCCGTGTCTCGCTTAGTGGGAGCGCCTCCAGGATACGTGGGATACGAAGAAGGCGGTCAACTAACTGAGCGTGTTCGGCGTAAACCTTATTCGGTAATTCTCTTGGATGAGGTGGAGAAGGCCCATCCGGATATTTTCAATTTGTTGTTGCAAGTTATGGATGATGGCCAGTTAACGGACGGATTAGGCCGTAAAGTTGACTTCAAAAACACTTTGATTATCTTGACCTCGAATATTGGGTCTCGTCAGCTAAAAGATTTTGGCACCGGTGTAGGTTTTACCACGCCAAGCAAAGTGGAAGCTCGGGAAAAAGAAACCTCGGCGGTTATTCAAGGCGCCCTCAAGAAAACCTTCTCTCCCGAGTTCTTGAATCGAATTGACGACGTGATTATCTTCAATCCGCTTGAGCGTCAGGAACTGGATAAGATTATTCATTTGACCCTCGCCTCGGTCTTGCGTAGAATTAAAGATTTAGGGTACCAGGTAGCGTTAAGCGACAAAGCCATGGATTTGCTTGCCGAGAAAGGTTATGACCCACAATTTGGGGCAAGGCCATTGAAAAGGGCAATTCAGAAATATGTGGAGGATGTGGTGGCCGAACAAATGATGAGTGGGCAATTGACTCAGGGCGCTGTTTTGAACCTTGATGTTAATGATGAGGGCCAAATGCAGGTTCAGGTAAGTCAACCTTCGGACCTTGCTGCTTCCGTCGAAGGAAAATCTTCTTCGGCCACGACCGCTAAGCCTCCCCGCAAAAGCAAAGGTTCCTCATCTACTCCCAGCCCCGATGAAGCAAACGATGGAGAACCTATCGCATCCGGTGGGATGTAGCCGTGAGCCATGGGTTTGACCTTTGTCGATGACCTTGGGGTTCGTGGATTGCTTCCCTTAACCTATACCCATGGTCCTCAAGACTGTCGGGTGGGTATCCTGACTTTATCCCAAAAGTGGAATTTGTTATGGCGCCGTCAAGAAGGTTCCATGTCGGTTAATTCACGACTTCTTCCCAACGACGCCCTTCTGCTCGCGGCACAATCGTTGAGTCAAGGTAAGGGTTTGCGTCAAGGAGGTCAAGATTTGGTATGGCATGGTCAGGCCGACCGCATAGAATGGACGAATTGGGATGGTGAAGCAGAATGGATTACCCATCCCGAGGATATTTTCTTGAAGAATGGTTCTCAGATTCGAAGGGATGTGAACTGGCTTTTGGAAGCGGGTGGGGAATGGGCTTTGCCGTCCTGGTCGCATCGAGTTGATCCGGATCCCTATACCGCGGTATACCGTCCTGAACAGGTCTATGTGCATCCTTCGGCAATTGTTCGCGCGGCGGTTTTTGACGCTTCGGAGGGCCCAATATGGATCGGGGAGTCGGCGGAAATTATGGCGGGAAGCATGATCAAAGGCCCCGTGGCCATAGGCGAGCACAGCAGCATCAAAATGGGGGCCAAAATTTACGGCGACAGCACCGTGGGCCCCTATTGCAAAGTTGGCGGTGAGGTGTCCAATTCGGTGATCCATTCGTATTCGAACAAGGGACACGATGGATTCATGGGCAACTCGGTTATCGGTCGTTGGTGCAATTTGGGAGCGGATACCAACAATTCCAACCTCAAGAATAATTACGAGCAGGTGAAGTTATGGGATATTGCTTCGGAAACTTTTCGAAATACCGGACTTACTTTCTGCGGCTTGATCATGGGGGACCATTCCAAATGCGGGATCAACACCATGTTCAATACGGGGACTGTGGTTGGGGTTGGGGCCAATATTTTTGGAGGTGGCTTTGTTCGGCAATTCATTCCATCTTTTGGCTGGGGCGGAACCCAGGGCATGGAAACTTTTCGCTTTGATAAATTTGCCAAGACCGCCGAAAAGGTGATGCAAAGGCGGGGCCTAGCCCTGTCGGATGCAGAGAGGGATCTTCTTCAACGTGTTTACAAGGCCACGGCTCTTCAACGAACTTGGGAGAAAAAATAGAAACAGGCCTCACAATTCCATTTCGAATTTTACAGGTCAACCAAGTATTAAAATTCATGAAAATGTCCAAACGTAGGCCTTTGATTTTGGGAAATTGGAAAATGAACACCCTGCCTGAAGAAGGGCGCTTGGTGGCCAGGCAAATGTTGCCCATGATCCGGGATGGTTTGCATTGGGATTTGGATTGGGGATTGGCGATACCGTTCACGCATTTGGGCGCTCTGCGCTCGGAACTGGAGGGTTCGGGAATGATGGGGGCTCAGGACTGTTCAGCGCATCTTCAAGGAGCCTATACTGGAGAAATATCGGCCGGTATCTTGGCTGCAATGCACTGCAGCTTTGCCTTGGTGGGGCATAGTGAACGCCGTCTGCACCACCATGAAAGCTCCTCCACTTGCGGTCTCAAAATTGACCGCTTGCGTGAACATGGCTTGATGTCGGTCTATTGCGTTGGGGAAACGTTGGAACAACGTCAAGGGGGCAGCTTCAACGAAGTGATTACCTTTCAATTGATGGAAGCATTGGGTTCTCGAATTCAGGATTTGAATCAAGGTTCATTGGCGATTGCCTACGAACCGGTTTGGGCCATTGGGACCGGTCTGACCGCGAGCCCGCAACAAGCCAACGAAGTGCATGCTATGATCCGTGCTTGGGTCGCTCAACATGGAGGTGCAAGCATGGCTGAACAAATCCGTATCCTTTACGGAGGGTCTGTGAATGCCTCCAATGCCAAGGAGCTTTTGGCTTGCGCAGATGTGGACGGGGCCTTGGTGGGCGGCGCCTCCCTCAAGGCCAGGGAATTTGCTGATATTGTGTTAAGTTCTATGGATTAAACGATGGGGGGTTCTTACCTGCGTTGGCGCTTGGGGGTTGCAGACGAAAGTTCCTGTGAATTATTCATGGCCTTGCTTGGTGAGGTTGGGTTTGAAGCCTTCGAAACTATGCCCATGAACCAAGAGGGGGTGGGGGTTTCCGCGGGCCATCCGAAGCAGGATATTCCTTCGCCATTTGTTATGGAAGCCTATGGACTGGTCGAAACCGTTGGCCCTCTATTTCAAGACCGTTGGTTGGGAGAGAACCAGGACAAGATTCTGTGGATCGATGGACCGCACTCCATGCCGAATACCAATTGGAATGCGGAATGGGAATCCAATTTTGAGCCCGTTCGTTTGGGGAAATCGTTGGGACTGCGTGCGCCTTTTCACGAGCCAATGGGGGATATGGCCTTGGAACTGGTCATGATGCCGAGGATGTCCTTCGGCACCGGTCACCATGAAACCACCTTGCTGATGAGTTGGTGGCTGTTAGGGGCACCCACCGAACAAACCATTCAAATTGGTCAGAAGGTGTTATGGGAACCAGGCCCTCTAAGGGTCGATACGGTAGAGGGATTGCCGCTGCACCAAAATCCAAAACAGGACGCTCCCTTTTCTCGTCTCAAGGGGTTTCGAGTTCTGGATATGGGATGCGGAACGGGGATCTTAGGCATTCTGGCAGCACGATTAGGTGCCTCATCGGTCATTGGGATCGATGTTGAAGCATGGTCCGCCGAAAATGCAGCCGAAAATGCAATCCGAAATGCCGTACCGGCCCAGGGCTCGCATACCGAATGGTTATGCGGGGATGCGGAATTGTTGCCAAGTTTGTGGGCCGTGCATGGAAAATTTGACTTAATCTTGGCCAATATCAACCGGAATATTCTCTTAACGGATATGGCCGCATACGACGGCTCCCTGCAGCCAGGGGGGCAATTATGGCTAAGTGGTTTTTACACAGAAGATCACGGGGTCTTGTTACAGGAAGCTAAGCGGTTGGGGTTGGTCTGTGTGGGGTCCGCTGCGCTGAACAAATGGAGTACTTTGTTGTTTGAAAAAGAAAAAGTTTAACCCCTGGAACATGAAGGTTTTCGATCGCTATAGCTCATTTTCGCTTGGGGATAGCACCGAGGCCAAGCCTGAAATTGAAGTTTTGGAATTGGAAGATGAGGGTAGTAATATTGTTTTGCATAACGATGACGTGAACACCTTTGGGCACGTCATCGAATGTTTGATGCGGTACTGCGAACATAGTGCAGAGCAGGCCGAACAATGCGCATGGATTGTGCACCTCAACGGAAAATGCAAAGTCAAATCCGGTTCTTACGCGGATCTTCTGCCTGTTCAAGCCCTCTTGGCAGACGAGGGACTATGGGTGACGATTGAATAAAGAGAATACTTTACAAATCCCAACCCAAGTTTAGGGGAGAGGGGCAAAGTAGCCGGGTTCCGCTGCGGCCATCAATGACCAAACCGCTTCCACCACATCATCCACCGAGGGTTTGCTGAAATAATCCCCATCGGAGCCGTAGGCAGGTCGATGAGCCTGTGCGGTTAAGGTTTGGGGCGCCCAATCCAAGAGGGGGAAACCGCCTTGCCGCTCCAAAATTTGTTGCAATAGGTAGGCGGAGGCCCCTCCGGGCACATCCTCGTCCAAAACTAAGAGCCGTGACGTCTTGCGAAGTGACTTGGCGCAAAGCCCTTCCTCGTCAAAAGGCAATAAACTCTGAGCGTCGATGACCTCTACAGATATGCCAAGACCCTCCAAAAGGTCAGAGGCCTCCATGGCAATACGGCAACAAGACCCGTAAGTGACCAAAGTCAAATCTTCCCCTTGGCGAAGGATTTCGGCCTGCCCGGGTATGACACAAAGATCATGCAAATTGGATGGCAGGGTTTCTTTGAGGCGATAACCGTTCAGGCATTCGATGACCAATGCGGGTTCATCGCTTTTCATAAGGGTGTTGTAGAAACCTACGGCTTGAACCATGTTGCGTGGAACCAAGACGTGCATGCCTCGCAGGGCATGCAGAATCATCCCCATGGGGGATCCGGAATGCCATATCCCTTCCAGCCGATGACCACGGGTACGTACAATGAGAGGAGCCTTTTGGCCACCTGCCGTGCGGTATTGCAAGGTGGCAACATCATCGCTCAGGATTTGAATGGCGTAGAGCAAATAGTCAAGGTACTGAATTTCCACCAGAGGCCGTAGGCCCCGCATTGCCGCCCCCAGACCTTGACCCACAATGCTCATTTCACGAATACCGGTATCCGAAACGCGCAGGTCTCCATATTTTTCCTGCAATCCAGCGAAACCTTGATTGACATCTCCGATTTTGCCGACATCTTCCCCCAGGGCAACGAATCGGGGATCTTCACGAAGCCAGTAATCAAAGCAACGGTTGAGGACTTCGAAGCCGTTGACCGATTCAGCATTTTCAGGGTATTGCGCTTTTACCGCATGAACCTTGACCGCCGCATCCGAGGATTGGCTGTGCAGGCCTCGGTTGTATAACAACGAATGAAGACCTTCCAGACGAGAGCGCAGGCCGAGGGTTTGTCGGTAGGCTAATTGCACCGAATCGGAGGCCCAAGCGCTGATGCCCAGACGATGCGCCGTTAAAAGGCTTCTTCGAAGGGCCTGCATGATGTCCCTGCGCAGCGGCTCACGCTCTGCGCGCAAATCAGCAATAGATCGCTCAACAGCAGCGGCACATTGGGTTAGGAAATTATTCCGCGTCGGGGTATCGGTATTTCCCAGGGTGGTTTCGGCTGAACGGTCCTTGGTGGACACTGTGGAGATTTGGGTTTGAAACGCCGTGGACCATGCCTCCAAGCTTTGCAGGGTTTCCGAGGTCCAAGAGTTAAGGTCATCGCGGAAGTCTTGGTAAGCCTTGTTCAAGGCTTCCTTGGCGCGAGTTGCGGCTTCCGTTTCGATACGGTCCAAGGTTCTTGCATTAGCAAAGCCTTGGGCCAAAATCCAGGACCTCATTCGGCTCAAACCGTCGTATTCTTTTTCCCATTGAAGCCGTTCGGGCGATTTGTATCGTTCATGGGATCCCGAGGTGCTGTGCCCCTGGGGCTGGGTGAGTTCGGTCACATGAAAGAGTACCGGCATGTGCTCTTCGCGGCACAAATCCGCAGCCTTGAGGTAGAGGGCACAGAGTCGGGGATAATCCCATCCTGGGCAGGTATAAAGCCGATACCCGTTCCCATCAGGTCCCGTTCGGAAGCCTTGGAGCAAGGCGCCAATATTTTCTTTGGTGGTTTGGTAGGCTGCTGGAACAGAGATGCCGTATCCATCATCCCAAATGGACACAAAGAGTGGGACTTGCAGGACCCCGCCGGCGTTGATGACTTCCCAAAAATGGCCTTCGCTGGTGGAGGCATTTCCGATGGTCACATAGGAAATCTCATGGCCACCTCGGCTAAATTTGGAAGGAGACGGAAGATTAGGCAAAGCCCTATAAAGCTTGGAAGCATAGGCAATGCCAAGGCCTCTGCCCATTTGGCCGCCGGTAGGGGAGATATCGGCCGTGGATTGCGGTTTGTCCGTCAAATTCACCGATTGACCTTGTTGGTCCAGCCATCGGGTTGCAAAATGTCCGTTCATGGACCTTCCCCCCGAAGCGGGTTCATGCTCCACGGAGGTATGAGCGTATAACTGCGCAAAAAAACCTTCCAACGTCATCATACCCGTCGCTAACATAAAGGTTTGGTCCCGATAATATCCTGAGCGTATATCCCCATCTCTGAAGGCTTTGGCCATTGCCAATTGAGGAAGTTCTTTGCCATCGCCGAAGATTCCGAACTTGGCTTTGCCGGTCAAAACCTCCTTACGCCCCAATAAGCTGGCATGCCGGCTTTCCCAACCCGTTCGGTAGTCCCGCAGCACTTCGGCCACCAATTCCTCTTTGTTCAAGGCGGTTTGCGATGGGGAGGGAGCAGTTTCTGCGGGTATTTCCATTCGAAAAAAGGTGGAATAAGTTAACCGAAACTGAAAAGAGAATGGTCCCGGTTAAGATGCAAAGATAAAGGATGGAAAAAATCCATCAAGGTACAATTTTTGAAGAAAAGAGCGTTTGTTATGTGAAATTCGCATTATTTTTGAACCCTAAAACAAACACCTTCCATGAAAACAATCTTATCGTTCGCTCTAGCTTTGGGTTTAGGCTTATCAGCGATTGCTCAGACCACCGAAACCAAAGACAAGCCCGCTTTCAAGTTCAAGGCCGAAACCCATGATTTCGGGAAGATCAAAGAAGGCGTTCAGGCTACCCACGAATTCGAATTTACGAATACCGGTAAGGGACCTTTGATTATTTCCAACGTTGCCGCATCATGCGGTTGCACTACTCCTGATTGGACCCGTGAGCCGATTCCTCCAGGAAAAACCGGTAAAATCAAAGCCGTTTACAATTCCCAAGGCCGTCCAGGTCAGTTCACCAAACAAGTCACTGTAACCTCCAATGCCGATGAAGCAACCAAAGTACTGACCATTTCCGGTTTGGTGGAGAAGGTGGAACCGGGTGTACCCGAAACCAAGCCAGCGGCCAGTCCGGTGAGCAAACCCTAAAGAGATCCAAACAGGCGTAACCCAGACCTATTTTTAGCAAGGACCATTCCTTACAAGTGGTGAAGACCCGTGTACCTTTGCACGGGTCTTTTTTTATGCCAAAAATTTCAAACAGGGGACATTTCATGCCTGCTTCGCCAATTCGGCGATTGGTCCCGTATGCAGAAGCCGCCAAACAAAGCGGTACCATGGTTTATCATCTCAACATCGGTCAACCGGATATCGCCACGGCCCCTGCATTTTGGGAAGGGGTCGCTGCTCACCATGACAAGGTTCTCTCCTATTCGCATTCAGCGGGCCTTGTGCAATACCGACAGGCTTACGCCGACAACTTGAACCGGAAAGGCTACGGGCTCACCGCAGAGAATGTTCTCATCAGCACCGGAGGTTCCGAGGCCTTGGTTATGACCATGATGGCCTGCTTTGATCCCGGCGATGAGGTTCTCATTCCGGAGCCTTTTTATGCCAATTACAACGGTTTTGCCGCAATGGGTGGTGTGGTGGTCCGCCCATTAACCACCACGATCGAGGAGCGTTTCGCCTTGCCCGAAGTGGAGGCTGTCGAAGCTGCCATCGGCCCCAAAACCAGGGCCCTCATGATCTGCAATCCCAATAACCCCACCGGTACCTTGTACTCCAAAGCTGAATTGGAAGCCTTGGCCAGTTTGTGCCTGAAGCATGACCTCTTTCTCATCGCGGACGAAGTGTACCGCGAATTTGTATACGATGGTCAGCAACATTATTCTATTTTGGGAATCCATGGGCTCGAGCAACATGCGGTCGTGGTGGAAAGCACTTCCAAAATGTACAGTGCCTGCGGGGCCAGAATAGGAGCCCTGATCACCAAGAATCAGGATTTGATGGCTACAGCGCTCAAATACGCTCAGGCACGTTTGAGCCCGCCTACCTTGGAACAAATGGGAGCCATGGCGGCCCTGCTCCATACCGGTCATGATTACTTCGACGTAGTCAGATCGGAATATGTTAGCCGTCGTAATCTCATGGTGCAGGCGCTCTCTGCAATGCCAGGCGTGACCTGTCCTCTACCCGGCGGGGCATTCTATGCGGTTGCTCGTTTACCGATTACCGACTGCGATGATTTTTGCCGTTGGATGCTGGAGCATCATCGCCACGAAGGAGCCACCGTGATGATGGCCCCGGCCACCGGATTCTACGCGACACCCGGTCTGGGCAAGGACGAAGTTCGTTTGGCCTATGTCTTGGAGAAGGCCAATCTAGCTTTGGCTATGGATTGCCTGGCTACAGGCTTGGCCGTTTACCAAGAGGCTTGAACCACGAGCTACCTTAGCGGTTTCTGAATTCTTCCTGAAGCAAGGCGATATCCCTTTGCAAAATTTCGCAGTCCGCCCATTGGGTCCCGTCGTATAATCCGCGAATTCTCCCCTTGGGATCGATGAGCAAAAACTGCCCGGAATGCAGAAAGCCACCGGGAGCAACGCGATCCGCGCCTGCACTTAACAAATAATATTGCTCGGCCAAGCGGTGAATTTCTTCTTCTTTGCCCCGTAACAAAAGCCATTGCCTCGAGGAGGGCTTTACCCCGTGACGCTCCGCGTATTCGGCAAGGACTTCTCGAGTATCTCTATGGGGGTCAATGGTGTATGAAACAAATCGCAGTCCGATGGGCGGGGGGCCATCGGATGGAATCCTGGATGCGGACTTCTGTGCCTGGGAATACAGTTTAGCCAGGTTTCGGCTCATATCGATGCAAATCCCTGGGCAGGAGGCAAAGAAAAAGTCCACCACGCGAATTTGCCCTTTCAAAGAATCGTGATGGAAGGCAACCCCGTATTGGTCCTCCAAGGCAATCTCCGGTAATTCACGAAAAACAGTATCCGAACGGCCATCCTCGCTCTCCATAATTTCCATCGGTCCCAAGATGGGCAAGCCGCTAGATGTATTGTTATGGTCTTTTGGCTTATCTGCGTTACAGCCCGCGAGGAGAGCGAAGGTCAGCCCTGTAATAAGGCAGAATAAAGAAGGCTTGGGCATGATGTTGAATGGCAAAATTGGATGAGAAAGTATCAATACTTTTTTTTTACTGGTAAGGGGGGTGTTAATCCAAAATATAGGTTTTGCCTTTGATGGGTAGGGTGACTTGGTAACCCTTATCCTCCAGGGCAACTGCAAGGGCTTCCATGCGGTCCGGTTCCCCATGCACCAAGAAGACTCGGCGAAGGCGTGATGCCGGTGTTTGACTGACGAAGCGCATCAGTCCGTTGTGATCCGCATGGCCGCTGAAAACATCGGTGTAACATAATTTCGCTCGAACTTCCACCGTTCGCCCGTCCACCGTCAAGTATTTTTCTCCATCGGCCAGTTTGCGACCCAGACTGCCTTCGGCCATATAACCGATGAACAAGATGGAGGCCCTGGAATTTTGCAATTGTTCTTTGAGATGGGTGTGGATTCGACCACCTTCGAGCATGCCCGATGCCGAAATCAGGATGGAAGGTCTGTAATCCGCAGCGATTTTGCGGCTCTGCCCTATGTTCTGTACAAAGCGTAAGCGCTCAAAGGAAAACACATCGCCGTACATGCTGATCATGTTCAAAGCGTCTCTCCCTAACCAATCCTCCATTTGTCTATAAATTTCCGTGGACAAAATGGCCATGGGGGAATCCACATAAACGGGAACATTTTGGGGTAATTTACCGTCCTCGTAGAGCTGTTGCAGCACCAACAGAAAGGCCTGGGTCCTGCCCACGCTGAATGCGGGTACAATCAGCCGGCCACCTTCTACCTCAAGGGCTTGCCGTATGAATTCTTCCACGACCACAGTGGGTTTCCTGCTTTCTTGGTGGTTGACCCCTCCGTAGGTGCTCTCGCAGACCAAATAATCCACTTCGGGCATGGGTTTGGGATCCGGCAAACCGGGATAATTGAACCGCCCTAAGTCCCCGCTGAAGCCAACGTGCAGTGTTTGATCTCCCTCTTTAATTTCAAGAACGACCGAAACGGCACCCAAGAGATGAGAACAGGGGTACAAGATGAGGGCTAGGTTTTGGCGAATGCGATAGGTCTTCCCGGGTCGAAGGGGATGAAATAGACGAAGGCAATGTTCGGCATCTTGCTCCAACTGATGGGCCAATTTGCGAAAGGCTTGATCCCCTTTCTTACGCCCTTTGGCCCTGCCGTGCAGATCGTTGGCCAAGCGTTTGGCTTGAAGCATGGCACTGTCCCTTAGGAGGACGGCACTGAGCTCCATGGTGGGTTCGGTGCAGAGGATATCCCCCTTGTAGCCTTCTCGAACCAATTCCGGGAGCCTACCGCTGTGATCCATGTGCGCATGGGTCAGTAGCACCAAATTGACGGAGGTAGGGTCAAATCCCAGCTCGGTTTCTTGTCCTTTGGGGCCCATTTCAAGGCCACAATCGACCAGAATTTTGAAGCCGTCGCTGAGTTCCAGCAAGTGCATGCTGCCGGTGACTTGTTGAGCCGCCCCCCAAGAAGTTAGTGCAATGGGCATAGGCCGCAAACTTACCTGAGGGCTTCCATTGTCCATAATTCCGAGCGAGGGTTTGTGGATAAAGACCTTCTGTTGTATTCGGTTTCGTTCCAGCAGAAGGCTAATTTTGTTTCGAGCTTCAATTTATACAAAGCATAGCGATATGGAAATCACAGGCCAAATCATTCAACTCTTGCCGGAAGTGACCGGAACAGGGCGCAGCGGCAACAGCTGGCGTAAACAAGAATTTATACTGGAAACCAGGGGGCAATACCCCCGCAAAGTCTGCATGAGTCTGTGGGGCGATAAAATCGACCAATTCTCCTTGCAAAGTGGTGCCGAAATCACCGCTTCGGTGGAAGTGGAGAGCAGGGAATACAACGGCAGATGGTACACGGATGTCCGTGCTTGGAAGATCGCCGCAGCCCAGGCCGGCGTTGGTCCTGCAGGGTCTCCATCATCCATGGGATCGCCCAATGCATCCTCCTCGGCAGGTTCCTCTTATCCCAGCAGCCCCATGGGTTCCCCCTTGCCTGCTGAGCCGGATTATTCGGTGCAGGGTGGAGACGATATGCCATTCTGATTACTCGCATTTTGTCGGCTAGGAGAGCGGGTAAGGAACAAGGGGCAAAGCCATTGGCCACGGAAGAATTTCGGGCCTTGCTTTTAACCCATCCCACCTTCGTGGTTTTGGATGTCGAAGCAACCGGTGGAAAATTCCCGCCGGAGCGAATGATGGAGTTGGGGATGGTTCGAATGCAGGCGGGTAAGGCATGGACTACCTGGGATTCTCTATTCAACCCTGATCGTGATATCCCTCCCTTTGTGGCGGACCTAACGGGAATTCGACAGAGCATGGTGCAATCCGCGCCGAAATTTTCTCGTTGCGCCAAGGAGATCGATGCCTTTACCAAGGACGCTTGGCTTGTTGGGCATCCGGTGACCTTTGATTATCGGTATCTGCGCTACGAAATGGCTTTGGCAGGCTTCGATTTTACAAGAAAATTGTTATGCACTCAACAATTAGCCCGGCATTTTCTTCCCGAACAGCCCTCGTACTCGCTGGGCAAATTGTGCAGGGCCTTGGGTATCGAAACCCAGGGACGGCACAGGGCCTTGGGCGATGCCCAACTTACTGCCCATCTCTTTGAACGAATTCTGGATGCGGCGATGCATCATGACCTACCTTTGGGAAAGGGTCGAACCCATGAAGGTGAAGACCCCCTTGAGTCCCAATTTTCACCCAAAATTCACTAAGATGAGGAAACCTATCGTACTTCTTTCCTGCGTTTTGCTCGTTGGACTTGGGTCGGCCTGCGAAAGCAATACGTCAACCCCTCAACGAATTCCCAACGAAGCGGCAAGGGGATCGCATGCGATTCCGATAGAACAATTTTTATCCGAGGCGCCTTCAGGGCAGTACCTCTTATCGGATTCGCGCAACGATGAGCCTATTCTGCATCTGGTTTTTGCAATGGATTCCGGTAAAGTGTTGTCGGCCAAGGTATCCGGATTCCCTACCGGTTCTCCGTACAAGGAAGGTAGCCTTTGCAGCTTTTGTCCCTCAGATCATCCGGGTTATGGGAAGGTTTTGCTGGGCTTGCGTCTGCTCGAAGAATTACGCCCAGGCCGCAGGGGATGGATTGGGGGGCAGATGCTGGACCCTACCCTGGGGTACCGGTATCTCGCGGATTTGGAGCAGGGCAACGGTGAGGATTTATCCATTGTGTTACGAATCGGATCGCAACGAAGAGTGCTCTGGTTGCGCAAAGTTCAGGGCCCATAACATCCGGCATGAATCCTTCGATTGCACTGGCAATAAAGGGCTTAACCATCTCTCTTCAGGGCGGACCGGCTTTGGTCCGGGATTTGAACCTGCAGGTGGGGCAAGGGGAAGCGCTGGGGTTAGCGGGCGAGTCCGGTTCCGGTAAATCGTTGACAGCCCTCGCGATTATGGGTTTGTTAGACCCGAATCGTTTTGAAGTGAGCGGGCAAATGGAATGGACCCATCCCCACAAGGCCGAAACGATTTCGTTGTTGGATGCATCGCCCAAAGCTTGGCAAACCCTTCGCGGTCGGGTCTTGGCGATGATCTTTCAGGAGCCCTTGACGGCCTTGAATCCCGTCATGCGTTGCGGGGCCCAATTGGAGGAATGCTTTGCGCTCTACTATCCCCAATGGAGCCGCGAACAGCGCAGAACAGGGATGGAAAAGGCCTTGCATGAGGTACAGCTGGAGGATACGTCAAGAATATTGCAGGCATATCCTCATGAGTTGAGCGGCGGACAACGACAGCGTTTGATGATTGCCATGGCCTTGAGCGGCAATCCCTCCTTGTTGATTGCCGATGAGCCTACCACCGCCCTGGATACCGAGGTTCAAGCATCGTTGGTGGCCTTGCTTGGGCAACTGCGGCGTGATCGAGGTTTGACCCTCTTGTTCATTAGCCATGATTTGCCTTTGATGAGCAGTTTGGTGGATCGTTGGGCCTTGATGCACCAAGGCGATCTTCTGGAAACGGGGCTTGTCCACTCCTTGGCCAATGCCAAGGAATATCCTCAGATGGCCTCGTTGTTGGCGGCCAGACCCGATCCGGATCGTTTGCCTTTCCGTTCAACGGTGGAGGATCCTCACGGACTCTTGAAAGTCACGGATTTGTCTTGGACGCTGCCCAATGGCCGTACGGTGGTCGATAACATTGCTTTTGATCTCGAAGCAGGAGGTTCTTTGGGCATTGTTGGCGCCTCGGGATCCGGCAAAAGTAGTCTGGCGCGGATGATCGCCGGCCTTACACCACCCACCCAAGGCCAGATCTTTTTGAACGGTCAACCCCTGTGGGAACAAGGTCGTTTCATAGGAAATTTGGAAACCCGCTTGGCGATTCAAATGGTGTTCCAAGATCCTTACAGCAGCTTGAATCCGGTTCATGATGTCGAACAAATGTTAGGAACAGCCCTGCAACGAAAATTCCCTTCGCTTTCTTTCCAGGAGCGTCGCGAACGGGCCTACCATTGGATCGCCAAAGTTGGTTTGGAGCCAACCCAGGCTGCTTCGCGACGCCCGGCTTCTTTCTCCGGGGGGCAGAGGCAACGATTGGTTTTGGCCCGTGCCTTGTGTTTGAATCCTCAAATTTTGATTTGCGATGAATCGGTGGCTGCCTTGGATGGAACCGTTCAAGCTCAGATTTTGGAATTACTCCTTGGTCTTCAGCGGGATTTGCAATTCGGGATGATTTTCATCACCCACGATCTTTCCGTGGCAGGGTCATTATGCCATCGCCTGATGGTCATGGAACTAGGGCAGACGGTCGAAATTGCTTCCGCCCAAGAGGTCCTGCAAAGGCCTCAGCACCCGTACACTCAACGCTTGATTCAATCCATACCCCGTGTCCAAATCTCCCAAGCGTCTTAGCCTGCGCCAGCAAATTCACCAAGAATCGGATCGCATCCTGCGCTGGTTCCGCGGACGTGAATTATCGGATACAGCTGGGGTACGCGATCGCGATTTGGCGGTGGTGTTGGGGATCAGCGACCCCTTTGACTTGAATGTGATGGGACAAGCCCTCGACAAATTGGTTGCTCAGAAAATTCTTACCCGACATCAAGACCAAAGCTTGCGACTGACGACCAAGGCGACTTCCGGGGCTGGCCATGCTCGTGGCCATGACAAGGCGACCCGGCATGGGGAGGGTATCCTCGCGAGAATGGAATTTACCCAAGGTGGTTTGGCTTTTGCGAGGGCAGTGGACAGCGATGCCGATTGGATGGTCTCGACGGAGCATGTACGAAGAGCTTTGCCCGGCGATCTAGTCCGCATCGTTCCACTGAGTGCATTTCCATCCGGCAAAGGCAAAGGTCGGCGCCTGTCTTCATCGCATTCAATGAGCCAAGGAAGGGACCGGGCCGCGGTTGTGGAGATTGTGGAACGGTACCGAACCCATTTTGTGGGGATGGTTCGTCGCAAAGGTCAACGTTATTTTCTGGAGCCGGATCTCAAAGGCTTCCAAGGGGGTTTGGAGCTCCTGCCACCTGCCCAAGCGTTGGCAGGGGTAACCCAAGCATGGGATCAATCCGAGGGGCTCAAAGCAGTAGGGGCTTGGTTGGACTGGCCGGAATCTTCCCCTTGGCCCAGGGTAGAATTGGCCGAATGGCTGGGCAGTCCAGGAGAGCATTCAACAGAGATGGCCGCCATTGGGGTTGAATTTGGATTTTCCTTGCATTTTGGAGCGGAGGCTTTGCGTCAAGCCAGCCAACCCGGTCAATCCCTCTCCGCGGATGACCTCCAAGGCAGAAGGGATTTTCGGGGTGTTCCCACCATAACCATCGATCCCCAGGATGCCAAGGATTTCGATGATGCCTTGTCCATTCGTTCTTTGGAGCAGGGTCGCTGGGAGGTTGGGGTTCATATTGCCGATGTTTCGTATTACGTGAGGCCAGGGACGGAGTTGGATCGGGAAGCAGCCTCCAGAGCAACTTCGGTATATATGGTGCAAAAAGTGTTACCGATGCTGCCCGAAAATTTATCCAACATTGTATGTTCCCTGCGTCCCAACGAAGATAAACTGTGTTATTCTGCTGTTTTTTCGGTGGATGAGGAGGCGCGTATACACTCGACCTGGATAGGCCGAACCTGCATTCGATCGCTTCGGCGCTTTTCCTACGAGGACGCCCAAACGGTGCTGGATACGGGCCAAGGGGATTGGGCCGAGGAATTGCAATTGCTGAATCGGATGGCGAACAGCATGCGACAGCGGCGTTTTGAAGCGGGCTCGATCGGCTTTGAAACCGAAGAAATCCGTTTTCATCTGGATCCCCAAGGATTCCCCACCGAGGTCTGGGTCAAAGAGCGGAAACCCGCTCATATGTTGATTGAGGATTGGATGCTTATGGCCAACCGTGCGGTGGCCGAACATTTGACCAAGGCTGTGACTGAACGTCGATTGCCCGCTTCGGTTTACCGGATCCATGATTTCCCCGATCCGGAGCGCCTAGGCAAATTAGCTGATTTTGCGGAATTCATGGGGTATACCTTGTCGGTCTCAAGCCGCAGTCAAATTGCAGCTTCCTTAAACCGTTTGATTGAGGAATCCGAAGGCAAACCCGAATCTGAAATCTTGCAACAAATGGCGATCCGTTCCATGGCCAAGGCCATATACACAACCCGTAACATTGGGCATTACGGTTTGGCCTTTTCGCATTACACCCATTTTACTTCGCCCATCCGTCGTTACCCTGATTTGTTGGTGCATCGTTTGCTCGCCCATCTGGACGGCTCCATGAACGGACAAACACAGGCCTATACCGCGCCGGACTTGGAGCGTTTGTGCAAATACGATAGCGAAAAGGAAAGGGCCGCTGCCATGGCCGAGAGAGCCGCCACTCGCTTCAAACAACTTCAAATGCTTCAGGGCAAAGAAGACCAAATATGGGAAGGCATGATTACGTCGATAGGGGAGCAAGGAGTTTGGGTGACCTTGGATTATAATCGCTGCGACGGCCTCCTGCCGCTCTCCTCGTTGGATCACGATCGCTTTTATTTCGATGCGGAAGAAATGGCTTTTATCGGTACATCACGTAACAGCCGCTTGGCGCCAGGGAACAGGCTGCAGGTTCGAATAGCTCGTTTGGATCTTCGCTACAGACGCTTGGAATTTCGGTACCAACCTTCGGTGATGAAGCGTTGACCTTGGGTTAATTCTTACTTTTATCGTATGGCAATTCCACCACTACAGGCCTTCGCTTCGGATTTAAACCGTTATCGTGCCTTGGTAGACCAAGGCTTGAAGGAACTGGGATGGTCCTTGGCCCAACCCGCGGGGTTGTATGCTCCTATGGATTATTTCATGAGTTTGGGAGGTAAAAGACTGCGTCCCACTCTTTGTTTGATGGCTTGTGAAATGGCAGGGGGTAAGGCTCAAACGGCTTTGCCTCAGGCATTGGCGCTGGAATTATTTCACAATTTCACGCTGCTTCATGATGATATTATGGATGAATCGCCGCTTCGCAGGGGTCAGCCTACCGTACACTTGCGCTACGGTTTGAATTCAGCGATACTCTCCGGCGATGCACTTCTCATCGAAGCCTACAATCGGATGGTGCAAGCCAAACCTGAACTAATGCCGGACTTAGTCAAGGAGTTCAACAGGGTCGCTTTGCAGGTCTGTCAAGGGCAGCAAATGGACATGGATTTCCAGAACAGGGAAGAAGTGGGTCTTAGCGAGTACCGGGAAATGATCGGGCTCAAAACGGCGGTGCTTTTGGGTTCTTCGCTCAAGATTGGAGCGATGATGGGCGGTGCTTCGGCGACTGATGCCCAGGCCATGTTCAGGGTGGGTTATCTCACCGGATTAGCCTTTCAGGTCCAAGATGATTGGCTGGACGTCTACGGTGATCCCAAGCGTTTCGGCAAACAAATCGCAGGAGACATCAAGGCCTGCAAATTTAATTTCTTGAGGGTTTTGGCTTGGGAGCATTCAAACAATATTCAAAAAGGCCTTCTTTCGGAGAACTTTGCTAAGATTAAAGAACGCATTAGCCAAGGCACAGAGGTCCTTAATGAGGATGTATTTCCCATAATTAGGGTATACGACCAAATAGGGGTTACCCAATTAGCCATTGATTTTAAGGAAAATTGCATCAAAACCATTCATAACCTCATTTCAGAAAAGAGTTTTTCGAAAAATAATCATGGTCTGGCTTTTTATGGATATTGTATTTCCTTAATTAACAGGGATTTTTAAGGCTGACTTTAAAAAAAAACGAAAAAAAAATACATTTTAGGCCTAAGCAACATTTCCTTTTGGCCATATCTCGGTTATATTTACCTAAAATTCACAGTAATGATAAAAAAACTTGCATTAATCCTTGGAATTACCTTATGGTCACTCCAAGCCATAAGTCAAACTAAGTTGGATGATTTATACTTCCGAAGCAGTTTGCAAACTATTTTAATTGAATCAGAATCCTTTCCTCAAAAGGACGCGGTAATTAAATCTTGGAACGGATATCCATTTCCTGATAAATATGACAAACATGGCATAAATTATCCATCGATTAATCTTTCCAAATTTAATTTATCGGATGCAGAGTTAAAAGAAATGGGGTACCTCAAAGACACCATCTCCGGCTTTGGTATCATGAAGGCACAAGCCAAAAATAAGAATTTGCGTTATTTAGCCGCAGACAGTTCCATTGCGTTTGAACTCCCAAGTGAAAGGGAAGAAGTTGATATGAGAATCAAAAAAGCCATGAAAACTGATTTTTTCCCAAATTTATTGCTTCAAAGGTGGCATGACTTTGACGCCCAAACCAAAACCATGTCTTTCGATGTATTTAAGAAAAGGGCTAACTATAACGCCAAAAACTCAGATCTTCAGCAGTCAGAAATTGCGGTAAATAAGCTTAACGCAATTATGAATCCTGCCTTAATAGATCAATTGATATCCAACACATTTATCACCTTCACTAAGTTGAAATTTATAGAAAATGAGCCCATGGCAAAGCTTGTTCGCGATGCTGCCATTTTGGCAATTAATAGTTCAGATCAACAAGAAATGGTCAAGGATTTAGGTCGAAAAGCTGCGGAAAAACTCTATCAAAAAACCAAGGATGGGTATACGCTTACCAGCAAAACTTGGTTATATAAAATTGCGTGGAATGACTCAATTAAGGCTTATTTCGACGACAAACTGTCGATCAATGACTCCCAATTTGGGGCTTTGATCAAAGGGGAAAAAGCTGTATTGACACCATCTCAAATAAGTTTTATGTCAGGTGATCCTGTTTTTAAAATGGAGTTTGTTAATGACCAGGTTAACAGTAGTATTTTTTTGTTTGCTGAAGGCAAAACATTGGAACAGATTATTGACAAGGTCTTGGTTCGTAACATTGATAACGCATTTGCCAAATTGCAGAAGGAAAACGATGTCTTTAAACCGTTAGTTAAAATTTTAACCAAAGAGCCGCTAACTGCAGAAATTGGCATGAAAGAAGGTTTGGAGGGAGGCGAAAACTTTGAAGTATTAGAATTACAGGAAGAGGCTGGGACTGGAAAAATTTTGTTCAAAAGGGTTTCAACGGTTAAGGTTGCTAAAGGAAAAGTTTGGGACAACCGGTACAATGCAGGAGAAAAGCCAAAAAATGAGGACGGAACTGATCTTGTCCAAAATGAATTTACCGAATTTAAAGGCAAAGCCAAAAATGGAACTTTCTTACGTTTAATTAAATAATTTTTGAAATGAAAAGAATTTTACCCCTGTGTTTTCTTGCGTTATTTTCATCGTTGATTGGATGCGGTCCCAAGAAAATTGATATTTATACCAATGTTTGGCGCTACAGTATTGAGCCGACATTTACCGCCAAAGCAGGCTCAAAGGCCTTTAAAATATGGTCGTATTGCAGAAACACCTCCTATGGTTTAGAACTAGCAAAACGTAATGCCGTTCACGGGGTAATATTCAAAGGAATCCCAGCAAGTGCTGACGGAAGAGTAAGCGGCCAAATGGCGCTTTTGCGGAGCAGTACCTCGGAATCTCAAAATCAAGAGTATTTTAATAATTTCTTTGCAAATGGCGGATCCTACTTAAAATTCGTTACTCAAGCCTCTGATGAGGCGCCGGATATTATAAGGGTTAATAATAAAGAGTTCAAAATTGGAATAGTTGTCACAGTGAATTCTGACTTGCTGCGTAAACAATTGGAGCAAGATGGAATCATCAGAAAACTAGGCCTTTAATTATTTTTATGAAAAAAATATTTCTTACATTTTGCTTTTTTACGATAGCATCCAATTTCTTAGCGGCCCAGGACGCCCCTAAAGATCGTAGAAAGAATCCTGAAATTATGGTTGTTCCATCCGATAATTGGTGCATTCAAAATGGTTTTATCGAGACTTTTGATGATCAGGGAACATCCAGGGACGTGCCAAACTACAAAAAGGCATTTCAGAACAGTTCCGATTTGTTATCAGTACTCGCAGGTATTAATCAGTCTTTTGCGAGTCGTTCCATGCCGGCTCTAAATTTGGAACAGGAACTCAAAAAGTTAGAAGCTCAAAGTGCAGAAGATGCATTATTAACGAGCAAATCCGGTGCAGGAGTTAGTGAGTCCCCTATGGATCGATTGATGAAAACAGCCAAAGCTGATATTATCATTCAGCTAACATGGACGGTAAACCGGAATGGAATGGCGAGATCAGTCACATTCACCCTGCAAGGTTTGGACGCTTATACGGGGAAAGAAATCGCATCGGCAACTGGCACAGGACCAGCATCCTACACCCCAGAACTAGCGATACTGTTGGAAGAGGCCGTTAGCGCTCACATGGACAATTTTTTGGCACGTCTACAAGAACATTTCGATGATCTTTTGGACAAAGGAAGGGCGATTGAGTTTAGAATCAAAACATTCTCTTCTTGGGACAAGGATCTTGAAACGGAAGATTATGGGGACGACGAATTAAGTTCTTTAATCGAAAAGTGGGTTGATGCCAATACCGTCGATGGTAATTTCAATTTGGTCGACGCAACCGAAAATTTGATGTTGTTTAAGGATGTTCGGATTCCGTTTTTTGACGATAAAGGGAAAGCGTTAAGTGCCAGAAGTTGGGCTAACACTCTACGTAAATATTTAAAAGACACCTATCAAATTGAATCCAAGTTAATGACCAAAGGTCTTGGCCAGGCTCAACTGGTAATTGGTGAAAAATAATCATAGTCATGAAAAAACTACTCTTCTTATTCCATTTACTTTTCTTTTCGTTTACAGGCTTTTCCCAAAAAAATGAAAAATCTGCTGATGATTTTGCGAGAATCTCGTTAAATGTTCACGTCCCTGATCAGATTGAACCGATAACGCCTATCGTTCAATCTGCACTAGAAAATCGGCTTTCTCAGATTGTTTCCAAGTACGGCATTGCAGATAACGGACTTAACAAAAGATTTACCATAGTCCCTAGGATTACCATTACCGATAAATCGATAACTAGTACGGCCCCGGCAATGCATGTTATGGTTATGGAGGTTTCTTTTTTTATTGGCGACGGTGTTGATGGAAAGTTATTTTCATCCTATTCAATTTCTTCCAAGGGAGTAGGAGAAAATGAAACAAAAGCCTACATGTCGGCTCTTAAAAGTATCAAAACGGATGATCCCAAATTTGAATTATTTATTAGCGAGGGGAAGAAGAAAATTTTAGAATACTACAACTCTCAGTGTGACTTCATGCTCAAAGAGGCTAAAACTCTTAGCGCAAAATCGGAATACGAGGAAGCTTTATCCTTGCTCTCTTCAATTCCACAGGTTTGTTCTTCTTGTTACGAAAGAGCAAATGACTTGACTGGAATTATTTATCGTAAAAAAATTGATTATGAATGTACGAAGTTATATGACGAAGCGAATTCAATTTGGAGTGCCAAGCAGGATGAAAGTGGAGCTAATGAGGCGGCTCGTTTGCTCATACAAATAGATCCGCTTTCTTCTTGTTTTACCGTTGCTAAGAACCTCTTGGAACGAATTCGGAACGATATAAAACAGCGAATCCGAGAACTTGATCAAAGAGAGTGGGAATTTCATATGAAGGAGCAGCAGAATGCCGCAGATCTAAATAAAGAAATCGTTCGAGCTGCTGCAAGAGTAGCTATTGCGCATGCAAAAAGTAAGCCAAAAACTGTTGTTGTTTATAACCGTTTTTGGTATTAATTTTTACATGAATCCCAATTCCAATTTGGCCTCTTCGCTCATCAAGTCCTGAGACCAAGGGGGATCAAAGGTGAGTTCCACCTTGACCTCATTCACGCCATGAACACCGCGGATTTTGTCCTCAACTTCCCCGGGTAATGTGCCAGCGACGGGGCAAGATGGTGAAGTTAATGTCATGGTTACCAATACTTTACCCCCTTGTTGGACTTCGATGTTGTAGATAAGCCCCAGGTCGTAGATGTTCACCGGTATTTCAGGATCGTAGATCGTCTTGATGATGTTCAATACCGCGTCTTGGATTTCTACAAAGCTGGGGGAAGAGGATTGGGTTGGGTTGGAATTTTTTATCGAACTGGAATCGGTTTGCTCCATAGGAGCCTGTAATGCATGGCCTTTGGATGAATTTTTCCGTTGACTTTCATGCATTGGACGATACAAAAGCGCGAGTTGGCGAATACGATCCAACATCCCAGCCAAGCCGTTGGCACGGTTCGGGGACAAATGGTGTTGAAGCCCGGTGCGTTCGTGAAGATCGAAGCGAGTTTCTAGGATGGCTTCTGGGCTTTGATGCTGAAAGACCTTGAGCAGAAGGGTTATGATTCCCTTGACTAACAAGGCATCCGAGTCGGCCGCGAATTCCATATGTCTCTCCGCGTTGCAGGTTGCTCTAAGCCATACCTTGGATTGACATCCTTTAATGAGCAAGGAATCATTCTTGAAGGCTTCCGGCAACGCGGGGCATTCTTTGGCCAATTCCAACAAGTATTGGTAACGATCCTCCCAATTTTCGAGGAGTTCAAAGTCCAAGGCCAGGTTATCCTGGATTTGAGCGGGTGTTTCCATAGCGGTCACGAGCTGATACCCAGCATGCGGGCAACTTTGTGGAGGCTATGCCCCAAATACTCGATTTCTTGGTGGGTATTGTAGATGGACAAGGAGGCCCTCACGGTGCCGGGGATGCCCAATCGTTTCATCAGAGGTTGACCACAGTGATGACCGGTTCTCACCGCAATGCCCATGGCGTCCAGAAGCATGCCCACATCGTAGGGGTGGGCATCGCCAAGCAGAAAACTCTGAACGGCAACCCGGTCCTTGGCATATCCAATTCGACGAAGGCCGGGGACATGATCCAGAACTTCTTGAAGATGGGTGTACAAGGCTTCCTCTTGGGATTGAATGGCTTGCCATGACCAGCGTTCGATGCAATCGATTGCGGCGCCTAGACCGATGGCTTGAGCGATGGGGGGTGTACCCGCCTCGAAACGCAAGGGTGGGTCAGCGTAGGTGGCCTCGGAGTATTCGACTTCTCGAATCATATCCCCACCGCCTTGCCACGGGGGCATGAGGTCAAGATGTTCGCTACGGCCGTAGAGCACCCCGATCCCGGTGGGACCGAACATTTTGTGCGACGAAAAACACAAGAAGTCTGCTCCAAGGCTCTGAATGTTAATCGGCCTATGGGCAATTGTTTGAGCGGCATCCACCAGGACTTTGGCGCCAACGCGATGGGCCTTCGTCACAATGTCTTCGACTGGATTGACCGTCCCCAAGATATTGCTGACCCAGACCATAGCCACAAGTTTCGTCCGTGGGCTGAGCATACGATCCAAGGCCTGCAGGTCCAATTCTCCTGCATCGTTAAGAGGAACAATTTGAAGCGTTGCGCCGCTGCGTTGGCAGAGCATTTGCCAGGGAACCAGGTTGGCATGATGTTCCATCGCCGAGACGAGGATTTCGTCTCCTGATCCTATGAATGTGGTTCCCCAGCTGTTGGCCAAGAGGTTAATGGCTTCGGTGGTTCCTTTGGTGAAGACGATTTCATTTGCGGAACGGGCAACAATGAAATTGGCCACCTTGCGTCGTGCATCTTCGTAGGCCTCCGTGGCCATTTGGCTCAAGTGGTGTACCCCTCGGTGGACGTTGGCGTAGGATGTGCTGTAGAAATTTCGCTCTGCATCCAGAACAGCCATGGGTTTCAGGGTGCTGGAGGCATTGTCGAGATAAACTAAATCATGCCCATGCACCTTGACCAATAACTCAGGAAATTCATCCCGAAAAGGCGAGTCCTGCGAAGCAGAAGGTTTCAAATCCGTCATCACCATTCCAGCTGATCCAAGTGGGTTATTACCTTGGTGCGTATACCTTCATCTTCCAGCTGATCAACGATTTCCATGGCAAAGGCCAGGGTAAGCATCCTTTGTGCTTCTTCGAAAGAAAGCCCACGGCTTTGCAAATAAAAAATGGATTCAGTGTTAAGCTTACCCATGGTTGCGCCATGGGAGCATTTGACGTTATCGGCAAAGATCTGTAATTCAGGTTTGGCGTTGACCTTGCCGGAGCGTAAATTCGGCTTCGAAGGTTGACCCTGTACCAAAGACGCCGGATCCAACATCAAATTGCTGCTGCGTTGATAGGCGTTGGTTTGTTGGGCATGGGGTTCTACCCTCAAAACACCGTTAAAGATGGTGGTGGAATTGGGCGCAGCAATGGCTTTATAGTGTTGATGGCTGTTCCCTTCCAGGGCATGATGTTGAATTCTG
>Ga0194111_10000912_pt1 | contig 36250 bp, 36 predicted proteins | sample TA2KigC300mmetaG_FD_146194 | JGI IMG/M metagenome (GOLD analysis project Ga0194111, IMG submission 146194) | Freshwater microbial communities from Lake Tanganyika, Tanzania - TA2015033 Kigoma Deep Cast 300m | ecosystem: Environmental > Aquatic > Freshwater > Lake | place: Tanzania: Lake... | reverse complement strand
AGCCGGGCCGCCAACCCCGGTCCAGGGGCCCCATCCCGCTTTTCTGGGCTAGTTTCTCGTGTCAAAGAACAAATTAGCGCGTTCGGCGCCGCGATTATAGATTTTTTGATTCCGGCTGCCTACTACGACCCAGCCGTGTTGAAAACGGCCGCCTGACTTTCTGCGAGGCCATCAAAAGTAGATTCAAAAGGATATTATCTTCGCGATTTTATTAAAATTAGAGAAAAAGTTAATTTTATTGATAGTGATTATTTTGAGAAGGTGCGTCCAGATTCAGATCTTGTTTTTTTGGATTATGCAAGTTTTTTACAAAAAATATGGGATAAGGTGGGCTACTATTTATCTATATTAACGTATACAGAAGATGAAAAAGAATTTAATATTGATTTCCCAGAATAATACATTGATTTGCGATATAAAGAGCTAGTAATTTTGAATACCCTGAAGAAACGCTTTTTGTAAAATCAATGATTGAAGATCGTATACAAAGTTTTCGAGAAATCCTGGGCCAGGAGCGGGTCCTGTCGTATCTCAAGGCCGCCTGGAAGGCGGGACGGCTGGCCCATGCCTATCTGTTCCTGGGGCCGGAAGGGGTAGGCAAGGCATCCGTAGCCCGGGCCCTGGCCGCGGCCCTGAACTGCACCCAGCCTTTGCCCGAAGATGACGCCTGCGGGAAGTGCCCCTCCTGTCGGAGGATGGCTGCGGGCACCCACCCCGACTTTCTGGTGATCTCTCCGGAAGAGTCGAAAGCCCAGATCAAGATCGAATATATCCGGGAATTCCGCCGTCTCACCGCCTACCCGCCCCTGGGAGGCGGCTGGCGGGTGGCCCTGATCAAGCCTGCGGAAGCTTTGACCGCACAGAACGACGCCGCGGCCAATGCCCTGCTCAAGACCCTGGAGGAGCCGCCGGAGTGGAACCTCATCATCCTGGCGGCCACGGTGGAAGGGGACCTGCTCCCCACCGTGGTGTCCCGTTGCCAGAAGCTGCCTTTCTCTCCCCTGCCCGGCCCTTTGGTGGCCAGGGAACTGGAGCGCCGCCGGAATCTTACTCCGCCCCAGGCGGCCCTGTTGGCCGCGCTGAGCGGCGGCTCCCTGGGCCGGGCCCTGGCCTTGGACCCGGAGGCGCTGCTGGACCAAAGGCGCCAGGTCCTGGCCGACCTGGAGCAGATGGGCCAGGGCTCCATCACCGCGGTCCTGGACTGGGCCTTGCGCCTGGCCAAGAGCCGGGCCGACCTGGATTATTTCCTGGTCCTGGCCCAACTCTGGTACCGGGACCTGCTGTTGAGCCATTTCAAGGCCCCGTCCCGGCTCCTGGCCCATCAGGACTTCCGGGAAGCCCTGGAAGAGCAGGCCACCGCGGGCGCGCCCCGGACCTGGTTCGCCCGGTGCGCCGCGCTGGCTGCGGCCCATAGGCACCTCCAGGCCAACCTCAACCCGGAACTGACTCTGGACATTTTAGGCCTGCGTTTGCAGCAGGGAAAATTGCCGTTATGAACCTGGTCAAAATCTGCTTGGGAATGGGAAACAAATGCCGCCTGGCCGACCCCGGCGAACTGGAGCTCCATCTCCAGGACGTGGTGGTGGTGGAAAACGAAGACGGCCTGCGGCTGGGCAAGGTGGTGGGCATTTTGCCCGACTTCGACCCCCAACTGGCCCCGGGCCGGGTAAAGACCGTGCTCCGGCGGGCCACTCCGGAAGACCTGGCCCAGGAGGAAAAAAACCTCCTCCTGGAGCAGCGGGCCGCGAAATTTTGCCAGAAGCGCATCGAGGCCCACCAGCTCCCCATTTACCTGGTGGAAGTGGACTGCCTCTTTGACGCCTCCAAGATCATCTTCTACTTCACCGCGCCGGGCCGGGTGGACTTTCGGGAATTGGTGAAAGACCTGGTGCAGGAGTTCCGCACCCGCATCGAGCTGCGCCAGATCGGGGTGCGCCACCGGGCCAAGATGGTGGGCGGCCTGGGAATTTGCGGCCGGGGGCTGTGCTGCGCCTCGTTTATCCGGGACTTTGAGCCGGTGAGCGTGCGCATGGCCAAAGAGCAGCAGCTCAGTCTCAACCCCAACAAGATTTCCGGCATCTGCGGCCGCCTCATGTGCTGCCTCACTTACGAATATGCCGCGTACCAGGAAATCCGCCGGCACCTGCCCCGCATCGGCAAACGCCTCAAAACTCCCGAGGGGGAAGGCAAGATCGTCCGCTACAACCTCATCCGGGAAACGGTCACTCTGGAACTGGAAGACAAGCGGGAACTGGAAGTCTCCCTAGCCCAGCTGCCCACGGCCTACCAGGAGGAAGCCAATTAGCCGTCAGCTATCAGCTATCAGCTTTTTTAAAAATTTAGGAAATCTTCATTTGAAAGACTTTAGAAAACAGAAAGTCTGGGAGAAAGCTCACCGTTTGACCTTGGATTTATACAATATTACCAAGACGTTCCCCAAGGAAGAGTTATATGGCTTGACCGCTCAGATAAGACGTTCATGCTCTTCCATTCCTGCAAATATTGCCGAAGGTTGTGGCCGGCATGGAGATGCCGAGTTAGCCCGTTTTCTCCAAATTGCCTTGGGGTCAGCCAGCGAACTTGAATATCATTTATTGCTGGCACATGACCTTGGCCTCCTTAATGATGCTGCTTATGAAATATTGAGCAGTGAAACCAAAGAAGTAAAACAAATGCTTACCGGTTTTATAAAAAAGCTGAAAGCTGAACGCTGATAGCTGATAGCTCCAAAGGAATTTATATGGACGACCAGATGGACCGGGCCCTAGAAGCCTTGAAAGTTCAGATCAAAAAAGAAATTGTCGACAACTTCTTTGCCGACCGGGTCTATCTGGAAGAAGACACGGCCCATCTCCAGGAAGAAGCCCAGGCCTACCGGCGGGAGGTGGAACTGGCGGCCCGGCGCTGGTTCGCCTTTTACCAGGCGTTAGGCTCCCAGGAGGCCATAGCCGGGGCGATGGCGGTCTTGGGTCTTAAAGACTGGCCTTTTTACCCGCAGTTCCGCCAGACTTCTCCCGAGGTCCGGGAGGAACTGCTCCGAAACGTGCGCCGCCACGGTTGGACGGCCCGGGGTCGCTTCCGCCATCTGGTGTTCGACCTCTATACCGAGTTACAACAAACCATGCAGAAGCTTCATGCTCAATACCAGCAGATCCAGACTCACTTGAAGCTGCTCAACGAAGATATTGACAAGTTCAACCTCAACTACGACTTCGGGCTCATCGCCGCCCAGATGGAGGCCATAGAAGGCCGCCAGGCAGTCATTCCCGGGGGCCTCATGGGGGAGGAGCGGGAGGAGTTGTCCACCCGGATGCGCTTCAAACGCCAGAAGCTGACCGCGGAAGACCTGCCGCCCATCCCCGCCTTGCCGTCGCTGAACGAGATAAAGGGAAAACTGAGGGAAGTGGCGGACCGGTTCTTCCGGTCTTAATGTAGGGTGGGCGCGGCCCATGATAACGCCGGGCTGGCGTTGCTATCCATTCATTGTCTGATCAAAGGAGGTAGCCTCATGACCGCAATATGCTATCCCACCCCGGATGAACTCCATGCCTGTCTGACCCATCCCGCCAGAGTCATAGAAACCGCCCAAGGACCGGTGGAATACGCCGAACGCGGCCAAGGTCCTCCCCTCTTGTGCGTCCATGGCGGTCCGGGCGGTTACGACCAGGGATTGGGGCTGGGGGAGTTTTTTCAGGTCAACGGCTTTAAGATCATCGCTCCCTCCAGACCAGGCTATCTGGGAACTCCTCTTACCTCAGGCCGCACCCCGGAAGAGCAAGCCGATGCCCTCGCCGCCCTCCTGGACGCTCTAAATATCAGGAAGATCCCGGTCCTTGGCGCCTCCGCCGGAGGACCGCCCAGTTATCTGCTGGCGGCCAGATATCCGGACAAGGTCTCGTCGCTCTTGGAAATTGATTCCGTATGCCTGTCCTATCAACCTGATGTCAGCCCCCTGGAAGAGAAGCTCTATTTAAGCAAGGCCGGAATCTGGCTGCTGCGTTTCTTCCTCGATCATTTCCCGGAAGCCACGGTAAAAAGCTTCCTCCGTACCGAGAGCACCCTGGACCGCCATGACATCGCCCAGCGGGCCAAGCACATCCTCAAGGATAAGACCAGGTTCGAGTTCCTGCGGTTCCTTATCGCCACCATGAGCGAACGCCTGAGCGAACGCCAGGCCGGGGTTGACAACGACCTCACGCAGTTGGCGGCAATCACCCAGCTGCCCATAGCCTCCATCGCTTGCCCGACCCTCATCATTCATGGAACCGCGGACAAGGACGTGCCCCCCAGACATGCGGAGTACGCCAAAGCCACCATTACCGGATCGGAACTCTACTGGGTGGAGGGTGGGTCCCACGTCGGCTTCTGGGTGGCGGACGGCGCCCCGGCGGCCCAGGAATACGCCCTCTCCTGGTTGCGAGAAAAGATGAAGATGTGACCGCTGATACGGCGGTTTAAGCGGCGCAATTATTTATGACGTTAGGTATAATTTAACTGGGGGCACATGTTGAAGAAAATTTATTTCATATTCATGCTTATTTTGAGCCTGGGACTTATGGGCTGCGCCGGGACCTACCAGGTGCTGGTGAACGGCTACGTGGACCCCAAGACTCCCGCGCCCTTCGCCCCGGGGGCGGCGTTCTTCGTCATCGGCAACAAGGACGCCCAAAACCCCCTCCTGGAAAAGGAAGTCAAAGAAAAGAGCGCCCGGCTCCTGGAAAAAATGGGTTATCGCCTCGCCCCCTTTGAAAAAGCGGAGTATTACCTGCTCTTCGCCTATGGCATCGGAGCAGGGCGGCCCGTGGTGACCATGCCCGACTATACCTTCGGGTTCGGCATCGGGGCCGGCCTCGGCTCGGGATATTACGGGCGCAGAAATTACGTCTTCGGCGGGCCTTTTTTTGGCGGCTATTATCCTTATCCTGCAGTCAGCACTGAGCGGGCCTATGACCGCTGGCTTATCCTCAGCGTCATTGACGCCAAGCACTACCGGGAGAAGGGCGATTTCCGCACCCTGTGGGTGGGGGAAGCCCGGAGCTCCGGCACTTCTTCCGACCTGCGGGAAATGATCAACTACCTCCTGGTGGCGGCCTTCGAGCAGTTCGGCAAGGACACCAAAAAGGCGGTGGGGGTGGACCTGGAACGCACCGACCCCCGGGTTAAAGATTTGGAAAAATAAACGCGGCCCTGATAGAAAACCGATTAAATGGTGAAGATCTGGCATCGTTGCAAAGAATTTTTCTCCGGCGCCCTCTGGCAGGATGAAGGCTGGAGCCCGGCAGTATGGCCGCTTGTCAAGGGCCTGCGCCTCCTCATCCTGGGGGGCTGGGGCCTGGGGCGCAGCCATTCCCTGATCCAGGCCTCCTCTCTGGCCTACTCCACTATCCTGGCCCTTATTCCCCTTTTGGCCCTGCTCTTTGCCATCCTCAAGGGCCTGGGAATTCAGCGGCTTCTGGCCGCCCAGCTCCTGGAGCGCCTGGCCCCCGGGTCCCAGGAGTTCGCCGCCCAGATCTTCCAATACATCGAGGAAACCAAGGTCACCTCCCTGGGGGTCTTCGGGGTGGTCTTTCTGCTGGCGGCCCTGGTGGTGGTGATGACCAACGTGGAGCGGGCCTTCAACGCCACCTGGCGGGTGCCCCAGACCCGGTCGCTGAGACGCAAGCTCAGCGACTACCTTAGCATCTTTCTCTTCTTTCCCATCCTCATGGCCGTGGCCGTTTCCGTCACCAGCAATTTCCTGGGCCATCCGGAGATCCGCCGCCTGCTGGCGGGAATTTTGCCCGAAGCCATCTTCGCGGCCACCGGCGGCCTGGTGTCTCTCGCCATTCTCTGGGTGGCCTTCATCTTCATTTACCTGGTGATGCCCAATACCCCGGTGCGGTTCACCTCCGCCCTGGTGGGCGGGATAGCCGGGGGCACCGTCTGGCAGGCGGCCCAAGCCATCTTTATCTGGTTCCAGGGCGCGGCCACCTACTACAACGTGATTTACGGGGCCTTGTACCACCTGTTGTTCCTGGTCATCTGGATCTTCTGGAGCTGGCTCATCGTGCTCTTCGGCAACGAAATAGCTTACGCCCACCAGCACCTCGACTATTTAAGCCAGGAATTCCGCCGGGGACCCTTGCCGCCGGAGCCGGTGGACGAATACCTAGGGCTGGTGGCCCTCCTGGGCATCAGCCGACGCTTTGTCCGCCGCCAGCCACCCCTGTCCCTGAAGGAATTGGAGCAGCTTCTGCCCTGGGGCGACAATCTGGCCGGCCGGGTCGCGCAGCTGCTCAAGGACTGCAACCTGGTGCTGGAGGCGGCCCCAACCCATGATGGAGGTTCCCCCCAATTCCTCCCCAGCCTGCCTCTGGACCAGATTACCGTTGCAGAAGTCTTGAAATGCCTGCGCCAGGCCCGGGGCGAGGTCCTGACCCGGACTTTGGAAGGCGAACCCCGGATGGCGGAGCTTCTTCAGAATCTGGGGGAAAGCCCCGCTCCCCCCGGTTGGCAGAGCCTTAGTATGCAGGAAATGGTGAATTTAATCTCTGAAGAAAAGAACTCGGAAGAATAGAAAGACTAGAAGCTATTTCAAAACCTGTTTTCCCTGTCATCCTGAACGAAGTGAAGGCTCTCAACTCATTAAAAATACGAGATTCTTCGCTTCGCTCAGAATGACAAGTTATGGAAAGAGGAGGTTTTGAAATAGCTTCTAATTTTTCTGAGATTGGGACTTGGATTTTTTCTCCCCGGACTTGGTGCTCTTCTTGGCCAGTTTTTCGCCTTCCCCGGGTTTGGGCGGCGCTTGTTTGTAAATGGTGTAAAGACTTCCCTTCTCGTCCTTGGTCTGCTTTAAGCTGACCTTTTCCCCCTTCTTCTGCATTTCCGCCAGTTTGGCCTTGGCGGCTTTGCCGTCTCGGAACTGGGCCACTTTTATTGGGGTGGGCTTGGCCGCGGATTTTTCTTTGGTTTTGGCGGCCTTGGCGGTCTTGGCCGTGGTGTCGAAACTGTTCTGAAATTTTAGCTTGCGGGCCACTTCCTGGCGTAGTTTCCGCATTTCCTCTTCTTTGGCCTTTTGCTGATGCATCGCGCCTTTAGGCTTTTTAGCCGCGGGGGGCGACGTCGGCGCGGTGGCAATGGACCCGGCCACCGGAGTTTCAGGGGTCGTCTTGGCCTTAGCTGTCTGAGCTGCAACCGGCGCCGGGGCCGGAGTCATTGGCGAGACTGCGGATCCGGGAGATGGGGAGGGCACCGCCGCGGGCTGGGTTCCTATGGTGGGGGACGCCCATTGGGCTTTGGGAGGCTCCGGCGCCAATAAGCCCCAACTATGGGCCGCCCGGTAGATGTCACCCCGCCCGGCCAATGCCCCTACGAAGAAGCAAATCACCATCAATCCGGCAACGCCGATGCCGGTGAAGATGAGGTCCTTCACCCCCAGGCTCAACTGCCAGGGCTTTTTCCCCTTCCTCCCCCGACCGGCGTCCATTCCCCCCTCCTATACCAGTTGCCAGTGGCCAGTAATCAGTGGCCAGTAATCCAATTGCGGGGCTAATTGCAGATTATTAGAAATTTAACTGATTCTCTATAACTGAAAACTGATCACTGACCACTGATCACTGACTCTCACATCGCCTCCGGCGCGGTGACGCCCAGGATGCCCAGGGCGTGGGCCAGGACGGTTTTCACCGCGGAAACCAGCCACAGCCGGGCCTGGGTCAGGTCCGGGTCTTCGGAAATAAAGCGGTGTTTATAATAATAACTATGCAACTGGGAGGCCAGTTCCGTCAAGAAATATGTTAGGCGGTGCGGCTCCAGGAGCCGGGTCGCGGCTTCCACCAGTTCGGGGTAGCCAGCCAGCATTTTCAACAGGGACAGTTCTTCGGGCAGGGCCAGCAAGGGGAACCGGGCCGGGTCCGGCGGGGCCATGCTGATCCCCTGAGCCTCGGCCTGGCGGAAGACGCTGGCCAGCCGGGCATGGGCGTACTGCACGTAGTACACCGGGTTTTCGCTGCTCTGCTCCTTGGCCACTTCCAGGTCGAATTCCAGGTGGGCGTCGGACCGGCGGGTTAAGAAGATAAAGCGGGCCGCGTCTTTGCCCACTTCGTCCAGCACCTCCCGGAGCGTCACAAAGGTCCCGCCCCGGGTGGTCATGGCCACCGGCTCGCCGTGGCGCACCAGGCTCACCAACTGCACCAGGATGACCCTCACCCGGCCGGGAGAGCCCAAGGCTTCCACCGCGGCCTGGAGGCGGGGCGCGTAGCCGTGGTGGTCTGCGCCCCACAGGTCCACCACCAGGTCGTAACCTTGTTGGAATTTGTAAAGGTGATAGGCGATATCCGAGGCAAAGTAGGTGGTGGCCCCGGTGCCCCGACGCACCACCCGGTCTTTTTCATCCCCGAAGGCCGTGGCTTTGAACCACAGGGCGCCTTCGTGCTCGTAAAGGAAGCCTTTTTCCTGGAGGAGCTGGAAGCTCTGGTCCACCAGGCCCCGGCGGTAGAGTTCCGTTTCGCTGAACCAGGTGTCGAAGCGGACGCCAAAGTCTTCCAGGTCCTGTTTGATGACGTCCAGGATGACTGTGGCGGCGTAGCGCCCCAGGACCAGGAAATCCTCTTCCCGGGGCCCACCCCAGAAAAAATCGCCTCCCTGCTTTAGGTAATCCCGGGCCAGGTCCTTGATGTAGTCGCCCTGATAGCCGTCCGCCGGGAATTCAATGCTCTCCCCCTGAAGCTCCCGGAGACGGTAGTAAAGGGATTTACCCAGGGTGAGGATCTGGTTGCCCACGTCGTTGATATAGTACTCCCGCACCACCTGGTGGCCGGCGACGGCCAGCAGGTTGGCCAGGACGTCCCCCAGGGCCGCGCCCCGCCCGTGGCCGATGTGCAGCGGCCCCGTGGGGTTGGCGCTGACGAACTCCACCTGGACTTTGCGGCCCCGGCCCAGGTCGCTCCCGCCGTAGGCCGCGCCCCGGCGGTGGATTTCCATGATGACCCCGCGCCAGAAGTCGTCGGTGAGGAAGAAATTAATGAACCCCGGACCGGCGATTTCCACCTTGCCCAACATGCCTTCCGGGGCGGACAGGTTCTTGATGATGATTTCGGCGATCTGGCGGGGTGGCCGCCTGGCCTGGGAGGCTAGCACCATAGCTGCGTTGGTGGCCAAGTCGCCGTGCTCCGGGTGCTTGGGGGCCTCCACTTCAAAGGCCGGCAGGCTGTCAAAGGTGAGCTCGCCCGCAGCCCGAGCCCGCTGGACTGCGGCTGCGATGAGTTCACGAAGAATTTTTTTGATATACATTAATCGTCGACTTTTTTCTTTTGGAACTTCTCAGCTATATCTTGTTTAAGTTGCTGGCAAAATGACTTACCCCACAACCACCTGTCTTTATCTCTTAAACTATATTCTGACGGTTCAGCCTTATTGACGGCGGCTACGAAGGCTTCATAATCATTCCATAGAGAGTCGAAATTCGTTTTATTATGCAAGTTAAAGAATCCACCAATAGCCTCACAAACCCGCCAGTCATAAACCGTAAATGAGTCAGGATAAAGAACCGTCAAAATTGCCGACGCCATGGGTAGCCGAAAGCCCCAATCCTCGATCAATGCTTTCATCCGCGCCTTATCATCCACTGCATTTGCTAAGGATTTCGTCAGAGCAACTACCGCGTCGTCCAAATTAGGATATTCTTGAGCTAAGAGGCGTTTTGCAATTATTGATTTAGAACGATTTGCTTTCCAGATTACAATGCAAAAAAAATCAAAAGCGGTAAGATACCCAAGGTCAGAAAAACGCCTTGAAACTTTCTCAAACAAGTAAGTTTCAAGATCATATAGCTTGAGGTAGTCAATTTCTATCAATTATAACTCACTATTGTAGGTCAAGTGGTGCGTAAGACGCACTCTACTTGGGCTTCGCATGGTGCGTTATGCGCACCAAGTAATCATATGGTATCGGTGAAAGGTGCCCACCCTGCATATCTTGTGGGACAGCCGCCCTCGGCTGTCCAGGCACAGGCTGGAAAGCCTGTGCCACCAAATCTCTTCATGATTTACCGGGATCCGAAGGATCATGTTCAACTGCTTGGGAATCAGTGAATCAACCGGCGTGCACAGCACGACCTATACCGATCACTGATCACTTACTTCTCTTCCTTAGGAACCTCCCCCACCGGTTTGGCCTTCAAGGTGATATCCCGGGTATATTCCAGACAGTGCTGGCCGGTGAAGGAAAATTTTTTGACGCAGTTTTCCCGCCAGGCGCACACCACGCAGATGCTGGGCTCCTGGAAATCCGGTTTGCGTTCCATGGTTTAAGCTCCCACGTAGCGCCGGGGGTTGGCGGTCCCCAGGGCGCAGTAAATTTCATAGCTGATGGTTTGGGCCCAGGCCGCCAGCTCGTCAGCGGTGAGTCGGGCTCCGCCGTCGGTCCCCAGGATGACCGCCCGGTCCCCTTCCTTTACTCCGGGGATATGGGTCACCTCCACCATGGTCAGGTTCATGCACACCCGTCCCCGGATGGGCGCCCGGCGGCCCTGGATCAGGACCTCCCCTTTACTGGACAACTGGCGGGGGTAACCGTTGCAATAGCCCACGGGCAGAATGGCCAGGTCGCACCAGTCGGCGGTGGTATAAGTGCAGCCGTAGCTGATGCTGGTCCCCGGGGGCAGGCGCTTGAGCTGGAGGACCTGGGTGGCCACGGACATCACCGGCCTCAGTTCCAGGGGCGGCGGCCGGTGCGGGTTGGCCGGCGAGCCGTAGAGCATGATCCCGGGCCGCACCAGGTTGAAATGGGCCTCCTGGATTTCCCACAGGGCGGCGCTGTTGGCGATATGGCTCAGGGGCAGCTTCCACCCCCGCTGCCGGGCGGCGGCCAGCAGGGCGGAGAAATCTTCAATCTGTTTCTGAGTATAAGTTTTATCTTCAATTTCCGCCACCGCCAGGTGGGAGATCAACCCCTGGACCTCCAGGTGGCGGTAAGAATGCAAGCCCTCCAGAAAAGGCAGCACGTCCTGGGGCAGCAGGCCCAGGCGGCCCATGCCGGTGTCCACCTTGAGGTGGACCCGGGCCTTTTTGCCCTGAGCCGCGGCCGCGGCCTCCACGACTTGAGCCACGTCTTTCCGAAACAGGGCGACCTCCATATGGGCGCCCACCGCGCCTTCCGCTTCCCCCGGGAGAATCCCCAGCATCAGCAGCACCGGCAAGGCCAGGCCGGCCCGGCGCAAAATCAGGCCTTCTTCCAGGGAACCCACCCCCAGGTAGTCCGCGCCCGCGGCCACCAGTTTCCGGGCCACCGGGACCAGGCCATGCCCATAAGCGTCGGCCTTGACCACCCCCAGAAACTTGACTTGGGGAGCGCACAACCGGCGCAAGCCCCGGTAGTTATAATCCAGGGCCATCAGGTCGATCAACAGGTCCACCATGGAGGTTACCATCATGGCTCGGGCCCCCTGTCCCGATATTCTCTAACTCCTCCGGTACTCCGAAGGAATTTCTTCCGCCTGCTCCATCACCTGTTGTTCCAAATTTTGCTTATGCTCCTTAAGAATCTCCCGGAGCCGGGGGTTGCTTAGGGCCAGGATTTGCACGGCCAACACCGCGGCGTTCCTGGCCCCCGCCGAACCCAGGGCCATGGTGGCCACCGGCACCCCTGCGGGCATCTGCACCGTGGAGAGCAAACTGTCCAATCCCTGGAGGGAGGAGGAGGCCAGGGGCACGCCAATGACCGGCAGGGTGGTCTCCGCGGCCAGGACCCCGGCCAGGTGGGCCGCGGCGCCGGCCGCGGCAATGATCACTTTCAGCCCCCGGCCTTCGGCCTCCCGGGCATAAGCCTGCGCCAACCGGGGCGCCCGGTGCGCCGAAGCCACGGTCACGTCAAACCCCACCCCCCACTCTTTGAGGAGGGCTGCGGCCGGCTCCACCGCGGGCCAATCCGAGGCGCTGCCTAAAACGATGCCCACTTCGATGGTCATTAACATCTCCTTTGGAGAAAAAACCCTCTGCGGGTTAGCGGGTTAGCGGGTTAGCAGTCTGGCGGTCTGGCAGATATTTTCTTATAATTAAACCGCTAAACCGCCGACCCGCCAAACCGCTAACCGCAATTTCTTCCTTTAACCCCCTCCCCCTGGAGGGGGGAGGGTTGGGGTGGGGGTGAATGGAATCTCCCGCTCCGAGTATAACTAAACCGCCAAACCGCTAAACCGCTAAACCGCTCAATACCAACTGGCCAAAGCCAGGACGCAATCGGCGTAAGCGTCGGAATGGTTGTAGCGCAGCACCGCCCGGCGCCAGGTGGACCGGTTGCGTTGCTGGAAACCGCTCTTGTTGAGATAGCAGGCGATGCTGAAGATGGCGTCATCATGGGTGAACAGGTCGATGCGGCCGTCGCCGTCCCCATCGGCCCCGCTGCTTTTCAGGCTGGAAGGGAGAAACTGGCAGTACCCCATGGCCCCGGCCCAGGAGCCTTTATAAGAGAAGGGGTCCAGTCGGCGCCGCTGGCAGTACTCCAGGTAAACTTGCAGTTCCTTGCGGGCCCAGGCCGCCTTTTTCCGCAGCCGGTCCTTCAACCGGGCCGGCAGATCCAGCTCCCGGATGATTTCCGGGCTGTCCATGACCGACAGGGACGCAAAGACGTTGAAGACCGAATATTTGCCGGTGTTGCTTCCCAGGCCGCTCTCCACCGTGAGGATGGCCACTATGACCTCCGGCGCCACCCCGTAGCGGGCTTCCGCCCGGCGCAGGGTGGGCTGGTGCTCTTTCAGGTAAGCCCGGCCCTGGGCCGCCACCTGGGGAGTAAGGAACTGCCGGTAAATATCCCTGGTCTCTTTTTTGAGGTATGCGATCTTGCGCACCACGTCAGGGAGGAAGGAGTTGCGGGAGTCGGCGAAGGTTTTCTGGACGAAATCCTTGTCCAGCCCCTGGCGGACTAATTGATATTTGAGTTCTACGTAGGCCACCGGCGGGGCGTCGGCCAGAACTCCACCCGCCTGGACCAGGACGCACCCCAAGACCCCCAGCGCCACCCCCAGGAACCGAGTCAAGATCATAATTTCTCCCCCGTATTTAAGGGAAAAACTACCTTGTTTGGCCATTTTTGTCAAGGTGGAGGCAGCAATCTCCTAACCAAAGAAAGAATTGACATTTTTCATATAGGAGCTTGATTTTATCTTGACAATGGTTTATGTTTATGTAAACTGAGCTTCATGCCGAAAAGGGAGGTATTATATAAAGGCAAGTTCCATACGGTTGAACTTGCTGTCATCGCAAATGACCGGTGTCCGGCAAAGAAATTTCTGAATGATCTCTCCAAAATCGATAGAGAGAAAATTTTGCGAGTCATAAAGCGTTTGGCGGAGGAAGGGAAATTGACCAATCCGGAGCAGTTCAAGAAAATAGAAGGCGAAGACTTCTTCGAATTTAAGAGCTTCCAAATCAGAATGCCCTGTTATTTCCAGGCGGCTGGTCGGTTGATTATTACACATGGTTTTATGAAAAAAGAGTCTTGGATTAGACCCGAAGAAATTGATCGGATGAAAAGGATTCGTCATGAATATGAAAAAAGAACCTGAAAAGACCTTGATGGATGAGTACTTGGAGGACCCGGAGTTTGCCAAATTGGTGGCCCAGGGAGACTTGATCATGGAGGTCACCGAGACTCTTTGTGAAATTCTGGAGGAAGAGAAGGTTTCCAGAAAAGAACTCGCTGACCGTCTGGGTAAGACCAAAGGGTTTATCTCCCAATTGCTTAATGGCGGTCGTAATCTTACTCTACGTACTGTAGCCGATATCCTCCATGTCCTTGGATATAAAGTTTCTCTTACTCCTTATAAGGAAGTGAGTAAAAAACAGGAAAGCAATGTCATAGAATTTAGGACTCGACAGACTCTCCCCAAGAAAAAACCTACGCAAATTTGGAGAACATTTGAACTATCACACGCTGATAGCTACCGAAAGAGAGCGGCCATTTTCGGATAAGGAGTGATTTGATGCAGAAGAGTGCTATGCTTGAGGTACCTATACAAAAGCTTGATACGGAGATCGCTACTCGAGTGGCTCAAGTGGCTGTCCTTAAAGAAATTTATTTGGTTGATGCAAAAGTCAACCGGGACCCGCTGATCGTGTCTCCCGAATCCCTTTCTTTGGAACATAAATGTTCCACTGAAATACTTGAAATTGATAAAGAAAAATCCATTCTCTGCAAGTTTCGAGTTTTTGCTTTTAATGGGGAATCTTCTGAAAATAAACTTGTTATGAAAATTGAAGCTTCCTTTTGCACTTCCTATATTTGGAAGTTTCTGCCTGATACTCTCATTCCTGATATTGATGATTCTCCTGAAACTCTCCTTGCTTATACCGAGTATCTTGTTACGATTAATCCCATCTCCGATGCTTGGCCGTATTGGCGGGAATTTGTTCAGAGTATGAGCACCCGCATGGGTTTCCCGGCGCTGACGGTGCCGGTGCTTGAGATCGTGCCGAAAAAACCCGCGGCGAAAAAAGCTAAAAGCCAGGATGTCAAAAAGGAATCCGCCCGGAGAAAGAAACTCCGCGCGTAAATCCTGGTTTTAGGCTCAAAGTGTTATAATGGCCGTATTCATAAGCGGCCATTTTTATTTATCTAATCTAATGATACAAGGCAATATAACCATCTTACAAAACCACCCCCTGGCCCCGCTGACCACCTGGAAGATCGGCGGGCCGGCTAAGTATCTGGCCATGCCCCGGGACCTGGAGGAGGTTTACGCCTTGATGCGCCTGGCCCAGGATCGAGGTTGGCCGCTTTTTTTCCTGGGGCGGGGCTCCAACGTGCTCATTGCCGATGAGGGCCTGCCGGGCTTGACCCTGTGCCTGGCCCGGAGCCTGTTGAAGCTGGAGCGCCAGGGCGAATGTCTCCGGGCCGGGGCCGGCGTGCCTCTCCCCAAACTGGCCCGTTATGCCGCGGAGTTGGGCTTTTCCGGGTTTGAATTCCTGGCGGGCATTCCCGGCGCCGTGGGCGCTGCGGTCAGGCTCAACGCCGGGGCCTTCGGCCATAATCTGGGGGGCGTGCTCCGGCGGGTGTGGGTCGTGACCCCCCAACTCCATCTGGTGGAGCTGGACGCCGCGGCCCTGGGTTTAGGCTACCGTTCCTCTCTGCTCCTTAACTTTCCCCACTGGCTGGTGGCGGAGGCGGAGTTCGCCCTCGGGGAGCCGACCCCCACTGGCGAGATCATGGCCCGCATGCAGGATTTCCTGGCCGTGCGCAAGTCCCGTCACCCCGCCAATCCTCGGAGCTGCGGCAGCGTCTTCAAGAACCCCCCGCATGGGCCTTCGGCGGGCTGGTTAATCGATGATCTGGGACTTAAAGGCCGCCGCCGGGGAGACGCCCAGGTGTCCCGCAAACATGCCAACTTCATACTCAACCAGGGTCGGGCCACCGCGGCCCAGGTCAAGGCCCTGATGGCCGAAATTCAGGACCGGGTATGGCAGGCCCACCAGGTCGCCCTGGAACGGGAGGTGGTCTTCCTGCCGGATGACCTGATTTAAGAGTGGCCAGTTCCAAGTTGACAGTTGTTAGTTGTCGCGGAAAGTCTTTTGTTGGTAGTTGGAGAAAAACGCAGAGGGGCGGCGCGGTTACCACGTTATTTTAAAATCTAGCCGGCGGCTTTAGCTTGCGAGGGTGCGTACTTCACACCGCTTTTTTCTTTTACCGAAAACCGGAAACCCCTTTAATGCATCAGACCCGCAGGCGGCCATACCAGGGCCAACACCATGCACAGCAAAGCCAGGAGCAGGAACGAACTGGCGTCCAGATAATGCCTCTTTACCAGAGCCCCTTCCCCGCTCAAGCAAAACAATGTCCCCACAAAGGAGAGTAGCACCGCAGTGCCCTGTAATAAAGTGACGATGTTTAACATGACTGCCTCCTTTGCCTGATTAGACTTCACCGGACTCATCTGCGTTAATCGGTATAATCCATGGATTTCTTTAACCGCAAATGGACGCAGTCCCGCATGAGCCTTCGGCTCACCCGTAAAGCATGGAAAGGTATTTTTTGGGGGGGAGGGCCAGGGAGCAACGGACCCTGCCCTCCCCCAACAACAACTTTTCGGAGCAGATTTATGCAGATTTTCCACTTTTTGATAAAATAGCCCAATTCTACCGACCTATTGAAACCTAAGGGGGAAAGAGATGATCCGGCGAGAAGTCTGGTACTTTTCCAAACCCGGTCCGGAGAACACCCCGGCCTGTCTGGAGCTTTTGGAAAAAGCAGCCCTGGAAGGCTACCGGCACCTGGTGGTGGCCTCCACCACCGGCGAATCCGCGGTCCTGGCGGCCCGGCGCCTGGCCGCGGTCCCCGGGCTCAACCTGGTGGTGGTGGGCCACTCCGTGGGCTTCCGGGGTCCCAATATCGATGAATTCCTAGGCGAGCATTATCAGGAAATCACCCGCCTGGGCGGCAAGATCCTCAAGGCCACCATCCTCACCCACTCCCTGGACACCGCCATCGCCGAGCAGTTTAAAGGGAGCGCCCCCACCCTGCTCATCGCCAACACCTTGCGCCGCCTGGGCCAGGGGTTGAAGGTGTGCTGCGAGATCGTCATGGAAGCCGCGGACGCCGGGCTCATCCCCGAAGGGGAGGAAGTAGTGGCCGCGGCCGGCACCGCCCGGGGCTGGGACACCGTGGCTATCCTCAAGAGCGCCCCGTCCAAGCGCTTCCTCCAGCTATCCGTCCTGGAATTCTGGGCCAAGCCGCGGGTGTAAGAAGGAATAATTGATGCGGGGGGAGGGGGCAGGGGCCGACGCCCTCTGGCCCCCTCCTTTAAATCACCTTGAAAACAAATTCTTGAGCTTCATCAACAGGCTCACGTTCCCTTTCACCTTATATTTCCCCGTCATAAAGGCCCGGGCCCCGTCCAATTCGCCCCGGGAGACCGCCAGCCATACATCCGCCGGCGTCCGAATGACCACATCGGGCCTGTCCGCCGGGCCTTCCTGAAACACGGCCCGTTGCTTATCAATCCGGATATGGGCCACAAAATTCTCCGAGCCGCTCACCTCCATCTGGTAGGTGGCGGTGAGTCCTTTTGCGGCTTCCGTATTGAGGGCCTGGGGCATGGCCTCCAGCAGCTCCCTCAGGGTGGCGAATTGCCGAGGTTGAGGCGGCGGGGTCGGGGCCGCCTCCACTTGGCTTGAGCTCTCCCGCTGCCGCTCCATGAGGCCCTTGATCCAGGCTTCCCGCATGGCCGGGTCCCGGGTGGGGCGGTCCCAGGTCTGGCCGATGTATGCCTCAAAGCTGTCCAGGAGGCCCAACTTCTGCCAGTGCTCGTAATCGGCCTTCATGAAATCCCGGTTATCCTTGATAAGCCCGCCCATGAAGTGCCAGTAGTCAAGGTCCTTATCCGTGGCGGGATAGCGGCGTTTCTCCTTCACCGCCCGGGCTAGGTCTCTGGCCAGGTCCACCGCCCGGGCCATGACCAATTCCTTACCCATGAACTGCCCCGCCCCCACCGCAATGGCGGTGAAATGGCCCACGGCAAAGGCCCCGAAGATGCGCAGGGTCAGGTCCAGGTATTGGGCCACTTCCGTCTCTCCCCAACCCGCGGACACGCACACCGCCAAACCTGGCTTCCAGGCGCCCCGGGGCCGGTGGCCCAATCCCAGGGAGCGGTCCAGGAAGGTCTTGAACTGGCCGGTTACCTGACGCACATAGACCGGTGAGGCCAGGATCACCGCGTCGGCTTCCAGGAGTTTCTTCGACAGGCCCTTGTAATCATCCCGGATCCAGCAGGCGCCCTTCTCCAGGCACATGCCGCACCCCGCACAATATTCAATGTGCAGGCGGCTCAGGAAAATCTCTTCCAACTCCAGGCCTGCCGCGTCCAGGGGTTCCCGCAGCATGGCCAGCATCTGGGAAGTGTTGCCGAAACCTTCGTGGGGAGAGCCGTTGATGGCCACAACTTTATAAGTGTTAGTCATTTCCGCATGGTCCTTTCTTATTATTTCTGGGGTCGATTCAAGTTCTGATTTTCCGATTTTATCCCACGACCTTGAACTTTGAACTTTGAACTTTATTGGATCATGGCTCTTCTTGATCTTTCAGCCCCTTAATTGACATCACCCGGTGCTGGAAGACCCGGTCAATGACATAGGCCCTCAAGGCCCGGGCCGCCCGGGTAAGTTCCAGAGTCAGGGCTGCGTCCCGCTCAAAAGGCAAAACCGCGGTTAACCGCCGTCGCAAGGCCATTTCCTCATCAACTATCTCCTCGGCCAGGCGGGGGTAAAAACCGCAGTCCGCCGGCGCGAGCCCTTGATCCATACCGGATTTGAGAATCCGGCCCACCGCCACATCTTCCTGGTCGAAACGGTCCGGCTCCAGGGGCAAGAGAAGCCGCGCCGCCATCAGGGAGTGCACCTGTGGTCGGCTCAGGCCGGTGGCCTGGCAGAATGCCTCCTCACCCAGAAATTCCCGGTTCTCCAGCCCCCCGAAAATGGCAGCGTTGAGTTCCATCAAAGCCGTGACTTCCCGGCCGTTTTGCGCCCCGGCCAGGAGATCCCTGATGGCCGCCAGGTTAAGGCGGTGTTTCCGCTGCATCAGCTTAATGAAGTGGAGGCGCTCGATGCACGCCGGATCATAGTAAGCCATGTTGCGCCCGGTTTTAACCGGCCGGGGCAGGAGGCCGGCTTGCAGGTAGTGCAGGATTGTGGATTTGGGCACCCCGGTGGCCTGCACCAGTTTCTGCATCTTGAGCCCCGGAGGGTCCGGTTTCCTGGCCACAGCCCGGGCAATGGTGCGATTATTTGCCATATCGCCGGTTCTCCTTGCCGTCATTAATCCGGATAACTCCAGTCCCGCCTGCCCAAACCGGAACTCAGGCGGTTCCCACAAAGGAATAATAGCTGTCGAAGGGGTAAAGCTTGGCGGCCTTAACCGAAGCAAAGCCCCCCTGCTCCAGGTGTTCCACCATTTCCCCGGGGGTGGGCAGCACCCCGCACCCTTCCGTGGCCGCGCCCCAGAGGTTCAGCATTTCCATAAAGATACTGCCCCCCCGGCACCCGGTGGTGAGCAGCAATTTGCCCCCGGGCTTCAGGAAGCCCCGCACCAAGGTCAGCAGCCCCGGCCGGCTCTGGAAGGGAAAGTAATAGATGTTGTTATGGAGCGTGGCCAGGTCGAACTCGGGCGCCGGGGTCCGGCTGCGGATATCCCCGGCTACGATCTCCGCCCGGCCTTCCAGACCCCACTGACTCAAGTTCTTCCGGGCCGCCGCGGCCACCTGGGGGTCTAGCTCCACCCCCAGGGCTGTAAGCTGGGGATTGCGCTGGGCGGCATAGCGGATATAAGTCCCGGAACCGCAGCCGATTTCCAGGAGGCGCAGCTCCCCCGCCGGGGGAACCACCTCGTCAATGGCGGCAAAGACCAGAGGTTCCATGATCCGGGAGGAGCGGGCGATTAACTCCCCGTCCACATCTGCCAGGGTGAATAACTGCCGATTTTTTAACATCCCGGGCAGGCGCCGGATGAGGCCATAGTGGAGGGTCATGACCTCCTCGAGGAAGGCCGCGGCCCCGTCATTTTCCGGGGCGGCCAACACCCGGGACAGCTTGCTCCGGAGAGCATAACCGTCTTTGGTCACGCTTAATTCCTTAAGTCTCACCCCCACCTGCAGCCAGGCTTCCAGGGCGTTCCGGTAGGGAGCCTCCAACCTCAGCTCTGCGGCCAGGCGATCCAACGACGCGGGGCCGGCCGCCAGGAGGCGCAACACCCCGGAGGAGGCCGAGGTGGAAAGAAAATCGGCCCGGTACACCGATTCCAGCAGCCGGCTCAACCGCAAAATGTGGAAAAACTGGCCGCCGCGGATTAAGGATAAAAACGCCTTGAATTTCAAGGGAAAACCTCCTTTGGGGAAAGCGGGATTATCCCCTGTCTCATTGTTCAGTGACCATTATAATACTAACAAGATATAAAGTGTCAAGTGTTAATATACACTTTATACTATTATCGGCGCCCAGGGCGTTTCCCCGCGTTGTCCTATCCCCTTGGGAGTCAGCCTCAGGGGGAGGAAAGGATCAAAAACTCAACCGGACATTTCATGTGCCATGAAAACCGGACATCTGTATGCGCTATTGACAGGAGCCTTTCAATCTCTTGATTTTTCCGCTTCTCTAGGCTAAATTTTATAAGTTAAAGCTGGAAAGGCCACAGCCTATGACTCGAGACGAATTGACAGACAAAATCCGGGCCGCGATACCGGAGGGGAAGATCCCTTGCGCCGCGGCCTTCAAGCTGGCCCAGGATTTGGGCATTTCCCGCAAGGAAATGGGGGACTTGCTCAACGAGATGCGCATCAAGATCACCCAGTGCCAGCTGGGGTGTTTCTAAGGCGGAATTTTTTTGGGGTGCGGTTTTTAATGGTGCGTAAAACGCACCCTACGTTGAAGATCACTTTGCACCGGATTTAACCTGGTGCGCCGCACGCACCGTAAACCGAAAACTGAAAACTGAAAACTGAAAACTGCATTTATATGGCTTACCTCTTCGGCCCCGTACCCTCCCGACGCCTGGGACGCTCCCTGGGGGTGGACCTCATCCCCCGGAAGACCTGTCCCTTTGACTGCGTTTACTGCGAAGTGGGGCCAACCACCTGCAAGACCCTGAAGCGGGAAGATTATTACCCGGAGGCTATCATCCGGGAACTAGAGGCTTATCTGGCCGCCGGCCCGGACTTGGACGTCATCACCCTGGCCGGGTCCGGGGAACCTACCTTAAATAAAGCTTTGGGAAATATCATCCAGGCCGTTAAACGCCTGACCGACACCCCGGTGGCGGTCCTCACCAACGGGGCCCTATTGTACGACCCGGAGGTGCGCCGGGACCTGGCCGCCGCGGACCTGGTCCTGCCTTCCCTGGACGCGGCCCGGGAGGAGACTTTTCAACGCATCAACCGGCCGCCCCTGGGGTATGCTTTAACCCGGCTCCTCGCGGGTCTGGAGGCATTTCGCCGGGAGTATCCGGGGCAGCTCTGGCTGGAGGTCATGATCCTCCAAGGGGTGAATGACCAGGAGGCGGAGTTGGAGGCCCTGCGCCGGGCCATCGCGGGGGTGGCCCCGGATAAAGTCCAGCTCAACACTGCGGTGCGCCCGGTGGTGGAGGATTGGGCCGCGCCGGTGTCTCTTGACGAACTGGAAGCCCTGGCCGCCTACCTGTGGGACGGCGCCGAAGTGATTGCCTCGTTTAACGGCCCGGCGGTCCTGGAGCAACAGGTGGAGGACTCCCGATTTCTAGAAATGCTGGCCCGACGGCCCATGACCGCGGCGGATTTGGCCCAGGTTTTGGGCCTTCCCCAAGCCCTGGTGCGCCGCCGGCTGCACCGCTTACAGGAATCCGGTTTGATTGCCTGTGATCTTTACCAGGAACAGGGGTTTTACCGCAGCATTCGTCACCCTGGCCATGGCCTTAAGGCTGTCGCCAAGGGATAAAAATAAGCGCCGGCTGAAGCCTGCGGCTACATACTGAAAACTGAAAACTGAAAACTGAAAACTCGTAGTGACCCATATTCGGGAGATGACAATGGAATCTGGCGTTTTTCACTTGGGATTGGATATCGGGTCAGTAAGCGTCAACCTGGTGGTCATGAACCCCCAGGGAGAAGTGTTAAAAGAAGAATATGTCCGCCACCTGGGGGACCCTTACGGCACGGCCTTGAAGCTGATAGAGGCCCTGCCGCCTCAGTTTCCCCTGGAGAAATGCCGGTTGGCGGCCTGCACCGGGTTGGGGGGGAAGGCCCTGGCCGAAGTCCTGGGCGGCGTGTTCATCAATGAGGTCATCGCCCAGGCCCAGGGGGCCTTTCATTTCGCGCCCCAGGCCCGCACCGTCATCGATATGGGCGGGGAAGACGCCAAACTCCTCCTGGTGGGGGAAGAAGGCGGCCACCTGGTGATCCAGGACTTCGCCATGAACACCCTGTGCGCCGCGGGCACCGGGTCCTTCCTGGACCAGCAGGCCCACCGCATGGGCTACACCATCGAAGAGTTCAGCGAACAGGCCCTGCGCGCCACCACCCCGCCCCGTATCGCCGGGCGCTGCAGCGTCTTCGCCAAGACCGACATGATCCACCTGCAGCAGGGCGCCACCCCGGACTTTGAGATCATCGCCGGCCTCTGCCAGGCCATGGCCCGTAACCTCAAAAGCAACATCGGCAAGGGGAAAACCATCACCCCGCCCGTGGCCTTCGTGGGCGGCGTGGCCCACAACCTGGGAGTGCGCCAGGCCTTCCGCCAGGTTTTTGAACTGGACGACGATGGATTGATCATTCCGCCCCACTTCTGCGCCTCGGGGGCAATCGGCGCGGTGATGGCGGCCCGGGAAAATCCTCCGGCAGACTTTGCCTTACATCTGCAACCTTTAAAGAAATACCTGCAACGGGAAGTGGAAGCCGACCGGCCCCTGGCCCGCCTCACCCTTCCTGCCCCGCCGGGTCCGGACCATTACCAGGTGGTGGACCTCCCCGACGACGGCTCCGTAGTGGAAGGCTACCTGGGGGTGGACGTGGGTTCCATCAGCACCAACGTGGTGGTCATCGACCCGCAGATGCGGGTCCTGGTCCGGGAATACCTCATGACTGCCGGCCGGCCCCTGGAGGCCATCACCCAGGGTTTGCGCCAGGCGGGCCAAAAGCTCCAGGGCCGGGTGAAGATCATGGGCGCGGCCACCACCGGTTCAGGCCGCTACCTCACCGGCGATTTCATCGGCGCCGACGTGGTCAGGAACGAAATCACCGCCCAGGCCACCGCGGCCGCGGCCATTGACCCCACGGTGGACACCATCTTCGAGATCGGTGGCCAGGATTCCAAGTTCATCAGTCTCCGCCATGGCGCCATCGTGGACTTCATGATGAACAAGGTCTGCGCCGCGGGCACCGGCTCCTACCTGGAAGAACAGGCCGAGAAGCTGGGCATCTCCATCCGTGAAGAGTTCGGCAAGCTGGCATTGGAGAGCCTGACCCCGGTGCGTCTGGGAGAGCGCTGCACCGTGTTCATGGAATCGGACATCGTCCATCACCAGCAACGGGGCGCGGCCAAGGATGACCTGGTGGCGGGCCTGTCATACTCCATCGTTTACAACTACGTCAACAAAGTGGTGGAAGAGCGGCCCATCGGGAAAAACATCTTCTACCAGGGGGCCACTGCGGCCAACCAGGGGATCGTGGCGGCCTTTGAACGGGTCACCGGCAAAAAGATCACCGTGCCCCCCCACCACGACGTCACCGGAGCCATCGGCGCGGCCCTCCTGGCCATGCGGGAGCGCGACTGGAAGGAATCCCGCTTCAAAGGCTTCGACCTGGCGGACCGCCAATACACCATTTCCTCCTTCGAATGCAAAAGCTGCCCCAACAACTGCGAAATCCGCCAGGTGCAGATTGAAGGGGAAAAGCCCCTGTTTTACGGCAGCCGCTGCGAAAAATATGAGGTGGACACCCAGAAAAAAGTGGTGGACCTCCCCGACCTCATCAAAGAGCGGGAAGACCTGCTCTACGGCTCGGAGCCGCCGCCGGAAGGCAAGCGCGGCCCCATCGGCATCCCCCGGACCATGTTCTTCCAGGAGCTCATGCCCTTTTTCCGCACCTTCTTCGAAGAGCTGGGCTTCACCGTGGTTTATTCCCAGAAAACCAACAAGAGCGTCATCCGCCAGGGAGTGGAATCTCTGGCCGCGGAGCCGTGCTACCCGGTGAAGGTGGCCCACGGGCACATCCTGGACCTGCTCAAGCAAGGGGTGAAGCGCATCTTTCTCCCCAGCGTCATCAACATGGCCAACAGCAACCCGGAGGTCAAGGCCGGGGTGGTCTGCCCCATGGTCCAGTCTCTGCCTTATACGGTGGAGACCGCCATCGACTTCAAAGAGTACGGCGCCGAACTGGTGGACGCGGTGCTCTATTTCGGCTCCGGAGAGCGCCAGCTTCGCCGGGGTCTCAAAGCCCTGGCCCGGAAACTGGGGGCCTCGCGCTTTAAGTTTGACCGGGCCTTTATGCGGGCCATGGGAGCGCAAACCGCCTACTATAAGAAACTTCAGGTCCAGGGCCGGGAAATCCTGGACGCCCTGCGCCCCGACGAACGCCTCATGGTCCTCATCGGCCGGCCTTACAACGCCTTTGACCCGGCCACCAACCTCAACCTCCACCGCAAGCTGCGCCAGTTGGGGGTCCAGGCCCTGCCCATGGACTTCCTGCCCCTGGACCAGGTGGAGGACCTCTCGGAAATCAAGCCCATGTACTGGCGCTTCGGCCAGAAAATCCTGGGCGCCGCGGAGCTGGTGCGCAAGGACCACCGCCTCTACGGTATCTACATCACCAACTTCGGCTGCGGCCCCGACTCCTTTATCGAGCACTTTTTCAAGGACCGCATGCGGGGCAAGCCCTTCCTGGAAATCGAAATCGACGAGCATTCCTCCGACGTGGGGGCCATCACCCGCCTGGAGGCCTTCCTGGACAGTCTGAAAAACGCCAGGCCCCAACCCATGGTGGCCGCGGTGTCGCCATACCGCTTCCGGGTGACCGGGGCTTTGAAGCGCCACATCTATCTGCCGCCCATGACCGACCAGGCCCTGGCCCTGGTGGCCGCGTTCCAGGCTTGCGGCGCCGAGGCCGAGGCTCTTCCCGACTCCGACGAAGAGACTCTGGAGCTGGGCCGCCGCCTAACTTCGGGGAAAGAATGCTATCCCTTGATTCTCACCACCGGCGACCTGGCCAAGCTGTTGAAGCGGCCGAACTTCGACCCGGAAAAAAGCGCGTTCTTCATGCCCGCGGCCAACGGGCCCTGCCGTTTCGGCCAGTATCACCGCTTCCACCGATTGGTCCTGGACGAACTGGGCTACCACCAGATGCCCGTTTATTCTCCCGACCAAACGGAGACCATGTACCAGGAAGTCGGCATGGTGGGGGACGACTTCGACCGCATCGCCTGGCGGGGCGTGGTGGCCATTGACCTGCTGGAAAAGAAGCTCTGGGAGACCCGGCCCTATGAGCGCCGCACCGGCGACACCGACCAGGTTTATCAGCATTATCTGCAAAAAGTCTATGAAGCCCTGCGGGATAGGCGAGATGAGGTCCCGGTGCTTAAGGAAGCCCGCCGGGCCTTCGAGGACGTGGCCTTAAACGGCAGCCGGGACAAGCCCATCGTGGGCATTGTGGGGGAAATCTACACCCGGGCCAACAAGTTTTCCAACGAAAACGCCATCCGGGAGATCGAGGCCCTGGGAGGCGAGGTCTGGATGCCCCCCATCGGCGAGTGGCTGCTCTATGTCAACTTCACCGCCCGGAATAACGCCATCGCCAACCGGCGCTGGCTGCTGCTCCTCCAGGTGCTCCTCAAGGGCCGGGTCCAGCATAAGCTGGAACACCGGCTGACAGAGGTCTTTGAAGGCTGTATCCACAATCTCCACGAACCCAAGATCTCCGAAACTTTGGAACTGGCCCAGGGCTACCTCCACCCCTCCTTCGAGGGCGAGGCCATCCTGAGCATCGGCAAGTCCCGGGACTTTGTGCGCAAGGGGGCCGCGGGGCTGGTGAACATCATGCCCTTCACCTGCATGCCCGGCACCGTGGTCAACTCCCTGTTCAAGCGCTTACGGGAGGAGCACGACAACATCCCCTTCCTCAATCTGGCCTACGACGGCCAGGAACAGACCCACACCCGCACCCGCCTGGAAGCCTTCATGTACCAGGTGCGGCAGTTCCAGGGAAGGCGGAAATGAAGAACATTGGTGGAGGGGAATGCGATTATGACGCTATGAATAGTTCAAATCACTCCCTGGATTTCGGCTGGCCTTTTTGGGTGTTGTCGATGGTCTCCTTCCCTACCACCTTGCCTTTATCAATGGTGAGGAACAGCTCCCGTTCGTAGACTGACTCGTAGCCCATGTGGACATAGTGGAGCTGTTTGCCCTGGGGCACCCGGAGGGTTCCGGAGAACCAGGTGGCCGCCACCCGTCCCTTAGCGTCGGGAAACAGGTACTCCATTCCCACATACTTGTCATCGATGCGGGCCTTCAGGTTTTTCAGGTAGAGCATGTCCCCGTCTATCTCCCAGGTGGCTTTGTAGCCCCGGTAGTTGGCGGTATGCCACATCTGGAAGCGCGGCCGGGAACGGTCTTTGGTCCAGTAGGATTCAAGGGGGTTGGAAAACAGGAAATGCTCCTCCCCCTGGTAAATGAGGGCGTCGGGAATCTGGGCGGTGGCCAGGGCGGTGGTGTTGTCCAAGAGCAGCCAGCCCAGGATAAGCAAGAAGAATTTCATTATTATTCGGGTCATTTCATTATTCCATCGCATATGATTTTAGAATGAAAGGGGAAAGAGGTAATCAATGAGAAAATTCATTCCCTTCTGATATGGTCTGGATAATTTGTTTGAGCTCCATTGGGATTTTGTTGGGATTAGTAGAAAGTTCCTTAATAATACTATTCTGGAGTATAGGGGGTTTTCCTAATCCCTCTGCTTTTGCGTATTCTTCTATTAAACGTCTTCCTGGGAAAAGATACTTCCATTTGTTTTCTTCTCCGATAACAGCCAGTCTAACATCTTTTTCACACTGTGAAATAAGTGTGCTCAAATTTTCAGGTTTTGTTGAATTTAACAATTCATCATTAATACCTTTGACATTAGTAAAAAGATGGCTCTTAAATTGGTTAAGCTTAGAAATAACAAGATTTCCCTCGCTATCTATAATACTCTCACCTTCCATGTATTTTCCTAAGGAAAAGTCTTGAGGTCTGTAAATGAGGTTGAGTCGATAACTTATCATATCTCTCAGTACTTCGATAGCAATCTTTTTTGCAATCATTTTTAATTTTTGGGTAACGCTTTTAGGGTCAGTATGTTTGTTAAAAATTTCTCTTTGAACTTTAGAAATAATTTCTTCATCTAATAAATAGTTCTCGATATGATAACGATTAAGAACGTATAATCTTCCAGCGAACTGCAAAATGTAATCCTGAATTATCTCTGGCGTGAGATAATCACGATCTCTAATAAGATAGAACTTAATCCACCCAAGTTTGCTTTCCAAAATTGAGAGAACCGCTGTATTTAGACGCGCTAAGTTACCAGATGATTTGGATGGTACGAATTTGACCTTCCTTCCATATTCTGGGAATAAACTTGAGAACATCTTTCGATCTGAGCTAGAATCGACCCCTTCAAGAAAGACTATGTTCTTTGAAATACCTATATAACCTGCATATCCGAATAGGTTCTTGAGTTGCCTTACAGCTTCCTCTTCATCAGTCCCAGACTTTACAATTGACATTTTAGTTTGAGGGTCGCGCGCAATATAATAAACACGGTCCCTTCCTGCTTCATCTATGATCTCGGTATTATGTGTCGCTAGCCAAATCTGGTTACCTTGCTTTATACTTTGCATAGTCCGTATTAGGAGACGTGCCAATTCTGGATGGAGATGCAATTCCGGCTCGTCAATGACAATTACTGCATTAGAAACATTATGCCGCAAGAAAAAAGATAAAATGAAAAAAACCTCCTTTTCACCTGAAGATAGATCGGTGAAAGGTATTGCTTCACCAGTAGGTATTTGGACGTAAAGGTTAGTTGGTGTTTCTTCATCGGTGTCTACGAAACGGTAGCCTGGAAAAAGTTTTTGAAGGAGATCGTCATAACCTTTTAATGGGTCTTCTGGAGCGAAGCTAGTAGGCTCACCACTTCCAGTTTTCAAGCGATGATGATAAGCACCAAGACTACGAAAATAATGATATCTTTGTTGAACAAGTATATCGAACATATCACGATATTGGACATCTGAGGTATGAAAAGCCATACTCCAGATATGGTCGCGCTTTATCATATTTTTGTATTCGAATAACCGATCACGCCTAAACCCTTCTGGAGGATAATAACGGTCTGATTTCAGAAAAAATCCTAGAGGTCGATTGTAATGATTGCGAAGTGCCATTGTTACAAGATTGTGAATTTCGTTGTATATAGTAGCTGATTTCTGATATTTCCCTTCAGAATAGTTGTACGATATATAGTATATTCTATTTTCTTCGAGATACGTTAATGCTTCTTTTGGAAACTGCCCACCACTTGATTCAACGTATTCATGAATAAGACGAAGTTCATCTGTAGTAACTGAGATTGCCACCTCAAATGAGTTAGAAGGAAAAGACCGTCTTAGTGACCAACCTAGGCTCCAGGAGTTGGAAAGAGCGAAACCTAGAAGTTCTAAGATGGAACTTTTCCCACCTCCGTTTGGCCCTGCAAGTACAACTAAATCACAAAGATTAGATGGTTGTATGAAAGGACCGAGATGCACATTTTGTAAATGACGAAAAGTCTTGATATGGATTTCATGCACATACATAGGTAATATCCTCTATAATATTGAATATAACATATATAACAATATTATACAAAGACCAATAATAAAAGGCGTAACCCCTAAAGATTACGCCTCAATTAATCAATTGGTGCCCAAGGCCGGATTTGAACCGGCACGGGTCTCCCCACCACCCCCTCAAGATGGCGTGTCTACCAGGTTCCACCACTTGGGCATTGAAGGCAGTTTTCAGTTTTCAGTTTTCAGTTTTCAGTTAAAAAACCAAAACTTAAATATTATCAATGAAGCCGCTCCTTGGCGGCCCAAGGGTAACTGGCCGGTATATTATTTCTTTTCCGGAGCGGGGGCCGGAGGGGACTCCGGCGCCTTTTCGGGGGCCTTGCTTTCTGACGGCGGCGCCGCGGGTACGGCCGGGGCCGTTTGCGCGGCCGGGGGCTTGCCCGCGCCTTCCATGATGGAGGCCTCCTTCTGGCGGCCCAAAAAGGTCAGGCCCAGGGAGGTGACCATGAACAGGATAGCGGCCACCGCGGTAAGTTTGGCCAAAAAGGGAGCCGCGCCGGTGGAGCCGAACACCGTCTGGCTGGACCCGCCGAAGGCCGCGCCGATCCCCGCGCCCTTGCCGTGCTGCAGGAGCACAATCATGATCAGGGCCAGGCAGACAATTACATGAACGATTACCAGTATCGTAGTCATCTTTTAAAATATAAAAAAAAGCCTGGGATTATGCAAGGACTTTAAGAGATTCATCAACAGTCGCAGGACTTGCCGGGATAAACTTGAACGCTTCGGGGCCGAAACAGGAGCTTCGGCCCAAAATTGCGCTCCAAAAAGTTGAACATGAGCCTTCGGCTCACCCGTAAACCATGAAAATGTGGCACAGCCGCCCCCGGCTGTTCTTGGGTAGCTCACTTTGATACCTGGTATGGCAACTTTTTCCGGGCGGCAAGTTTTGGCGGGCACGGAGGCCCGCCCCACCCAGTAGTGGCGTCCCGGCGGGCGCCCGGCGCAGGCTGAAGCCTGCGGCTACATTTTCAGGGCAGGAGGTTGAGAACGAGATTAAAACTTCCCGCTACCCCGCGCTGGCGATAATTTTCAGGAAAGAGTCGGCTTTTAAGGAGGCTCCCCCCACCAGTGCCCCGTCGATGTCCGGTTGGGCCAGGAGGGAAGCCGCGTTGTCCGGGGTGACGCTGCCGCCGTAAAGGATGCGAATGCTCTGGGCCGGGGCCCCCATTTCCGCCAGCAGCCGCCGAATGACCCCGTGCACCTCCTGGGCCTGGTCCGGGGTGGCGTTGAGGCCGGTGCCGATGGCCCACACCGGTTCATAGGCGATGACCAGGTTTTCACCGCTGAGGCCGGTTATCCCCGCCAAACCTTCCCGGAGCTGCGCCGTCACCACCTCCAGGGTCCGCCCGGCCTGGCGCTGTTCAATGGTCTCGCCCACGCAGAGGATGGGGCAGAGCCCCGTGTCCAGGACCGCCTTGAGCTTGCGGTTCACTGTCTCGTTGGTCTCACCGAAGATCTGGCGGCGCTCGGAGTGGCCCACGATGACAAAGCGGCAGCCCGCATCCTTGAGCATCACCGGGGAGATGGCCCCGGTGAAGGCCCCCTGCTTTTCCCAGTAAGTGTCCTGGGCCGCCAGGCAGATGGGTGAGCCGTAGTTCTCTTCATAAACCGCGGCCAGGGCGGTGTAGGGCGGGGCCAGGGCTACTTCGAGCCGGGCCTTGACAGGCAGCCCCAGGCGAATCTCCCGGGCCAGAGCCCGGGCTTCGGCCAGGGTCTTGTGCATCTTCCAGTTGCCGGTAATGAGACTTTTTCGTTCAGTGAGCATTTTGACGCCTATTGCTCCAGTTTTCCAGGGCCGCGATGCCAGGGAGTTTCTTCCCTTCCAAAAGTTCCAGGAAAGCGCCGCCGCCGGTGGATACGTAAGAAAACTTGTGCAATTCTCCGGACTTGTGGAGAGCCACGTCGGTGTCGCCCCCCCCCACGATGGTCAGGGCATAGGTGTCGGCCACCTTATGGACCATGGCCATGGTGCCCCGGCTGAAGGCGTCGTACTCGAACGCGCCCATGGGGCCGTTCCAGACGATGGTCTTGGCATTCTGCAGAGCCTCGCCGTACAAGGTGACGGTGGCGGGGCCGATGTCCGCGATCATCCATCCCGGCGGCACTTCCTGCACCGGGGTGATCTTGGTCTCCGCCTGTTTGTCCAGTTTGTCGGCCACCACCGCGTCCACCGGCAGGTAAAATTTGACCTTTTTCTTCAGGGCGGTGCGCATTATTTCTTTGGCGTCCTTGAGGAGAGTGTCGTCCACCAAAGATTTGCCCACCTCATAGCCCAGGGCCTTGAGGAAGGTGTTGGCCATGGCGCCGCCCACGATGAGTTTATCCACGTGCTTCAGAAGGTTGTGCAGAGCCACCAGTTTGCCGGAGATTTTGGCCCCGCCGATAAGGGCCACCAGGGGACGGGCCGGGTCTTCCATGCTTTTGTGAAAATAGTGGACTTCGTCCCGCATGAGGAAGCCGGCCACGCACACCGGCGCGAAATGGGTCACGGCCTCCACGGAGGCGTGGGCCCGGTGGGCCACGGCAAAAGCGTCATTCACAAAAATATCTATGCCTTTCATCAATTCCCGAGCGAACTCGGGGTCGTTTTGCTGTTCCCCGGAATAAAAGCGCAAGTTTTCCAGGAGCAGGACGTCGCCCTTCTTCATGGACTTCTTCAGTTTGTCCACTTCGGGGCCGAAGACGTCCGGGGCCATGATCACTTTTTTATGGAGGCGGTAGGCCAGGCGGCGGGCCACCGGCCCCATGGAGTATTCTTCCAGGCGTTTGCCGTTGGGGCGCCCCAGGTGGGAGGCCAGGATGACTTTGGCATGGTGTTCCAGACAGTGATTGATGGTGGGCAGCACGGCTCGGATGCGGGTATCATCAGTAATGTTGCGGTGTTGGTCCATGGGCACATTAAAGTCCACCCGGATAAACAGGGTTTTCCCATCAATATTCACTTCATTCAAGAATTTAACCACGGAAGCCTCCCTATGGGCCTCAGGGGCGCAAGTACTGTCCCATATAAATCGCCAGGTCCAGCATGCGGTGAGAGAAGCCCATTTCGTTGTCGTACCAGGCCATTACTTTCACCAGGTTGCCGCCGATAACGTTGGTAAGGTCGGCGTCCACCACCGAGGAGTAATGGGAGCCATTGAAGTCAATAGATACCAGGGGCAGATAAGAGACGTCCAGAACGCCTTTCAGGGGGCCGGCCGCGGCCGCGGCCATGGCCTGGTTTACTTCTTCTTTGGAAGTGGCCTTCTTCACCGTGGCTACGAAATCCACCAGGGAAACATTGGGAGTGGGGACCCGAACGGACAGGCCATCCAGACGGCCTTTTAATTCCGGCATCACCTGGGTTACGGCCCGGGCCGCGCCGGTGGAAGTGGGGACCATGGACAGGGCCGCGGCCCGGGCCCGGCGCAGATCGCTGTGGGAGCCGTCCAGCAGGCGCTGATCCATGGTGTAGGAATGGACCGTGGTCATCAGCCCGTGTTCTATCTCAAAGTTCTCATGCAGCACCTTCACCACGGGGGCCAAACAGTTGGTGGTGCAGGAGGCGTTGGAAACAATCTCGTGGCGGGCCGGGTCATAGGTCTCATGGTTGACGCCGTAAACAAAGGTGGCGTCAATCTTTTTCCCTGGGGCCGAGAGAATCACCTTTTTAGCCCCGGCCCGAAGATGACCCTCACTGGAGGGCCGGTCCCGAAAGGCCCCGGTGGATTCCAGGACAATGTCCACCTCCAACTCTTGCCAAGGGAGTTTGTCCGGTTCCAGGACGCGGCTGACGTGAACTTCCTTGCCATTGAATATCAGATTCTCGCCCCGGGATTCCACGGAACCGGCAAAAGTTCCGTGGACCGAGTCGAAGCGGAACAGGTGCACGTCCCGTTCCGCGTCGGCCCGGCTGTTGATGGCCACCAGGTCCAGGTCGATTTTATTGGCGGCAATGATGCGGGCCAGACAGCGTCCGATTCGTCCGAAACCGTTTATCGCAACCCTTGCAGGCATGGCACCTCCTTCTGAGTTCCCCTGAAGCAGGCCGGGAACGCATTTCATTATACCCTCAAATATGTGAAAAGGGGAACAAGGATTTTGTTTTCAGTTTTCAGTTTTCAGTGTCTGGCACCGGCCTGAATGTTGCTTAAATAAGTTAAGGAGGCGTTCCGCCATCTCTACCATATGACGGGATGGGCTTGACCCCGAATGCATCTTGCTTTTTACTGGACTTTCGTTTAGAAGTAATTGGATAAATCAAAGTTAATCATCTATGGGTTATGATCAATTTTATCCGGGCCATAGGCCGCCGATCTTTAAATGTAGTCCATGAAGCCGGGGCCATGATGCTTTTTCTGCTGGAAGGGCTGGGGCTGGCCTTTACCCCTCCCTACCGGCCCCGCCGGGTGCTCCAGGAACTGGATCTCATTGGCGTTAAGTCCACTCTGATCATTCTGCTCACCGCGGCCTTCACCGGCATGGTCCTGGGGCTGCAGGGTTACTATACTTTGCGAAAGTACGGCTCTGAGAGCGCCCTGGGCTCGGCGGTGGCCCTGAGCCTCATCCGGGAGATGGGCCCGGTGCTCACCGCCATCATGGTGTCGGCCCGGGCCGGTTCCGCGGTCACCGCGGAGATCGGCATCATGCGCATCACCGAACAACTGGACGCCCTGGACACCATGGCCGTCAATCCCATGCAGTACGTGGTTATGCCCAAACTGGTGGCGGGCCTGATCGCGGTGCCGCTGCTCACCGCCGTTTTTGACGTGGTGGGAATCCTGGGCGGATATCTCATCGGGGTGGTCCTGTTGGGGGTGAGCTCCGGCTCCTATTTCTCCGGTATGGTCCAAAGCATTGTCCCCCTGGACATCAATGGCGGCATCGTCAAATCCCTGGTATTCGGCCTCACCATCCTGCTGGTGGCCTGCTATAAGGGATACCACACGGAGCACGGCGCGGAAGGTGTGAGCCGGGCCACCAACCAGACGGTGGTGCTTTCCGCCATCCTGGTCCTGGCCTGGGACTATGTGCTTACCTCATTCTTCATGTAACCTATGATAAAAATCATCGACCTGGTTAAATCCTTTAACGGCCAAAGGGTTCTGGATGGCATCAACCTGGAGATCCCCACCGCCCAGATCACCGTGGTCATCGGCAAAAGCGGGGTGGGTAAGAGCGTCCTACTGAAGCACATTGTCGGCCTCTTGAAGCCCGATTCCGGCCAGGTTTTGGTGGACGGCCAGGACATCACCCTCTTTTCCGGCCGCAAACTCCAGGAATTTCGGAAGCGGTTCGCCGTCCTCTTTCAGGGCGGGGCATTGTTTGATTCTCTCAATGTTTTTGAGAACATCGCGTTTCCTTTGCGGGAGAAAACCCGCCTGCCCGAAGCGGAAATTCAGCGACGGGTTTACGAACGCCTGGATCAGATGAACCTCACCCACGACGTGGCCCTCAAATACCCTGCGGAATTGAGCGGCGGCATGAAAAAACGGGTGGCCTTGGCCCGGGCCATGATCCAGGAGCCGGAAATCATCCTTTACGACGAGCCGGTCACCGGGCTGGACCCGCCCATGACCAACACCGTGTTTCACCTCATTGCCAAGACCCACCAGGAGAGCGGCTACACCGCACTGGTGGTGAGCCACGACATTCCCGACGTCTTTCAGATATCGGACAAGGTAGCCATGCTCCACCGGGGCAAAATCATTGCCCAAGGGACCCCGGAGGAGATTCAGCATCACCCGGATCCCGTGGTGCAGAGCTTTATCCGGGGAGAAGTGGATTTTCTGGAGGATTGAGAAGAATTATGAAAAAGACCAATCTGGAGTTGGGGGTGGGAATCTTTGTCCTGGTGGGCCTGGCCTGTCTGGCCTATCTGGCCATCCATCTGGGCAAGATGGAGGTTCTGGGGGGCGGCTACCGGGTGGTGGCCGACTTCGACAATATTTCCGGCCTCAAACCGGGCGCCTCGGTGGAAGTGGCCGGCGTGGAGGTGGGCCGGGTGGAGTCCATCCAGATTACCGGCACCGACCGGGCCCGGTTGGTGCTGCGGATGAATTCCGGCGTCCAAATAAAAGATGACGCCATCGCCTCCATCCGCACCAAGGGCATCATCGGGGACAAATTCGTCAAACTCTCGCCGGGAAGTTCGGATAAAGTCGTTTCTCCGGGGGGGCGGATCCGGGACACCGAGTCCGCCGTGGAATGGGAGGAGCTGATTAGCAAGTATATCCACGGCAAAGTTTAACTGCCGGTTTTCGGTTTTCGGTCTTCGGTTTTCGGTGAAATGCCAGAACCCGCATCACAGTTGTGGGTTGTGACTGAAAACTGAAAACTCAAAACTCAAAACTGAAAACTCAACCATGGCCTACTACATCACCACCCCCATCTACTACGTTAATGCCGAGCCTCATATCGGCCATGCCTACACCACGGTGGTGGCCGACGCCCTGGCTCGTTTCCACCGGCTCCTGGGCCTGGAAACCCGTTTTCAAACCGGCACTGACGAGCACGGGGAAAAGGTCCTGGACGCAGCCCGGGAGGCCGGCCTGCCGGCGAAGGAGTTCGTGGACCGCATCAGCGGCCAGTTCCGCCAGACCTGGGACGACATGGACATCAGCTACGACGCCTATGTCCGCACCACCTCCCCGGAACACCAACGGATGGTGCAGCACCTCCTGGATAAGGTCCATAACTCCGGGGACATCTATTTCGGCGAATATGGCGGTCTGTACTGCTTCGGTTGCGAGGCATTTTATCTGGAGCGGGACCTGGAGAACGGTCGATGCCCCGACCACAAGGTGGAGCCGACTTTTATCAGGGAAGAAAACTATTTTTTCCGCATGAGCCGCTATCAGGAGTGGCTCATCGCCTATATTGAGAGCCATTCGGACTGGATCCGCCCGGAACGCTACCGCAACGAAGTCCTGGCTTTCTTAAGGGATCCCCTGGAAGACCTGTGCATCTCCAGGCCCCGGCGCCGCATGGAGTGGGGCATCCCGTTGCCCTTCGATGAGCGCTACGTCACCTACGTCTGGTTTGACGCGCTGATCAACTATCTCACCGGCCTGGGCTACCCGGACGGCCCCGAATTCCCCCGGTTCTGGCCCGGAGTGAACCACTTCATCGCCAAGGATATCCTCAAGCCCCACGGCATTTATTGGCCCACCATGCTCAAGGCCGCGGGGATTGAGCCGTTCCGGCATTTGAACGTCCACGGCTACTGGCAGATGGCCCAGGGCAAGATGTCCAAGAGCCTGGGCAACGTGGTGGAACCCCGGTATCTCATTACCCGCTATGGCCTGGACCAGGTGCGGTATTTTTTCCTCCGGGAGATGGTCTTCGGCCTGGACGCCCAGTTCAGCGAGGAAGCTTTGGTGGCCCGCATCAACGCCGACCTGGCCAACGACCTGGGCAACCTCTTCGCCCGCAGTCTGGGCATGGCCTTCAAATATCGTAAAGGAATGGTGCCGCCGCCGGGGCCGCCGGACGCCCTGGACGAAGAGGTGGTATTGGCCGCGGCGCGCGCCGCGGAGGAATTCTTGCGCCATTTCCCGGCCCTGGAGTTCCCCCGGGCCCTGGCGGGTTTGTGGGAGTTCATCGGCCGGCTTAACCGCTACATCGTGGCCGCGGCCCCCTGGGAGCTGGCCAAGAAGCCGGAAGCCGCGGGGCGCCTGGACACGGTGCTTTACCATCTGCTGGAAGGCTTGCGCTTCATCGCGGCCCTGCTCCGGCCGGTGATGCCGGGAAGCGCCGTGAAAATGAGCGAGCAGTTGGGCCTGGGCCTGGCCCTGTGGGACTACCCCTTCTCCCAGATTTTACAATGGGGCCGCCTCCTCCCCGGTGGGCCTCTTAAGAAAGGCCCGGCCCTGTTTCCGCGGATTGAGGGGGGTGAGTAGCATGAGGGGAGG